>JAESFJ010000022.1_pt1 | contig 324094 bp, 313 predicted proteins | sample 9266161 | NCBI WGS metagenome assembly JAESFJ01 (sample SAMN14506165, study PRJNA617096) | algae metagenome | isolation source: Calothrix sp. FI2-JRJ7 and co-occurring heterotrophs from granitic desert soil | place: USA: Red Pass Lake area, Fort Irwin, California | collected 2000-06-01 | reverse complement strand
GCAAGCTCAAGGACTGGCGACGGATCCACACCCGCTATGACCGATGCGCCCACACCTTCATGTCCGCCATCTGCATCGCCGCAACCGTCATCTTCTGGCTGCCGCAATGAGTCCTGAGCCTAGGGGTTCGGCTGTTTCGGGGTCGTTTGCTGAACGGCAGGAGATTTTCGCGAACAGGGCGAAACCGCGATTAGCGCCGATTTGAAAGGCGTCGGCTCACGACCCAAACGCAGTCGTCTCGATCGGCTCCCATGAACGTTTGCTCCTGACAGAAGCTGCCTTTGGCCCACTCCGATTGCAGACTGTCATGAAAGCGCCCCAAAACCGGTCGTTCGCTGAGCCACAAGCTCACCCAGCTGCCCTCTCGGACACTTTGATAGCCAGCTTTGTGGTGAACCCCCGGCACCAAATCACACTTAGCGTCCGCTTGCCCCTTTGGCCGCAATGGTGCCCTTTGCGCAAGCTCCGGCGAGGGCAGCGGGAGCGGGGCGACGATCGTCCGAGCCATCGATCGCTGCTGTCTTGCGACCATCTTTACTTGTTCACTGCCCCGGGCGCTCAACATCCCCGCAAATGATCATTCGAGGCGCGAATTGGTAGTGCCATTCCCAGGTCTCGACAAGTTACGAACCGGAGATATGTTCGAGCGCTTCGAAACCGAATGCGCCTCGTATCATCTCGGCCTAGATCTGCGATGAAGCTTTTTGTGTAGCGATGGCGATATGGAAAACCGCGCTTCGAATGGAGTTCGCAACCCCTGTTCGGTCTTATAGCCCACCTGCTCGGCCACCTGCTTGACCGTCTGTCCTTCTTCGAGCAGAAGTCGCGCGCGCTCCATCCTTACGCCCTCGACATATTGGGCAGGGGACTGACCAAGAAGTGCTACAAATCTTCGGTGCAGTGTCCTCTCTGACATTCTCGCCACGGACGCTAGCTGCGGGATAGCGAGATCGCCGGCAAGGTTGGCATCAATATAGGCGAGAAGGTCGGACAACGCGCTAGGCGTTCGCCTCTGCGATGCAAGCAGTCCGCTGAATTGGGACTGTGTGCCAGGCCTGTGGGCGTAGACCACCATCCGCCGCGCAACTTTGTGCATGACCGAAGGTCCCAAGTCACTGGAAACAATGGCCAGAGCCATGTCGATGCCTGTTGAAATCCCTGCCGAAGACCAGATTGCACCATCCTCGACATAGAGTGCATCGCTCTCCACAATGGCAGATGGGAATAAGCGAGCCAGTTGTTCGCGCGCTGCCCAATGGGTGGTCGCTTTCCTGCCATCGAACAAGCCCGCCTGCCCGAGGAGAAAGGCTCCGGTGCAGATGGACCCGAGGCGCGCACCTGCCCGATAGGATCGAATGAGCCAGTCTTGCAAATCCTTGTCCCGCATGGCGCGCTGCAAGGGCTCGGACTCCGCACCCACCACAAGCACTATGTCGCGAGCGCCGACTTCGTCGATGGCGGACGACAGGACCGGGATACCAACACTGCTGCAAACAAGACCGCCAGCAATGGACTCGACCGAAACGGAGTAGGCGGCTCGGTCGGCAATGACGTTCGCGTTGCCGAAGACAGCGCTTGGACCTGCCATGTCAAGGATTTCGAAGCCTTCATAGACCAGAACACGCACATTTCGCTGCATGGCGCAATCGTAAGCTTGATTTCAGATTCCGCCAAGCTTGATCCATTGGCAGGATCAGCGAAGCCGGCATCAGGGCCGCACGAAGGAGGACGCCGATCCAGCACGGCATCGTTCATACATGGGGCGGCAGAGGAACTATTGACGTTCACGCCGGCATTCTTTCGGTCCGACGTTCCGACCATATGGCATATTCCTAGGGAAAATTGTCATTCCCGCCAAAGGTCGCTGCGGGCACCAACGGACGCGGTAGGAATGGCGGAGGATGACATGTCACAGACAGACACCAATCAGATGGTTGAAGCATTGAAAGCCTCGGTGCCATTCGCACGCCATGCCCATGTGACTGTCATTGCTGGAGACTTGAGCGGCGCGTCCGCGCTACCTCCCGGGGCCTCTTCCCCACTCAATCACGTCGGCCGCGAGCATCATGGCGCTCTCTTCACCGCGGGTGAGTCTGCATCGGGAGCCGCGACCATGGTGGTCGAGTCGAGTCTTCGTAGCCGTGCGAACTGAGCCCGCGATCACGCAGCCAGCGCGGCGAATGTCGCGCGTTCGCGCGATCGGGCAGTATCTGCTGTTCAATGTAAAGCGCCGCCTGAGGAGAAGGCCAATGGATATCGTCATGTTGCTCTATCCGGGCATGACCGCGCTCGATCTTGTAGGCCCACATGAGGTTCTGTCCCGCATTCCGGGAGCAAGGGTGCGAAGGGTCGCAGAGGTCGCTGGCCCGATCGTGACTGATTCCGATCTCGTGCTGACCGCTGATGAAGCGCTTGATGCAGTGACCCGTGCCGACATCCTGTTCGTGCCGGGCGCTAGCGACGCATGGCCGGTCACTCGCAGTTCCGCCACGCTCGATTGGTTGCGGAGGATCGATGCCACATCCACATGGACCACTTCGGTCTGTACCGGCGCATTGATCCTCGGTGCAGCGGGCCTGCTCAAGGGGCACCGGGCAACCACCTTCTGGAGCGAGCGTGAGACTTTGCGCGATTTCGGGGCCGAGCCTATCGATGCCCGCGTCGTGGAGAGCGGGAAGGTCATGACCGGAGCTGGTGTCTCGGCGGGCATCGACTTGGCTTTGACACTCGTTGATCGGATCGCCGGGCGCTTGGTGGCGCAGGGTTTGCAACTAGGTATCGAATACGATCCTGATCCGCCCTTCGTGGGGGGATCGCCTGCGAAAACTCCTGCGGCGATCGTCGAAAAGGTCCGTCAGCGGATCGATGAGGCAAGCACGCGCAGTCATGCTGAGGAGGTCGGCTGAGATGATTCTGCCAATGCCTGACGCTGCAGCTCCGCTTCAAGCGGAAGAGATCATCTCCTTGCCATATCTCGTGTTCGCACTGCGATCGCTGCACTGATGGCTGGCCCAACTCCCGCCGCACGCGCCGTCCGGGCGCGATGTACGGCCCACCTCGCTGGGCGACTGGGGCGGCCCTGTCTCAGATCTTCTGCGGGTCGTCGCGGCCGATTTCGCGCTGACGCCTGTGCCTGATAAGATCGATCCTGCGCTCTTGGCGAGTGCCGCTGACAATCTGCCGTTCGGATGGGAGTTTACAGTCCCGCACCTCGAACAACTGCCCGGCGCCGGTGTGTTGGTGATGGGCGGGTGCGGATCGATCGCGCTGTATGCCACGATGCTTGCCGTTGCCGCGGGCGCATCGCGCGTCGAGTATCGCGACATCGATCCCGCAAGACAGGCCATCACCGAGCGTTTTGGCGCTTCAGCGGTCGAAGGTCCCCCTCCCCGCGGCGCAGGGGAGTTTCCGATTGTTATCGATGCCAGCGCCAATCGGGACTCGTTGCTATGCGCACTGCGTTCGGCAGTGCCCGAGGGGATTGCACCCTTCGCGGAAGCGCCCGCCGTTCTTGCCGGAGGAATGCTCGAACCCGTCCTCACCCGTCCGAGGATCGCGCTCGCGCGGCGAGCACAAGGATCATGACAGGATCTTTTCGATCGAGGATTGGCGTCAGAGCGCCGTTCGCTCTCGTGGAGGCAAGCGGCACGACTGTTGCGATTTCGCGGCGTGGCTGCGGGCAGCCGGTACTGTGCTTGCATGCGACCGGACACGGTGGCGCAGACTTCGGCGGCTTCGGCGATTTGCTTGAACATGAGGGTTTCGAGATCATCACGATCGATTGGCCCGGCCACGGCAACAGTCCTGAGGACGCCACCGGAGCACCTGTATCGGCCGCCAGGTACGCGCACATAGCCGGCGATCTTGCATGGAATGTGCTCGGCACGAGACGTCCGATCGTCGTCGGATCTTCTATCGGCGGAATGGCCGCCCTCCTCATGGCTGCATCGCACCCCGAACGCGTTGCTGCTCTCGTGCTTTGCAACGCCGGCGGCCTTGCCCCGGTGGACAGGCTGACCCGATTGGCTTGCACTGCGATGGCTGGTCTGATGGCCGCAGGAGTTGGCAAGAAGCAATGGTTCACGGCTGCCTTCGGCCTCTATTACCGCCTTGTGCTTCCTTCTGTCGGCACGCTTGACCACCGATCGAAGATTGTGGCGGCAGCGTCCGAAACCGCACCGCGGATCAAGGAAGCATGGGAAAGCTTCCGTCTTCCCGAAGCCGACCTGCGCCCGGTCCTTGCCGGCCTGGACCTGCCGATCCTGTTCGCTTGGGCGATGTCGGACCGGTTCGTATCCTGGTCACGCAGCCGAGGCTCCGTCGAAGCCTACCCCTGCGGCACGATCGCGAAGCTCCACGGCGGCCACCTTCCCTTCCTTGAAGATGCAGGGCGGTTTGCGGAAGCATTCCAGTCTTTCGCCATAGGACTCCACACCGACCCGAAGAAAGACATCAGACGGTCATGAGCTACGGTTGACCATCTGAAGTTCTGAAGCAGGAGGACATGAAACATGATGGAGAATGTCGCGTTCGTCCGCCGCTTCATGGAAGTCGGGATTGCAACCGGGGACGCCTCGGTTTTCGATGAGTGCCTCGCTCCTGAGATTGTGGTGCGCACGGGTCTCAGCCCGGCTGGTCCGATCGAGGGGGCGCGGCCTACAAGGAGGAGGTCCACATCCTCACCTTGCGCGATGGGAAGATCGTCTCGAACATCGTCAGCGGCACGAATTTTCGTTTCGAGTACCTGATGTATCCCGTCCTCAAGGATGCGATTTTCGGGGCCATGCCGAAGGCGACGGACGAGCAAGTTGAGGCTGCTCGGCAAAGCGGGAAGCGGGTTGGCTGATCGCGTGGTCGAGTGCGCGGGGTTGCTTGCTGACCTCTTCACCCGGCGCTGCGTGCTTCGTGGCGGAACTGCTGGTCTGGCGGGGGCGATCGCCCGCCCGGCACTCGCGCTCGCGCGGCAACGGGAAAGGCACAACGCCTGACATCGCCCCTGTCAGAACCAATCGATATCGCTCGATTGGCTCCGTGAATACCGGATTGGCAGCGTCCAAAATCTCGAAACCGATGATGCCACCGGCTGCCATAGTGAAACCGGCAATGTCCGACCATGTCCTGATAGGATCTTATGCTGGAAACGATTGCGGCTGACTGCTCACGAAATATACCAACTCGTAAGATTGCCGCCTGATCGCCACCGATAAAGTCATCGATAACCTCCTTTTTTGCTTGAGAACAGGCAATTGACACTAGACGTCGCCAAACTCCGTTACACGGGCAAGAGGTAGAGATGCCAAGCTTGGAAATGCTTGCAGATTCGTCGCAAGCTACCAACCTTTGGGTCGAACGGCGAAGGGTTCTGCATCGATCTCGGGCTTGCGATCGACAGGTGCACATAAGGTCAGAAGCGGGCATCTTGCGCGATAAACTGACCGGCTTGCACAGAGTGGGCGGGATCGCGTCAAACCCGGAGCTCGGTCGTTACTTGTTCGCGACCCAGGCACCCCCCCTAACCATCAGGCGAGCTGGCCCGCCGTCACATCGAGATTCATACCGGTAACACTGCTGGCGTCATCTGAGGCCAGAAACATGACGGCCCGCGCAATTTCCTCGGCAGTCAGTATTCGCGGGGTTACGAAGCTGGCAGCGGCGGCCTCGGCATCGATCTTCTGATAGGCGAAACTCTCACGCAATTGTGGGGTATCCACTGCGAGCGGACTGATGGAATTGATCCTGATTCCATGCTTGGCATTGGCGATCGCGGCTGATTTTGTAAGCCCTATGATAGCATGCTTGGAAGCATTGTAGGCCGGCGTGTTCGGAAATCCCTTGTGAGCGGCGACCGAAGCCATGTTGATGATTGCCCCGCTCCCTTGCCTTCGCATGACGGGGATCACGTATTTCATTCCTAGGAACACGCCGCCAGCGTTCGTCGCCATGATGTCCTGATAGTTTTCAAAGGTCGCGTCCTGAATTTCTGCGGGTGTCATGAAGATGCCCGCGTTGTTGAAGAGGACGTCTACGCGGCCAAACTTCCTGGCGCCTTCAGCAATGAAGTTTTCCATCTGTGCAGGCTCGCGCACGTCACCCCTGAGGTAGGTCGCCATGCCGCCTGATGCGCGGATTTCTGCTTCGACCTGTCGCCCAAGCTCTTCGCGACGACCATTGAAGAGCACCAGGGCACCTGCCCCCGCGAACGCCTCGGCCGTTTTTCTGCCGATTCCCGAGGTTGCGCCGGTGATCAGGACCGCTTTGCCAGCAAATCGCTGCGGAGATGCCAGGCGTCCTTCACCGGGATCGGCCGTCTGGCCGTTCGCTGCTGCTGCTGATGCAGCGGATATTCCTACAGCGCCAATACCGGTGAGGACCGATCGGCGTTCTACGTCGTAAATGCGGGTCATCCTTGCCTCCATCGAGTTTCGCAGCACTCTCCTGACAGATGGCGGTCCCGATTGGCATCATGTGGTCCGTGTAAAGCCGATTTCGCCTGTCGAACTCAGCCTGGAAGCCGCATGTTTGACACAGCCGTAATCCTGGCCGCCGAACGGCCTGATCACAAGCGCAGCATGGGAGGCAACTTCCACGGGTTCTGCGCCCGCCATCGGCGCAGGAGATTTCTCAGCACCGCGCTGAACCCGGCGTCGGGATACCGCTCGCGCACGCTCATGATAAACTCCTTGCTCAGTCCCAACCTGAGCCTCCCCCTGCTCACATCGATCCAGTCCGCTTTACGGATGGCATTCACGGCGATGCTTCCCTCACCGCGATAGGGGAGTATCTTGTGATGATTGACGATCATGGCGGCCACAAGCTGCCTCGCATCGCCTCGTAGGGTCATCAACCGGGCATCCCGATGCGCCAAGGCCACCGATGGTTCGAGATAATCGATGGTCTGGTCATGCCATATCGCAAGATCGTGATAAGCCGCAGCGATGCCCAGCAGGGTCGCATCTCCCCGGTATCCCAGTGCAGCGCTGAACGCGATGATGCGGCAGACGTGGTTCCGATAGGCCGTGTATTCCGAGCCTATCGTCTGCCGGTAATCGGCGAGTATCGCTTCAGCGACCCGTATCGCCTCTGCAGATGTCGTGTTGGCCGTCATGATGCTCTTACTCGGGCGAAAAAGGCCGTGGATCCAGAAAACGACGAAGCGCGTTCTCGGCGATCCGGGCGATATCGGTCTTTTCTTCCGTCCCTCCAAGCGCAGCTGCGAACCCGATCGAGCCGGTCGAGAACACGGCGCCTCCCGACGCGGTTTCGAAGAACGTCAGGTCGGCCCGGATGTCCGGATCCTGATAGACCGGCATGGTGACGAGCATTTCTTCCTTGGTGCGCAGCATCTCCCCGGGGGCATGGCTTGAGCGTGCGATCACCACTGCGTGCTTGGGAGAGCCAAGCCTCGGATCGAAGCGATCGAGTTCCTCATCCGCCGCGCCCGTGCCGCCATCGGCGATGATGTCCTGAGAGGTCACACCCTCGAACAAGAAGGCGACGCGCGGGTCAGTGCTGGCAGGGGTTCGCCGATAGGGAGCACCGCCGAAGAAGCCTTGCGCTGCAAACCCGACGCCCAGAAGGGTGTTGGGAGTTTTCTCGACGTCTTGCCGCCGCCACAGACCGCCATATTCACCCGTGAAAGCGTGGTAGAATTGGCCCGGCTCTTCGGCCCAGGCTCTCGTTCCGTCTTCGGCGCGGCGAACCTCAAGCACGCCCTTGCGATCGGGGTGAAATGCGATGCGCCAGTAGATGCCGTTTGCCCCCATGTACATGAGACGTCCGCCGCGGTTGAGCCATCTTTCGAGGGCATCGCGCATCGCGGTCGAGTAGTACTCCGGATGCGTGCCGGTAATGATGACCCTGTATTCGGACAACAAGTCCACACCCTGATCGTGCAGATCCTCGTCGGTCGCGACGTCGAACTTGGCACCGCTGCCCGTCAGCCAGCCAACAATCCGCAAGTCAGCCTCAAGCGACCAGGCGAGGCCACCCGGCTTCATGTTCATGAGCGGCCGCAGCCGCGATGCATGATGCACGCCGCTACCGTCGCGATGGTGCTCGTAGGTCGAGAGACCGAACTCGGGATGCGCGCGCAGTGTGGCGTCATTGCTGTTGTCGGCCTTGCCCGCTTCGCCGAACAGTCCAGGCTCGTGGAACAGCCTTGAGTTGCCGTAGGCGATGTATGTGGCCGTCGCTGCGAGGAACAGAACGTCCGACCGCCTTCCCGGGTCCGCCCGGACGAAGAACGGGCTCAGATCGACATCGCCAGCGTGCTGCAAGCGCAAGGCATAGATCCCGCTCGGGAGGTCGTGGGGCACGGCCCAGTCGATCGTTGGCTCCCAACAGACGTCGATCAGATCGTCCTCGTGGAAATGCAGTGCGCCGTAATGATCGGGCCGTGCGCGCCAATCGTGGCAGGTACCGTCCCATTGCTCGCCGGTGACCGCACTGGTCGGCATGTTGATAGCGCGGCCGTGGCGCGCATGCCGGGACAGGTCGGTGACGCGATCAGTTCCGATAGATGCAGCAAAGTCCCACCAGCCCAAGACGCGGGGGTCAGTGGGCTTGAGAGCGGCGAACTCACTCTCATCTTCCAGAAATTCCGACAAGAGGATGGGCCGCTCGAGCTTGCCGTTGTAGCAATCTTTTCCGGGGGTTTGGCAGGAACTCGCAAGCGTTGCCGGAGCCGCTGGCGCGCGCCATTCACCGGGCATATCGGCAAATACTTCCATGGGCCGCAGCAGAACCGCATCAGCCGGGCCGATCGGGCGAGGCACCGCACTGAGGCGCACTTTCCCGGAATCTGCGTCAAAGCGCGCGGTGATCTTCCACCATCGCCGCCGCATGAGCGGGTTTGGCAAGGCCAAGGTGATCTCGTCGAGCATCAAAACGAGATGGCCAGTCTCGTCGAGGAACAGTCTCATTCCCTGGTCGCCAAGGCTCTGATCAAAAAGGGTCTGCCGCGCTCCGGTTGCCGGCAGCGTCGGCCATGCCGACAGCCGCAATGTGAAGCTGCCAAAGTCGGGCTCGGGCGGCAGTTCGACAAATGACCCGTTTACGATCTCCTGGCGCCGGGCAGCATAGGTGCCGGTGAGGGAACTCGACACCGGGATGATTGCCTTTTCGCCCGTGCCCGTCAGCCTGACGAGATCGGCTTCGACCGTTGCTTCTTCAGGGCCGTAGACCGAAGCCATGAAGCGCATCGGTTCACCGCAGCCCACGGCAAGCGGATCCGTGTAAGCGACTACAGAGCGAGGGGCGCTCACGCTATCGGCTCGATCAGGGTTTCAACCAAGGGTCGGCCGTCGGCTGGCTTGTCGCAATAGGGCTCCAGACGCCGGAAGAATTCGGCGCCGTCCACGATCGCTTCAGGGGTGAAGGCCCCTTCGCCGGCCACGAGGCCGGTGGCCAGCATCTCGGCCACAATGGCAACCGGCAGCCCCGTGTTAGCGCCCATACCTCCCGGGGGGAGCGCATTCAGGCGAACCACCGAGCGCGCCGGCGCGTCGTTCTTGGTCCCCTGCGCAACCGCCGCCAGATAGGGACGCGATGTCTTGCGCTGCAGGCGGTATTCCTTTTCTTCGGCCACCGTCATCGATGCTGCAAGCCCATGGTCATCACCCAGGATCCGCGCTGCGGTCTGACAATCGATCTGTCCTGCATCGACCTGATCGCGCATGGCTTGCAAAAGCTCGAAGATCGCAGTTCGCCCCGTCATGAAGTTGCGCGATTGCCGCAAGGACGTGAAGGTACGAGGCAAGGTCACTGCTTCGGGATGGGTGACACTCCATCCGGTCACCTCGACCCCGCCACCCAGGGGAATTGTGGCAGGTTCAACAGGACGGACGCTGATCCACTCTCCGTCGATCATCACCTTTGTTTGCCCTGAACATACGTGCATCCAGTGAACAAGCGCGGCATTCACCGCCGTCGCTCCGACATCGCCGGCAAAGCCATCATCGACCGTGGCCGTTGCGGACAAGTCCCAGATGGTGTCGAGACTATGCGCGGTATCGAGCCCTTCTATCGCCTTTTTGCCGAGCAGGTTGAGGATGCCGGGGCTGAGCCCCATGCCGGTGATCATGCATATTCCCGCAGACCTTGCCTCTTGGTCGCGATCGAGCAAGGCGACGGTCGGCTCCACGTCGTCGCAAATGTCGAGATAGTCGCGCCGTGTGGCCAAGGCCGCATCGGCTACCAGGCGCCCGAGCCTGAAGAATGGACCGGCCGTGTTGACCACGATGTCGGCCTTCAGCATCTGATCGTGCAAGGATTGCCGGTCGTTGATGTCGAGGTGCTGAAACTCGGCCTTGGGCCCAATCGAGGCCGTGAAGCGGCGTGCTGCCGGATCATCGAGCCCAGCAACGACGATGCGGTTGGTGAAATCCGCTTGGAACAGTGAGCGAGCGGCGTGTCGACCCATGGAACCGGCTCCGCCAATACAAAGCACCGAAAGGCCGGAAGAGCGGCGCGTCATCATTGGGTCGGCCATGTCGGACGGTATGCAGACATCGGAACTGTCCTTTCGAAGGGCTCGGCGCAACATGGTAACGGCACCCCAGTTTGGCACGAATGCCAATCTTCAATAGAACTCTGCCAACCTTTCGATGCATTCAGGGTCAGTGTCTGCTCAAGGTGCCATGGTGAGCGATGGCCGTGCGCTGGCGTTCTCCCACACAGGAATGCATGCGCTTTTTGGCAGGATGCTAGCGGTGATTGTCATTCTCGCCATGGCGGATTGCGAGCATGATCCTGCCTCGCTGCCGTGACTGCAGCGATCCTCCTGCGGTTGTTCAAGCAAGCGCAGTCGCGGTCGCAGTGGTTTGCAGCCATGGGAGGGATACGCATGGGCACAGCCGCGCAGAGTTCGCAAACGCAGAATATCGGCACGTGGGCCGTGTCGACTGCCTCATTCGCTCTGTTTGCTGCCACGACAGGGGTCATGGTGCTCGACAACCCGACAGCGTCGAGCACCGTGGCGGCCGCCGACGCAGGAGTCGATCAGACGATCCAGTGGCCGCAGAACCGCACCAGGCTTGCTGGCCGGCTGCCGTCAGGGACGCCGATCTGGGCTTACATCGGTAAGGAGCCCGGGGTGCAGATCGTCACTCCCAACAGCTTCACGACCGACGTCATCTTTCCGAAGCCTGGTGTGTACACCTTCGAGCTTCGCACCAAGGGGACGCGAACCTCCACGAGCTGGGACAGGGTGACCATTACCGTCAAGCCGGGCGGCGGGATCGACGTGACAGTCACGGCTGCGACGCCAACGGCCGTGTCTCTGCGCTGGACGCAGGTCCCCAACACCGTGGACTATCGCATAAGCCGCAACGGCATCCAGATTGCGATAGTGGAAGACAGCCAAGTCCGCTTCAGGGAAATGGATCTGGTCCCAAGCACGGCATACAGCTACGTGGTCGAGGCCTTGGATGCCGAAGGCCAGTCTATCGGGCGGGGTAGCATAAATGCAACCACACAAGGCGGTGCGGCCGACTTCGTCATGGCTGACCTGCCTCCCGGCGATGTGGTCCGTTCCCGGGCCATGGTGGAATTCGGCTGGACACCGGATCCGGTTTACGACACCTGCTCCAAGGATCTTCATGATGCGTTCTGGGTCTTTGGCCCCGACAACAAGGCCTACCCCACGTGGCACCCGCCGGTCTATGAATTTGCCAATGGCCAAACCTGCCGGTTCGGGCATGAGCACGGCCAAGACCAAAGAGAATCGGCGCTTTTTCGCACGGTCGGGCCGTTTGCATTCGGCTACGTCAACGAGCAGCTGTCGCCGGATGATCCCAGCCGTCAGCGCAACGAGGACCACGTCGGCCACAAGGTTGCACTCTTCAACCGCCTTCCGGCTTATGACAACGTTTCCGGCGAAGACACCTATTGCGATGTCTTCTTCAAGCTCCACCAGGGTTCTCACTCCCCCGACGCGTTCCGCAACCCGTCCCACGAACGGTTCTTGAACTACAGCTGCACCAACGGACTGGAAATGCGCTGGAAATCACTCCAGTCCTTCGGAAGTCCAAATACGTTCACGCAGCAGGTGAACAACGAACTCGCGCGGTCGGAAGTGGAAACGGCGGGGGCCTTCCCGGCAGATCAGCCGATCGGTGCGGATCGGCGAGCCATCATGACGGCGCTGACCTTTTCCTACACCACGCGGCCCGGGGGCCGAGGTCTCGACAAGACCGATAACGATCCAACCGGCGTCAGCGACTGCGACAATTGCCGGGGCAGCGACGGATTTCCTGCCTATCTGCCGATCTGGAACTTCGAAAGCTGGCAAGGTGGCCCAGGAACACGGCTCATGACCGACCAGAGCCCGACCGCCCGAACCTCGCTGTTTTTTGCTGGGGGACCCTACTGGAACGTTGCGAACTCGGCCCGCTATTATGATCCTGAAGGCGACAGCAATCCGGCCAACAACGCCACGTACCGCCTCGGCAGGCAACTCGATTTCTGCTTCCGATCCGACGCCGGTGCCTATCCCTCGCTCGACTGTCAGGTCGCGAGAATGCGCGCCATGTCAGGATCGTTCGGGTGGAACAGCCCGAAGTCGCCCTTCACTGGGAGCATCCGCTTCAACGAATTCAACTTCGTCGATCTCGAGAACTACGATCCTCGCAACCGGCGACTGTTCACCGACCCCTATGGAGACTTCAAGGCGTTCAGCTCGGACGTGAACTTCGTTACCAGGACGCGGTCGGCTGACATGCCAATCAGGCAGTTCCTGGGCGTAACGACCCGCCGATTGAGTGTCGTCGCCGACAACTGGGCGGGCTCAAAAAGCTGCGGAAGCAGGGAATGCTGGACCGACTTCAGGTGGTACAAGCTGAGGAACGGCACATGGATCGATGCACAAGTTCATGCGCCGAACTAGGGCTCATGGCGCTTGTCTCGTTCTGGCTCTGACTGCCTGTTCATCGCAGAAGCCCGACGATGGTTTTGCAAGAACCACGAATGAACGGCTCAACATTTCAGCGCGAGATAGCCGGACGATTACTGGCACCAAATTCCCTCAGAAAGCATCCGAGAGTTTTTCCGCCACCTTCGTGGTGAGCGGTGGTAGGCGCGTGAAGCTCAACTACCTTGATGACAACAACTTCGAACTGCTTCCCGTGAACGGCGGTTCTGCGACGATCGTCGTAGGCGGCAGGATTTTCGTACGCGATAGCAAGGGTGGACCGTCTTCCGACAGTTACCTTATTGCTCAGCTGCGGCCATTCGACGCGGTTGAACCAACTGATGATCTGACTGAACTGAGCACCCAGACAACCTCCATACCTGCAGCAGGAGTGAGTGCGTGGGGGCTGACTTCGCAGCAGGTTCGCGACATTACGTTACAAGCAGCGCGGCCGTCGGCAGAGGCCGGCGTATACACGGTCGCTCAGGAAACTCGCCTGGCGCGTGCGCAATGGAACATCGTCAACCGAATGGTGCCCGCGATGGCGATGGAGCTTTGCAGTAACGACATTCAGTCGTTGACCTCGTGGTGGCCGGCGGAATTGGTCGGGGGCCAATGGGCTGTCCTCGCAGCGAGCTCGGGCATGCGACTGGATGGTAGGATCGGCAGTCTGGAGAAGACGGTCAGCATTCCTGCGGGTTCGATTGTGGAGACGGCCGGAAGCATCCTTCGAAGCCGTGGACCTGACGACCGCCCGCCGCGGACGTCAAACGAGCAATAGCCCTAGTTCGCGTCCTGACCGTCTGCCGTGGCGATCAGAGAGACCAAATGGAGGCCTTGCCTCGCGGCACCTGGCGTAAAGTGATGCCACCGCCACCCGAACAACGCCCCGCTTGCCCCTTTGCCCGGCACCTGGAGCCCTGCGGTCACAACAGAGGTCTTATTCCTGGCGGTTCCGGCCCGACCTTTCGCACGTCGTTCTGTTTCGTCCGGACCTCCTGGGGTCCGTTGGTCCAATATCGCGTTTCAACGGCTAAGAACGGACATCCGCGGTTCCACCCATCTGCGGCCATGCCCGAGATCAATGCGCGATCCCTGAAGCTGTCTGGCAGCTCGGGGAGCGTTTCCGCCAGCAGTTGCCATTCTGAGAACGACCCCATAGCTGTCATTGGGCCTTCAAACCTTAGCTTAATGGAGCCTAATGTCTGAGCACAATCGTTTCAACCAATCGCCCTTGATCATCTCGACCAAAGGTACGGCGGAATAGCGAACTTCTTATCAAGTCGGATCGTAGATCATACTCGATCAATAGCACACACTCGAAATACCCTGCCACCTCGTGCCGACAGATGGCCTCGGGTATCCTGCGAACCGTCAAAGGAGTTGCATTTAAGCCATCTTGACGGCGTATCAACTTAGCATAGTTCGACCAGTTGTCGCGCACGATCAATTCCAATTCGGCTTTCGACGGTGGCTCAGGTATTGCCTGAGCTATTGAAACTGACGGATATGCAAGGACGATTGAAAGGGCGGCGGCTCGTATCACTGGATATATCATCCGAGCATAATGCTGAAATCGATGGCAGAAATCCACCCAGCTGCGGTCATAAGCGGGGTCGATCCGCGATCCCGAAACCGGAATGGCGGCTTCTGGTGAAACCAGACATTGAGCGCCGCGGTCGGGAGTGACCGGGGCAGGGGCGTACTTGGCCGTTGCTTTGTCAGAGCCTGCGATGCTGCCGCAACATACAGGGAAAGAGCCGCATTCGGCGAAGCCACCACACTGTTTGCGACGCCGGGAGCTGTCATCGGAATGACGAGAGTGCCTCATGGGCGACTTCCCGTTTCGTAGAACCTGCTAACCCGCTGTCCGCAACCATGAAGCCGATCCCGCGAACGACCGCCGAGAACGCGGCGACTAGCGCCGCGGGAGGCCGTGTGCCTCCGAGCAGCTGGGTGAGGGCCCAGGTTCCGCTCGGATCCTCCATGGACCGGATGACGCCCCGTAGACCAGCATGTTCGTCGCCGTTGTAGATGGCCCGCTCGATCTCGTCAAAGGCGCGCAGCACCGGCTGGCGGCCGCTCAGCACGGCGTCGAGCAGCCGTCCGAGCATGACTTCCGGCGGGAGGGTTAGTGCCTCGAGGCCTTGGGGATGTCCGCTGCGAGCGTCGCGTTCGTAGAGCGTGTGGAGCGCGCTGCGCAAAAGCTCGCTTTTGGTGCCGCAGCTATGGACGACCTTTCCGAGCGTCACCCCAGCATGCGCGGCGACAGCGCGAAAGGTAAGACCCGCGTGGCCATGCTCGGCGAGAAGGTCAGCGGCAGCCTGTTCGATTGTCGTGCTGTAGGCAGCGCCGCGCGGTGTCGGGCGGTTGTAGCTTTCGAGCGACATTCGCCGATACACCGTTCGTACCGGATCGGGGTTGAAGCGACGTTCACGCAGCCACAGAACCAGCGCGGCGGCGGTCTCCTCGAGCAGCGCGCGGTCGAGTACAGGGTTCCACACCAACAGATGGCGCGCGCTTTCCCCGGCGGCGAAGCTGGCGATGCACGCCACATGCTCCCCGAGGCCGATTGTGTTCGCCAGCCGTGTCCAGAACCCGACCCAGGCGGTCTGCCAATTGGCACCGGGCGCCTGGCGTCCAGCCATCGCGAGGCGGCGGTGGCTCGTGGTCCAGTCGGCGATCGTGGACACGACGAGCGAGGCTTGCAGCGCCGGTGGGATTGGTTTGCCCGCCAGCCCGCTCAAGTCGTTGAGCCGTGCCTCCATCCATGCCTCGGCCTGTACGAGGGCCGCCGCCGAGGCTTCCTCATACAAACGTTCCACGCTTCCGAAGTGATAGTGGATCGCCGACTGCGCTGCGTCGGCATGTAGGACAAGAGTGCGCACTGACAGCATGTCTGTCGGGGCATCGGCCCAAAGCGACAACAGAGCGTCGATCAGGCGCAATTTTGTCGGTTTTGCGTCAGTTTCCGGACCGGATTGCGACAAATGCGAGCTGGGTTTCTGGACCACCATCATATCAAGTCCTTGAACTCTCACCGTTAGGTCGAAACGGATCGGGGTGTCACCCAAATTACATACGGTCGTTCTAATTCCGTCGCGAATCAGCACAAGGGGCATCCAGTAATGACGGTAGCGATCCAACGCGTTCGGGCAATTGCACTGTGTGGTGGAGCCCTTTCGGCGTCGCTTCTCGCAAGCCCTGGGGTGGCGCAGCAGGCCGCGGGCGAGGTCGCGACGCAAGCCGGAGCCGAAATCGACGCCGAGGAGATCATCGTTACAGGCTCGATCCGCGGGTCGCTTGAGAACGCCACCGAAGCCAAGCGCCGCGCGCTGAACGTGGTTGATGTCGCCACCGCCGATTCCGTCGGACGCTTTCCCGACGAGAACGTCGCGGCTGCGCTGGCCCGCCTGCCTGGCGTCGCGGTGCAGCTCGATCAAGGTCAGGCGCGCTACATCCAGGTGCGTGGCGCGCCGAACCGCTGGACCTCCGTCGCGATCGACGGGCTGCCGCAGACCGGCACCGATGAGGGCGGCAGCGAACGCGCCTTTCGCTTCGATGCGGTCCCGTCCGTGCTGCTCCAGCAGCTCGTCGTCAACAAATCGCTCACGCCGGACGTCACCGCCGAGGCGATCACCGCACTTGTCGACCTGCAGACCTTCTCGCCACTTGACGATGGCAAGCCCGGGATCAGCGTCACGGGCGATGCGGGCTACGGCTTTATGGATCTCGGCGGAGGCCAGCAGCGTTCCGGATCGCTTCGGGTATCGTGGACCAACGACCGCATCGGGATCGCGCTCGGCGGATCGCATTACTTGCGCGAACAGGTCACCGACAATCGCGAGGCAGGCTATGATGCCAACGGTGTGCCGATTGACATCGACATCCGCAATTATGAGCTCGAGCGGCAGAACAATGGGCTGTTCGGCGCATTCGAATTCCGCCCGAGCAACGACCTTAAGTTCTTCGTCACCGGGATATACACCGAATTCCGCGACCGCGAGGAGCGCAACGCCTACGAGATCGAACTCATCGACAGGGACGCGCGCGGCACCCGGGGCGCGCTGACCGGCAGTCTCGACAATGTGTCGATCACCACAAACTACAATGATGGCCGCTACATCAACGAGAACATCATCGGATCGGCAGGGTTCGAATACGACACCGCCGAAGCCGGCATCAAGGGCATCATCGGCTACACCCGCACCGAAAACACCACCGACCTGCCGCTGATCCAGTCCTCGATCCGCGGGATCAGCGTCGACTATGACCGTTCGGCCGATCCGCGCTTTCCGCAGGTGCGGTTATTCCGCACGGTCAATACCGGCGGAGTGTTGTCTCGTGGTGCCGAGCTGACTTCGATCCCCATCACCGAGCAGAGCCAGTCTCGCACCGTGCTGATCCCGATCGTGCAAGGCGTGGTGTCCGATGCCTATTCGGGACGGCTCGATGCATGGAAGCAATTCGATGCGATCAAAATCAGCGGTGGCCTCTACGCCACCAAGCGCGACATCGCTGGCAACAATATCGGCATCGGCGGCGCGGTGCCTTTGGCCACGACCGGGTTCAACCCCAACACCTTCACCACCGACCGTGCTTGGGACACCCAGTTCCCGCTCGGCGTCGGGATCAATTATCTCGACACCCGCGCCATGAACCGCTCGCTGCAATCGGCGCTCGATGATGCCGGGATTGATCCGGCGAGCTTCGTGCTGCCGACCTCGTTCTACGACCAGGAAGAGCGCATCTATGCGGGCTACGTCATGGCCCAGTGGGAAGCGGGGCCGCTACAGGTGGTCGCCGGGGTGCGCGCCGAGCAGTACGAGATCGACAATGCCGGAACAGTGCTGAACGGCTCGGTGCAATCCGCGCTGGCGGTGTCGCAGGACTTCTTCGACCTCTTTCCCAGCGTCAACATCCGCTACGAGGCGACCGACAATCTCGTTCTGCGCCTCGGGGGCCAGCGCGGCGTTTCGCGTCCGGCCTATGCCGCCATCCGCGTCGGGGCCTCGATCAGCGACACCTCCGCAACGATCAGCGGAGGCAACCCCTTCCTCAAGCCTGAATACACCTGGGGCGTGGACGCGGCGGTCGAATACTACTTCGCCAGCAACGGCATCGCCTCGGTCAGCGGCTTTCATCGCTGGATCGAGGACGTGCTCTACCAAAGCCAGCAGGCGGTCGGCTCGGACCTTTACGACAGCGACGGCATTGATCGTTCCAACTACCTCCTCGGCTCGACCTTCAACGGCGAGAAGGGCCGGCTCTACGGGGTGGAGTTCAACATCGAGACGCAGTTCGACTTCCTGCCCGGCGCACTGGCGGGGCTGGGCGTTCAGGGCAATCTCACGCTGCTGGACGGTGAATTCAATGCGCGCAACTCTGCAGGCGTCCGCGAAACCTTCGCGTTCCAGGGTCTTTCCGACACCGTGCTCAACGCCTCGGTGTTCTACGAATATGCCGGGCTGAGCCTGCGGGTCGCCTACCAGAAGCGGTCCGAGTTCCTCGACACGCTGGGCGGGCTGGGGGCCGGCGAGTTCCGTGACGGGTTCGAGAACCTCGACGTGACGGTGCGCTATGCGCTCACCCCCAACTTCACCCTCTTCGCCGACCTCGCCAACCTTACCGACGAGACCTACGTCGCCTACGAGGGCACGCCCGCCACGCCTTCCGAGGTCGAACGCATCGGCGAGCGCTATCTGTTCGGCGTGCGGTTCAACTTCTGATCCGCCCCCTGGAGGGATCCATCATGCCACATCACCTCACCGCTCTCCTCGCCGCCACCACGCTGGGCCTCGCCCCGGCGGCGGTGGAGGCGCGCAACATCGTGCTCACCAACGATGACGGGCTGACCAGCAATGTCGTGGCGCTTTACGAGGCGCTGAAGGCGGCGGGGCACGATGTCGTGGTCTCCGTCCCCTGCACCAACCAGAGCGGCCAGGGTGCGGCCCTCGGGATCGGTCGGCCGATCGCCCCGCTCAAGAGCGCGTGCCTCAACGGCGCGGCCCAGCCGGGCGAGCCGGGCGCGGGGCCGATGACCAAAGCGGGGCTGCCGGCGGGCGATTTCTACTATGTCGACGGCACCCCGGTCGCCGCGCTGCTGCACGGGATCGAGGTCGTCGGTACAGCGCGATGGGGCAAGGCGCCCGATCTGGTGCTGTCCGGGCCGAACGAGGGACAGAATGTCGGCGCGATCATCCTCTCCTCGGGCACGGTCAGCGCGGCGCAATATGCCGCAGTGAGCGGCATTCCCGCCATCGCGCTGAGTGCCGGATCGAACACCGAGGCCGCCAGCCTCGACAATCCGCTGTCGGACGAGGTCGCGCGCCGATCGGTCGAGTTGGTCGCGCATCTGGATGCGAAGGCGAACGGCAGCGCGCTGCTGCCGCCGGGCCTCGCGCTCAACGTGAATTTCCCCGACCAACCGGCAAATACGCGCTGGCAGCTGACCGAGATCGGCAGCTACAACGCCTACAAGGTCGGCTTTACCGTCAACATGGCAGCGAGCGCCTCGCCGACGATCAAGGCTATGGCGCAGCGCCGCGGCGCCGAGGTTCCGCCGCTTCCGGGCATCAGCCTCGACTTCAATACCGCCACCCCCGCGCCCGAGCAGACCGATGACGAGAGCGTCGTGTTCCGCTCGGCCATCGCGGTAAGCCCGATGCAGGCCGGCTATGCCTATCCCGGCGGAGCCATTCCCCTGAGCCGCGCCTCGCTCGAGGCACTCCTGCCCGACAGTGGAGACTGAACCGATGCGCACGTATGTCCTCCTCCCGCTCGCCGCGCTGGCGCTCCTGCCTGCTTGCAATGAAGCGGCGCCCGTTGCCGAAGCGACCGTCACGGCCTCGCCGGTTCAGGCGAACGCCGCCGCGCTGAAGGAGTCGCGCCGCGTGCTGGACCTCGAAGGCGGGGTCAATTTCCGCGACCTTGGCGGCTACCGTACCGCCGATGGCCGGGTGACGAAGTGGGGCGTGCTCTATCGTTCGGGGTCACCGGCCGGGCTGACCGAGAAGGACATGGATGCGCTCGCCAAGCGCGGCATCCGCACGGTCTGCGACCTGCGCGCCAGCGACGAGCGCGCGGCCGAACCCAGCCCCTTCGCTACACGCAGCGATGTCGCCTACTGGACACGCGACTACGCCGCCGAAGCCAGCGACCTCATGAAGGTGCTCGGCGGGCCCGATGCGAGCGCAGCCAGATCGCGCGAAGCGATGATACAGCTGTATCGCAAGCTGCCGGAGGAACACGCCGCCAGCTACCGCCAGATGTTCGCCTACCTTGCCGAGGGCAAGGTGCCGCTGGCCTTCAATTGCTCGGCCGGCAAGGACCGCACCGGCGTCGCCGCGGCGCTGGTGCTGAGCCTGCTGGGTGTGCCGCGCGAGACCATCGTCGCGGACTATGCCCTGTCGGACGACATCGTCGACTACAAGGCTCAGATCCAGAAGAATGCCAGCAGCGATTCACCCTACGCCGCCCTCGCGAGGCTGCCGTGGGAAATCGTCGAGCCGCTGGTCGCCTCCGACCCGGCCTACATCGAAAGCGCACTCGATGCCCTTGCAGCCAAGCACGGTTCCGTCGATGCCTATATCCAGCAGGAACTCGGCGTGACCGACAAGATGAAGCAGGCCATTCGCGACAACCTCACCGACGCGCCGCGATAGGACCGGAATAGCCCTGCGTCGGTGAACAGCCGCTTGCCAATCGCGAGCGAATTTCCGCATCGAACATCCGACGTCCGAATTTCGCAGCTGGGAATGCCAGTCGGCTATTCAACCAGTTGCGGGATTAAGCGCGATCGTTGCGCAATTGCGAAATGAAATGGCGGCTATGCCTCGCTTCTAAAAGGGATTCCTTATGGGGTGGATGCCCCTCGACGGCATCGATGCGCCGTAGTGGAGGTGTTGGTACATCACTGAGGGATGCATCCTGCCGGAAATGACTGCCAAGCCAGATGCCCGGGCCAGCTCAGGAAATGCCTGCATATGTTCCGCTCGCCACGTCCTCGAGCAAGGCCTTGTGGCCGCCTTCCATCCAGCCAAGCTCGCGTCTGATGCGGCTGCTGTCCAAGCGATTGTTGAGCATGAGGAACGAGGCCGTGAAAGGATCGAGCAGGCTGGCCGCTTCCTCGTAGTCGACCGAGACGACGGGGACGCCTCCGACCGCCGTTGCGACAGCTTCGGCAATCTGGCGAACGCTCGGCGAGCCTTCTGCGGCAACATGGTATACGCCCGAGGCATCGGGCCGCTCGGCGGCCAGCACGTAAGCCCGGGCCGCATCCTCGACGTGCACCGTCGATGCCCTTGCTTCGCCGTCACCGACGAACACCGAGCGTCCTGTGCGCCGGGCAACGTCGATCAGCCTCGGGAGGAACACGCTGCCGCCATCGCCGTAGACGAATGAGGCAAGTCGCAGCTCGGCCGAAAGCACGCCTTCACTGCCGGTTTCCCGCGCCTGACCGGTGCTGGCTGCGCGGATAGCGGCCGGATGATCCGCGATCACCGCCGCTTGTTCCGAATGCGCTTGCGTGCCGCTATCGCCGAGGAATGCGGTTCCGTTGGAAAGGATGAGCCTGCGACCGGTGTCTGCCAAGGCGCGGATGAGAGCGCTCACGACTGAGTGCTCCCAAGCGACGGCTTGTGCGAAGTCTGCATCGTGCGCGGCGAAGGCCGTGTGGATGACGACATCGTGCTGCTCGGCAGCCCGACCCCAGGCAGCGCTGTCCTGGAAATCGAGAACGATCCCGGCGATGCCTTCCGGAAGGGCGGCGAGACGTACCGCGTTCCGCACCGATCCGGTGACGGCATGGCCTCGCTCTGCAAGTTGCCGAACAACACGGCTTCCGACATAACCAGTTGCGCCTGTAACAAGTATCTTCATGGGTGCCTCCATTGGTTCCGGCTCCAACTAGGTCCGTTCGTCTGGAGAGGAAGAACGCACTTCCCGGTAACCTTGAGAAAGAGGAGCAATATGAGCCGACCGAGGCGTGATCAGGCAGGATGCCCTTACCATTACACGGTGCAGGCGCTGAAGCGCATCGAAGGCCGGTGGAAAGTTCTTATCTTGCTGCGCCTGCTCGAACAAAGCCCGACGAACTGGGCCACTCTGCTAAGTGCCTTGGGCGAGGTGTCGCCAAAGATGCTGACCCAGCAGTTGCGCGAACTGGAAAGCGATGGGCTGGTCTTCCGCGAGGAGCTGGATCCCCGGCCTCCGAAGACGGTTTGCTACCATCTGACCGCGTTGGGCCGAGCGCTGGCGCCGGCGCTGTCTTCCTTGACGCAGTGGGGCCGCCTTGCCGTAGAGTGGACACAGAGTGAGGTTGATCCGCCGATGTTCGACGCAACGGCGGCAGATGGGGCTGAGCCCGGCGTGAATGTCGGAGATCGACCCGCTCAACCTTCAATCGAGTGAGCATAGGCTTGCTGATGTCTGTTACGGGGTCGTTTTCAGAATGTCGGCTGTTGGCGGAAAACCCGTTGAAGCTGCCCGGCAGGTTCCAGGATCGCCGCAGCAGCCTGCTCGTGACCGCTCATGGGTGGTTTTGCGAAGTTCGGCATTTGGCGAGCACCTAGCGATAGCGGACCGTTTGATAGAAATCGCTCAGCACCTGGCTCTGGCCGAGGAAGCTGGGGCGCAGGAAGTCGTTGTCGGGGTCGACCACATAGCCCAGTGCCTCGGTAGTGGCGATCGGCACGCCCAAGTGGTTGCCGTAGACAAGGGCTCGAGCTGGTTGACTCCGTTCTTAGCGACCAGGGCCAGCGGGGCATAGTGGACGATGCAGTCATCCCCGACGAAGGGTGGGTGGTCCGTTCGCGGCAGGCGACAAGGCCCAGATGAACTCGGCCGTCACTGCGCTTGCCAAGCCACCACATTCCGCAACTACCCGGTCGTGACTGTCAAAGACGAAGTGCCGCGTGCCGGTCGGCTCGTCGTTGCGCACTCGGTCACTAAGCCATTGTTGCTTTAGGTCTGCGCGCCGATCTTGCTGGCGTTGTAGGCTTCAGGAAGTGTTGTGTGAGAATTCACGATTGCCCCGCCTTATGCGAATGGAATATTTCCACCTCCGCCATGTTTTTGTTCGGCTCGCCTGTTTCGAGAAATCGGACGATAGCGCCAACATTGGCAAGCAAAAAATGCCAATCTTTCACAAACGACCGCTCCTCGACTGGCCAAAAGGTAAGCGCTCCTAGGTCACAGGTCCTCCAGATACCCAGGCGTTTTTTTGCGAGATATGCATTCATGTACCAATCATATGGTTCAATGCATTTGCGAACACTGAATGCGCATCCGAAACTCAAATGGCCATCACTAGCCAATATGATATTGATTAGGGCGATCTTATCGGCTGAGAGAATTTTCTCAAAGGCTAAATGGTGCCAATCGGGGCGCAGCCCATCGTAACTGATCTCGGGAAGTTTGAATTGGAATTGGGATAGAACTTCGATCAACATATCCACTTGATTAATTATCAGATCAGCACTTTTGGGTTTAAGCTTTCGGTATGCAGCCTGAAGTCTCTGACGCTGCCCAACCATTATTCAGCCACCTGTGAGGCACTCCCAGCCATCCCGACACCCAAGATGCCCGCCGCGTTTGTAACTTTGCCTAGAGTGACGACGTATAAATCAGGGATGTCTGACGATGCTTCTTCGACCTGAACCCCTAACACTAGGGGCGTAGCGATTTGGCTTGCAGCGCATTCAGCAATCGTCGCGCTAGGCGGCGCCGGCAGCACCAAGGCAGCGGCCAGTAAAAAGACAGCGCGAACCATCCAGTTGATCCATCAGTTGCTTGGTCGTGGCAAGGAAGACTGCCTTCAGGAATCTCGGTCTGTCAACGTCTTGAATGGGGTCGGAACCTGAAAGGCAGGAATTTTTCAGAACAGAGGCAAAGCCGCAATGCCGCTTTCGGGGTCGAGCCTCGCTCCCGCCCATGGCCGGAGATGGGTGGAAAGGCGAACGGCGGCTTATGGGAACAGTGCAATTGGCGTCGGACTCTGCCAAAAAACGGCGAGATTTCAGGGAGCACGTCAGGCGGACGTCCGGAACCAGCAAGGGAGGCTGAGGCTCGGATCTGAACGCCCTGGTTGGGGTCAGGAAAAGGAGTGGCTCAAGATTGCCCCCTTGGTCAGCCTCGGACACCATGCAGATATGGGCGGTGTCACGGGCGGTGTGTTGAGGCAGAGGCAACGCGTATCATCGTGATCGGTTCGCATCTTCAGATCAACTCGGGCTCGACCGCGGCGACTGGCGCATGGTCAAGATAGCCGGGATCGAAGTAGGCGCTGGCTTTCAGAAGTGGCAGGTCGAGAATTTCTATGTTCTTTGACTTCAACTTGATCATGCGATTCTGCCGCAACGCCTGAATCAAGCGGTTCACGTGGACCGGCGACAGGCCAAGGGCATCAGCAAAATCGCTTTGCGTCAGCGGTAGAGTGAAGGAATTGCCCGTGTCCGCTTCGACCTGATGTATGCGGTGCTGCAATTCGCATAGCAGGTGCGAGATTCGCTCATACGCGTTGCGCCTACCAAGACTTACCAGCCATGCATTGGAAATGGCGAATTCGGCGGCTGCATAGGCTTGCAAGGCATCGGCAATGGCCGGTCGCCTGCCCATGAGATCATGCAAGTCGCGGCGCGAGATGAAGGCAACCCGGCAACGGGAAAGCGCGACGATTTCCTCGACGGCGGCAGATGCGGCACATCGGCTCGCGTAGGCAATGTCGCCCGTTAGCAAAAAACCGGTGATCTGGCGCTCTCCGTTCGAGATAAGGTGACATCGGGCCGCCCAGCCGGACAGGATGACCGGATAAGACACAACGGGCTCGCCCATGCGGCACACGATTCCCTTCGCTTCGATGCTGAGGGACCTACAGATAAGCTGTTTCAGCAGGGATTGCTCCTCTGTTCCCAGGGGAGACAGGCTGCACAATCGCGTTAGGAGGCGGTGCTCCATTACACAGGCCCAGTCATGGCTTCCGAAGGCAACGTCTGGCCCTCGCACAATACTGAGATACGCATGTTCCTAACCTGGGATGAGCCTGGTAATCTACGTAGACGGGCCCAAGGCTTAGCCTTGGTGAGCATTGTGAGGACCGCGCCCGTTAATTGAGCGGCCGCAAAGGGGGCGATTCAAGCACTTCGGCTTTTGCGCCGCGCGCTGCACAAGCGGACCTTGATGTGCGCCGGGATGGTCCCCCCGCGCTCAGCCCGCCGTCACATCCTCCAGCGGCACGTCCATGATCGGATAGCGCCGCCATTCGGCCCAGTCGTAATGCCACCACTCGTTGGCGAGCGGGACGAAGCCTTCGGCGACCATCCAGCTTTCGAGCAGCCGGCTCAGCCGCAGCGCTTGCGGAGGTGCGGCCGTGTTGCTGCGATAGGCCGCCGGGGTGAAATCGTCATAGGGGCTCGGCATTGGGACCTCGACGCCGCCCCGGTGGAGCGTCAGGTCGACCGAAGCGCCGCGGTTGTGCCGCGATCCCGTGCGCGGATCGGCGACGAACTCGCGCTTGCCCGGCGGGGTCTGCTCCCACATCGCCCGGGTGATGCGCCAGGGGCGATAGGCGTCGAAGACGAGGAGGCCGAAGCCTTCTGCCTCGGCCCGGGTCTGGACGCGCGACAGGGCTTCGGCCACGGGCCGCTGCGCGACCGCGCGGGCGAGGGGATAGAGCACCCGGCCCATGAAATTGTCCTTGCGCGCATAGCGGATGTCGAACCTGAGGCGCGGGTCGAAGCGCGCGAGATCGACGAGATCGGGCTGCGCGGTGGCGGCGGGATCGAGGGGCGGCGTGAGGGGGGCAGCGGCACTCTCCGAGCCGGGCGCGCGACCCGCGCATCCGGCGACCAGCGCCGCCCCGCCTGCCGCCATCGCGCGGATCACCGCGCGGCGGCTGAGCGGGATTGGAGAGGCTGGATCGCCGGTCGCCCGGATGCCGCGGACGGGCGCCATCACGAAGCCGCGCGCCTGATCGAGGGCTTCAGAAACAGTGCCGCCACCCATGCTGCGCAGGACAGCCCCGCCAGAGGAATGTTGATGGTGTAGTCGCTTGTGGACTTCAGCAGGAGGCCGGCCGTGAACAGGACCAGCGCGAGGGCGATGCCGTAGAGTTTCGATGGCTCGGGAACGTAGAGGATGACCAGCACCGTCACCATCCCCGCCAACAGGGCCGGTGCGAGCCACAGCGCGACCAGCGACAGCTCGTAGAGGGCATAGATGGAGGCGGCATAGATGAAGCTCGTGTTCCGCAGGCTTGTCACCGTCTGCGCGAGGTCGGCTTCGGCCTTGTCGCGAACCATCCCTGTGCCTTTCCCCGATCGTGTCCTGCACTGGCTATCCCGGACCGCGTCTGATGGACAAGCCGCCAAATGAGCCGAGTTGCGGGATACAGCCGGGATTAAGCGCGTTGCCCCTCTTGTGGGGACGCGAAGAATCGCTAACCTTGGAGGCGACATGAAAGAGTTCTTCCAGCACGCCGCCACCACCGACGGGGTCACGGTCCGCGTCGCGGTCAACTATCTGCCCGAGCAGTCCCATCCGGAGGCGGGCAAGTGGTTCTGGGTCTATCACATCCGCATCGAGAACGCCTCGCACGAGCCGCTGCGCCTGCGCAGCCGGCACTGGCGGATCACCGACGGGCGCGGCATGGTCAACCACGTGGATGGCGAGGGCGTGGTGGGCGAACAGCCGCTGCTCGCGCCGGGGCAGAGCCACGACTACGTGTCGGGCTGCCCGCTGACGACGCCGTTCGGCTCGATGGAGGGCTTCTACACCTTCGAGCGGGCGGATGGCTCGCCGGCCGAGGTGCGCATTCCCTTCTTCCCGCTCACCGCGCCCGAGACCGCGGACGGGCGCAGCCCTCGCTGACCGGGCCTCGCGCCGGGATCGCGCCGACACTTGCCGTGAGCCGCGCCCGCGCCTAATCCACCGGCCGTGAAGCGCACCCACCTGCCCCTGAACGCCCTGCGCGTGTTCGACGCCGCCGCCCGGCACCTCTCCTTCACCCGCGCCGCCGACGAGCTCGCCGTCACGCCCGCCGCGGTCGGCCAGCAGATCCGCGCGCTGGAGGACGTGCTCGGCGTCGTCCTGTTCCGCCGCACCTCCAAGGGCCTCGAACTCACCCCCGAGGGCTGCGCCGGGCTCGACCCCTTGCGCGAGGGCTTCCTGCGCTTCGAGGAGAGCGTCGCCGCCATGCAGGCCGGGCAGGCCTCGGACCGCTACACCATCGCCGTCCCGCGCGAGTTCTACGGCGAATGGCTCGCCCCGCGCCTCGCCCGCTTCCAGGCGGGGACGCCCGGCGTGCAGTACATCCTCGCCCCCGACGAGCACGCCGACTTCACCGAGGCGAACCTCGATCTCGCGATCCGGCTGGTCGACGGGCCGGGCGACCTCCAGGGGGTGCAGCTCGCCCCGGCGATGCGCGTCACCGTCGCCGCGCCCGAATATCGCAGTGCGTGGATCGACTGGCCCGGCATGGCGCTCCCCGAGGGCGTCAATCCCTGCATCCGCGCGGGCTCGCCCGGGCAGGCGCTCGCCTCGGCGCTGGCAGGGATGGGCCGCACCATCCTCCCCCTCGCGCTTGCCGAGGGGGCGATCGCGCGCGGCCAGCTCACAGCGCTGGCCGAGCCCGAGCGGGCAAACCGCGCCTACTGGCTGCTCGCCCCGACCCCGCAGTGGCGCAGCAAGAAGGTGCGCGCGCTGGTCGCCTACCTCGCCGCCCGGGACCCGCTCTAGCCGCCGGCCTCGTCGAGAAGCTCGGGCTTGATCCCGTAGAGCTCCGGGCGCTCCTGCGGCCAGCGTCCCTCGGCCTTGAGCGCCTCCACCCGCGCCGCGAAGGCGGGATCGTTGAGGTCGATCCCCATCGCGATAAGCCGCTCCTGCCACAGCTGCCCGATGCCCCGGTACCAGCGCGCGATCATCACATCGAGGCGCTTGCGCCGCTTGGCCTCGTTCACCGGATCATTGTCGATCCGCCGCTGCTCGGCGGCATAGGCGGCCGCGACCTTCTCGTAGAGCGGGTGGCCCGGCCCCACCTCCTTCTGCTGGTCGTAGCGGTGGGGGAGGCGGTTCTTGAGGAAGAACATGACGAGCGCCTCGTTGTGCCGCCGCTCGACGCCGACGACCTTCCCCGCGTGGAGGATCGGCTTCTCCTCCCCCTCGATCGCGCGGGCGAGCGCGGAATCCTCGAGCCGGCTCACCCCCCTGTCGAGCGCCGCATCCCACGCCGCCCGGAACCCTTCCGCCCCCGGCCGCTGGCGCAGCTTGTAGAGCGCCTCCATGCTCTTGCCGACATGGCGCGCGGCCTGGCTGACGATGCCCGTCGCGGCGAGCTGCGCGATGAAGGCGCGCTGCACATCGGGCGTGATCGAGTTCGCCTTGGGCTGGGCATGGGGGACGGGCATGAAATCGAGCAGCGGATCATCGGGCGCGGGCGGCACGAGTTCATAGGCGACCGCGGAGGTCGCCTGCCGCGGGATCTTGCGCTTGTTGCGGACGACGGGACGCTGCGTTGAGCGGGAGGGGCGGGGGGAGAGGGGGCGCTTTTCGGTCATGGCGCGGGGGGAGATTGCACAAGGCGGGGGAGTAGGAAAACCGAATCTCCCCTCCCCGCGGGGAGGGGTTGGGGGTGGGGGCGCGACGCTCGCGGCAAAAGCACCCGCCGAGCGCCCCGCTCCAAGCTCCGCTAGCCGCCGGGGCGACAAGCTGCGCTATCCTCTCCCCGCTCGGGGAGAGGGAAGAGGAGCCGCTACCTGCGCGTGTGGCGATTAAGCGGCGCGCAGCGCCGCAAGGCCGAACGGCCACCCGAGCCTAGGCGATGGAAGCCAAGCAGCGCAGACGCGCTGCACCCGTCGCTTGAGGCGTCAACTTTTGACACGCCAAGGGGGCGTCTACCTTCTCGCTGCTTCATCCAACGCGTTATCTAAGGCCCTTTCGTGTCCGTGTGGCTGATCTAACTGTGACTGCTCAATCAGCGTGGGCCGTCGGTTCTTACCGAACCGGTTTCTGATGAATCGATCCTGCTTGTCGTCTAAGGCCACGACGAACTCTCGCGCCGCTTCGACTGTTTGCGTGTTGATCAATCTTGCGAGCGCTGAAGGATTTTGCGCGGATATCTCTTTGAAATATTCGCGTTTGAAGACGCCAACCATGGCGATCGTTGGTGTGAGCGGAAAAGCGATATGTCCGTCAGGTTTAGCGATCCCGTTTGTCCTGATCATTGGGTCGTCGGAAAGCAACAATGGAAAAGCGGATTGCGAAAGGTCCACCTTAAACCAGTGAAGGTTCGCGATGAACCGAGCCAACTGATTGCTAATAAGAAGAGTCCTGAAGACGTTACTCAAGTGTGATAATCGCTGTATGTTGTCGTATCTTTCGAAATAATCGTCAAATGTCTCTGGATCATTGCGTGATCGGACGAAAACGTACTTTTCCCTGAGGTCTTCGAGAACCTTGTCCATCATATAAATTGTCGATTTTTCCAGAAGACGTATCGAAGTCGGTGAGCGATGAAGCAAAGAAATGATAAAGAGCGAAAATGAGAGCACGTCCTCACCATTCAAAACTGTAAGGCTGGAGAACTCAATCTTATTGAATAGATCAGAGGCTCTTTGATCGAGCTTCTTGAAAAAAGCGGTCTCGAAATTCTGAACTCTACTGTCGTAATCTGGCAGGTTGTAAAGCGCCTCTCTCCAGCCGATGGCCGAGGGTGGCTTCCGGCATGATACTACCTTCCCGAGTAGCGGCGATGAGTATCGTAACGCGCGCCCATCAGGTCCTGCCCACCGTTTGGTCCAGAATTCTGGAATAAAATGATGTTTCCGTGGAGGGTTGTCACTTCGGCCCATCGCGTGCCAGTGCCTCGGGGGACAGGCTTGATCAAGGGCAGCAGCATCTCCGTCCACACACTCTATAGCCCCGTCGGCTCACAAGACAGAACATGGCCTGCGCGGGGGCGACGAACGAGAGGTCACCAGCTCCGCGAATCTTTAGTTTTCGCCCTCAGGCGCCGGGCGCAGCGCATCCGCGCTGCTTGGCTTTCGCGCCATAAGGCGCGGCGGCCGTTCGGCCTTGCGGCGCCGCGCGCCGGTTCACTGCCACACGCGCCGTTGGCGGCCCCGCGCCCACCCCGCTGCGACTAGGCGGCAACGCCGCCAAGTCTCGCTCCCCTCCCGCTTGCGGGAGGGGCTGGGGGTGGGAAAGGTGTTGGACCTCTCTAACCTCTCCAACACTCTCCTTGACCCCCACCCCAAACCCGCCTAAGGGCGCGCATCCTTTCCGCAGGGTCTCCTTCGGAAGCGAGCTGAACATTGGCGGTGCGTCCCTTCGAGAGGGGCAGCCGGCAAAGTAACCCGGTGGCCGAAGGGCCTGACATGCGGGTGGAGCGTTTCGGCCTCGTCGTCATGCTGGCTTCGGCCGGCGCTTCTGCCGCTGGCCTTGGTGCCTGCGGCCCTGGGTCCCGGTTTTCGCCGGGACGACGGCTTAGGGCAAATCCTCTCCTCCACCATCGTCGGGCGCCCGTGCTGCCATCATCGGCCGAGGGCCTTGCCTTTCTGCCGTTCGTGCTGAGCGGACGGGGAGGGGAGGGGTGGCCCGAGGCCAGTCACGGTGAAGAGAGAAAGTCTTACATGCCGACGATCAACCAGCTGGTCCGCAAGGGCCGCGTTCCGCAGAAGGCCAAGTCCAAGGTCCCTGCGATGGAGCAGAACCCGCAGAAGCGCGGCGTCTGCACCCGCGTCTACACGACGACCCCGAAGAAGCCGAACTCGGCGCTGCGCAAGGTGGCCAAGGTGCGCCTGACCAACCAGCGCGAGGTCATCTCCTACATCCCGGGCGAAGGGCACAACCTGCAGGAGCACTCGGTGGTGCTGATCCGCGGCGGGCGTGTGCGCGACCTTCCGGGCGTGCGCTATCACGTGCTGCGCGGCGTGCTCGACACGCAGGGCGTGAAGGACCGCAAGCAGAGCCGCTCGAAGTACGGCGCCAAGCGTCCGAAGTGACCTGTCCGGGGGACAGGTCATCCTGAATGGCCCGCCACAACCGGGCGTGGTTCGGGATCCATGGTTCCACCAGCGCAGGTCTAGGAAATCAAAGGGCCGAGCCCGCCTCACCGATGGATGCTGAAACGAGTTCAGCATGACGGAGAGGGGAAGGGCGGGGGCCGCACTCCGAAGGAGTTCACACACATGTCACGTCGTCGTCGTCCCGAAAAACGGGTCATCCTCCCCGATCCCCAGTACGGGGACCAGATCCTGTCGAAGTTCATGAACAACCTCATGCTCGACGGCAAGAAGGCCGTTGCCGAGAAGATCGTCTACGGCGCGCTCGCCACGGTCGAGAGCAAGGCCAAGGCCGATCCGATCCAGCTGTTCCACGATGCGCTCAACAACGTGAAGCCGCAGGTCGAGGTGCGCAGCCGCCGCGTCGGCGGTGCGACCTACCAGGTGCCGGTGGAAGTGCGTCCCGAGCGTGCCCAGGCGCTGGCGATCCGCTGGCTGATCACCGCCGCGCGCGGTCGTCCGGAAACCACGATGGCCGCGCGGCTGTCGGGCGAGCTGCTCGATGCGGCCAACAACCGCGGCAACGCGGTGAAGAAGCGCGAGGACACGCACCGCATGGCGGACGCGAACCGCGCCTTCTCGCACTACCGCTGGTAAACTCGCGCGATTGCGGGCAGCCGGGGGATGGGGTCTTCCGGCTGTCACAATCATCCCTATATGGAGGCCTGACCGCGACCCGGCGGCCCCCCTCAATCCAAGGAACCTGATATGGCCCGCGAGTATCCGCTGGAGCGCTATCGCAACATCGGCATCATGGCGCACATCGATGCCGGCAAGACCACCACGACCGAGCGCATTCTCTACTACACCGGCAAGTCCTACAAGATCGGCGAAGTGCACGATGGTGCCGCGACGATGGACTGGATGGAGCAGGAGCAGGAGCGCGGGATCACCATCACCTCGGCCGCGACCACGACCTTCTGGACCGCCGAGGACAGCTCGAAGGATCCGATGAGCGATCCCGACGCGCTGCGCGAAGGCCAGCCCAAGCACCGCATCAACATCATCGACACCCCCGGCCACGTCGACTTCACCATCGAAGTCGAACGCTCGCTGCGCGTGCTCGACGGTGCGGTGGCGGTATTCGACGGCGTGGCCGGCGTGGAGCCGCAGTCGGAAACTGTTTGGCGTCAGGCCGACAAGTACGGCGTTCCTCGCATGTGCTTCATCAATAAGTTGGATCGCACCGGCGCCGACTTCTATTACTGCGTGCAGTCGATCATCGACCGTCTCGGCGCCAAGCCGCTGGTGCTCTATCTCCCGATCGGGGCCGAGAGCCAGCTGCAGGGCGTGGTCGACCTCGTCAACAACCGCGGCATCGTCTGGAAGGATGAGAGCCTCGGCGCGAAGTACGAGTTCATTGAAATCCCCGCTGACCTCGCCGACAAGGCCGCCGATTATCGCGAGCGCCTGATCGAACTCGTCGTCGAACAAGACGACGAGATCATGGAGGCCTACCTCGAAGGCAACGAGCCCGATGTCCCGACGATCAAGAAGCTGATCCGTCAGGGCACCATCGCGCGCGCCTTCGTGCCGGTGACCTGCGGCTCGGCGTTCAAGAACAAGGGCGTGCAGCCCCTGCTCGACGCCGTCGTCGACTACATGCCCTCGCCGCTCGACATTCCGCCGATCAAGGGCGTGCTGCCCGACACCGATCAGGAAGACGAGCGCCCCTCGAGCGACGACGCGCCTTTCGCCGCGCTTGCGTTCAAGATCATGAACGATCCCTTCGTCGGCTCTTTGACCTTCACCCGCATCTATTCGGGCAAGCTCACCAAGGGCCAGGTCCTCAATTCGGTGAAGGACAAGAAGGAAAAGATCGGCCGCATGCTGCTGATGCACTCGAACAACCGCGAGGACATCGATGAGGCATTTGCCGGCGACATCGTCGCGCTGGCCGGCATGAAGGACACCACCACCGGGGACACCCTGTGCGATGCGTCCAAGCCGATCATCCTCGAGCGCATGGAATTCCCCGAGCCCGTTATCGAGCTCTCGGTGGAACCCAAGACCAAGGCTGACCAGGAAAAGATGGGCATCGCGCTCAATCGTCTGGCGCAGGAAGACCCCTCTTTCCGCGTGTCGACCGACCACGAAAGCGGTCAGACGATCATCAAGGGCATGGGCGAACTGCACCTCGACATCATCGTCGACCGCATGCGCCGCGAGTTCAAGGTCGAAGCCAACGTCGGTGCGCCGCAGGTGGCTTACCGCGAGTATCTCGCCCGCGAAGTCGAAGTCGATTACACCCACAAGAAGCAGTCGGGCGGCTCGGGCCAGTTCGGCCGCGTGAAGGTCGTCGTCACTCCTGGTGAGCGCGGCCAGGGCGTGATCTTCGAGGACCAGATCAAGGGCGGGAACATTCCGCGCGAATACATCCCGGCGATCGAGAAGGGCTTCCGCGAGCAGGCCGAGAGCGGGCACCTCGTCGGTTTCCCGATCATCGATTTCTCGATCAGACTGGTCGACGGTGCGTACCACGACGTCGATTCGAGCGCGATCGCGTTCGAAATCGCCGCGCGCGGTGCCATGCGTGAAGTTGCGCAGAAGTCGGGCATCAAGCTGCTCGAGCCGATCATGAAGGTCGAGGTCGTCACCCCGGACGATTACCTCGGCGACGTGATCGGGGACCTGAACAGCCGCCGCGGCCAGATCCAGGGCACCGACACGCGCGGCAACGCCCAGGCGGTCGAGGCCTTCGTGCCGCTCGCCAACATGTTCGGCTACGTCAACGAACTGCGTTCGTTCACCCAGGGACGTGCGCAGTACACCATGCAGTTCTCGCACTATGACGAGGTTCCGGCCAACGTCGCAGCCGAGGTCAAGGAGAAACTTGCCTAAGCTGTCTCGGCAGTCTAGGGGCGGCGCCTGATTCTGCGGGCACCGCCTTTCTCCCGCGAACACCACATTCCATTCAAGAAGGTACACCAGAGAAATGGCCAAGGAAAAATTCCAGCGGAACAAGCCGCACTGCAACATCGGCACCATCGGTCACGTCGACCATGGCAAGACCACGCTGACCGCGGCGATCACCAAGGTGATGGCTGACACCTACGGCGGCAGCGCCGTGGACTTCGCCAACATCGACAAAGCCCCGGAAGAGCGCGAGCGCGGCATCACCATCTCGACCGCGCACGTCGAGTATGAATCGGCTGCCCGTCACTACGCGCACGTCGACTGCCCGGGTCACGCCGACTACGTGAAGAACATGATCACCGGTGCCGCCCAGATGGACGGAGCGATCTTGGTCGTGAACGCCGCGGACGGCCCGATGCCGCAGACCCGTGAGCACATCCTGCTCGCCCGTCAGGTCGGCGTGCCGGCGCTGGTCGTGTACATGAACAAGGTCGACCAAGTCGACGACGAGGAGATCCTCGAGCTCGTCGAACTCGAAGTGCGCGAGCTGCTGAGCTCGTACGACTTCGACGGTGACAACATTCCGATCGTCAAGGGTTCGGCTCTGGCCGCGCTCGAAGGCCGTGACGACGAGATCGGCAAGAACTCGGTGATTGCGCTCATCGAAGCCGTCGACCAGTACATCCCGCAGCCTGATCGTCCGATCGACAAGAACTTCCTCATGCCGATCGAAGACGTGTTCTCGATCTCGGGTCGCGGCACCGTGGTGACCGGACGTATCGAGACCGGCATCGTCAACGTCGGTGACGAAGTCGAGATCGTAGGCATCAAGGACACTCGCAAGACCACCGTCACCGGCGTGGAAATGTTCCGCAAGCTGCTCGATCGCGGTGAAGCCGGCGACAACGTCGGTGCCTTGATCCGCGGTGTGGCCCGTGAAGAGGTCGAGCGCGGCCAGGTTCTCGCCAAGCCGGGCACCGTGACCCCGCACACCGAGTTCTCGGCCGAGGTCTACGTGCTGTCGAAGGACGAAGGTGGCCGTCACACGCCGTTCTTCGCCAACTACCGCCCGCAGTTCTACTTCCGCACCACCGACGTGACCGGCGAAGTGATCCTTCCCGAAGGCACTGAAATGGTGATGCCGGGTGACAACGTGACCATCGGCGTCAAGCTGATCGCGCCGATCGCCATGGACGAAGGCCTGCGCTTCGCGATCCGCGAAGGCGGCCGCACGGTGGGTTCGGGCGTCGTCGCCAAGATCACTAAGTAAAGTTTCCGCTCCGGTAACGGAGCGTAACTGAACGCAGGAGGCCCGGTGGTTCTGACGAGCTGCCGGGCTTTCATTGTGTGAGAGCAGGGTACCTGTCTCGGAGCGGACGTGGTCGTTTCACGGTCACGTAATTTCCTGTCCGAGGCCCCTTGCCTTGGAAGGGCGCTGCCCGTATAGGCGCGCATCCCCGGACGAGATTCGCCTCGCAAGGGACACGAGTTTTGAGGAAGGCCGCCCGCTCCGGGAAACCGAGCCAAGCGGGGCGGTCTTTGTTTTTGGGATATGCCGGCCCGCCGGTGGATCCTTGGCTCTTTCGCATCGGTAGTAGGACATGGAAGCTCAGAATATCCGTATTCGCCTCAAGGCGTTCGATCACCGCGTTCTCGACCAGGCCACTGGTGAGATCGCCGACACGGCTCGCCGCACCGGCGCGCTTATTCGAGGCCCCATTCCCCTGCCGACGCGTATCGAGAAGTTCACCGTGAACCGCGGCCCGCACGTCGACAAGAAGTCGCGCGAGCAGTTCGAGGTGCGCACCTACAAGCGGCTGCTCGACATCGTGCAGCCTTCCGCCCAGACGGTCGACGCGCTGATGAAGCTCGATCTGGCTGCTGGCGTGAACGTCGAGATCAAGCTGGCCTGACGCCGGCCGAAATGCCCCCCGCTTCGGCGGTGGGCCTCTATCGTTGGGGCCGTGACGGCTCCGCCAGACGATAGGGTGGATACCGCCGGAGAAGCTCTCCGGGCTGCGTCCCCCGTCTCGCTTCCCGCGGCCTCCCGGCCGGCGGAGGCACTCAGCCCGGACGGGGCGATGCATGACATTCAGGGGCTGAACGGGGCCGCGGGTGCATTTGCGTCTGCGGTCTCACACGCACCTTGCGGATGGTCTGCAAGGTGCCTCTGTCGAGGAGTGAACTGACGATGCGCACCGGCGTTATCGCAAAGAAAGTCGGGATGACCCGCCTCTTCCAGGAGGACGGACGGCACGTGCCCGTGACCGTCCTCGCGCTGGAGGATTGCCAGGTGGTCTCGCACCGTACCGCCGACCGCGATGGCTATTTCGCGGTCCAGCTCGGCGCGGGCGAAGCCAAGCAGAAGAACGTTGCCAAGCCGCAGCGTGAACATTTCGCCAAGGCCGATGTCGGCCTCAAGAAGCGCGTCGCCGAGTTCCGGGTCGAAAGCGAAGACGCGCTCGTGCCGGTCGGCGCGACGATCAGTGCAGAGCACTTCGTCGCTGGCCAGATGGTTGACATCACCGGCCACACGCAGGGCAAGGGCTTTGCGGGCGCCATGAAGCGCTGGGGCTTCGGCGGTATGCGCGCCACCCACGGCGTCTCGATCTCGCACCGTGCCCACGGTTCGACCGGCAACCGCCAGGACCCGGGCCGCGTGTTCAAGGGCAAGAAGATGGCCGGCCACATGGGCGACCGTCAGCGCACCCAGCAGAATCTCGAGATCGTCCGCACCGATGCCGAGCGCGGCCTGCTCTTCGTCAAGGGCTCAGTCCCGGGCGCGAAGAACGGCTGGCTGCTCGTTCGCGACGCGGTGAAGCTGCCGCTCCCCGAGGGCGTACCGTTCCCCGGTGCCGTGCTCGAGAAGAAGGCCCCCGTGGCCGACGAGACCCCCGTGGCCGTGGAAGCCGTCGAGACCGACGCGCCCGCCACCGAAGAAAACAAGGAAGGCTGAGCCATGAAGGTCAAGGTTCAGAACATCGAGGGTGCCGCCTCGGGCGATATCGAACTGTCGGACGACGTGTTCGGCATCGAGCCGCGCGCCGACATCCTTCACCGGGTCGTCACCTGGCAGCTCGAGAACCGCCGCGGCACCGCCCGCCCGACGCGCGAGCGTTCGGACGTGGCCCGCACCGGCAAGAAGTTCGGCCGCCAGAAGGGCGGCGGCACCGCCCGTCACGGCGATCGCAAGGCCCCGATCTTCATCGGCGGCGGCAAGGCTCACGGTGCGCGCAAGCGCGACTTCGAGCAGTCGCTCAACAAGAAGGTCCGGGCGCTCGGTCTCAAGATGGCGCTCTCGACCAAGGCCAAGAGCGGCCTCGTCGTGATCGATAGCCTCGAGCTGGCCGACGCCAAGACCAAGGTCCTCAAGGGCCACCTCACCAAGGCCGGCCTGACCGGCAAGGTGCTGGTGATTGACGGCGAGCAGGTTGACGCGGGCTTCAAGAAGGCCGCCGGCAACCTGCCGGGCATCAACGTGCTCCCGGCGATCGGCGCCAATGTCTACGACATCCTCAACCACGACACGCTGGTCCTCACCAAGGCCGCGGTCGAAAAGCTGGAGGCGCGCTTCAATGGCTAAGAAGCAGACCGTCGATGCGCGTCACTACGATGTGATTATCGCGCCGCACATCACCGAGAAGTCGACCCTCGCGTCGGAAGCGAACGCCGTGGTCTTCAAGGTCGCGGGCAACGCGACCAAGCCGCAGATCAAGGAAGCGATCGAGGCGATCTACGACAAGAAGGTCGTTGCCGTGAACACCCTGATCCAGAAGGGCAAGACCAAGCGCTGGAAGGGCAAGGCCTATCAGCGTTCCGACGTGAAGAAGGCCATCGTCACCCTCGCCGAGGGTGAAATGATCGACATCACCAGCGGTATCTGAGGCCAAGGGACAGGAAACGAACAATGGCACTCAAGAACTACAAGCCGACCAGTCCCGCCCGCCGCGGTCTGATCCTGGTCGACAAGTCGGCGCTCTACAAGGGCAAGCCGGTGAAGGCGCTGACCGAAGGCAAGCGCAAGACCGGTGGCCGCAACAACAAGGGCCACGTCACCTCGCGCGGGATCGCCGGGGGCCATAAGCAGAAGTACCGCTTCATCGACTTCAAGCGTCGCAAGTGGGACATGCCGGCCACCGTCGAGCGCCTGGAGTATGACCCGAACCGCACCGCCTTCATCGCGCTGGTGAAGTACGAAGACGGCGAGCAGGCCTACATCCTTGCGCCGCAGCGTCTCGCTGTCGGGGACACGGTGGTGGCGGGCGAGAAGACCGACACCAAGCCCGGCAACGCAATGCTGCTCGGCCAGATGCCGGTCGGCACGATCTGCCACAACGTCGAGATGAAGCCGGGCAAGGGCGGTCAGATTGCCCGTTCGGCCGGCACCTATGTGCAGGTCGTCGGTCGTGACCGCGCCTTTGTGATCGTCCGCCTCAACTCGGGCGAGCAGCGTTACCTGCGCGCCGACTGCATGGGCACGGTGGGTGCGGTGTCGAACCCCGACAACGCCAACCAGAACTTCGCCAAGGCCGGCCGTTCGCGCTGGATGGGCAAGCGTCCGCTGACCCGCGGCGTCGCGAAGAACCCGGTCGACCACCCGCACGGTGGTGGTGAAGGCCGCACCTCGGGCGGCCGTCACCCGGTGACCCCGTGGGGCAAGCCGACCAAGGGTGCCCGTACGCGCCACAACAAGCAGACGGACAAGATGATCATCCGTTCGCGTCACGCGAAGAAGAAGAGGTAAGAGACGATGGCACGTTCCGTCTGGAAAGGTCCGTTTGTCGAGCTGAGCCTGCTGAAGAAGGCTGAAAGCGCGCAGGAAGCGAGCAACGCCAAGCCGATCAAGACCTGGTCGCGGCGTTCTACGATCCTGCCGCAGTTCGTCGGGCTCACCTTCAACGTCTACAACGGGCACAAGTTCATCCCCGTTTCGGTTTCGGAAGAAATGGTCGGCCACAAGCTCGGCGAATTTGCGCCCACGCGCACCTTCCCCGGCCATGCTGCCGACAAGAAGGGCAAGCGCTAATGGGCAAGGCAAAGGCACCCCGCCGCGTGGGCGACAATGAGGCGCTGGCCGTCGGGACCACGATCCGTGGTTCGGCGCAGAAGCTCAATCTCGTCGCGGCCCTGATCCGTGGCAAGAAGGCCGAAGAGGCGATGAACATCCTCGCCTTCTCGAAGCGGGCGATGGCGCGTGATGCGAGCAAGGTGCTCGCCTCGGCGATCGCCAACGCTGAAAACAACCACAACCTCGATGTCGATGCGCTGATCGTGGCCGAAGCCTCGGTCGGCAAGTCGGTGACGATGAAGCGCTTCCACACCCGTGGCCGCGGCAAGTCGACGCGCATCCTCAAGCCGTTCTCGCGTCTGCGGATCGTCGTTCGCGAAGCAGAGGAGGCCTGAGATGGGTCAAAAAAGCAATCCGATCGGTCTGCGCCTGCAGATCAACCGCACCTGGGACAGCCGCTGGTACGCCGAAGGGCGTGACTATGCACAGCTTCTCAAGGAAGACGTCGCGATCCGCAAGTACATCATGAAGAACCTGCCGCAGGCGGCGGTTTCGAAGGTGGTGATCGAGCGTCCGGCTAAGCTGTGCCGGGTGTCGATCTATGCGGCCCGTCCCGGTGTCATCATCGGCAAGAAGGGCGCGGACATCGAGAAGCTGCGTTCCAAGCTCGCCACGATGACAGCGAGCGAGGTGAAGCTGAACATCGTCGAGATCCGCAAGCCGGAAATCGACGCCAAGCTCGTCGCTCAGGGCATCGCCGACCAGCTGGTGCGCCGCGTGGCGTTCCGTCGGGCGATGAAGCGCGCGGTGCAGTCGGCGCTGCGTCTTGGTGCCGAAGGCATCAAGATCGTGTGCGGCGGCCGTCTCGGCGGGGCGGAAATCGCCCGCGTCGAATGGTACCGCGAAGGTCGCGTGCCGCTTCACACCTTGCGTGCGAACATCGATTACGCCGAGACCGAGGCGCTCACCGCCTACGGGATCATCGGGATCAAGGTGTGGATCTTCAAGGGCGAGATCCTCGCCCATGATCCGACCGCGCAGGACCGCCTGATGATGGAAGCCCAGACTTCCGGCGTCCGCCCGGCTCGCTAAGGTAAAAGACCATGTTGCAACCGAAGAAGACCAAATTCCGCAAGGCCTTCAAGGGCCGGATCAAGGGCGAAGCCAAGGGTGGCACCACCCTCAACTTCGGCTCCTACGGCCTCAAGGCCCTTGAGCCGGAGCGGATCACCGCTCGCCAGATCGAAGCGGCGCGTCGTGCGATCACCCGTCACATCAAGCGCCAGGGTCGCCTCTGGATCCGCGTATTTCCCGATGTGCCCGTGTCGAAGAAGCCTGCCGAAGTCCGTCAGGGCAAGGGCAAGGGTTCGGTCGAGTATTGGGCGGCGCGTGTCAAGCCGGGCCGCATCCTGTTCGAACTCGACGGCGTCGCCGGCCCGCTCGCGGCCGAGGCGTTCGAGCGCGCGGCGATGAAGCTGCCGATCAAGACCAAGGTTGTCGCCCGTCTCGGCGACACCAGCCACCTGGGAGGCGAATAATGGCCGATATCGCGGACCTTCGCACCAAGACCGATGACCAGCTGGTCGCCGAGCTCACCGAGCTCAAGCGCGAGCAGTACAACCTCAGGTTCCAGGCTGCGACCAACCAGCTCGAGGCTCCCTCGCGCATCCGTCAGGTGCGCCGGACCATCGCGCAGATCAAGACGCTGCAGAGCGAGCGTGCGGCCAAGGCCGCCGCTGCAAAGGCGTAAGGAGAAAGCACATGCCCAAGCGCATCCTCGTCGGGACTGTGACCTCCGACAAGACCGATAAGACTGTGACCGTGCTGGTCGAACGCAAGGTGAAGCACCCCCTCTACGGGAAGATTATCCGTCGTTCGAAGAAGTACCACGCGCACGACGAGCAGAACGAATACACCGTAGGCGACGTGGTTCGGATCGAGGAGACTCGGCCCATGTCGAAGACCAAGACCTGGATCGTCAAGGACCGGGTCGTGGCAGGCGGCGTGCAGGCGGTGGAAGCCGACCTCGACGTGGCAGCTGCGGGCAACTGAATTAGGCGTAATCGGAACTGTCAGGCCCCGGTCGGATCGGGCGTCCTGATAAGCCAGTGAGAAGGAACCGGATCGATGATCCAGATGCAATCCAATCTCGACGTCGCGGACAACAGCGGCGCCAAGCGCGTCCAGTGCATCAAGGTGCTGGGCGGGTCGAAGCGTCGTACCGCGGGTGTCGGCGACGTGATCGTCGTCTCCATCAAGGAGGCGCAGCCGCGCGCCAAGGTCAAGAAGGGCGACGTCCACCGCGCGGTGATCGTGCGCACCAAGAAGGACGTGCGCCGTCCGGATGGCACCGTCATCCGCTTCGACAGCAACGCCGCGGTGCTCGTGAACAAGAACGAGGAGCCGATCGGCACCCGTATCTTCGGCCCCGTCGTGCGCGAACTGCGCGGCCGCGGCTTCATGAAGATCATCTCGCTTGCTCCGGAGGTGCTGTGATGGCTGCCGCGAAGATCAAGAAAGGTGACAGCGTCGTCGTGCTGTCAGGCAAGGACAAGGGCCGCACTGGTACGGTCGCACAGGTCATGCCGAAGGACGGCAAGGTCGTTGTCGAGGGCGTCAACATCGTCGCCCGTCACCGCAAGCCCAGCCAGCAGAACCCGCAAGGCGGCATCGACCGGTATCCGGCCCCGATGGCGATTTCCAAGGTTGCGCTCGCTGATCCCAAGACCGGCAAGGCCACCCGCGTCCGTTTCGAAGTGAAGGACGGCAGGAAGGTGCGCGTCGCCGTCAAGAGTGGGGAGACCATCGATGGCTGATTACACCCCCCGGCTCCGGGCCAAGTACGACGCGGAGATCGTGAAGGCGATGACCGAGAAGTTCGGCTACAAGAACCGCATGGAAGTCCCGAAGCTCGAGAAGATCACGCTCAACATGGGCGTGGGCGAGGCGAGCCAGGACAAGAAGAAGGTCCAGACGGCCGCCGAGGAAATGGCGCTGATCGCCGGTCAGAAGCCGGTCATCACCAAGGCCAAGAAGTCGATCGCGCAATTCAAGCTGCGCGAAGGCATGCCGATCGGCTGCAAGGTCACCCTGCGCCGTGAACGCATGTACGAGTTCCTCGATCGTCTCGTGACCGTGGCCATGCCGCGCATCCGCGATTTCCGCGGGCTCAACGCGAAGTCCTTCGACGGCCGTGGCAACTATGCCATGGGCCTGAAGGAACAGATCGTGTTCCCGGAAATCAGCTACGACAAGATCGAGAAAGTGCGTGGGATGGACATCATCGTCACCACCACCGCCAAGACCGACGAGGAGGCGCGCGAGCTGCTGCGCCTGTTCGGCTTCCCCTTCCAGGGCGAGGCCGGGAAGACCGAGCAGAAGGAGGCGGCGTGAGCCGCTTCCTAACACAGACACGAAGCAAGAGAGCTTAAGTCCATGGCGAAACTGAGTTCCATCAACAAGAATGAGCGTCGCAAGAAGCTCGTCAAGCAGTATGCTGCGAAGTACGAGAAGCTGAAGGCGATCGCCAATGACGAATCCCTCGACGAGACCGAGCGCTTGGTCGCCCGTCTCAAGATGGCGGAGCTTCCGCGCAATGCGAACCCGACCCGGGTGCGCAACCGTTGCGCCACCACCGGCCGCCCGCGCGGCTATTACCGCAAGTTCGGCATCAACCGCATCGAACTGCGTCAACTTGGCAACAGCGGGATGATCCCCGGCCTGACCAAGTCGAGCTGGTGAGGACTGAACAATGGCTATGACCGATCCTTTGGGTGACATGCTCACCCGCATCCGCAACGGCCAGCAGGCGAAGAAGGACTCGGTCCTAACGCCCGCCAGCAAGCTGCGCGCGAACGTGCTCGAAGTGCTCCAGCGCGAAGGCTACATCCGCGGCTTTTCCGAAGACAATTCTGGCAAGCACCCGGCGCTGCGGATCGAACTGAAGTATTTCGAAGGCGAGCCTGCGATCAAGCACGTGGCGCGCGTCTCCAAGCCGGGCCGCCGGATCTACTCGGGTTCCAAGGAGCTTCCGACGGTCCGCAATGGTCTCGGCATCACCATCGTCTCGACGCCCAAGGGTGTGCTTTCGGATGCCGAAGCACGCAGCCACAACGTCGGCGGCGAAGTGCTGGCGGAGGTGTTCTGATGAGCCGCATCGGCAAGAAGCCGGTGGCTATCCCTGGCGGGGTGACGGCCACCATCGAGAACGGCACGCTCAGCGTGAAGGGGCCGAAGGGCACCCTCACTATGGGCCTGTCCGACCTGATTGACTACAAGCTCGAAGAGGGCGCGATCTCGGTCAAGCCGGCCAATGATAGCAAGCAGGCCCGCGCGTTCTGGGGTATGCAGCGCACGCTGGTGTCGAACCTGGTGGAAGGCGTCAGCGCTGGCTTCACCAAGATTCTCGACATCAAGGGCGTCGGCTACCGCGCCAACGCTCAGGGGCGCAACCTTAAGCTGCAGCTCGGCTACAGCCACGATGTCGACCTCGCCGTGCCTGAGGGTCTCGAGGTGAAGACCCCGGACCAGACCACGATCGAGATTTCCGGTTCGGACAAGCAGGCTGTCGGCCAGTTCGCCGCTGAGATCCGCCGCTGGCGCAAGCCCGAGCCCTATAAGGGCAAGGGTATCGCCTATCGCGGCGAGTACATCTTCCGCAAGGAAGGGAAGAAGAGGTAAGATGGCTAAGCTTTCCCTGTTCGAACGGCGCCGTCGCCGGGTCCGCACCGCGCTGCGCGCGCGTGCTGGTGGCAAGCCCCGTCTGTCGGTGCACCGCACCGGCCGTCACATCTACGCCCAGATCATCGACGATGCGGCCGGCCGCACCGTGGCTTCGGCCTCGACCCTCGGTGCCAGCACGAGCGGCGCGAATGTCGATGCCGCCGCTCGGGTAGGCAAGGCGATCGCCGAGGCCGCCAAGCAGGCGGGCGTGACCTCTGTCGTGTTCGATCGCGGCGGATTCCTGTTCCATGGCCGCGTCAAGGCGCTGGCCGATGCCGCCCGCGCTGGCGGGCTGGAGTTCTGATTATGGCTGACGAGAACACCATCGAAACCCCGGACGTGGCCGGAGACACTGGCGGCGACGCGGGCGAGGCCCAGGGCCGCCGCGGTCGTGGCCGGGGCGGCAACCGCGAGGGCGGCGAAGGCCGTGGCCGCGGGCGGGGCGGCCGCGATGACCGTCGCGGGCCCAAGCAGGAAGAAGACGACGGCATCATCGAAAAGCTGGTGCACATCAACCGCGTCTCGAAGACTGTGAAGGGCGGTAAGCGCTTCGGGTTTGCTGCGCTCGTGGTTGTCGGCGACGGCCAGGGTCGCGTCGGCTTCGGCCACGGCAAGGCCCGCGAAGTCCCTGAGGCGATCACCAAGGCGACCGCTTCGGCGCGCAAGAGGATGATCCGCGTGCCGCTCAAGGAAGGCCGCACCCTGCACCATGACGGCAATGGCCGTTTCGGCGCGGGCAAGGTGACCCTGCGCACCGCGCCTCCGGGAACCGGCATCATTGCCGGCGGTCCGATGCGCGCCGTTTTCGAGAGCCTCGGCGTTGCCGATGTAGTGACCAAGTCGGTCGGCACCTCGAACCCCTACAACATGATCCGCGCCACCTTCGACGCACTGACCGAGCAGACTTCACCGAAGTCGGTCGCCCAGCGTCGCGGCAAGAAGGTCGCCGACCTCCTGGGTCGCGGCGGGGCCAGCTCAGCCGAGGCGGAAGCCGAAGCTGCGGCGATCGTGGAGTAACGACAGATGGCTACCATCAAGATCAAGCAGATCGGCTCGCCGATCCGTCGCCCGGCCGCCCAGCGCCAGATCCTCATCGGTCTGGGACTGAACAAGATGCACAAGGTCGTCGAGCGTCAGGACACTCCGGAGGTGCGCGGCGCGATCGCCAAGATCCCGCATCTGGTGCAGGTGATCGACTAAGCATCCCGAAGGCCCCGCTTCGGCGGGGCTTTCCATCTCTCAGCGCGACAAAAGCGAAAGCGAGTGCAAAGACATGAAACTGAATGACATCCGTGACAATGCCGGTGCCCGCAAGGGCCGCATCCGGGTCGGCCGTGGTATCGGCTCGGGCAAGGGCAAGACCTCGGCGCGCGGCCAAAAGGGCCAGAAGGCCCGCTCGGGCGTTGCCATCAAGGGCTTCGAAGGCGGCCAGATGCCGCTCCACATGCGCCTTCCGAAGCGCGGCTTCAACAATCCCTTCGCCAAGGACTATGCCGAGGTGAACGTTGGCATGGTCCAGAAGTTCATCGACGCGGGCAAACTCGATGCCTCGACCGCCCTCACCGAGGAGGCGCTGCGCAGCGCCGGCCTCGTGCGCGGCGGTAAGGACGGCGTGCGTCTGCTCGGCAAGGGTGAGATCACGGCGAAGGTCGCCTTTGCCGTGACCGGTGCAACCAAGGGCGCAATCGCCGCGGTCGAAGCGGCCGGCGGCAGCGTCGAAGTGGCCCCGGCACCGACCCCCGAGCATGAGAAGAAGCTCGCCCGTCGCGACGCCAACAAGGCCGCCAAGGCAAAGTAATCGACGAACACGGTGCGCGGGGGTTCGACAAGAGCCCCCGCGCTCCCTATTTACGCTCCCGCGCGCTGCGGCGGCCCGTCACGGGTCGCTCCATCCGAACCGGCGGCGCGCAGGACAAGGCTCGCAGGCGGCCATGGGGGCGGGGTCGGCGGGCCAGAGCTAGGATCGACACGACGACATGGCATCACGCGCCGACAACATCGCAAGCAATCTGAGCTTTGGCAACTTCGCCAAGGCTACCGAGCTCAAGCAGCGCATCTGGTTCACCATCGGGGCGCTTATCGTGTTCCGCTTTCTGAGCTTCGTGCCGCTGCCGGGTATCGATCCGGTCGCGCTCGCCGAGTTCAACGACCGTGCCTCGGGTACGATCCTCGACCTGTTCAACACTTTCTCGGGCGGCGCGCTCGAGCGCATGAGCCTCATCGCGGTGGGCATCATGCCCTACATCACCGCCTCGATCGTGGTGCAGATGGCTTCGGCGCTGCACCCCTCGCTTGCCGCGCTAAAGAAGGAAGGGGCGACCGGTCGGCAGAAGCTGAACCAGTACACCCGCTACGGCGCAGTGCTGCTGTGTGTGGTGCAGGGTTATGCGGTGGCGCAGAATGCGGTCTCGCAGGGCTTCGCGGTCGACACGAGTTGGCTGTTCTACGCCTCGACCATCATCAACGTGACCGGCGGGACGATGTTCCTGCTGTGGCTCGGCGAGCAAATCACCAGCCGGGGGATCGGCAACGGCGTCTCGCTGATCATCATGGCGGGGATTGTCGCCCAGTTCCCGAGCTTCGCCACCAATCTCTTCGAGGGCGGGCGCACCGGCTCGATCGCACCCTGGATCATCGTCGCCTTTCTGGCGATGGTGGTCGGCCTGATCCTGCTTATCGCTTTCATGGAGCGCGCCCAACGCCGGCTGACGATCCAGTATCCCAAGCGCGCGACGCAGCGCGGGATGATGCAGGCGGAGCGGTCGTATCTGCCGCTCAAGATCAACACCGCGGGCGTGATCCCGCCGATCTTCGCCTCCTCGCTGCTGCTGCTGCCGCTCACCATCACCCAGTTCGCCGGCAACTCGGTCGACACCGACAGTCAGTTCTACGGGGTCCTGCAGGCGCTCAACCAGTACCTCGCGCATGGCCAGCCGATCTACATGACGCTCTATGCGATCGGGATCGTGTTCTTCTGCTTCTTCTACACCGCGGTGGTCTTCAACCCCGAAGAGACGGCGGACAACCTCAAGAAGAACGGCGGCTCGATCCCCGGCATCCGGCCGGGCAAGCGCACCGCGGATTATCTCGAATATGTCCTCACACGCATCACCGTGATCGGCGCGCTCTACCTGACGCTGGTCTGCGTGCTTCCCGAATATATGATTGCCCAGACCGGCATCCCACTGTTCCTCGGCGGCACCAGCCTGCTGATCGTGGTCAACGTGACGGTCGACACCATCAGCCAGATCCAGTCGCACCTTCTGGCCCTGCAATATGGCGACCTCATCAAGAAGGCGAAGCTCAAGGGGCGGATGCGCTGACATCGTCCAAGAGTCGGGTTGACGCAGCCGTCCGCTTCGTGAAACCCGTGAGTCTGACAAGCATGCGCCGGGCACCGGCCAGCGGCGCGAGTGGGGGACGGTTCGTGAACATCATTCTTCTTGGCCCTCCCGGCGCCGGCAAGGGCACGCAGAGCGCCGGGCTGGTCGAGCGGCACGGGATGCGCCAGCTTTCGACCGGCGACATGCTGCGCGCCGCGGTCAAGGCGGGGACCCCGGTCGGCCTGCGTGCCAAGGAAGTGATGGAGCGCGGCGAACTGGTTTCGGACGAAATCGTCTCCGACCTGATCGATGCGGAACTCGCAGACATGGCGCCCGAAACCGGCGCGATCTTCGACGGCTACCCCCGCACCGCCGCGCAGGCCGACGCCCTTGATGCGATCCTCGCCAGGAACGGCCGCAGCCTCGATCACGTGATCGAACTTGAGGTCGACGAGGATGCGCTGGTCGAGCGCATTACCGGACGCTTCTCCTGCGCCAATTGCGGCGCGCTTTACCACGATACGGCCAATCCCCCTGCGGTGCCGGGCGTGTGCGACAACTGCGGCAGCACGGAGTTCAAGCGCCGCCCCGATGACAACGAGGAAACCGTGCGCACCCGCATGGCCGAATACCGCGCCAAGACTGCGCCGATCCTGCCGGGTTACGAGGCGCGCGGGATCGTTACCCGCATCGACGGGATGGGTCCGATCGATACGGTCGCCGGCCAGATCGACGCGGTGCTCGCAGGCTGAGCGTCCAGCCGGCTTGCCTCGCGCAGACTTTTGCCCCAGCCTTGCCGCGTGATCGCTAGGGAGGACATGCCATGAAGCCGAACCGCGCGGCGGGCGCTGCGGCTCTGGCCTTGGTTGCGCTCGTGCACTGCGCACCGGCCGCAGCCGAGGTGACCCGCACCACCGAGAGCGGCTTCGTCTCGCGCCACGAGGCGGTGGTCGAAGCGAGCCCCAAGCAGGTGTGGCTCGCGCTGATCTCGCCGGCGGGCTGGTGGCGCTCGGAGCATACGTGGTCGGGTGACGCGAAGAACCTCACCTTGATGCCGCAGGCCGGGGGATGCTTCTGCGAGACCATCCCCGAAGTCGACGAACCGGGCCGCTTCACCCTTGAAGGCAGCGTCGAACACATGCGCGTGGTGCAGGCCTATCCCGAAAGCGCCCTGCGCATGATCGGCGCTCTCGGCCCCTTGCAAAGCGAGGCCGTGAACGGCGTGCTGACGATCGCGATCAGCAAGGTCGAGCAGGGCACCCGGATCGTCTGGGAATACAATGTCGGCGGATCGATGCGCTATGAGGTGCCGGTGATCGCGAAGGCGGTCGACGGAGTCATGGGCGCGCAGCTAGCCGCGCTGGCAAAGCCGCTGAAGCCGGTAACGGGCGTGCAGGCAGCTGGGCCAGGCGAGCGCGGGCCCGCGGCGCCGCCCACTTCCTCTGTGCCGCAGGGCGGGGCAGCGCGCGCGGCCGAGCCCAAAACGGCGGGGGCCGCTCCGTCACCGCCGGGCAAGGCGGCCGCCGCGGCGCCTGCGCCTGCTCCCGCGCCCAAGCCGCCGGCGACACCTCGGTCGACCTCCGTGGAGGAGGCCTTCGGTTCGCTGGACGAGAAGCCGCCGCGCTAGAGATCTTCGGGTCCGCGCGTTGACCCCCCAAGGAGCTTGCTCTTGGTCCCCTTTTGGGGGATGGCGCTCGCTGCGCCGCGAGTGGTTGACCTCGCTGGCGAATCGTCCTATGCGCGCCCCTCATTCGACATGTTCGAAGCAAGTTCGGCAGGCATCGCCCTTGCGCGTGCCGACCGGACTTTTTGCCGTTTGTGATCCCGCCGCTGGCGTGACGATCATCCAGGCAGGCGGACAGGAGGATGATTGAGCGTTGAGATAGGGGTGGCCCAAGCGCCGCGAAGCCCCTGTGGAGCATGGAGAAATAAGTGGCTCGTATTGCCGGGGTCAATATCCCCACCAACAAGCGCGTGATCATCGCGCTGACCTATATTCATGGTATCGGTCGCAACACCGCCGTCCAGATTGCTGACAAGCTGGGCATCGCGCACACGGCGCGCGTGCAGGATCTCTCGGACGAGGAAATCCTGCGCATCCGCGAAACCATCGATGCCGATTTCACCGTGGAAGGCGATCTGCGTCGCCAGACCGCGATGAACATCAAGCGCCTGATGGACCTGCGTGCCTATCGCGGTCTGCGTCACCGTAGCGGTCTGCCCGTTCGCGGTCAGCGCACTCACACCAATGCCCGCACCCGCAAGGGCAAGGCCAAGCCCATCGCGGGCAAGAAGAAGTAAGCCGGCGGGCCTCGGGGCCCTCCGACGCTTTTCCTTCTGACGAGCTAGAGGAATATAGACAATGGCACGCGAACCAGGCCGTATCCGGCGCCGTGACAAGAAGAACATCACCAGCGGCGTTGCCCACATCAATGCCAGCTTCAACAACACCATGATCACCATCACCGACGCACAGGGCAATGCGATCAGTTGGTCCAGCGCCGGGATGATGGGTTTCAAGGGAAGCCGCAAGTCGACCCCCTATGCCGCGCAGGTCGCGGCCGACGATGCCGGCAAGAAGGCTGCCGAGCATGGCGTGCGCACCCTTGAGGTCGAGGTCAAGGGGCCAGGATCCGGCCGTGAAAGCGCGCTGCGCGGTCTTGCAGCGGTGGGTTTCAACATTACCTCGATCCGCGACGTCACCCCGATCCCGCACAACGGGGTCCGTCCCTCCAAGCGTCGTCGCGTCTGATCCGCCGGGATAGCGGGGACGCCGCGAGCCCTCGCCGCCCGATCGGGTCTGATGCAAGCGTCGCACCTTAGGCGCATCCGGCCCGCCCAAGTTTGAACCGCCTCCCACAGGCGAATTAGGGGAAATCCATGTCCGTCAACACCAAGAACTGGCAGGAACTCAAGAAACCCAACTCCCTCGAAATCAAGGAAGGCGGCGATCGTCAGCGCAAGGCGACCTTCGTGGCCGAACCGCTTGAGCGGGGCTTCGGCCTGACGCTCGGAAACGCGCTGCGCCGGGTGCTGCTATCGAGCCTTCAGGGCGCGGCGATCACCTCGATCAAGATCGAGAATGTGCTCCACGAGTTTTCGAGCCTCGCCGGCGTGCGCGAGGACGTCACCGACATTGTCCTCAACGTCAAGCAGATCGCGCTCCGGATGGAAGGCGAGGGCCCGAAGCGGCTCCAGCTTTCGGCTACCGGCCCGGGCGAAGTCCGTGCGGGTGACATCGCCGTCACCGGCGACATCGAGGTGATGAACAAGGATCTCGTGATCTGCCACCTCGACGAAGGCGCGACGCTCAACATGGAGCTGACCGCTGACACGGGCAAGGGCTACAGCCCGGCCGTTTCGAACCGTCCGGCCGATGCGCCGATCGGGCTGATCCCGGTCGATTCGCTCTATTCGCCTGTCCGCCAGGTGAGCTACAAGGTCGAAAACGCCCGCGTCGGGCAGGAGCTCGACTACGACAAGCTCTCGCTGACGGTCGAGACCGATGGCACCGTCAGCCCGGAAGACGCCATCGCTTATGCCGCGCGCATTCTCCAGGACCAGCTGACTCTGTTCGTCCACTTCGAGGACGGCATCCCGCAGCCTGTCGGCACGATGATCGGCCATGCCGTGCAGCCCGAAGAAAGCGACGCCAACCAGCTCAACCGCTACCTCCTCAAGAAGGTGGACGAGCTCGAGCTGTCGGTGCGTTCGGCCAACTGCCTCAAGAACGACAACATCATCTACATCGGCGATCTGGTCCAGAAGACAGAGGCCGAGATGCTGCGCACGCCGAACTTCGGCCGCAAGTCGCTCAACGAGATCAAGGAGGTGCTCTCGAGCATGGGCCTACGCCTCGGGATGGACATCCCGGGCTGGCCGCCCGAGAACATCGAGGAAATGGCTAAGAAGCTCGAGCAGGAGCTGCTTGGCTGAAGTGGCGGCGTCGCCAAGCGATAGCTTGGCAGCGCACTGCTGCAAAGCCGGCCGGCGGGCATTAGCCCCTTCGACGTCACGGGATTGAACCCCGTGACGGCTTGGCCGACAATCCAAGGGTAGGTCGGACCCTTTCTCCGACCAGCACTAGGCTACCTCACACGGGCCTTTTTCGAACAAAGGATGAAGTCAAATGCGTCATGGTATCTCGGGCCGCAAACTTGGCCGCAAAACTGGCCACCGCCACGCCCTGCTGCGCAACCTCGCAGCTGCGCTGATCAAGCACGAGCAGATCACCACAACCCTTCACAAGGCGAAGGAACTGCGCCCCTATGTCGAGAAGCTGATCACGCTGGCGAAGCGCGGCGGCCTCTCCAACCGTCGTCTCGCGATGAGCCGTCTGGGTGACGAGGTGCAGCTCAAGAAGCTCTTCGACGTGCTGGCCGAGCGTTATGCCGACCGTGAGGGCGGCTACACCCGCGTGTTGCGCGCTGGCGTGCGTGCGGGCGATGCGGTGCAGATGGCGATCATCGAGCTGGTCGACCGCGACGAGAACGCCAAGGGCCAGGATTCGGGCCCGGTGCTCTCCGAAGAGGAATACGAAGACGCCTGATCCGCGTCTCCGAGGACAACAGGAAAGGGCCGGGGCGGGGACGCTTCCGGCCCTTTCCTTTTGGCGCAAGTTGACGAAACACGTTCGCGACGAGGCCTGCGGGCGCAAAATTGTTCATCTTGTCCGCTTCGAAAATTAACAACACCTGTCACGGCGATTCAGCTTCGCCACACCCCGGATCATGCAGAAGCTTCCTCGACACCCCGGCAATCCCGCCCGACGGTGCCAGACGAGGAATGCTTCGATGACCACCAAGACCAACCGGCTGGCCTCCGGCAAATGGGCCAGGCTCTCGCTCGGCGCGGTCGCTGCCACTGCGCTGACCGCGGCCTCCGCCACCCCTGCCATGGCCGACGATTTCTTCGAGCGTGACGGCATCAGCGCGGGCGAGGTGATCGCCGGCGCCGTGGTGATCGGCGGCATCGCCGCACTCGCGGGCGCCTTCGACAATGATCGCGACGACCGCCGGGTCTGGAACGACCGCGGCGACCGCTGGGGCTTCCGCGGGGGTCCGCGCGGTGCGGTCGACCGCTGCGTGCGCGCCGCCGAGAACCAGGCGCGGCGCTTCGGCGGCTACCGCTATGCCGACGTGATCGACGTGCGCGACATCGACCGCACGCGCAACGGTTTTCGGGTGCGCGGCCGGATCGACGTGGGTGGCGGCTGGAACCGCCGCGGCAGCGATCGCGGCAACTTCACCTGCCGTCTCGACGGCCGCGGCGCGCCCTTCGTCGACTTCGACGGTATCCGCGGCCTGCGCTGATTTTCTCCTGCCGCGCGCCGCCTTTCTCGCCCTCCTCGGCGCGTGACAACCGCCGCCCCGTCGCCCGCTCCCGGACGGCGGGGCGGTTCGTTTCCGGTTCAGCCGAGCGCAAGCCTTGCACGATTAATCTTGCGGCCATCCGGAGCGTTGGTGGGCGCCCATTGTGCAACAGGAGAGAGCAGAATGGCTCTGATGTTCCGTGCGCTTGCCATGGCCGGCGCGCTTGCCGGCACCACCTTGATCGCTGCTCCCGTCTCGGCGGCGGTGCTCCCCGCCCAGGCTCTGCCCGGCGCAGTTTCGACCACCTTCGACACCAGCCGCTACGATCCCGCCGTGCATGAGGCGCGCTGGGGCTGCCGCTGGGGCTGCGGGTGGGGCCGCTGGGGCGGAGGTTGGGGCCGGCGCGGCTGGCGCCGCAACCGCATCGACGGCGGCGACGTGCTGATCGGCGCCGCGATCATCGGTGGGGCGATCGCCATCGCCGACGCCACCCGCCGCCGCGAGCGCGACCGTGATGTCGTCATCGTCGACCGCGACTGGCGCGAGCGGGACTGGCGCAATGACGACCGCCGCTATGACGACCGCCGCGCCGCGCCGCGGGGGAACGGAGCGAGCGGCCTCGGCAGCGCCGTCAACCAGTGCCTCGACAGGATCGAGCGCGACGTGCGGGTGGAAAGCGTCGACGATGTCGAGCGGACCGGAGCGGGCTGGCGGGTCAGCGGCGTGCTGTTCAACGGCGCGCCATTTCAGTGCCGGATCGGCAACGACGGCCGGATCGACGCGATCGACTATGGCGACGGTTTCCGCGATATCGGCCTCGCCCCCGCGCCTGCGGACGGGCAGTGGGACGACAGCCGCTATGCCACCGCGCGCGCGGCGCTCGGCGGGACGGTGCGGCCGGACATGGCGGTGCAGGAGGCGGCGCTGCGGCCCGGCACCGCGCCGGTGCAGGTCGCCGCGGCGGGCACGGCGATGCCCGCCTATCCCGGCGGTCCGATACCGGGCGAGGTGATCCCGGATGACGCTCCCGCGCCGGTCGAGGGCGGGTTCTAGCGTCCCGGGCAAGGCGGGCGGCGCCTAAGCCGCCTCATCCCCGCCGCCATAGCTTGGCAATCCCCATTCCCAGCGAATCGCCGCAGCCCTGAGCGCGAAGCCACACGCAAAGGCGAGGCCCCATGCCGCCTCCTCGGCAAGGCCCAGCAGCGGCGGCGCGATCATCCCCGCGACCGTGAGCGCCGAGGCAAGTGCGGCGGGGGTGACGTAGAGCTCGGGGCTCATGATGATCGACGGGCGTCCCGCCACCACGTCACGGATGATCCCGCCGACACAGCCGGTGATGACCCCCATCAGCGCCGCCGGCACCGGCGGGATACCGTAGGCGAGCGCCTTGGCACTGCCGAGCACCGCATAGGCGGCGAGGCCCGCGCCATCGGCGTAGTCGAAGCCCTTGCCCTCCCACCAGCGCACCGGCGTGAACCAGGCGATCAGCGCGGTGCCGAGGCACACGGCGGCGACCCAGGGATCGTCGATCCAGAACACCGGCGCGCGGATCAGGAGGTCGCGCACAGTGCCGCCGCCGACCCCGGTGACGAGCGCGAAGAAGGCCATCGTCACGAAGGTCTGCCTGAGCCGTGCCGCCAGCACCGCCCCCGACAGCGCGAAGAGCGCGATACCGGCAAGGTCGAGCCAATCGAGGATCGGGGTGAGAATGGTCGGGGTCATGCGGCCGTCAGTCGGAGCCTGGGTCCAGATCGCCGATCCTATCGAAGTCGGCTGCGGCGGTATCGGGAAAGGGTTCGGTTTCGCCGCGCTTCGCTTTCACCCGCGCCTTGCGGCGGCGGAACATCAGCACGCAGCCGATCAGCGCGCCGGCGAGGCCCAGGGCGGCGAACAGGATGAGGACAGGGTGGCTGGTGTCCTCGCGCTCGGAAAGGTCCATGATGTGGAGCCCCCAGGCAAAGTCGAAGGCCCGCCACCAGCGGGTGCGCACCGCCTCGATCTCGCCGGTATCGCGCCCGACATAGACATTGGTGCCGTCCTCAAGCTGGACCTGCCACACGGCAAGGGGGCGGCGGAAATCGAAGGGTGTGCGCTCGGCGGGGAAGAGGGTGACGCGCTCGGCCTTGTCGCCGCCGACAATCCGGGCGGCCACCAGCGCCCGCGCGGCGGCGGCGTCGAGCGGCGGGAGCGCGGCGCCGCTCGCGAAGTCGACGCGCCGGGTGCTGCCGTCGAGCCCGGTCAGGATCGCCACCGCGCGGCCCTGCTGCATGGTGACGCGCATCTCCTCGAGCCCGCCTTCGGGCGCGGCGATGGCGCTGCCGGGGAGCACGAGCGGGGTGGACGCGACCGGGCGGCGCAAATGATCGCCGCGCACCTCGTCGATCGGGCGCGACACCATCAGCAAGCCCGTCGCGAGCCACATGACGATCGGCACCCCGACCAGCCAGCCGAGCCAGATGTGCCACTTGGCGAGGGTGCGCATGGTTGGGGCCGACATCGAAGTCACTCGTCATTGCGAGGAGCCGCAGGCGACGCGGCAATCCAACGACCATTGCGCTCCAGCTCGAACCATCCGTTGATGGACTGCTTCGCCTGCGGCTCGCAATGGCGAGGGAACTTCAGGAGTGCAACACCTGGCCGATCGCCTCGGCGGCGGCGATGCAGTCGAGATCGGCCCAGCGCGGGCCGATGACCTGCATCCCGCAGGGCAATTCGCTGCCGAGATAACTGCCGCTGCCGACCGGCAGGACCGTGGCGGGCAGGCCGGGGAAGGTCGCCATCCCCGACCACACCAGCGCCGCACCCCCGGGCTGCTCGGCGCCGTCGACGGTGAGCGTGCCCCGGAACACCGCCTCCTCGCGGTGCGGCACGGCGAGCACCGGAGCGGGGGGGGCGAGGACGAAGTCATGGGTCTCGAACAGCGCCTCCCACCGCGCGTGGCAGGCGGCTTGCGCGTTCATCAGCGCGAACCAGTCCGCGGCAGTGGCGCGCGTCCCGTCGGGGGCCGGGGCGCCGCCCGACATGGTGATGTTCATCATCCTGAGGTAGCTGCGATGCCAGGCCGCGACGTCGGGCATCAGGTCGCTTGCCCGGTCGATCCTGACCCCGGCACGCGCGAGCGTCTCGAGCGCCGCCTCGATCGGCCCCCTCACGCTGGCATCGACCGGCGCGCCCGGCAGGTCGGTGATCGCCAGCAGGCGGCATTCGGCAAGTGGGCGGGGCCGGCGGCGCAGCGGGATCTCGGCCCCGACCTCGACCAGCACGGCGAGATCGGCGGCGTTCCTCGCCAGCGGCCCGGCGATGCTCAGCGGGCCGTCGGCGGCGGCGACGAAGCCCTCCTTGCGCGATAAGGCAGGGTGATCGTGGCCGTGCTTGGGGACGAGGCCCCAGGTGGTCTTGTGGCCCCACACCCCGCAGAAGTGCGCCGGCACGCGCACCGATCCGCCGATGTCCGTTCCATAGTCGCAGGGCACCATCCCGCTCGCGACGGCGGCCGCGCTCCCGCCCGAGGAGCCGCCGGGGGAGCGCGCCGGATCGTGCGGGTTGCTGGTGCGGCCATAGACCGGGTTGAAGCTCTGCCAGTCGGTAAGGTCGACCGGCACGTTGGTCTTGCCGATGATGATCGCGCCTGCCGCTTTGAGGCGCCGCACCAGCAGCGCGTCGTGCGCGGCAGGCTGGTTCTTGAAGCGCGCGTGGCCGAAGGTGGTCGGCAGGCCCGCGACGTCGAAGCTTTCCTTGATCGTCATCGGCACGCCGTAGAGCGGCTGGTCGGGGCCGGGCGATTGGCGATCCATCGCGCGGGCCGTCTCGTAAGCCCGCTCGAAATCGGGGACGGCGAGCGCGTCTATGGTGGCATCGAGCTGCTCGACCCGCACGATCGCCGCATCGACCGCTTCGGCAACGCTGAGCTTGCCTGCGCGGATCGCCGCTGCGGTGGCGAGTGCACCGGCTTCGCCGGTCAGTTGCGGATAGGCCATGTGTTCGCTCCCTCGCTCGTACCGGCAAGGTCTAGCGGCAAGCCGGGCGCTGCAAAAGCCCGGCGCGCCGGGTTAGCTGTTCACGGCTGCCGACGCGTCAGGGCCGCCGCCCCGAGGGCGAGGCCGAAACCGAGGATCGGGGAGGCGCCATAGCCGATCAGCGGGAAGGGAAAGGGCGCGATCACCGCCGCCGCGCTGAGCCCGATCAGCAGCCCTGCAAGCACCAGCCCCTCGTCCTGCGCGATCTGCGGTTCGGCGAGACGGAACCACAGCGGTGCGAGGAACAGCAGGCCTGCCAGCAGCGCGGCCCCCGCCGGCGCGACCGCGGCAACGTGGGCGAGCACGCCCTCGGTGTAGAGCTGCGGCGCGAGCGTGCCTGCCTCCCAGGTCGCGGCGACAAGGGCAAGGGCGCTCAGCGCGACGAGCCCGTAAGCGAGGCTGCGGCGCAAGGCGGCCAGCACCGCGGTCGCGAGGCCGAGCGCCAGCAGCGCGGCGGCATCGGGTTGGAGCGCCAGCGCCGTGCCTGCCAGCGCGAGCAGGGCCGGCCCCAGCCACGCCTCGCGCGCGGCGAGGACGACGACGAGCGGGAGCAGCAAGGAGCCGGTGTGGAGCGACAGCGGGCCAGCCGGGAGCCAGCGACGTACGCCGCCCGCCTCCGGGCCCAGCCCCAGCGGAAGGAGCAGCGCCAGCACCGCCAGCGCGGCGAGCGCCAGCCGGAAACTCCGCCCTTTGGGCAGCCGGCCCCACAGCGCCCAGGCCGCGGCGAGCGCCAGTGCGCCGGCGTTGACGGCGATCAGCCGGACGGGTGCATCGAAGGCGGCAAGGTAGCCGAGCCCGCCGGCGCCCGGCAGCAGCAGGGGAAGGGTTAGCCGCCATCGCTCGAACAACCGCGCGGCCATCCCCCGTCTCTTGCCTTACAGGTGGATCGGCTTGCCCGTCACCGCCATGGCCGCTTCCTTGAAGGCTTCGGCATGGGTGGGGTGGGCGTGGCAGGTGTAGGCAATGTCCTCGGAGGTGGCGCCGAACTCCATCGCCTGCGCGGCCTGCGCGATCATCGTGCCCGCGAGGGAGTTGATCATCCACACGCCGACGACCCGGTCGGTCGCGGCGTCGGCGATCACCTTGACGAAGCCGTCGGTGTCGCGGTTGGCCTTGGCGCGGCTGTTGGCCATCATCGGGAACTTGCCAACCTTGACCGCGAGGCCCTTTTCCTTGGCCTGTTCCTCGGTGATGCCTACCCCTGCGATCTCGGGAGCGGTGTAGACGACGCTCGGGATCACGTCGTGGTTCACGATGCCGGTAAGCCCGGCGATGTTCTCGGCGACCGCTATCCCTTCGTCCTCGGCCTTGTGGGCGAGCATCGGGCCGGGGACGACGTCGCCGATCGCCCAGATGCCGGGGACGGCGGTGGCGAAGTCGTGGTCGATCTCGATCTGGCCGCGGTTGTTGACGCTGAGGCCCGCCTTGTCGAGCGCGAGGCCATCAGTGTTGGCGCGGCGGCCGATCGCGACGAGGACGTGGCTCGCCGTGACGGTTTGCGCCTCGCCGCCCGCGGCGGGCTCGACGGTGAGGGTGACGGTTGTGCCGTCCACGCTCGCGCCGGTGACCTTCTGGCCGAGCATCATCGCCATGCCCTGCTTCTTGAAGATCTTCTGCGCTTCCTTGCGGACCTCGCCGTCCATGCCGGGGAGGAGCTGGTCGAGATATTCGATCACGGTGACCTTGGCACCCAAGCGCCGCCAGACGGAGCCCAGTTCGAGGCCGATTACCCCGCCGCCGATCACCACGAGGTGTTCGGGCACTTCGTCGAGATCGAGCGCGCCGGTGCTGTCGACGATTCTCTTGCTCGCATTGTCGACCGGAACGCCCGGGAGCGGCATGACCGACGAGCCGGTGGCGATCACGATGTCCTTGGCGGTGACCTTCTGGCCAGCCACATCAACGGTGTGCGCGTCCTCGAAGGTGGCGTGGCCCTTGAGCCAGGTGACCTTGTTCTTCTTGAACAGGAACTCGATGCCCCCGGTCAATTCGCCCACGGCCTTGGTCTTCTCGGCCATCATCTTGCCCAGATCGAGCGTCGGGGTGGCGGTGATGCCCCAGGTCGCGAAGTGGCCGCCCGCGGCTTCTTCGAACAGCTCCGAACCGTGCAGCAGCGCCTTTGAGGGAATGCACCCGACATTGAGGCAGGTGCCCCCGAGCGTGGCGCGGCTTTCGACGCAGGCGGTCTTGAGGCCAAGCTGCGCAGCGCGGATCGCCGCGACATAGCCGCCGGGACCGGCGCCGATGACAAGCACGTCGTAATCAAAGTCCGACATTCTCAACTCCGTTCGCCCTGAGCTTGTCGGAACCGGAGGTGGGCGAACGCCCTACGGCCGTACTTCAATTGGGATCCGTCGCTCGAAAAGAAAGAGCAGGGCTTCGACAGGCTCAGCCCGAACGGCATTGGTGCAGGCACTTACAGATCGATCAGCATCCGGGTGGGATCCTCGATCGCCTCCTTGATGATCTTGAGCGCGGTCACAGCCTCGCGCCCATCGATCAGGCGGTGGTCGTAGGACAGGGCGAGATACATCATCGGGCGGATCACGATCTGGCCATTGCGGACCACCGGCCGATCCTCGATGCGGTGGAGGCCCAGCACCGCGCTCTGCGGCGGGTTGATGATCGGCGTCGACATCAGCGAGCCGAAGACGCCGCCGTTAGAGATGGTGAAAGTGCCGCCGGTCATGTCCTCCATGGTCAGTGTGCCCGCCTTCGCGCGCGCCCCGAAATCGGCGATGTCCTGCTCAATCCGGGCGAAGCCCTTCTTGTCGGCATCGCGGATCACGGGGACGACGAGGCCATTGGGCGCGCTGACCGCAACCGAGATGTCGACATAGTCGTGGTAGATGATCTCGTCGCCGTCGATATAGGCGTTGACGGCGGGCACGTCTTTCAGCGCAAGGCAGGCGGCCTTGGCGAAAAAGCCCATGAAGCCCAGGCGAATGTCGTGCTTCTTGGCGAACAGGTCCTTGTACTTGTCGCGCGCTTCGATCACCGCGCTCATGTCGCAATCGTTGAAGGTGGTGAGCAGCGCGGCATTGTCCTGGGCCGACTTCAGCCGCTTGGCGATGGTCTGGCGCATGCGGGTCATCTTGACCCGTTCCTCGGCGCGGCCGCTGCCCAGCGGAGTCGCAGCGGCGGTGGCAGGCGCGGGAGCCGGGGCGGGCGCAGGCGCCGGGGTGCCCTTGGCCTTGGCCTCGGCAGCGGCGAGGACGTCCTCTTTGGTCAAGCGGCCGTCCTTTCCGGTGCCCTTGATCGTCGAGGGATCGACCCCGTGCTCGAGCACCGCGCGGCGTACCGCGGGCGACATGGTCTGCGCCGGGTTGAGCAACGCCTCGGAGGTCGCCGCCGGGGCGGGCGCCTCGGCCTTGGCGGCGGCCGAAGCGGGCGTGGTCGGAGCGGCAGCCGCAGCGGGTGCCGCAGCAGAGGCATTCGCGCCGTCCTCGATCACCGCGATCGCCGCGCCGACCTCGACCGTATCGCCCACCGCGACGAGGTGCTGCGACATGATCCCCGCGACCGGCGAGGGCACGTCGACCGCAACCTTGTCGGTCTCGAGGCTGGCAATGGGTTCGTCGACGGCGACCGCTTCGCCGGGCTGCTTGAGCCATTCGGCGATGGTGCCTTCGGTAACGGACTCGCCGAGGACGGGGACTTTGATTTCGGTGGCCATTTCAATGCGTTCCTAAACTTTCGTTCCGTTCGGTTCAAGCGAAGTCGCGAACCACTCGTGCGCGGGGTGTCTCGACTTCGCTCGACACGAAGGGTTGTTTCGGTCTGTGCGGCTAGAGCCCCAGTGCCTCGGCGACGAGCGCCTCCTGCTGCGCCTTGTGGCGGCTGGCGAGCCCGGTCGCGGGCGAGGCGGCGGCGTCGCGCCCGGCATAGGTGGGGCGCATGCCGGTGTGCCCGGCGGCGGCGAGCGATTCCTCGATCTTCTCGTTCACGAAGAACCACGCGCCGTTGTTGCGCGGCTCTTCCTGGCACCACACGACCTCCTTGAGGTTCGTCATGCGCTGGAGCCGCACGCTGAGCGGATCGCCCGGGAAGGGGAAGAGTTGCTCGATCCGCACGATCGATACGTCTTCGATGCCCGCAGTGTCGCGGGCCTCGATGAGGTCGTAGGAGACCTTGCCCGAACACAGCACCAGCCGCCGGATCTTCTCGTCTGGCATCTTGCGGGGGTCGGAGACGATGCGCCGGAACTGCCGGTCCTTCATGAAGGATTCCCTGCGGCTCTTGGCGAGCGGGTGGCGCAGCAGCGACTTCGGGGTCATGATGACGAGCGGCTTGCGGAAAGACCGCAGCATCTGGCGCCGCAGGACGTGGAAGTAGTTCGCGGGGGTGGTGATGTTGCACACGCACATGTTGTCGTCGGCGCACAGCTGGAGGAAACGCTCGAGACGCGCGGAGGAATGCTCCGGCCCCTGGCCCTCGTAGCCGTGCGGAAGCAGCATCACGAGGCCGTTGGCGCGCAGCCACTTGCTCTCGCCGCTCGCGACGAACTGGTCGATCATGATCTGCGCGCCGTTGGCGAAGTCGCCGAATTGCCCTTCCCACAGCACGAGGCTGCGCGGATCGGCCATGGCGAAGCCGTATTCGAATCCGAGCACGCCATATTCGGACAAGGTGCTGTCATAGACCTCGAACTTGCCATGGGGCAGTGTCGAGAGCGGCACGTACTTGCGCTCGGTCTTCTGGTCGACCCACACCGCATGGCGCTGACTGAAGGTGCCGCGGCCGGAGTCCTGTCCCGAGAGGCGCACCCCGTAGCCTTCCATGACGAGGCTGCCAAAGGCGAGCGCCTCGGCGGTCGCCCAGTCGAAGCCCTCGCCGGTCGCGAACATCTCGCGCTTGGCGGCGAGGACGCGGTCGAGGGTCTTGTGGATCTCGAGATCGGCGGGGACTTCGGTCAGAACGCGGCCGAGCGAATCCAGCATCTTGGGCTCGATCCCCGTCTCGACAGAGCGGCGCGCGGTTTCCGGGTCAGCCGGCTTGTTGAGCCCGGCCCAGCGGCCCCCGAACCAATCGGCCTCATTGGCCTTGTAGCTCTTGCCGGCTTCGAACTCTTCCTCGAGAAGCGCGACGAACTCATTCGCGATCTTCTCGCGGGTGCCCGGCTCGACCACGCCCTCGCGCACCAGCCGCGCCTCGTAGGAAACGCTGACCTTGGGGTGGGCGCGGATCGCGTCATACATCATCGGCTGGGTGAACTTGGGCTCGTCCCCCTCGTTGTGGCCGAAGCGGCGATAGCACCACATGTCGATCACGACGTCGCGGTGGAAGGTCTGGCGATACTCGACCGCGAGCTTGCAGGCGAAGGTCACCGCTTCGGGATCGTCGCCGTTGACGTGAAGGATCGGTGCCATCACGCCCTTGGCGACATCGCTCGGATAGGGCGAGGACCGCGCGAACTTGGGGCTGGTGGTGAAGCCGATCTGGTTGTTGATGATGAAGTGGATGCAGCCGCCGGTGTCGTAGCCCGGCACGCCCGAAAGCGAGAGGCTCTCCCACACCACGCCCTGCCCCGCGAAGGCGGCGTCGCCGTGGATCAGCACGGGGAGCACCTGGTCCTTCTTCCGAAGATCGTCACGGATCGCCTGCTGCGCGCGCGCCTTGCCGAGCACCACCGGGTTCACCGCCTCGAGGTGCGAGGGGTTGGGCACGAGGCTCATGTGCACCGAAATCCCGTCGAACTCGCGGTCGGTCGAGGTGCCGAGGTGATACTTCACGTCGCCCGAACCGCCCACGTCATCCGGGTTGGCGCTGCCGCCGGAGAATTCGTGGAAGATCACGCGGTAAGGCTTGGCCATCACGTTGGCGAGCACGTTGAGACGGCCGCGGTGCGCCATGCCGTAGATGATCTCGCGCACGCCCGCGCTGCCGCCGTGCTTGATGACGGCCTCGAGCGCCGGGATCATGGATTCGCCGCCATCGAGGCCGAAGCGCTTGGTGCCGACGTATTTCCTGGCGAGGAATTCCTCGTATTGCTCCCCGCGCAGCACCGCAGCGAGGATCGCCTTCTTGCCTTCGGGGGTGAACTGGATCGTCTCGCCGGGCTTCTCGAACTTGTCCTGGAGGAAGCGGCGTTCCTCGGTGTCGGCGATGTGCATGTATTCGAGGCCGACCTTGCCGCAGTACACCTCGCGCAGGCGCTGGTGGAGCTTGCCGACGGTGGTCCACTCCATGCCGAGCACGCCGCCGACATAGACGTCCTCGTTCTCCTTGCCCGCCAGCCCGTGCCATTCGAGCGTGAGATCCGCGGGACCTTCGCGGTTGTTAAGACCCAGCGGATCGAGGTCGGCGGCCATGTGCCCGCGCACACGGTAGAGTCGCACCAGCGTCATCGCCGCGATCGAGAGCCGCGCGGCCTTCTCCACCGCCTGCGGGTCCACCGCCTTGCCCGCATCCTTGGCCGCCTTGGCGACCGCGAGCTTCATCTCGGTCGGGTCCATCGCAGCGGTGAGGTCCGCGCCGCTGTCCGCGAGCGTGTCGAGCCAGCCACGCTTCGCCCAGGAGGGGCCGGGCTGGGGGCCTTCCTGATCGGTGAAGGCGGGGAGGAAGTTCTGCGGTTCGTTGCCCATCCGGGGGACTCCTGGGGAGGAGGAAGGATGCCCCCTCCTACGCGGCGAGGGGGCGGTAGTCGCTAACTCAGGCGTTCTCTTTCAGCATCGCGGCCAGCGTTTCGCCCAGCAAGCTTGGCGAGGGGGAGACGCGGATGCCCGCATCTTCCATCGCCGCGATCTTGTCTTCCGCGCCGCCCTGACCGCCGCTGACGATGGCGCCAGCGTGGCCCATGCGGCGGCCCGGAGGGGCGGTGCGCCCGGCGATGAAGCCGACCATCGGCTTCGAACGGCCCTTGGCGCGTTCGGCCTTGATGAAGGCGGCGGCTTCTTCTTCGGCCGAGCCGCCGATTTCGCCGATCATGATGATGCTCTCGGTTTCGGGGTCATCGAGGAACAGGTCGAGCACGTCGATGAAGTTCGTGCCGTTGACCGGATCGCCGCCGATGCCGACCGCGGTGGTCTGGCCGAGGCCCGCCATGGTGGTCTGGTGCACGGCCTCATAGGTAAGCGTGCCCGAGCGCGAGACGATGCCGACCGAGCCCTTCTTGAAGATGTTGGCCGGCATGATGCCGATCTTGCACTCGTTGGGGGTCAGCACGCCGGGGCAGTTGGGGCCGATGAGGCGCGACTTGGAGCCCGCGAGCGCGCGCTTGGCGCGGACCATGTCGAGCACCGGAATGCCTTCGGTGATGCAGATGATCAGCTCGATCTCGGCATCGATCGCTTCGCAGATCGCGTCGGCGGCGAACGGCGGCGGGACGTAGATGCACGAGGCGGTCGCGCCGGTCGCGGCCTTGGCCTCGCGCACGGTGTCGAACTGCGGCAGGCCGATATGGGTGGTGCCGCCCTTGCCCGGCGTCACGCCCGCAACCATCTGCGTCCCGTAATCGAGCGCGGCCTGGGTGTGAAAGGTGCCGGTGTTGCCGGTCATGCCCTGCGTGATGACCTTGGTGTCTTTGTTTACGAGGATGGACATTTAATGCGATCTCCCGATCAGTAAGCGACGTAGATATGCGTGGTCTTTTCTGCCGTTCCTGCTTGGGAACGGGAGAAAATCTCTCCATGCACGGCTTGTTTGGTGGCGACCGGAGCTTTGCCCGGCTTAAGCGTTCCGGCAAATTCGAAGTAATGGACTAGATCAACGCTCTTCCCGCCGATGCCGAACGCCTTGAAGGAATCCTTGAGTACCCGGCCATGATCCATCGCGTTATCCAGCCCTTCAACGACCAGAACGCAGGCATGGCGGTACGAAGATTTAGGCTCAAAGCTCAGCAGCAGGATTTCTGCCTTTAGCCCATCAACCGAGCCTGACCATTGCGCGGCGTTTGTAACCTTGTCGAACCGCGGCTTGCCGCCGATTGCCCGAGAAGGCTGAAGCCCGGCCACGTCGAGCGTCACCGTTTCGCGCTTCTGCCAGCCCGACAGCTGACCAACCTTTGCCTGCCTGTCAGCATGGTCAACACCCGGCATCAAGCAGGTGTCGCTAAAGAGCGGCACGAGATTGGGGGCGGCGATGCTTTCAGCGGCCTGCACCGTTACCGCACTGGCGAGCGCAGTGAGCGCGAAGATCGTGCGGAAACCGATCACGCGAGGCTGCCATCCAGCGCCTTGCACGCTTCGAGCAGTTCCTTGACCGCATCGACGCTGACCTGGAGGTTGGCCTTTTCGTCGTCGGTGAGGTTGATCTCGATCACTTCTTCCGCGCCGCCGGCACCGATCACCACCGGCACGCCGACATAGAGCCCGTCGACGCCGTACTTGCCGTCAACCTGCACCGCGCAGGGCAGGATGCGCTTCTGGTCGTAGAGGTATGCTTCGGCCATCGAAATGGCGCTGGTGGCCGGCGCATAGAAGGCCGAGCCGGTCTTGAGCAGCGCGACGATCTCGCCGCCGCCCGAACGGGTGCGCTGGACGATCTCGCCGAGGCGATCTTCGGAAATGCCCTTGATCCTGGCCATGTCCTTCACGGGAATGCCGTTGATCGTCGAGTAGCTCAGCACCGGCACCATGGTGTCGCCATGGCCGCCGAGCACGAAGGCGTTCACGTCCTTCACCGACACGCCGAATTCCCACGCGAGGAAGGTGGCAAAGCGTGCCGAGTCCAGCACGCCGGCCATGCCGACGACCTTGTTGGCGGGGAGGCCCGAAAATTCGCGCAGCGCCCACACCATCGCGTCGAGCGGGTTCGTGATGCAGATGACGAAGGCATCGGGGCAGTTGTCGCGGATGCCTTCGCCGACCGCCTTCATCACCTTGAGGTTGATGCCGAGCAGGTCATCGCGGCTCATGCCCGGCTTGCGCGCGACGCCCGCGGTGACGATCACGACGTCTGCACCTGCGATGTCGGCATAGTCGTTGGAACCGGTGATGCTGGCGTCAAAGCCTTCCACCGGGCCGCACTGCGACAGGTCAAGCGCCTTGCCCTGCGGAATGCCTTCAGCCACGTCGAAGAGCACGATGTCGCCGAGGCCCTTGAGGGCGGCGAGGTGTGCGAGCGTGCCGCCGATATTGCCGGCGCCGACGAGGGCGATCTTCTTGCGGGCCATTATTCGGACTTCCTTCCCTGATCCTCGGGACGAAGCGATGAAGCGCGCATGAACAAGCGTGGCGCCGGTGCCAACCCCCGTCCCAAGCGGCTGGGCACCCGTTAAGCTGATTGCTCTGCGGGGGCGGTAGGCCGCTCGAATGGTGAATGCAACCGTCAAAAGCCCCTATCGGGGAACTATCTTTGCAAACACTTCGCAATTGCAAGATGGCAGCAGCGCAGCGCCCTTGGCGAAGCCTTCGGCGCTGTTCCGTAGGGTCAGGTCAAGCCGGCGTGAGGTCGCGCTGCTGGCGGGTAGCGAGGCGGCGGTCGAACATCCGGGTGATCGCAAGCCAGTGGTCGCGCGCCGGTCTGTCGCCGCGCGCGGCGGCCTCGTCGGCTGCGCTGCGCGCCGTCTCCGCCGCGGCAAGGCCATGCACCGCGAAATGGCGCAGCGCCTCGCCGAGCAGCGGATCGAGCTGCACCGAACCGGGCGCGAATGCGCTCGCCATCGCACCGGCGTTGTCGTTGGCCGACCGTGCCAGCGCCGGAGCGATCAACCCGCGCCGCGCCGCGCACCAGCCGAGACGATGCGCAGGATGATTGGCAGAGGCGAAGCGGACAGACATGAAGCGCGTGGGTTCCCGTGTTCTTGGCCCTCGCGTCAAGGCGGCGGGCATCGGGCGGGTTGTAGGCGCGCGCCGCTAAGGCTTGGTGTGGCAACAGGGTTTCGTACGCCTTAACCCTGATCCAGGGTTCGCGCGAGGGAGGGAGTTCAGTCCGACGCGGCAGAGTCGCCGGCCGAGCCCGGCGGTGCCTTCCACTGGCCGGCGCGGGCATATTCCGAGCGGACCGCGCCGGTTCCCGCGTATCCAGCATTGGGCGCCGAGGCGGGGGCAGGGGCGGGCGCGGCGATAGCCTCCGCCGTGCCGCTCGCCACGGCACGCGGGTTCTGACGCACCGCCGGCAGCGGGCCGAAGTCATAGGCGATCGCGGGCCGCGCCGGGGCCGCCACGCCCGCCGCATTTGTCAACGCCGGCGCGGGGCTGTTCCGCCCGCGCACCACCGGTTCGAGCCCCGCATAGCCGCTGCTGAAGGCCCCCGCCCGCCCGCTCGCCCCGCGACTGCGGTAGAAGCGGTGTGCGCCGATCGTGCCGATGTGGTCGAGCGTGCCCGACCAATAGGGGTTGACCCAGAGCGTGTGGTAGTGGGTGGCTAGCCCCACCGGGGCATAGACGCTGCCCGACAGGGCCTCGGCGGCGATCCGCCGCGCGCGCGCCCAGCTCGTGCCGGAAGGCCGCCGTGCAAGGCTGCCGTCGCAGGTGAAGGTGAACTGGCAGCCGGTCGACCGCTCCGATCCCTGGTAGACGACGCCGCACACGCTCGATGGCCAGCCGGGGTGCGCGACGCGGTTGAGCACCACCTGCGCGACCGCGCGCTGGCCAGCCTCGCTCTCGCTCGCGGCCTCGTACCACACCGCCTGAGCGAGGCAGTCGAGCGCGCGGGTGTGAGTGATGCCGGTGCCGGGGACGTAGAAGGGCCGCGCCGCGGCCCCCACGTCGATCAGCGCGCCGAGCGCGCGTCCGCTTTCGCCGGCGCCGTGCCCGAGCGGGTCATCGGTCGGCAGCGCCACCAGCGCGGTCCCGGCGGGGTCGGCCATGTAGTAGAAGGCCGAGCCGGGAAAGCTCATCCCCGGACGCTCGAAAGGCAGCGCCGCCTCGGCCGCGCGGCGGGTGGCGAGCGCGGCGGTGCTCTCGACTGCGGCGCCGGGCAGGGTGCCGACCCCGCCAGCGACGAAGCCCGGCGCGGCCATTGCCGGCACCGCGATCGCCGCCACGAGCACCGCGAGCCGCTTGCGCCAGCCGTTGCGGGCCAGGCTGCGCCCCGCGGCGGGAGCGGTGAAGGGGAGGGAGGGGCGCGCGCGGGTCATGACCTGACGACTGCCTTACGCGCTGCAAATTCCCCCCGCGAGGCCGCCGCGGCCCTGCGTCCCGTTTCCGGACACAGCGCGGCATTGATCCGACCGGCTGGACGGGCAGGGTGGAAGCGATGCCGGGCGCCTTGCTGCGGGATGGGCGGTTGCGCTCGCCAGACCGATGCACAGAAGGGAACCGGAACACGCGGCAAAAGGCCTCGGGTCAGCCATTGCCCCATGCTCCGGCTCCAACCGGATCGTTTGCACGAAGGCGCCAGGTTGCGACCCTGAAAGGCCCCGGCGGGAGATCGGCAAAGAGAAGTCCGATGTCGCTGCAAACCCCTGGTTTGGCGACTTCATTTTTTCTGTAGGGCTTGCAAGAACGCGATAACCCCCCACAAAATCCCGTGAATTCCGCAGCACGGAAGAGGCACTTCAGGTTTTCCGCAGGACTGCGTCGGCAGTCCCGCAGTGCTCGCGCGAAACCTTGGCGCGGCTTCCACGTTGCATCAGGACCGCGCCGTCGCCATCTGGGGACGACGCGCCGCCGAGCCCTTCGCGCCGCCTTGACCTTTGCGAACATTTCCGGAACAGATCACGCCCATGAGCCTCACCACCATTTCCGTGCGCGGTGCGCGCGAACACAACCTCAAGGGTATCGACATTGATCTGCCGCGCGATGCGCTGATTGTTGTCACGGGCCTTTCGGGAAGCGGCAAGTCGAGCCTCGCCTTCGATACCATCTATGCCGAGGGGCAGCGGCGCTATGTGGAGTCGCTGAGCGCCTATGCGCGCCAGTTCCTCGAGATGATGCAGAAGCCCGATGTCGAGCATATCGACGGGCTCTCGCCGGCGATCTCGATCGAGCAGAAGACCACCAGCCGCAACCCGCGCTCGACGGTGGCGACGGTGACCGAGATCTACGATTACATGCGCCTGCTGTGGGCGCGGGTGGGAACGCCTTACTCGCCCGCCACTGGCGAGCCGATCAGCGCGCAAACCGTCAGCCAGATGGTCGACCGGGTTATGGCCCTGCCCGAAGGCACGCGCGCCTATCTGCTCGCGCCGGTGGTGCGCGGGCGCAAGGGCGAATACCGCAAGGAAATCGCCGAGTGGCAGCGGCAGGGCTTCACCCGGGTGCGGATCGACGGGGAGATCTGTCCCATCGAAGAAGCGCCCGCGCTCGACAAGAAGTTCAAGCACGACATCGAGGTGGTGGTTGACCGGATCGCCGTTCGCGAAGGCATCGAGACGCGGCTGGCGGACTCTTTCGAACAGGCGCTCAAGCTCGCCGAGGGCCTTGCCTATGTCGATTTGGCGGACGGGGTGGTGCCGGGGCGAGAGAACGATGGGCAGGGCGGGGGCGCAATGAAGGGTGCGGGGCTACCCCCCAACCGCATCGTCTTCAGCGAAAAATTCGCCTGTCCGGTGAGCGGCTTCACAATCGAGGAGATCGAACCGCGCCTGTTCTCCTTCAACGCCCCCCAGGGCGCCTGCCCTGCCTGCGACGGGATCGGCGAGAAGATGCTGTTCGACCCGCAGCTGGTGGTGCCCAACGAGGCGCTTACGCTGAAGCAGGGCGCGGTGGTGCCCTGGGCCAAGTCCAATCCCCCATCGCCTTACTATATGCAGGTGCTCGCGAGCCTCGCGAAGGCCTACGGCTTCGACCTCACCACCGCGTGGAAGGACCTCGCCCCCGAGCATCGCCTGATTATCCTCCACGGGACTGGCGGGATGCCGGTGCCGCTGACCTTCAAGGACGGGCGGCGCGAATACACCGTGCACAAGCCCTTCGAGGGCGTGATCGGCAACCTCAACCGCCGCATGATGCAGACCGAAAGCGCGTGGATGCAGGAGGAGCTCTCCAAGTACCAGACCGCGCAGGCCTGCGAGACCTGCGGCGGCAAGCGGCTGAACGAGAAGGCGCTCTCGGTGAAGATCCCCGGCGCGGACGGGCCGACCGACATCGCCACGCCCGTTCAGATGAGCGTCGCCGATGCCAAGGCGTGGTTCCTCGACCTCGATCAATATCTGACCCCGCAGCAGTCGCAGATCGCCAAGGCCATCCTCAAGGAGATCAACGAGCGGCTGGGCTTTCTCGACAATGTCGGCCTCGACTACCTCAATCTCGATCGCACCTCGGGCACGTTGTCAGGGGGCGAGAGCCAGCGCATCCGCCTCGCCAGCCAGATTGGTAGCGGGCTATCGGGCGTGCTCTACGTCCTCGACGAGCCCAGCATCGGCCTCCACCAGCGCGACAATGACCGGCTGCTCGAAACGCTGAAGCGCCTGCGCGATCTTGGCAACACGGTGATCGTTGTCGAGCACGACGAGGACGCGATCCGCGCTGCGGACCATATCGTCGACCTCGGCCCCGGCGCGGGCGTCCACGGGGGCGAGGTGGTCGCGCAAGGCACCCTCAAGCAGATCCTCAAGGCCAAGGGCAGCCTCACCGCCGACTACCTCACCGGCAAGCGCAAGATCGACGTGCCCGCCAAGCGCCGCAAGGGCAATGGCAAGCACATCGTGGTCAAGAACGCGCGGGCGAACAACCTGAAGGGCGTCACCGCCAAGATCCCGCTCGGCACCTTCACCTGCATCACCGGGGTCTCGGGCTCGGGCAAATCCTCGCTCACCATCGACACCCTGCAGGCGGGCGCCGCGCGCGTGCTCAATGGCGCGCGGGTCATCGCCGGGGCGCATGACGCGATCACCGGCCTCGAATATTGCGACAAGGTCATCGAGATCGACCAGTCCCCCATCGGCCGCACCCCGCGCTCCAACCCCGCCACCTATACCGGCGCCTTCACCCAGATCCGCGACTGGTTCGCCGGGCTGCCCGAAAGCCTCGCGCGCGGTTACAAGCCCGGGCGCTTCTCCTTCAACGTCAAGGGCGGCCGCTGCGAGAAGTGCCAGGGCGACGGCCTCATCAAGATCGAGATGCACTTCCTCCCCGACGTTTACGTCACCTGCGAGGAATGCGGCGGCAAGCGCTACAACCGCGAGACGCTCGAGGTGAAGTTCAAGGGTCACTCGATTGCCGACGTGCTCGACATGACGATCGAGGACGCCGAGGAGTTCTTCAAGGCCGTCCCCCCGATCCGCGAGAAGATGCGGATGCTGAACGAGGTCGGCCTTGGCTATGTCAAGGTCGGCCAGCAGGCGACCACGCTATCGGGCGGCGAGGCGCAGCGGGTGAAACTCGCCAAGGAACTCGCCCGCCGCTCGACCGGGCAGACGCTCTACATCCTCGACGAGCCGACCACGGGCCTCCACTTCGAGGACGTGCGCAAGCTGCTCGAAGTGCTGCACCGGCTGGTGGAGGGCGGCAATTCGGTGGTGGTGATCGAGCACAACCTCGACGTGATCAAGACCGCCGACTGGATCATCGACCTCGGCCCCGAGGGCGGGGTGCGCGGCGGCGAGATCGTCGCGGAGGGCACGCCGGAGAAGGTTGTGAAGGTGGAGCGGAGCTTTACCGGGCGGTATCTGGAACCGCTGCTCACCAAAGCTTAGTATCCGCGGTCTAGGCGGTCCGGGATCAGGAAGCGATCACACGTGAAGGTCAAGCCCGCCATCCTGTCCCGCGTCCTGCCCGAAGCTCTCCTTGTCGTGGTCGCGCTCATTACCTGGGGAGCGATCGGCACGCTGATGCTGCCGAGCGATGTCGGCTGGCAGATCTGGATCGCGCGGCAGATGCTCGGCGGAACCGAGGTTTACGCGCAGATCTGGGAGGTCAACCCGCCGCTGTGGTTCTGGTCGGCGATGCCGGTGGCCTGGGCCGCCGAGCGGACCGGGGTGGGCTGGGTTGCAGCGGTCGCTGGGACAGTCGTGGCCTTGGCGGCGCTGGCGGCGTGGCTCGTGGTCCGCTTGCTCGAATTCCGCGCGCCCGCCGAGCGGCTTGCGGTGATGGTGCTGGTCTTTGCGATGTGTGCGATCCTGCCCGCGCCGCTTACCGGGCAGCGCGAACAGCTCGCCCTGATCGCCGGCCTGCCCTACGCCTGCCTGATCGCGCGGCGCGGGGCTGGCTTCGCGGTGCCGCTTGCCGCCATGGTGGGGGTGGCGGTGCTGGCGGCCTATGGCTTTGCGCTGAAACACTACTTCATCGCGGTTCCGGTTGCGCTCGAGCTATGGCTGATGGCGCGGTTGCGCGGCAACTGGCGGCCTTGGCGGCCCGAGCTGCTGGTGCTCGCAGGGCTTGCGGTAGCCTATGTGGCGGCAACTCTGGTCCTGGCGCCAGGGTTCCTTGCGGTGATGCTGCCGATGGTCAGCGCGGCCTACCGGGATTCGCAGAGCACGCTCTTTTTCACGGCAGTGAAGCCCTATGTGCTGTTCTGGGTGCTCGCGCTCGGCTACCTCGGGGTCACCCGCCGCCACCCGCTGCGCGCGGCGAGCCCTCCGGCCGAAGCGGCCTTCGGCGCGCTGCTGGCGATGTGGGCGGCCTTCGCGCTGGGCTACTTCCTGCAGAACCGCGGCTGGAACTATCACAGCATCGCCGCGACCGGCGCGATCGGCGTGGCGGTGGGCCTGCGCGTCGTCCGCATGAGGCCGGGCGCCGATCTCGTTATCGGTGCCGGCCTGCTCGTCTCTGCGGTGTGCCTGATGTATCCCTATGCTCCAGTGCGCACGCCCGAGGACCCCTGGCTCGACCGGGTGCCGGCGGGTGAGGGCGTGTTCGTGGCCGATTTCGACGCCAGCTCGGTCTGGCGCGAAGACCGCGAGGCACTGGTTTGGGTCTCGCGCGCCTATTCGCTGTGGATGGTTCATGCCGTCGCCAGGGCCGAGGTGGCGGGACGGCGGGAGCCGGCGCTGGAGAGGGTTGCCGCCCAGGTGCTCGCGGCCTCGTCCGAGGATATCCGCTGTCATCCGCCATACCTCATACTGATGAAGGCGACACCGTGGATGCGCGGGCCGGCGGGGCAGTTCAGCTTCGATGCCTTCCTGCTTCGCGATCCCGCCCTGCGCCGCTTCGTGGCGGAGCATTACAATCCTCCGCGCAAGGTGGATGCCGGGACGGTCTATTTCCGCCGCGGTCCGGTGTCGCGCGAGGCGGGGCTCACCTGCCGGGTCATCCACCAGCTGCGCTGAGGAGCGTTCAGGAGCGGGCGTGCCCGGCGTCGTCCTGATTCCTCGCACCACCTGCGGCGAGCCGCTCGGCGAGTTCCGCTGCCGCGAAGCCCGCCGCTCCGGCGCCGAGCATCCACAGGAAGGCGCCGGGCACCCCATAGGTCCAGTCCAGCACTCCCAGGACCGCGATCTGCAACCCCATCGAAGCCAGCGCCGCTCGACCGGATCGCGACCAGCCGGCAAGCCCGACCACGATCGGCACCGCCAGCACCGCCCCGATTGCGCCCGAGGCGAACACCAGGTCGCGAATGCTCTCACCCTGGGAAGCGAGCCAGGCCGCCGCTGCCGCCGCGCCGACTGTCGCCAGCCGCGCCGCGCGCAGGGTGGTGAGCGGCGAGGCATCCGGGCGCAGGCGGCGGAACCCACTCTCCGTCACCACCCCCGACACGGTCAGCAGCGCGGAATCGACCGAGGAGAGGATTGCCGAGACCAGCGCCCCGGTGAACAGGATCATCAGCCAGGGCGGGAGCAGCGCCTCGGCGAGGCTCGGAAGGAAGGTCTCGTCGGCGGGCAGCGAGACCCCCAGCACGGGCGCGAGCTGCGGGCCGAACAGGCCGAAGCCGACCGGAACCAGCCCGGCGGCGAGATAGATCCCCGCGCCGAGCAGCGTGCCGCGCCGCGCAATCTCGGGCGACTTCGCGCCGAGCGCGCGGGCGAGCGCCTCCTGGCTGACCATTGTGCCGACGATCGGGATCAGCCACAGTTCCGCCCGGTCCATCCAGGTCTCGCCGGGCGCGGTGAATGACCACACCTGCGGCGGTGCGGCCGCCCACATCGCGCCCGCTCCGCCCGCCGCATCGATCATCAGCGCAAACAGGATCAGGATCGCGGCGAGGATCACCACGCCCTGGACGATGTCGGTGAGAACATCTCCGGCGAGCCCGCCGAATAATGTGTAGGTCATCACCAGCAGGCTCGCCGCGATCAGCGCGGGCAGGAAGCCGATGCCCGAGGCGTCGGTGATGATCGTGGCGAACGCGAACAATTGCGCGGCCGACCAGACGGTCGCGCTGATCGCGATCACCACCGCTGCAAGGGCCTCGGCACCCGGTCCGAAGCGGCTCTTCAGGAAATCGGCGAGGGTGATGAAGCCGCCTGCGCGCAGGCGCCGCGCAACCAGCAGCCCGATGCCGATGAGCCCGGCGGCATAGGCGAAGGGCTCGGCCCGTGCGCCGGCGAGGCCCTGGGCGGCGACCTCGCTCGAGGTGGCGATCAGGCTTTCCGTGGCGAACCAGGTCGCGAACAGCGACATGGCGATCCCGAAGGTGCCGAGCGAGCGGCCGGCGACGAGATAGTCGGTATCGGACTTGGCCCCGCGCCCGGCCCAGACCGCAAGCGCGATCTGGAGAAGGACGTAGAGCACGATCAGGAAAAGCATAAAGGCGGCGGTCTCCCGCAGTCCGTCTGTTGCCCAATCATCGGGATCTGCGTGGGACGCGATCTTTAGCCGCGGTCGCGCGCGGTGCAAGGGGGGGGGGGAGGCCGCCTGCGGTGACGCCAGGGAAGGCGCGTTCCAGCCGCAGGAAGCCGCGGCGCGCGCGCGGGATCAGTTGCCGATCAGGGCGAGTTCGACCGTGGCATGGCCGCGCGCGACCAGGCCGAGCTCCTCGGCGGCGGCGCGGCTCACGTCGATCATCCGGCCGCGGGTGAACGGTCCGCGGTCGTTGATCCGCACCACGACGCTGCGCCCGTTCGCAGTGTTGGTGACGCGCACCTTGCTGCCGAAGGGGAGGCTGCGGTGCGCCGCGGTCATCGCGTCGTTGTCGAACCGTTCGCCGCTGGCGGTGCGACGCCCGTCGAATTTGGCGGCGTAATAGGAGGCGCTGCCGCGTCCGAGCACTTCGGCATCCTCACCCACGCTGGCGGGCTGAATGGTGGTTTCTGTGGTGGGCGGAACCGGCACGATCTCGATGAAGGCGGCGGCCGCCGCCGCGTCCATCCCGGCCGGTCCGGCCTCTGCATTGGGCACCGCAGGCGACGAGGCGGCGAGCGGCATGGCGCCGAGCATCCCGGCGATGACCACCATCGGCAGGTTGCGCGCCACAATTCCGCGCGCATCGCTGCTGTGTCTGTGCGTTCCCGTTCGCATGGCGAGGCCGTTACAGGGCAAGTCCTGCAGAAAGCAAACCAGGTTAGCATCTCGTCGGCGCCAGCTATCCGCTCGGGAACGAGTCGCCCTGTAAATGCGACGAAATGCGGGAACGCACCCCGCGATGGAGCGTGCGCGGAGATGCAATTCGCTGGGCGAATCGCGGCAGTAGGGGTGAGGGTTGCCGGAAGGTGCGGGGCGCAATGCAAATGGGGCCGGCATCGCTGCCGACCCCACTCTCACCGGCGTGTGGATGGCCCTCGTTTCCGATGCGTCCGGCGAACCTTCCGCTTCATCCGCGTGGAGCCATGCTTGGCGCCCGATGTCTAGCCTCCCGCTGCCCTGCCATGCGACTGGCGTGCCGGAGATTTGTCACCGGCGCTCGCGCCGGCATCCGGCTTCCGCTCCGGCTGGCCGTTGCGTCGCTCGTCCGGCGTGAGCCCTTCGAGTTTCGCCGCCGCGCCTTCGCTTGGCCGAGGCCTTCGTCCCTTTACCGATCACGAGGGCTGCGGCTTGGGGGCTTTCGCCGTTTCCGCTGCACTTGCGCTCGGCCAGGTTCTTGGCCTGTCCGGTGTCACCGCGTCGCTCCCTGCCGTGGCGAGCCGACTTGCCTTCCGCCGAAGCCTCCTGCATGCCGTCTCAGGCCGGGCGCGTGGACAGATGCCACCGCCATCCTTGAGACAAGAACCTCGGTAACTTCAAAGCCTTGCGGCCCGATGTTCCCGTTGCTCCTTGTCCCGAAGACAGTGTCAAAGTGCGCCTGAATCGGTGTTCTGACAACGCTTCCGCAGCCGACTTTTCCACTTCGGGCCATCTCGCCTGTGGACGCGCGTGGATAACTCAACGCTTCGTCGCATTTGTCGCAAAAGGGTAGTGAGGGCGGTAACGAAACTGCGTTCGCATGGTCACGTTGGCGAGCCGCACCCGACGCCGCGAGCGCTGCGACTCGGTTTTTCCCCGCCAGACCGTCGCGATCAGGCGTCGCGGTTGCGGCGCGAGATCAGGCGCAGGCGCAGGCCGTTCAATTTGATGAAGCCTTCGGCGTCCTTCTGGTCGTAGGCGCCTGCATCGTCCTCGAAGGTGACGTGGGCTTCCGAATAAAGCGAATAGGGCGATCTGCGCCCGACCACGCTGGCGAGGCCCTTGTAGAGCTTCAGCCGCACCGTGCCGGTGACCTTGTCCTGGCTATGATCGATCGCTGCCTGGAGCATCTCGCGCTCCGGCGAGAACCAGAAACCGTTGTAGATGAGCTCGGCATAGCGCGGCATCAGCTCGTCCTTGAGATGCGCCGCGCCGCGGTCGAGCGTGATCTGCTCGATCCCGCGGTGCGCACGGGCGTAGATCTCGCCGCCCGGGGTCTCGTACATCCCGCGCGATTTCATCCCGACAAAGCGGTTCTCGACGAGATCGAGCCGGCCGATGCCATGCTTGCGGCCGAGGTCGTTGAGCGCCGCCAGCAGCGTGGCGGGCGACATCGCCTCGCCATTCAGCGCCACGCCGTCACCCTTTTCGAAGTCCATCGTGATGTATTCCGGCTGGTCGGGCGCGTCCTCGGGATTGACCGTGCGCGAATACACGTAGTCGGGCGTCTCCTCCCACGGGTCCTCCAGCACCTTGCCTTCGGACGAGGTGTGGAGGAGGTTCGCGTCGGTCGAAAATGGGCTGTCGCCGCGCTTGTCGCGGGGCACCTGTATCTGGTGCGCCTCGGCCCAGGCGATGAGCGCGGTGCGACTGGTGAGATCCCATTCGCGCCACGGGGCGATGACCTTGATATCGGGATCGAGCGCATAGGCGCTGAGTTCGAAGCGCACCTGGTCGTTGCCCTTGCCGGTCGCGCCGTGGGCGATGAAATCGGCGCCTGTCTGGTGCGCGATCTCGACGAGGCGCTTGGAGATCAGCGGGCGGGCGATCGAGGTGCCGAGCAGGTAGTCGCCCTCGTAGCGGGCGTTGGCGCGCATCATCGGGAAGACGAAGTCGCGCACGAACTCCTCGCGCAGGTCCTCGATGAAGATGTGCTCGTCGGGAATGCCCATGGCGCGGGCCTTGGCACGGGCGGGCTCGATCTCCTCGCCCTGGCCGAGATTGGCGGTGAAGGTCACCACCTCGAGGCCCCGCTCGACGCTCAGCCACTTGGCGATGACGCTCGTATCGAGACCGCCCGAATAGGCGAGGACGACTTTCTGGGGCTGGGCCATGGGAGTTCCTTGGGGCGAGACTTGCGCGCGCCCCTAACAGTCTGCTCACGGCGGGGCAATCGGACATTGGCGCAGCGTCGACGACGCAAAGCTAATGTCATAAGGTATCATGGGTTTTCCGAATGACTTGCCGCGCTCGATCGGCTAGGGAGCGCGTGGGATCGTCGCTTGTGGAGGAAACTCTCGAATGAACCGATCCCTAATCTGCGCTGCCTTGGCGCTTCCCTTTGTCGCCAGCCCGCTTGCCGCGCACGAGGTGCTGCACGCCGGGCATGAAAGTCACGCGCACGGCGCGGCCTGCGGGCATCAGGCGCTCGATCATGCGGGGCATGTCGATTACCTCCACGACGGTCATCTCCACCACGCGCAAGCGGGACATGTCGACGAACACGTGGTCGAGGTGAGCACCACCAACCCCGAGGCGGAGGAGCTGGCCGCGCGCGTCACCACCGACGAGCACGCTCACGGCCATGCGGGCGAGGAACATGCGAGCGTGCAGCACGGCGATCATGTCGACTTCGTCCATGACGGGCGGCTGCATTATCGGCACGGCGACCACACCGACGATCACGGCCCCGTCAAGCTGGTGCCGGCGCGCTGAGGAGGGGCGGCGCAGGGCCGCCTCAGGCAAGCAGCCCGGCCCTCGCCATCCGCCGCGCGAGCCACAGCGGGCCCGCGGCCATCGTCACGATCGAGGTCAGCGCCGTCACCTGCGGCGGACCGAAAGCGGCGAACACGCCGTGGAGCAGGTCGCCCGCGTAAAGCACCATATAGGCCGCGAGCGAGGCGGCTAGCACCGCGACGGCGGCCTTGCGCTAGCCAAGCAGAAGCACGCAGCCGATCGCCCCGCCGATCGTGCCGATCGCGAAGACCGCGTGCATCGACATCGGCAGGCCGACCTGGAGCTGAGCCTGCACGGCGCTCATCCCGGCGGCCATCCGCGCGGCGGTGTCGGCGAAGGTCTGCTGGACGAACTGCCAGACGCCGGACAGGCTCCACAGGAGCCCGGCAAGGACAGAAATGCGGGCAAAGCGAGGGAGGGCGGCGGGACTCGCGATCGACAAGTTCATGGCAGGGGTCCTCGAGGCTGGCCCGGAGCGCAATGGACCAGGCTTCACCGACGAAGACGCCGGCCCCTCCAGGGATCCGACAGGGCGCCGCCGAAAGACGTCGCGCCCGCCCTCAACCGCCCCTCAGCAGGTAGTCCCGCGTGATCGGCAGGGCATGGCGGCTGCGCACATACTGGATCTGGTAATTGCCCATGCCGCCGTTCTCGAACACGGTGGCCGCGCCCGCGAGGTAGAAGGTCCACATCCGGAAGAATCGCTCGTCGTACATCGCGACGATCGCCTCGCGGTGCGCCATACAGTTGGCATACCAGGCACGGATCGTTTTGGCGTAGTGGAGCCGAAGGGTCTCGACGTCGGCGGCGATGAGGCGGAACTTCTCGGACGCCGCGAGCGTCTCGGAGAGGGCCGGGATGTAGCCGCCGGGGAAGATGTACTTGCGGGTAAAGGCGTCGGTGATTCCCGGCCCGCCGAACCGACCGATGGTGTGGAGCAGCATCACCCCGTCGTCGGCGAGCATTCTGGCGCAGGAGGCGAAGAAGGTCTCGAACTGGGCGCGCCCCACGTGCTCGAACATGCCGACCGAGACGATGCGGTCGAACCGCCGGCCGCTCGCGGCGGTGTCGCGGTAGTCCTCGAGGAGGATCGAGACCCGGTCCGCGACGCCTGCGGCCTGCACCCGTTTTCGGGCGAGCGCGGCCTGTTCCTCCGACAGGGTGATGCCGGTGACGCGGACATCGTGGTGCCTTGCGAGGTGGATCGCCATCCCGCCCCACCCGCAGCCGATGTCTAGCACGTGGTTGCCGGGGGCGAGGTGCAGCTTCTTCGCGATATGCGCAAGCTTCGCGCCCTGCGCCTCGGCAAGGCTCGTCACCCCCTCGGGCCAGTAGGCGCAGGAGTATTGCCAGTGCTCGGCATCGAGCATCAGCGCATAAAGATCGTTGCCGATGTCGTAGTGGTGGGCGACGTTCCTCTTCGATCCGATGCGGTTGTTGACCTGCTCGGCGGCGAAGCTCGCGCGGTTGACGAGCCGCTTGAGCCTGCTCGGCGGGCCGATGTCGCCGCCCCTGTCCCACGGATTGTTCGCGCGCAGCAGGCCGATGAGGCCCATCACGTCACCCTCCTCGATCAGCAGCCGCCCGTCGATGAAGGCCTCCGCCGCGCCGAGTCGGGGATCGAGCACGATGTCGCGCGGGACGCGGGTATCGGTGAAGCGCAGCACGACCTCGGGAAAGCCTTCGGCAGGCGTGCCGTAGACGCTGGCGCTGCCGTCGGCAAAGACGATGCCGAGGCGGCCGTGGGTGACGGCACGGGACAGGAAACGATCGAGGAGAGGCTTGCTCATGGGGCTCCTTTCGCGGATGCTTTTGGCCTACCCTTAGCTGCACGTCCGGCTATCGCAATATCATGGACTTGAGGGGGAGGACCGAAGCAGGCGGGGAAGACCACGATCACCGGCGTTGCGGTCGAGGCATTCATCGCCGGCGTCGAACCAACCGTCCGGCGCGAGGAGACGCGGGTCCTCGATGCGCTGTTCCGGCGCGTCACGGGCGAGGTGCCGCGGATATGGGGGCCGAGCATCATCGGCTTTGGCCAATACCGCACCATCTACGAAAGCGGCCGGGCGGTCCACTGGATGCGCACCGGCTTCAGCCCGAAGAAGGCGAAGCATTCGCTTTATCTTACGGGCGGCTATTGCGACGACATCGCCGCATCGGAGCGCGGCGAGGCACTGGCACGGCTCGGCAAGCACGCGGCGGGCAAGAGCTGCCTTTACGTGAACAGGCTCGACGATATCGATATGGCGGTGCTGGATGAGATCGTCGCGGCGGACTGGCAGGCGATGCTGCGGATCTTTCCGGCTAGATGCCGGCATACCACTGGTAGCCGGCGACATCCTCCCAGAAGCCGCCATTGCCCTGGCCGACCTGGTCGAAGCTTGCGACCGCCTCGATCGCCTGGACATATTTCGCCTGCTTGTAGCCCAGCTGCCGCTCGATCCGCATCCTCAGCGGCGCGCCGTTCTTTTCCGGCAGCGGCTCGCCGTTGAGGCTGTGCGCGATGATTGTCTGCGGGTGATAGGCATCGACCATGTCGATGCTCTCGTAATAGGGGCGGTTGTAGAGGATGTCGGCGCAGCGGAAGACGATGAAGTTCGCCCCTTCCTTCACCTTGGCCGCATCGAGCAGCCCGGCGAGCTGCGGCCCTTGCCATTCGCCGATCGCGCTCCAGCCTTCGACGCAGTCGTGGCGGGTGATCTGGGTGCGCTGCGGCAGGGCGCGCAGGTCCGCAAGGGTGAGGGCGAGCGGCTGTTCCACCAGCCCGCGCACCTCGAGCTTCCAGTCGGGGAAGCCCTTGGCGAGCTGGTCCTGATAGAAGCCGTCGGCGACAGTCACCGAGCCGTTGCCGCGGAAGGTTGGCGAACGTTCCGCGCGGCTGTATTCGGGCGCCAAGCCCTGCTTGCCCGCGAGCGCACGGTGGACCGCGCGGTGTCCGTCCTCGGCTGCCTCGAACAGGCTTTGGCCGGTGTCGCTCTCGGCGATCCGGGAGCAGGCTCCCGCCCCGAGCGCGGCGATCCCGGCGATGAGCGAGCGGCGCGGCAGGTCAACCATGGGCGGGCGCTCCATCTTCGGGGGGCAGGGGTTCGGGCGCGGGCGGGGCGGGAGTCCCGGCCGGCTCGGCGGGCGCGCGCCTACCACCAGTGATCATCTCGAGGATCAGCCGCCAGTCGGCCACCGCCAGCACGATGTGGATGACGAAGAAGGCGAAGATGCCCCAGGCTGCGATGAAGTGCAGCGAACGGGCGCTTTGCCGGCCGCCGAGCAGTTCGAGCAGCCAGGGCGCGGCGGCCTGGAAGCCGGGGCTGATCGCAAGTCCGGTCAACAGCATCAACGGCAGCAGCACGCCGAACACCATGCCGTAGAGGATGCGCTGCATGGGATTGTAGCCGTGCCCCGCGCCGCCTGCGCCTCCGCCCGAATGGGCCTTGAGCGAGGCGACCACCGCGCCCGGCGTCCAGTCCCGCGGCGCGGTGACGAGATCGCGGCGGAAGTGTCCGTTGACGAGCATCGCCACCCAGATGAACAGCAATCCGATGCCGAAGGGCCAGGCAGCGAGGATGTGCCAGTCGCGTGCCATGGCGAGGTTGTAGTGTCCCGGGATCGTCGCCCAGCCCGGAAAGCGCACCACCGCCAGCCAGGCGTCAGCCGGGTCGAAGCCGTAGTTGCCCCAGTAGAGGTAGCGGTGCGCGTTCGAGATGTTGAGCCCGGTCATGAACAGCACGATGATTGCCGCCGCGTTCACCCAGTGCCACAGCCGGGTCGAGAGTGCGTGCTTGGTCATCAGGACATGGCTCCCGCCGCCTCGCGCGCCAGCCAGATGACGTCGCGCGGCTGGTCGAGCAGGTGCTGCCCGCTATCGACGAACAGAGTTTGCCCGCTCGCCAGCGCACCTTCGGCGAGGAACAGCGCGGCCCCGGCGATCTCCTCGGCACCGGTCTTGCGCCGGAGCAGGTTCAGACGGTGCGAAATCTCCGTTTCCTCCTCGCGCTGGTCGTGGCTCGCCAGCACGGCTCCGGGGGCAAGGCCGTAGACCCTGATGCCCCTTTCGCCATGGCCTTTCGCCAGCATCCCGATCGTGGCTGCCAGCGCGTACTTGGACATGGTGTAACTGAAGAAATCGGGGTTCGTATTTTCAATTTTCATGTCCGTGACATGGATCACGGTGCGGGGGGCGGCGCCCATCGCGTGCGCGAGGAAGGCCTGCGCGAGGGCAGCCGGGGCGAGCGCGTTGATCTGCATCGCCGCCCGGTTCGTCGCCGGATCGAGCATGGTTACACCGTCGTAGTCGAACACCGACGCCGAGTTCACGAGGCAGCGCCAGCCGGGCAGGCGGCCCGCCAGCGTGGTCACCGCAGCGATCGCCGCGGCCTCGTCGGCGAGGTCGAAGGCGATGGTCTCGGCCGAGGGGAGTTCGGCTGCCAGAGCCTCGGCGGCGGCGGCCGAGCTGCGATAGTGGATCACGGCGTGCCACCCCGCAGCGGCGAAGCGGCGCACGATGGCGGCGCCAATACGGGTCGCCCCGCCGGTGACGAGCACGGCAGGGCGGGTCATGCGGGGATTTCGGTGAACGCGGACATGTGCGCTTGGCTAACAGGGCAGGCGGCGCGCTTCAATCGGGGAGCCTCGGCGCGCCGCCTTCGTCAAGGACGGGATGTGCAGGGACGCCGCCGGCAGCGTGGCCGACGGCGTCCTGCATATTCGTCTGGCACGGCCTCAGCGGCAGCGCAGTTCGCCGCGGTCGATCTCGCGACCGAGGAGGCCGCCGCCGATCGCGCCGAGCAGGGTGCCGGCCGAACGGTCACCGCGGGTGTCCACGGTCCGGCCGAGCAGGGCGCCCACGCCCGCGCCGATCACGAGGCCGGTGGTGCCGTTGTCGCGGCGGCAGTAGTAGCGGTCGCCGTCGCGCCAGATCCGGTCGCCGCGGCTGAGACGTCGCGGTTCGTAGTAGCGGCCGCGGTCGTCATAGATGCGGTCCTTGCCGCGCTTGCCCCAGGCCTTGGCATGGGGCGGCGGGTCGGCCGCGGCGGGGGCGGCCAGCGGCAGGGTCATGGCGCCGGCGGCGAGGATGATGGCGATCTTTTTCATGGCAGTTCCTTTCGGTCTGTCTGTGTCCCGTCCATCCGGCTGGCCCACGAAGGCCAGCCCTCAAAGAGAGGCGCGGCGAGGCGACCTCCGGCAGCGCCGAAGTGCAGCCTCGCCGGCTGGGTCAGCGGCAGCGCGCGTCGCCGCGGTCGATCTCCCGGCCGAGCAGGCCGCCGCCGACGGCGCCGAGCACGGTGCCGAGGGTGCGGTCGCCGCGAGTATCGATGGTGCGGCCGAGCAGACCGCCGCCGACGGCACCGACCAGCAGGCCGACCGTGCCGTCGTTGCGGCGGCAGCGCCAGCGGCCATCATTCCCGCGCCAGTATCGGTCGCGGCGACCATCCCAGCGACGGTCGTCCCAGTCGCGGTCGCGCTCGCGCCAGCGGCGACGGTCGCGGCGATCGCGCCAGTCGTCGTCGCCGTAGGCAGCGACCGTCGCGAAGGGCGAGGCGTTGTCCTGGAAGGTCGCGAAGACCGGCGAGGGCGCGGCGGGAAGCGCGGCAGCCTGCGCGGGAGCGGCAAAGGCCGCCATCGAACCGGCAGCGGCGAGAAGGGCGAGATGTTTCATGGCGTTCAATCCTTGTGGCGGCTCCCCGGTGGAGCGATCCCCTTTTTGTTCATCTTGAAAGAACCGGGGATGAACGGATCGCTCAGGAAACAGCAGGATTTGTTCATCTGGCAGGCTTTGCTGATGAACCGTGCCTCACCTGCGTCTGGCTGCAGCCTTCTCGCGCAGGCGCGGGGTGAGAGCCTCTAGTTGGGCGAGCGCCGCATAATCCTCGGCGCTTCCCCGGCCGGCGGCAAGCGCGCCGAACACCCGCGCGACGCTCCATCCGCCGGCGCCGAGCGCGATGCGCTCGAGGCTGTCGCCCGCGGCCACCTCGCCGCTCTCGATCACCCTGAAATACCAGCCGCAGCGGCCCGTCGCGATGATCCGCGCAACCATCCCCTTGTGCCCGAAGCGATGCTCGATCTTCCAGCATGGCGTGCGGGGCCGGCTGATCTCCAGGAGCGCGGTGCCGCAGCGGAAGCGATCGCCGATATGGACCATCTCCTCGGTGAGACCGGCGACCGCGAGGTTCGAGCCGAAGCCCCCCGGCTCGTCCAGCGCGGGGTGGTCGCCGATCAGATCGCGCCAGAAGGCATGGTGATCAAGCGGGTACAGGTGCAGCGCCTGTTCGGGCCCGCCGTGCACGCTCCGGTCCGCCTGCTCGTCGGGGGCGAGCCCTTCGGCGAGCACCTGCACCGCGCCCTCGCGCGGCCGCTTGACGATGGCGCTGGTCTCGGCGCCGTTGAAGGGGCGTGCCGTTCCGGTGCAGACGGCCTCGATGGTCCAGCGGCTCATGCTTTCCTCACGGTGAGATTGATCCAGTCGCGCGCGACATTGTCGAACCCGCCTCCGGCCGAGCGATCCGCCGCGACGATCTCCCAGCCGCTCGCCCGGTAGAGCGATTCCAGCCAGTCGCCGTCGGGGAAGTTGTAGAACCGGCCAAGGCCGTCGCGGCCCTCCGCTTCGCCGAGCTTGAAGCTGGCGAAGTGCCACCCGCCGGGGACGAGAGCGCTGTGAATGCCTGCGAGCACCCCGGGAAGCGCGGGCCGCGGGCAGTGGAGAAGGCTCGCATGGGCCCAGACGGCGTCGTATTCGCGCTCGGCGTCGAGCTCGTGGAAGGCCATCACCCGCGCACCCACCGCAAAGCGCTCGTTGGCCTTGCGGACCATCGCCGGCACCGCGTCGGTCGCATCGACGATGAAGCCGCGCGCCGCGATCCGTGCCGCATCGCGCCCCCCGCCGCAGCCCAGCTCCAGCACCCGCGCACCGGGCGGCAGGCGATCGAGGAAGGGGTCGAGCCGGTGGCTGTGGGTCTCGCCCGAGTGCAGCACGTAATGCGGCGCGCGCGCCTGGTAGAAGGCGATGGTTTCGGGATCGCTGCTCACGCCGCTTTCCCAGGCGCTCACGGAGCCGGTTTCTCGAGCGGCATGACGTTGTATTCGCGCACCTCGGCCTGGGTCAGGCAGTAGCGGGTCGAGGGGTTCTCCTCGCTCTTCACCGCCTGCTGCTTGTACATCACATCGGTGAGGAGCTTGCGGCTGATCCCCATGCGGATGAGGAAATCATTGTCCTCGCTCGCCAGCATCGCCGAGGACTGCTCGATGCTGGCGATCAGTTCGGTGGTCGCCTTGCTGCCCTCGATCACCACCTCGTCGATCATCGCCCGGTCCTGGGTGTGGGTGAACATGTGGACCATGAACACCCCGCCATCGTCGACCACGCGGCGGTCGCCCCCCATGAACACGAAGTTGCACGCCGAGAAGCACGCCCAGCCGGCGGGGATGCGGGTGAGCATCCCGCGATAGGAGCGGATGATCTTGCCCGCCTCGTTGCCGGCGCGCGCATTGCCCCCGCGCGAGCGCAGCCAGACCTCCTCGATCATCGCGTCGGCCTCAATCGCGGCCTTGAGGCGGGCGGGGAGGGTCGAATCGATCGTCCCCTCGGCCAGCAGCACCCGCTTGCCGCCGCGGTCTGCTGGGGTGAGCGTCATTGCGGTCTTGGGTCCGAAGTCGGGTTCGGCCGGGCAGGTCGGATTCTCCGGGTCCATCGGCGCGGCGCCGACCAGCAGGACGAACGCCGCCGCCGCAGCGAGGGGCCGCATCGAAGGCATCACGCGACGATCGAGTAGCGCGCCGAGCCGGGCGCGCGGCACATGCGTTTTTCGGCCCGCGTCTCCTCGCCCTCGATGATGACGACATCAGTGACGGTGATGCAGTCGGCGCTGCCGCTCGAGGCTTGGCGCGAGGTCACGGTGGAGGTGCCGCTGACATTGGCGCGGGTGGCAGAGGTCCACTCGGCGCGCGTCCCGATCTCCGGCAGCGCGCCCGAATCGTCGGTGCGGGTGGCTTCGAGCGTCGCCTCGGCAGCCTGCTTCTGTTCCTCGGGATCGAGGCGGCAGGCGAAGCTTTCGGTGAGCTGGTCGGAGAATTCCGGGACGGGCACGAAGGAGGGCAGGCCGGCATTGCGCGCCAGCTCGTCGACCGCGCCGCCGAGCAAGCCGCCCAGTACGCCGCGCCCCTTGTCGCCCTTCTTGCCCTTGCCGCAGGCGTCGGCCTTGTCCGCGCCGCGCTTGCCGCTGTTGAAGATGCCGCTGAACTGGGCGTGGGCCGGCAGCGCGCCAGCCGTCATGGCGAAAGCGCCGAGCAGCAGGGCAAGCCTCGATGCGGTATTGGCCACGGCAATCCTCCCCGACGCGGCGACAAGGTTACGCGCCGGGGCTCGCAGCGTCAATTGCGGGGGACCACAGGTCGGCGCTAGGGGGCGTGGAGGCGCGGAACCTTTTCTGGTATGCTCGCCGCCTCGGCGCACCTCAGGGGGGACGCGATGCTGCCGCTCAAGATCATGACCTGGAACATCGAGCATTTCAGCGGCCACGAGGCGAAGGACGCGCGCGCGCCGAAAAAGCGCGCCGACCGGCTTGAGCGGGTGATCGCGTTCATCAAGGACGAGAAGCCCGATGTCTTCGGCATCTCCGAGGTGACCAGCAGCTTCGTCTACGAGCAGATGGTCGCGGCCTTTCCCGCCCACACCTTCCACATCACCACCGGCAACCAGTCGCAGGAAATCCTGATCGGGGTGCGCGGCGGGCTCGGCGCCTTTTTCACCCAGAAGGACGAATTCAAGCGCAACAACATCTACCTGCGTCCCGGTGCGTTGCTCACCGTGCACGCGGACGAGGTCCATGTCCCGATCCTGTTCGTGCACTTGAAGAGCCTGCCCGATCCCGAGGGCTTCGGCCTGCGCGATGCGATGCTGGAGCGGATTTACGATCTCAAGCTGGCGCTCGACAAGGCGACGGCGAAGCTGCGCGGCACGCTCAAGGCGCGGGCGAACTTCATCGTGCTCGGCGACTACAACACAATGGGGCTCGACTACTATCGCAGCGAGCACGACATCCCGATGGCGCGCGAGATCGCGGTCATGACCGAGCGGATGAAGAAGCGGCGGATGAGAAAGCCGGTGACGAGCCACCCCTTCACCTTCTTCAACGGCTCGTCATCGCCACTGCCGCCCTCCGAGCTCGACCACGTCTTCGTTGCCGATCACATGGTGCTTGAGAGTGGCGCGGGTTTCGAGGTGGAGGTAGGCGGCTGGGCTAAGCTCGCAAGCGACGCCGAGCGGGACGACTGGATCGAGCGGTTCAGCGACCACGCGCCGCTGATTTTCACGGTGACGGGCGTCTAGCCCGCGGCGGCAGCGGCGGCAGCTGCTTCGCGGTCGCGCTGGGCGCGGCTCTTCTTCTCGGCGGCGGTCTTGAGCTGTCCGCAGGCCGCATCGATGTCGCGGCCGCGCGGGGTCCGCACGGGGGCCGAAAAGCCGCCCTCGAAGACGATCTCCGAAAAGCGGCGGATACGCTCCGGGGTCGAGGTTTCGTAACCCGCACCCGGCCAGGGGTTGAAGGGGATGAGGTTGACCTTGGCTGGCAGGTTGTATTCGCGCAGCAGCCGGACCAGTTCGCGCGCGTCGTCGTCGCTGTCGTTCTTGTCCTTGATCATCACGTATTCGAAGGTGATCCGCCGCGCGTTGGAGGCACCGGGGTAATCGGCGCAAGCCTGAAGCAGGTCCTCGATCCCGTACTTCTTGTTGAGCGGCACCAGCTCGTCGCGCACTTCCTTGCGCACGCCGTGCAGGGACACCGCAAGGTTCACCCCGATCTCCTGCCCGCAGCGCTCCATCATCGGGATGACGCCGCTGGTCGAAAGCGTGATGCGGCGCTTGGAGAGGGCAAGGCCATCGCCGTCCATCACCAGGTTGAGCGCATCGCGCACGTGATCGAAATTGTAGAGCGGCTCGCCCATGCCCATCATCACGATGTTGGTGAGCAGGCGGCCATCGGCGGTGTAGTGGCCCGCCTCGTCATCCTCATCCTCGCCGCCTGCCATCGAGCCTTTGGGCCATTCGCCGAGCGCATCGCGTGCGAGCATGACCTGCCCGACGATTTCGCCGGGCGTGAGGTTCCGCACCAGCTTCATCGTGCCGGTATGGCAGAAGGAACAGGTGAGGGTGCAGCCGACCTGTGAGGAAACGCACAGCGTGCCGCGCGCCTCGTCGGGGATGAACACCATCTCGAAATCGTGGCCATCGGCGGTGCGCAGCAGCCATTTGCGGGTGCCATCGACCGAATGCTGCGCCTCCACCACCTGCGGGCGGCCGATCACGAAGCGTTCCGCCAGCCACGGGCGCATCACCTTGGCGATATCGGTCATTGCCTCGAAATCGGTGACGCCGCGGTGATAGAGCCAGTGGAACACCTGCTTGGCGCGCAGCTTGGCCTGCCGCGCATCGAGCCCGGCTTCCTCGAACAGCTCGCGGATGCGCGCGCGGGGCAGGCCGATCAGATCGACGCGGCCATCGGCGCGCGGCGTGATGTCGCGCGCGGAGGGCACCGGGTCAACGAGGCCCGGGATGGTCATGAGTGCGGTATCGGCCATGGACGCTCGGCCATATAGGGGCAAGCGGCCGATTTGACCAGTCAGCGCCGCTGCGCGCACGCCACCGTGGCCGCGTCGATCGCGGTAGCCGCCCCGGCGAGTGCGTAGCGGTCGGTGAAGCCGCCCCCCTTCGCGGCGTTCGCGCTGACGCTCATCCGCGCGGCCGAGCGCATCGCAGCGACGATCGCGGCATCGTCGCGCGCGTCGCGCGCCCAGGCGTTGCCGCCCTTGGCGACAAGCGCGAAGCGCTTCTCGCCGACTGCCAACCGGACCTTGCCGCCCGCCGCGACATCGCGCGACAGCACGAGGTGCACCGCGCCGCGCAACCCGCGCTCGGGCCAGTGCGAGACCGTCGCATAGGCGCGCCCGGCCTTCGCCCCTTGCGCCTTGGCGATGGCATAGCAGCGCAGCGGCCGTGCATCCTTGAACGCCGCCCAACCTTCGTAAACGCCGAGGCTGTCGCGGGCGGCCAGCGGCGCGGCGAGGGCGAAGAGGAAGAGGATGAGCGCGAGAGGCCTAGTCATAGTCGATCGCCAGCACTTCCCACTCCTTCGTTCCGGAGGGAAGGCTGACGACGCGCAAATCCCCGACCGTGGCGCCGCGCAGGGCCCGCGCAAGCGGCGCGTTCCAGCCGATCCGCCCGGCGCCCGCATCGGCCTCGTCATCGCCGACGATCTGCACCAGCTGGCGGTTGTCGTCCTCGTCCGCGATCTGCACACGGGCGCCAAAAAACACGCGGCTGCGGTCCACCTGCGCGCCCGGATCGACCACCCGCAGCATCTTCATGCGCCGGGCGAGGTGCGCGAGTTCGCGGTCGATCTCGCGCATCTTCTTGCGTCCGTAAAGGTAGTCGCCGTTCTCGGAGCGGTCGCCGTTCCCCGCCGCCCAGCTGACGATCTCGACGATTGCCGGTCGCTCTGTGCCGAGCAGATGATCGTAGCGCGCCTTCAGGGCGGCCATTCCCGCCGGCGTGATCGGAGGCCCCTGCGGCTTCACGCGCGCGGTGCCTCAGCGCAGGAAGGTGTCGACCGGGCGCGGCAGGCCCGAGCTTTCGGGATACATGTACGAATAGGTCACCGCGTTGCCGATCACGCGCATGATGTAATAGCGCGTCTCGAAATTGGCGGGGATCTTCTCGATCCACGTCACCCAATCGACCGCCCCAGTGCGCGGATCGCCGTTGGCGCGCAGCCACTGGTTCACCCTCCCCGGCCCGGCGTTATAGGCGCCCACCGCAAGCGGGTAGGAGCCGCCGTAGTAGTTCATCATCCGGGCGAAATAGGCATCGCCAAGCTGGATGTTGTAGCTGGGCGAGCCGGTGAGGTCGGCGGCCATGTAGTTCATGCCCATCTTGCCCGCCTGCTCGCGCGCGGTGCCCGGCATGAGCTGCATGATCCCGCGCGCACCGGCATGGGAGACACGTGTGCGGTCGAACTCGCTTTCCTGGCGTGCGATGGCGTGGACCATCACCCAGTCGCTGACCGTGGGCGGGGTGGCGAGGGTCGGAAAGCCGATCCGCTCGAGCCCGGAAAGGCCGTTCTCCCCGGCCTTCATGCCGAGCACCACCGCCAGCTCGTCGAGCCCCACTTCCTTGGCAAGCATCGCCGCCATCAGCATGTCATCGGGGGTCGTCGCCTCGTCGCCGAGGGCCTCGAAGAAGCGCCGCTCGGTGCGCCAGTCGCGGCGGTTCTGGGCGAGGGCGCGGATCGCGCGGACCACCGGGCGGCTCTCGAAGGCGGCGCGGGACGCCGCCGACATCGCCGGCTGCGGTAGCCCCGCGAAGGTCGGCATCGGCCGGCCGAGCGCGCCGAGCGCGAGTTGGCCGTAGTAGTAGTCGGGCCAGCGCGCGGCCATCTCGAAATACCTGCGCGCGGCATTCTCGTCGCCCGCCTGCCGCGCGGCGCGGCCTGCCCAGTAATAGCCCTTGGTCTTGGTGAGCGGCGTGCGCGCGGCATCGCCGTAGCGCTGGAACAGGGGCGCGGCCATCGTGCCGTCGCCCATCTGCCACAGCGCCGACGTCCCGCCGAGCCACATCAGGTCGGTATAGCGGTCGCGCAACGCGAAGCTGGTGAGCGACACGTCGGTGCCCGGTGCGAAAAGATCGTCGGTGCGCGCGGCGATCCGCGCCGCCTCGCGCGGGCCGACGCTCTTTGCGAGCTCCAGCAGCTGGCCGACGAAGGCCTCCGCGTCGACCGCCGGGCGGGCGAACTGGGGGCGGTTCGCGAAGAGCTGCGCCGCCTCGTAAGCCTGGCCGGTCCCCCGCAGGAACTTCACCTGGTTGAAGACATAGCCCGGATCGGCTGCGGCGCCGGCGGGCGCAGGGTAGCCGGCGCTCTCGGGCTGCGCGCCGCGCAGCAGCGAAAGACGGGCGAGGGCCAGCGGGCGGTCCGCCTCGGCAAGGTTCAGCAGCAGCCGGTCGGCGGCCTCGGCCTTGCCCTGCCACAGCAGCGCATCCATGCGCACCTTGTGATCATCGGGCGTGAACTGCGCGCCGTAAAGCCCTGAAATATAGAGTTCCACCGGATCGCTCATCTGCCCGCCCCGCCACGCGCGGCGGGCTTCTTCGAGCGCCTCGGGACGCTGCGCCGCGGCCAGTGCCAGCGCATAGCGCGCGCGGGCCGCGTTGGTGAGCGGCGGGTGCGCGTCGAAGAAGGCGAGGATCTCGTCCTGCGCTGGCGCCTCGTTCTCGAGCGCCGCCTCGGCGCGCAGGCGCAGGATGTCGCTGCGCGGGAAGGAGGGCCAGGCCATCACGAAACCGGCGTAGTCGGCAAAGCCGTGGGTGCGGCTCGCCTGAAGCGTTTCCCACCGGGCGATCGCTGCGTCGACTGCGCCGGGCTGCCGGGCGACGAGATTGCCGCCGGAGGGAGAGCCGAACCCCTGCGCCGCAACCGGCGCTGCCACGGCGAGCGCCGCGGCCCATCCGAGAGAAGCGCAAATATTAGGTAATAACAGAGGGTTACGGTCCATGCTGGACATAGTGCCAATCGGCTCCTTATCAGGCGCTTAACGGTGGAAGAACGCGAGGGGGCACCCGCATATTCCGGTACCTAGAGATGAAGGCAGGACAAAGGCAATGTTCAGCGGTTCGATACCCGCTCTTGTGACTCCTTTTCGCGGCGGGGCGTTCGACGAGGCCGCGTTCCGTCGGCTGGTCGATTGGCAGATCGAGAGCGGCAGCGCCGCGCTGGTGCCCTGTGGCACCACCGGCGAGGCATCGACGCTCTCCAATGCCGAGCATCACCGGGTGATCGAGGTCTGCATCGAGCAGGCCGCGGGGCGCGTGCCGGTGATCGCGGGCTGCGGGTCGAACGATACGCGCAACGCCCAGCTCCACATGAACTTCGCCAAGAAGGCGGGCGCCGCCGCCGGCTTGTGCGTTGCGCCCTATTACAATCGCCCGAGCCAGCGCGGGCTGATCGCGCATTTCAGCTATCTCGCCGAGAACTGCGACCTGCCGATCGTGCTCTACAACGTGCCGGCGCGCACCGTGACCGACATCCTCGACGACACGGTGGTCGAGCTGGTGAGGAAGTATCCCGACCGGATCATCGCGATCAAGGACGCGAGCGGTGACCTCAGCCGCGTCGCCGATCACCGCATGGGGATCGGGCGCGAGTTCTGCCAGCTGTCGGGCAATGACGAGCTGTGGCTCCCCCACGCCGCGGCCGGCGGGCGCGGGTGCATCTCGGTGACGGCGAATGTCGCGCCAAAGCTGTGCGCAGAGTTCCACGAAGCGATCGCCGCGAACGAATTGAAGAAGGCGCGCCAGCTCAACGACCGCCTCTTCCCGCTGCACTACGCGATGTTCTCCGACGCTTCGCCGGCGCCGGTGAAATATGCCCTCAGCCGCGTCCACGACTGGATCGAGCCCGAAGTGCGCTTGCCGCTGGTGGAATGCTCGCCCGAGGCGAAGAAGGCGGTCGACGAGGCGCTGGTCTCGGCAGGGGTTCTGGAGGGCTAGCCAAAGAGCGGTTCAATAAGTCTTAGACCACCTCGTCCTCGTCGAGTAGCCGCTCGGCGAAGCCCTGGGGTTCGCTCGCGAGGATCGCGTCGGTGATCGAATCGATGCGCGCGCCGACCCGCTCGGGGTGATCGATCACAGCGATGTGGAACAGCGCGTCGCCCTGGTGGACCACCGGCAGCGTGGCATGGCCGATCACGATGCCGTCGGCCGGGCTGACCAGTTCCTGCGCATCCTCACCGAACAGCCCGGCGACGCACGCGAGGAGATCGCCCTTCCGCACCGGATCGCCGCTCTTGCGCACCCGGTGCGTGACGCCGCCGCGGGGCGCGCGCACCCACACGGAGCGGTTGGCGCGCGCGGGGATGCCGACCGCGCTCAATCCGTCGTCGGCCTCGATCATGCCGAGGTGCGCCATCACCCGGCAGACCCCCGTCACGCCGGTTTCGATCGACAGGCGATCGAAGCGCAGCGCCTCGCCCGCCTCCATCAGCAGCATGTCGACCCCCTTCTTCTGGGCGAGATCGCGCAAGCTGCCGTCGCGCAAGGGACTCTCGATGATGACAGGCGCGCCAAAGGCCATCGCCAGTTCGACCAGTCGCCGGTTGCCCGCCGCAATGCGGATCTGCGGGAGGTTGTAGCGGTGGATCGCGGCGGAGTGGATGTCGATGCCCAGCTCGCAGCGCCCCACCACCTCGCGGTAGAAGATGTGCGCAAGCTGCCCGGCGAGCGAGCCTCCGGGGCTGCCGGGGAAGCTGCGGTTGAGATCGCGCCGGTCGGGCAGGTAACGGGTGTGGCTCATGAAGCCGAAGATGTTCGCGACCGGCACCAGCAGAACTGTGCCGGCGAGCGCGCCCGGATCGAGATCCTGTGCGAGCCGCTGGATCATCGCCGTGCCGATGATCTCGTCGCCGTGGATCGCTGCGCTCACGAAGATCGCCGGGCCTGCCATTGCGCCATGCAGCACCCGCACCGCCAGCGAAGAGGAGGTGCCGGTCGCCATCGTGGTGATCGGAAAGGCGACGTCGCGCGCGGAGCCCGGAGCGATGCTCGTCCCGGCGATGATGAATGGTTCCGGCGTGGTCATGGCGCCTCTGTCCCCGTGTTGCCCCGACGCGATGCTATCGTGCGCCGCGGCAAAGCGCAAAGGGCCTCGCTTTTTGTGCCTTATGCGCCTACATCGCCGCCCCTTATGGCCCGCCCCAAACCCGTCACCTTCGACAAGCTAAAGATCGTTGCCGAGAACCGGCGGGCGCGCTTCGACTACCATGTCGAGGACGTGTTCGAGGCGGGGCTTGCGCTGCAGGGCACCGAGGTCAAGGCACTGCGCGCGGGCGAGGCGAGCATCGCGGAGAGCTATGCCGAGGTGCGCGATGGGCAGGTGTGGCTGGTAAATGCCAACATCCCGGAATACTCTCACGGCAACCGGTTGAACCACGAACCGCGCCGCCCGAGGAAGCTGCTGCTTCACGAGCGCGAGATCGACAAGCTGTTCGGTGCGGTGGAGCGCAAGGGCATGACGCTCGTCCCGCTCTCGATCTATTTCAACCGCACGGGGCGCGCGAAAGTCGAACTCGCGCTCGCCAAGGGCAAGCAGACCCACGACAAGCGGGCCAGCATCAAGGAGCGCGACTGGAAGCGCGACAAGGCCCGCCTGATGCGCGAGCGCAGCTGAGCGGGAGGGCCCGAAATGTCGCGGCTCAGCCGATTTACCCACTGGTCAGCAAGGCCGTGCTACCCATATGGGCAAGCATGATCCTGGCCGTGTCGAAAACCTGTCATCAAACCCAAGCGATGCGCTGGCGGAGCCGCGCCGCATGATCGCGTCCGGCCCTCCCGAGAGACCTGGAAAGCCCGGCCTGGGCGGACGGTCCAAGACCTGGGCGATGGACCTCATCCGCAAGAACACCCCGACGCGCGAGCAGATGGCGTCGAACCGCTTCCTCGCGCCGGTTGCGCACCGGGTGCTGTCGCCCGAATTGTGGCGCTTCACGCGCCGCTCGGTGCCGCGGGGCGTGGCGCTGGGGCTGTTTGCGGCCTTCATCTTCCCGCTCGGGCAAATCCTCATCTCGACTTTCCTCGCGCTGCCACTGCGCGCCAATGTGCCGCTCGCCGCGCTCGTCACTTTCGTCACCAATCCCTTCACGCTGCCCTTCTGGCTGGTGGTCGCCAACCGCACCGGGGACTTCGTGCTGCGTTTCGGATCGAGCGCGCCGGCGGTCGCCAGCGTGGAGACGGGGAGCGGCGCCTGGGCCTATCTGGGCAGCGCCTACGAGCTCGCCGGGGCGACTCTGGTCGGTTACCTGGTGCTCTCCTTCGTCGCGCCGCTGATCGGCTGGATGGTGTCCGGCTGGGTGTGGCGCGCCGTGGTGTCTCGCCGGCGCGCCAGACGGTTGAAGGCGATGGAAGCGCGGCTCGACCGGCGGCTCGGCACGGGCTAGAGCCGCGCCTCGCGCTGCCGTTGAACCCCCGAGCCACAGGAGCCTGCCGTCTTGTCCCGCCGCCCCGGCACACCGACCACCGATCCGATCCTTGTCGATGCAGCCGGACTGCCCGAGACGCCGCCCGCACGGCTGCTCGCCGGGCTCGGCGGGGCGTTGCTCACTTCCGCTGCGATCCTCTATGTCGCCACCGGCAGCGGGATCGTTGCGCTCGCCTTCGTGCTCGCGACGGGGCTGCTGCTCGGCGGGGTGGTGCTGCTCGACCGGATGCGCATGGCCCCGGCGAACGGCGAACTGGCCGCGCCCGACTGGAGTGTCACCGTCGCGGCCATCGAGCGCGCGGGCGAAGCGATCGCGATCACCGACCGGGCCAACCGGATGGTCTGCGCCAACCGCTTCTTTCTCGACAGCTTCGGCGCGGGCGCCGCGCCGCCCGCCCTGCCGATGGCGCGTGAGGGGCTGGAGGCGGTGACGCTGCTCGCCCGCTCGGCATGGCGCGACGGGACGGCGAGCCTCGAGGAGATCGAGGCGGCGGACGAGACCCGCTGGCACGTCTCCGCGACCCGCGCCGGGCGGGGCGAGGATCACCTGATCTGGCGCTTGCGGCCCACCATCCCCGCACGCGGCGCGGAACTCGCCGCGATCGACCTTGGCGGGCCGATCGGCAAGATGCTGAGCCGGGCGGGGATCGAGACCGCGATCACCACCTCCGACGGCGTGATCCGCGCCGTCAGCGCCGGCTTCGCCGAGCGCGCCGCCGGGGACGAGCGCGCGACGCTGGTGGGGCAGGACTTCGTCAGCTTCCTGCGTTCCGACGAGCGCGACCGCATCTTCTTCGCGCGCGAGGGGCGCGGCGGCACCCCGCAGACGCTGGTCGATGTCCCGCTGGTCGACATGGAGAACCGCAGCGAGCCGGCGGGCCCCGACGAGGCAACCTCGCTGATGCTGCTGATCGACGCGGGCGTCGGCATCGGGAGCGGCTTCGACGGGGCCTCGCAGGCCGGGGTGGCGCAGCTCGACGCGCTGCTCGCGCAGCTGCCCCTGGGCCTCGCCATGACGGACCGCGATGGGCGCTTCCTGTTCGCCAACGAGGCCTTCCTGCGCTCGGTGGGACGCGAGGGGCGGGGGCTGCCCGCCTTCCCGACCGACCTCGTGGTGCGCGAGGACAAGGCCGCGCTCTCCGACGCGGTGCGCCGCCACGGGCGCGGGCCGGCGACGAGCGGCGATGTCGCGGTGCGGCTCACCGCGAGCGCGGAGGAGCCGGTCTCTCTGGGCCTTGCCGGCGTGCGCGGCCTCGGCGAGGCGGCGGTGCTGCTCAGCCTTGCCGACACGACGCAGGAGAACCAGCTCAGGCGCCAGGTTGCGCAGGCCACCAAGATGCAGGCAGTCGGCCAGCTTGCAGGGGGCGTCGCGCACGACTTCAACAACGTGCTCACCGCGATCATCGGCACCTGCGACCTCATGCTGCTGCGCCACATCCCCGGCGACAGCGACTATGACGACATCCAGCAGATCCGCGCCAATTCCAACCGCGCCGCCGCGCTGACCCGCCAGCTGCTCGCCTTCTCGCGCCAGCAGACGCTGCGCCCAGAGATCATCCAGCTGCCCGACGTGGTGAGCGAGGTGAGCCCGCTCATCAAGCGGCTGCTGGGCGAGAAGATCACCTACTACGTCCAGCACGACCGCAACCTGGGCCCGGTGCGGGCCGATCCGCAGCAGCTCGAACAGGTCATCATGAACCTCGCCGTCAACGCCCGCGATGCGATCCAGTCGCGTGGAAGCGGGCAGGGGCGGATCTCGCTGTTCACCCGCTCGCTCCAGGCCAAGCAGGTCATCCAGCTGGGCTCCGAGGTGCTGCCCGCGGCAGACTACACCGTGCTGATCGTGCAGGACACCGGCGGGGGCATCCCGCCCCATGTGCTGCCCAAGCTGTTCGAGCCCTTCTTCACCACCAAGGAACAGGGCAAGGGAACCGGCCTCGGCCTCTCGACCGCCTACGGGATCGTCAAGCAGTCGGGCGGGTTCATCTTCGCCGACAACATCCTCGACAAGGCGGGGCACCCCACCGGCGCGCGCTTCACGGTCTATTTCCCCGTGCACCGCGGCGAGGTGGCGAAGAAGCGCACCCCGGCGCCGCTCCCCTCCTCCGACTGGTCGGTGGGCGGCAAGGTGCTGCTGGTCGAGGACGAGGACATGGTCCGCACCGTCGCCGAACGCGCACTGGTGCGGGCCGGCTACGAGGTTACCGCCTGCGCCAACGGGGAGGAGGGGCTCGCGGCGATCACCGAGGGCGGCGTGTTCGACCTCGTGGTCAGCGACGTGGTGATGCCGGGGATGGACGGGCCCGCGATGGTCCGCGCGATCCGCGCGCGCCTGCCGCAGATGCCGGTGCTCTTCATGTCCGGCTATGCCGAGGAGCAATTGCGGCGCGACATCGACATCCCCGATATGCACTTCATCGCCAAGCCCTTCAGCGTCGCATCGATCGGCGACAAGGTCGGCGCGGTGCTGCGCGAGGCGCGTGCGCTCGAGTCCGCGACGCAGGGCGTCGGGGCCTGACGGAGCCACGCGGCGGCCTCAAGGGGGCCTCGCGGGGGGGCGGGGCTTCGAAACTTTCTGCGGGAAGCCCTGCGGTTCACCTTTGATAAAGCGCGCGCGTCGTTCATCCTTATCCCCGGGATCGAGGAGGGGACAGAGATGAGCATTCGCGCATTCACCGCCGCGGCGACCGTGTCGGCGGCGGCCATGCTGGGGGCGGGCGCCCTTGCCCAGAGCGCACCCGAGGCCGATCCCGACGCAACCGCGCAGGGCGATCTCGCCGTCACCATCTACAACAACGATCTCGCGCTCGTCGAGGATGTGCGCCAGCTCGCCATCGCCACGGGGCAGAGCCGGGTCGAGTTTCCGGACGTCTCGGCGCGCATCCAGCCCGAGACGCTGAGCTTCGCGGCCGCCGGCACCACCATCCTCGAGCAGAACTTCGACTACGACCTCCTCTCGCCGTCCAAGCTGATGGAGAAGGCGGTCGGGCAGACGGTCACGCTGCTGCGCACTAATGTCGCGACCGGCGCCGAGACCCGCGAGCGGGCGACCGTGCTCTCGGTGGCGGGCGGCGTGGTGCTGAGGATCGGCGACCGCATCGAGGTGCTGCGCGACGACGGCCTGCCGGTGCGCGTGATCTTCGACCGCGTTCCCCCCGGCCTGCGGGCGCGGCCCACCCTCTCGGTCAATCTCGATTCGACCCGCGCCGGCACCCGCCCCGTGGCGCTGCGCTACCTCACCGGCGGGCTCGGCTGGAGCGCGGACTATGTCGCGCTCTACAACGAGGCGGCGGGCACCATCGACATGCAGGGCTGGGTGACGCTCACCAACAATTCGGGAACGACCTTCCACAATGCCGAGACCGTCTTGGTCGCGGGTGATCCCAATGGCGGCGCGCGCGGCGGCTACCGGCAGCGCGGCATGGTCCGCGCGGGCACGCAGGCGGCGGAGCGCGAGCGGCTCGGCGACTTCTACCTCTATCCCATCGCCGGCCGCACCACGATCGCCAACGCCCAGACCAAGCAGGTGAGCTTCCTCGACGTCCAGAACGTCGCCGCGCGCAAGATTTACGCGCGCGAGGTCGCCTGGCAGCAGAACGACAGCGAACCCGTCAACGCCCAGAGCCGCATCGCCTTCTCCACCGCGCGGGGGAGCGGCCTCGGCGATGCGCTGCCCGCCGGGACGGTGCGCTTCTATCAGCGCGACCGCGAAGGCACGGCGCAGTTCATCGGCGAGAACGGCATCGGCCACACCCCGATGGGCAGCGATCTGTCACTGGTCACAGGCGATGCCTTCGACATCACCGTCAAGGCCGAGGTCGAGAAGCGCGAGACGATCACCGCAGACGAATGGGTCAGGAGCGCCCGCTGGCGGGTGGTCAAGGACGGCGCGGTGGTCGAGGAGGGCACCATCGAGCGGCCGCGCACCTACTACCGCACCACCATGCGCTACACCCTCACCAACGCCAAGGCCGCCCCGGTCGAAGTGGAGCTGATCCAGGCCGGGCTCGATCGCGGCTGGTGGGCGAACGACTACCGCATTCCCGCCGAGGACCTGCCCGGCGAACAGCTCGACCTCGACCGGCGGCGCTATACCGTCCCCGTCCCCGCCGAGGGCGAGCGGGTGATCCGCGTGACCTACGAAACCCGCTACTGAGGGCGGGGCGGTGATCCGCTTTCCGCGTGCGACCATTCGTCTCCCCTTTCGGCAGGGAAGGGGCGCAAGAAGAACAGCGGCGCTCGGCGCATTTCTCGCTTTCGTCCTTTCCCAACCGCTCGCAGCCCGGGAGGTCGTCGACGCTGCTCCGCCCTCCGATATCGCCATCACCATCTACCGCGATCCCGACCGGGGTGCGGACGAGCCGCTCCGGCGCGACGCGCCCCGCGGCCTCGCGATGATCAGTGAGACCCGCCGGGTCACGCTCACCCCCGGCGAATCGCGAATCCGCTTCGAGGGCGTTGCCGAAGGGATGATCGGCGTCTCGGCGATCGTCACCGGCCTGCCCGGCGGCACCATCGAGAAGAACCGCAACGCGCAGATCCTCTCGCCGGCCGCGCTGGTCGACGGGACGCTCGGCAACCGGGTGACGATCACCCGCACCGATCCCGCCACTGGCGCCAAGGCCAGCGAGGAAGCGGTGGTCCGCACCCGCGCCGACGGCGGGCTGGTGCTCGAGACCGAGCGAGGGTTCGAGGCGGTGCGCTGCGCCGGGCTTCCCGAGAGTCTCGCCTTCGAACGCATCCCCGCAGGGCTTTCGGCCCGTCCGGTCTTCTCGGTCGACACCCGCGCGTCCGAAGGCGGAACCTACGACGTGACGCTCACCTACTTGGCCTGGGGCTTCGACTGGCAGGCGAATTATGTCGCCACCCTGAGGGACGGTGCAGCCGCGCGCGCCGGTGCGGAAACGGGGCGGGGCGACGACCTGCGGATGCGCCTGCTGAGCTGGCTCACCCTCGTCAACGACAACGGGCAGAGCTTTGATGGCGCACGCCTCCAGGTCATCGCCGGGCAGCTCAGCGTGACGAGCGACTATGCCAGCCTTGCCGATCCTCCTCGCGCCGATGCCCTGCGGCTCACCTGCTATCCCTTCGGCAGCACCGCGGCCGGCGTGCCCCTCGCCTATCCCGGCCCTCCGCCTCCGCCGCCCCCACCTCCGCCGCCTGCACCGATGGCCATGGCGGCGGAAGCGATCGTCGTCAGCGGTCGGCGCATCGCCTTGAGCGACTCGGCCGTGGTGACGGCGCAGGAGGAGGACCTTGGCGACCTCAAGCTGTTCCGCGTCCCGGGCCGCGTCGACGTGTCCGCCAATGGGATGAAGCAGGTGGCCTTTCTCGACAAAGAGGAGGTGAGGGCGCGGTTGATCTACCGGGTGACCTGTCAGCCCGGTAGTCGGATCGAGGAAGCGGGCGAGCCGGCGCCCGCCGACATGCTGCTGGTGACGAGGAACGAAGAGGCAAGGGGCCTCGGCGTCGCGCTGCCGCAGGGGGCGATGATCCTCTATGAACCTTCGGACCGCGGGGATCGTCTCGCGGGCCGGACGAGCCTGCGCGATTACGCGCGCGGGCAGGATGTCGAGCTTGAACTGGGGGGCAGCGCGCAGGTCTTCGCGCGCTGCGCCACAGTGAACGCGCCGCCTCCGGCCAAGGCGCGCAAGTGGATCGCGATGCGTGCCGCGCTCACAAACGCCAATCCGCACCCGGTCAACCTGCGGCTGCAACTGGGCTGGGCGGGCGGCTACGACATTCGCTTTCCCGGCGAGCGCGTGGCGCTGAGGAACGGTTACCAGACCGTCGAGGTCACCGTGCCCGCGAATGCCGAGAGAACCTTCGACTGGCGCCTCCGTCCGGCGGGAACGGAGTAGAAAAGGCCAGGCGCGCCGGTGTGAAATATTTTCCGTTCCCTACTTGTTCCATGAGAACAAATGCGATACATGGGCTTCAAGGGCGGCGGAAAACTTGCTGCGGCCCCTAGGCAAGCGAAGGAGCGCGTGCGATGGCTACCCAGTTGAAATTGGTCGAAGAGGACAGGAAAGCCGTGGATCGTCAAAAGGCTCTGGAAGCAGCCCTCGCGCAGATCGATCGCGCCTTCGGCAAGGGTTCGGCGATGAAGCTGGGCTCGAAGGAGGCCATGCAGGTCGAGGCGATCTCGACTGGCTCTTTGGGTCTCGACATTGCGCTCGGGATCGGCGGGCTGCCGCGCGGCCGGGTGATCGAGGTCTATGGCCCCGAAAGCTCAGGCAAGACGACGCTGGCGCTGCACGTCATCGCCGAAGCGCAGAAGGCCGGCGGCACCGCGGCCTTCGTCGATGCCGAACACGCGCTCGACCCCGTTTATGCCAAGAAGCTCGGCGTCAATATCGACGAGCTGATCGTCTCGCAGCCCGACACCGGCGAACAGGCGCTCGAGATCACCGACACGCTGGTGCGCTCGAACGCGATCGACGTGCTGGTGGTCGATTCGGTAGCAGCCCTGGTGCCGCGCGCCGAGATCGAGGGCGAGATGGGCGATTCGCACGTCGGCCTCCAGGCGCGCCTCATGTCGCAGTCGCTGCGCAAGCTGACCGGCTCGATCAGCCGTTCGCGCTGCATGGTGATCTTCATCAACCAGCTGCGCATGAAGATCGGCGTGATGTACGGCAACCCGGAAACCACCACCGGGGGCAATGCGCTCAAGTTCTACGCGAGCGTCCGCCTCGATATCCGCCGCACCGGCCAGATCAAGGAGCGCGACGAGATCACTGGCAACACCACCCGGGTGAAGGTGGTCAAGAACAAGGTCGCGCCGCCCTTCAAGCAGGTCGAATTCGACATCATGTACGGCGAGGGCATTTCCAAGATCGGCGAGATCCTCGATCTCGGCGTCAAGGCCGGCCTCGTGGAGAAGTCGGGGAGCTGGTTCTCCTATGACAGCATCCGCATCGGCCAGGGTCGCGAGAACGCCAAGACCTATCTCAGGGAGAATCCGGAGGTTTGCGACCGGTTGGAAGCTGCGATCCGCAGCCGCACCGATCAGGTCGCCGGGGAGATGATGACCGGGCCGGACGCGGACTCGGACATGTGATTCCCAAGCGGGCGCCCGCCGGCACGAGGGAGTGTCCCGCTCCCTTCCGGCTGTCCCCACAAGCGCCCGGACAAGCGGAACGCCGGTCTCGCGTCTCTCCCCAAGGCGCGGGGCCGGCCTTTCGCCGTCATGCGCAGACGGCACTCCCCGGACTCATGCCCGGCCGGCGCCGAACCGCGTGTTTGCGCGCGCTCCATTGCCTTGCAGCCCGGCATTGCCTAACTGCACGGCCATGACGTCGACCAACGAAATCCGCCGCTCTTTCCTCGACTATTTCAGCAGGAATGGCCACGCCGCCATGCCGAGCGCGCCGCTCGTGCCTTACAACGATCCCACGCTGATGTTCGTCAACGCGGGGATGGTGCCGTTCAAGAACGTCTTCACCGGGCTCGAGACCCCCGCCTCCCCGCGCGCCGCTTCCGCGCAGAAATGCGTGCGCGCCGGCGGCAAGCACAATGACCTCGACAATGTCGGCTACACCGCCCGGCACCACACGTTCTTCGAAATGCTCGGGAATTTTTCCTTCGGCGACTATTTCAAGGAGCAGGCGATCGAGCACGCCTGGACGCTCCTGACCCGCGAATGGGGGCTGCCTGCGGACCGGCTCACCGTGACGGTCTACCATACGGACGACGAGGCAGCAGGCCTCTGGAAGCGCATCGCCGGCCTGCCCGACGATCGCATCATCCGCATCGCTACCTCGGACAACTTCTGGTCGATGGGCGATACCGGCCCCTGCGGACCGTGCTCGGAAATCTTTTACGACCACGGCGACCACATCTTCGGCGGCCCTCCCGGCAGCCCGGACGAGGACGGCGATCGCTTCGTCGAAATCTGGAACCTCGTCTTCATGCAGTACGAGCAGCAGGCGGACGGCACTCGCCGCGACCTGCCCAAGCCCTCGATCGACACCGGCATGGGGATCGAACGGGTCGCCGCGGTGCTCCAGGGTGTCCACGACAACTACGACACCGACACCTTCAAGGCGCTGATCGCCGCGAGCGAGAACCTCACCGGCATCGCCGCCGAGGGCGATTATGCCGCCTCGCACCGGGTCATTGCCGATCACCTGCGCTCGACAAGCTTCCTGATGGCCGACGGTGTGCTCCCCTCGAACGAGGGGCGCGGTTACGTGCTGCGCCGGATCATGCGCCGCGCCATGCGCCATGCGCACCTGCTGGGCGCCGCCGAACCACTCATGCACCGGCTCGTTCCCGGGCTTGTCGCCGAGATGGGCCAGGCCTACCCTGAACTCAGTCGCAGCCAGGCGCTCATCCAGGAAGTGCTCGAGCGCGAGGAGATCCAGTTCCGCCGCACGCTCGACAAGGGCCTCAAGCTCCTCGACGAGGCGAGCGGTTCGCTTGCCGCGGGCGGCGAGCTCGACGGCGAGGTCGCCTTCCGACTGCACGACACCTACGGCTTCCCGCTCGACCTCACCGAGGATGCGCTGCGCCCGCGCGGGATCGCGGTCGACCGCGTCGGTTTCGACGCTGCGATGGCGCGCCAGAAGGCTGCCGCGCGTGCCGCGTGGAAAGGCTCGGGTGAGGCTGCCTCGGGCGAGGTGTGGTTCGACATCGCCGAGCGCGAGGGCGCGACCGAATTCACCGGCTATGCCGCGACGAGCGGAGAGGGGCGGGTGGTCGCCATCGTCAAGGGCGGCGCCGAAACCACGCGGGCCGCGGCGGGCGAGGAGGTGGTGATCCTCACCAACCAGACCCCCTTCTACGGCGAAAGCGGCGGCCAGACCGGCGATGCCGGCACAATGGCGAGCCTCGCCGGGCTGCGCGCGGTCGTCACCGATACGGGCAAGCCCCTCGGCCGCCTCCACGCCCATCACGTGCGCATCGAAGCTGGCGAAGTGGCGGTCGGCGACACGGTCGAGCTCAAGGTCGACGCCGAACGCCGCGACCGGGTGCGCGCCAACCACTCGGCGACCCACCTCGTCCATGCCGCGCTCAGGAACCGGCTGGGCGGCCATGTCACCCAGAAGGGCAGCCTCGTCGCCGAGGACCGGCTGCGCTTCGACTTCTCGCACCCGGCCCCGCTCACGCCAGAGGACATCGCCGCGATCGAGGCCGAGGTGAACGCCGAGATCCGCGCCAACGAGACGGTCGGCACGCGCCTGATGACCCCCGACGATGCCGTCGCTGCGGGCGCTCTGGCGCTGTTCGGCGAGAAATATGGCGACGAGGTGCGCGTCCTCTCGATGGGCCGCGCCGGCAAGGAAGGCCGCAACTTCTCGGTCGAACTGTGCGGCGGCACGCACGTCAACGCGACGGGCGACATCGGCCTGTTCCGGATCGTCTCGGAAAGCGCGGTCTCCTCGGGCGTGCGCCGGATCGAGGCGCTGACGGGCGAGGCGGCGCGCGCCTGGCTGGTGGGGCGCGAGGAGGCGCTCAAGGCGGCTGCTGGCGTGATCCGCGCGACCCCTGAGGAGGTGCCTGCACGCCTCGCCGCTCTGCTCGAGGAGCGCAAGCGGCTCGAGAAGGAGCTGGCCGAGGCGAAGAAGGCGCTCGCGCTCGGCGGCGGCCGTGGCGGGGCGGCCGGCAGCTCGGCTGCCCCCGCGGACGAGACGGTTGCCGGCGTCACCTTCAGCGGTCAGGTGCTCGAGGGGCTCGACCCCCGGGAACTGCGCCCGCTCCTCGATGCGGCCAAGCAGCGGATGGGTTCGGGCGTGGCGGTGCTGATCGCGGTGAACGAGGGCAAGGCGAGCATCGCCGCTGCCGTGACCGACGATCTGACGGCGCGGTTCAGCGCGGTCGATCTGGTGCGTGCGGGCGTCGAGGCGCTCGGCGGCAAGGGCGGCGGCGGGCGGCCCGACATGGCGCAGGGCGGCGGTCCGGACGGCAGCAAGGCGGGCGAGGCGTTCGCGGCGGTCAAGGCGGCGCTGGCGGCGCAGCCGGCGCTCTGAGCAGGCGGTTGCGCCGCGGCTGATCGCATCGCGGCGCGGGACACTAGCGGCGGTTCGAACTGCCGCGAAAGGCGGGACCTAAGCCGTGCGGCAGATCCGTGTCGGTTCGGCGACTGCCTTCGAGTTGCCTGCCCTTGATCATTCCGTCCTTTTTGTCGGTGCGGGTCCCGGTGCTGCGGTCGGCCGGGTTCTTGGGCGTGTCCGATGTGCTCATGGGATGTTCTCCTTAACCGGAGACTACCCGCCGCGCCGCGCGATCGTTTCTCAGCCCGCAGCGCTGGTGCGCAGCTTCGGCTTCTCGCTGAGGCCGCCGTCGCGTTCGAGCTGTTCGCGGTACTCATCGCGCTTGGCGTGGATTGAGGCGATCACCGGGCCCATCGCAATGCCGATGTCGACCAGCACCGCCTCAGACAGTTGCAGCGAGGCCTCGAGCGTCTCGGGCACGGCGTGGCTGGCCCCGGCGCGGTACATGGCGGCGGCGTGATCGGTGTCGCGCGCGCGGGCGACGATCAGCAGGTCGGGATACTCGCGCCTCAGCTTGGCGACGAGCCGCTGGGCAAGCACCGGTTCGTCCATCGTCAGCACCACGGCGGGAGCGGTCTCCACCCCGAGCCGCCTCAGCGCATCGCCCCGGCCCGCATCGCCGAACGCCGCGCGATAGCCGTCACGGCGGGCGCGGGCGATGAGGTCGGGGTCGGAATCGAGCAGCACGTAGCGCTGGCCGTGGGTGCGCATCATATCGGCCACCAGCCGGCCGACGCGCCCGCCGCCGACGATGATCGTGCGGGGCTCGTCAGTGTCGGGAAGGCCGTCGCCGTGGTGATCGTCCTCGACCGGCTCGACGCTCCGGGCCAGCATCCGCCCGAGCCTGGCGAGAAGCGGCGTGACGGTGAGGCCGATCGCGGTGACGGTCTGCCAGAAGCGCGCGGTTTCGGTGTCGACGACGAGCGCAGCGGTCGCCGCCGAGAGGACGATCAGGGTGGTCTCGCTGGGCGAGGCCATCATCATGCCGGTCTCCGCCGCCGTCCCGCGCCGCGCGCCCATCAGCCGCAGCAAGACGCCCGTCACGACCGCCTTGAAGGCCAGCACGCTGACAACCGCGACCGCAAGTTCGCCGATCTGCGCCCAGATCTCGACGAGGTTGATGCTCATGCCCACGGTGATGAGGAACACGCCGAGGGCGAGGCCCTTGAAAGGCTCCATGATGAGCTCGACCTCGGTGTGATACTCGGTCTCGGCGATCAGCAGCCCGGCGATGAGCGCGCCGACGATCGGCGAAAGGCCGACCAGCGCGGTGGCGAGGCTCGCGCCGATCACCACCAGCAGCGAGGCGGCGAGGAACAGCTCGGGGCTCTTTGTGCGCGCGGCCTGGCCAAACAGGCGGGGAAGGGCGACACGGCCGACCACCAGCAGAACGCCGATGACGAGGCCGCCCTGCCACAGCGTCCCTGCGATCCCGCTCCACCCGTCGTCTGCCGCGTTGGGAGCGAGTGCGCCGAGGATGAAGATGATCGGCACGATCATGATGTCCTCGAAAAGCAGCATTGCCAGCGCGGCGCGTCCCACCGGCGTGCGGGTGCCGGAAATCGGCAGGACGATGGCGGTGGAGGAGAAGGCGAGCGCGAAGCCCAGCGCCAGCGCGGCCGTCCAGCCGAGCATTCCGCTCGCGCCGAACAGCGCGGCGAGCGAGGTGCCGATGATGAGGAGTTCGAGCGCGCCGAGCCCGAACACGAGCTTGCGCATCTGCCACAGCCGGTTGAACGACAGCTCGAGCCCGATCGCGAAGAGCAGCAGCACGATCCCGAAATCGGCGAAGGGCGCGAGCGCCCCCGGGTCACTGATCGTGACGTAGTAGAGCCAGGGTATTCGTCCCACCAGCGAACCCAGGCCGAAGGGGCCGACCAGCACCCCGATGAGGATGAAGCCGATGATCGGGGTGATACGGAAGCGTGCGAAGACCGGGATCACGATCCCCGCCGCGCCGAGAATCACCAGCGCATCGGACAGGAACGGGGACAGGGTCAGTTCGCCAGCCATGCCATCGGCTTAACCGGCAGCACCGGGGCTGTCACCCTTGGCCGCGACAAAAGAAAGGCCGGACGAGATCGCTCCCGTCCGGCCTTGGTCTCCGCAAGGCGTGGCCGATCAGGCCCAGCCCGCCATTTCCTTCTCGAGGTTCTCGACGATAGTCTCGAAGAACTGCTCGGTGGTCTGCCACGCCTGGCCGGGGCCGATCAGCAGCGCGAGATCCTTGGTCATGTTGCCCTTTTCGACCGTGCGGATGCAGACCTTCTCGAGCGTTTCGGCAAAGCGCACCACGTCGGGCGTGCTGTCGAATTTGCCGCGGTACATCAGGCCCCGGGTCCAGGCGAAGATCGACGCGATCGGGTTGGTCGAGGTCGCCTTGCCCTGCTGGTGCTGGCGATAGTGGCGAGTGACGGTGCCGTGCGCGGCTTCGGCTTCGACGGTCTTGCCATCGGGGCTGAGCAGCACCGAGGTCATCAGGCCCAGCGAGCCGAACCCTTGCGCGACGGTATCCGACTGAACGTCGCCGTCGTAGTTCTTGCACGCCCAGACGAACTTGCCCGACCACTTGAGCGCCGAGGCGACCATGTCGTCGATCAGGCGGTGCTCGTAGACCATGCCCTTCGCCTTGAACTGTTCGGCGAAGCCCTCGGTGTCGAACACCTCCTGGAACAGGTCCTTGAAGCGCCCGTCATAGGCCTTCATGATCGTGTTCTTGGTGCTGAGATACACCGGCCAGCCGAGGTTCAAACCGTAGTTGAAGCTCGCACGGGCGAAGTCGCGGATCGAATCGTCGAGGTTGTACATCGCCATCGCCACGCCGGCGCTCGGGAAATCGAACACATCGAGATCGATCTTTTCGCCGTTCTCGCCGTCCCACACCAGCCGCAGCTTGCCGGGGCCGGGGATCAGCGTGTCGGTCGCCTTGTACTGGTCACCGAAGGCGTGGCGGCCGACGACGATCGGGTCGGTCCAGCCCGGCACGAGGCGCGGGACGTTGTCGATCACGATCGGCTCGCGGAAGACGACGCCGCCCAGGATGTTGCGGATCGTGCCATTGGGCGACTTCCACATCTTCTTGAGGCCGAATTCCTCGACGCGCTGCTCGTCGGGGGTGATGGTCGCGCACTTCACGCCGACCCCGTACTGCTTGATGGCATTGGCGGAATCGACCGTCACCTGATCGTCGGTGGCGTCGCGGTTTTCGATCGAGAGGTCGTAATATTTCAGATCGATGTCGAGGTAGGGCAGGATCAGCCTTTCGCGGATCCACTGCCAGATGATGCGGGTCATCTCGTCGCCGTCGAGTTCGACGACGGGATTGGCGACTTTGATTTTCTGCATGGCGTTGCCCTATCCTTCTTGCCCCGTCTGCGCGGGACTATGCATGATCGACAGGAAGCTTTTCGGGGCCCGTCCAAGGCCCAGAGATCCCGCGAGGGGCTTTAGCAGAGGAAGTCGCGCTTGCAAGCGGCCCCCGGCGCAGGAAACGCAACAGCCAGTGCGCGGGGCGCTCGCCACGAAAAAGCCCGCCGGAAGGGCGGGCTTCACGTTGGGCCAGAAGCCTCAGACTATCCGGTGGTGGGCGTAGCAAGGATTGAACTTGCGACCCCTACGATGTCAACATAGTGCTCTACCACTGAGCTATACGCCCACACCATCGGATCGGCGCCCCCTGAAGGGCGGAGCGGCCCTTTATCGCAGCCCCCGCCAGGGTGCAAGCGATTCGAGAAATGCGCTAGCCGCGCGCCATGTCGGCGTCTTCGAACATCCGTTCCACCTCGAGCACGAGGTCGCGCAGGTGGAAGGGCTTGGACAGCACGCGCGCGGTCGGCTGTTCGCGACTGGCGCGCAAGGACACAGCGGCAAAGCCGGTGATGAACATCACCTTGGTGCGCGGGGAGATCTCCGCACAGCGCTGAGCGAGCTCGATCCCGTCCATTTCCGGCATGACGATATCGGACAGCAGCAGGTCATAGTTGCCGGTCTCGAGCAGCGGCACCGCGTCGGTTCCCCGATCGACCGCGCTCACCTCGTATCCGGCATTGGTCAGCGCCCGCTCGAGATAGGCGCGCATGGCTTCCTCGTCCTCGGCGAGCAGGATGCGGGGGGTGCGTGTCGCTGTCATGGCAGGTGCATTAGCAGACCGGGTTTAAGAAATCCCTGTAGGTGCGACAGGACGCATCCGCAGTGATGCCAATTGCATGGGCGGCGCGGCGATGAGGCTTTGACAGGCCATGCCAAACCCGGCAGCAAGAAGGCCGCCATGTCGCCGCTCCACCGCTCCTCCCGCACCGGCCTTGCCGCCGTCCGCGCCTCGACGAGCGGCGGGGTGGTGCCGGGGCTGGAGCCGGCGCCGGCCTTCACGCTCACCACGCCGCCGCGCCTGAGCCTGCCGGTGCTGGTCGCTGTCCCGCACGCCGGGCGGGCCTACCCGCCCGCGGTCACGGCGAAGATGCGCGATCCGGTGTTGGCGCAGCTCAGGCTTGAGGACCGCTATGTCGACCGGCTCGCCATCGCGGTCGCGCGCGAGACCGGCGCCTCGCTGCTGGTCGCCCATGCCCCGCGCGCCCTGCTTGATCTCAACCGCGCGGAGGACGATGTCGACTGGGACATGATCGAGGGCGGCCGTCCCGAGAGCGCGGGCGGGGGCGAGCCGGTCCAGCGCAGCAACGCACGGGCGCGCAGCGGCCTCGGCCTGGTGCCGCGCCGCCTTCCGGGGTCCGGCGAGATCTGGCGCGGGCGGCTCACGCCGCTCGAGCTTGCCGCGCGGATCGCAGGCATCCACCGCGCCTACCACGCCGCGATCGCAGCGGAACTGGCGCGCATCCGCGCAGCCTGGGGCGCGGCGCTGTTGATCGACCTCCATTCGATGCCGCCGCTGCGCGCCGCCGAGGGCGAGGCGCGCGCGCCGGTGCTGGTGCTGGGCGACCGCTTCGGCGCCTCGTGTCATGTCGCTCTGATGGGCCGCGCGCTCGCCCATTGCGAGGCGCGCGGGACGCCTGCAGCGCAGAACCGGCCCTATTCGGGTGGCTACGTGCTCGACCGCCACGGCGATCCGCGCGTCGGGATTCACGCGATGCAGATCGAGGTGTGCCGCGCGACCTATCTCGATCGCCGGCTCGCCGAACCTGGGGCGGGCCTGCCGGCGGTTGCGGCGATGCTCACTGCCCTGGTGCGCGAGCTCGGGGCTGAGGCGGCCCTGCTCGGCGGCGGCGAAGGCCTGCTTCAGGCCGCGGAGTAGCGGCCCGGCACGCAGAAACGAAGCGGTCAGGCGGCATCGCTGCCGCCTGACCGATCCCGACCGGCATGGAGCCGGCCCTCAGGTTCAGTTGAGCGCGGGTGCGGGGGCGCCGGCGTCCGAGGTCATCGGCACCTTGCCCTGTGCCATCTGGCGCTCGAAGATGTTGCGCATCAGGTTCAGCGAGAACAGGTGCGCGTAGATCAGCATCAGCATGCCGTTCTTCGACAGGCTCTCGAGCGTCGCGGCCGGAAGTTCGCGCAGCTTGTTCTCGTCGACCATCCGGAAGCCGCGATAGATGAAGGGCTTGTCGGGCATGTCGTTGCGGGTGATGGCGATCTCGCCGTCGATCAGGATGTCGAGCTTGGCGAGTTCCTCCATGAACAGCTTGGTGCGCTGGCCGGCTTCCTCGAAGCGGCGGCAGAAATCGAGGACGTTCTGGGTGTATTCGGTCGGCTGTCCGGCCGCGTCGAACAGCGCGAGGCCTTCATTCGTCTTGCCGAGCAGCCCCGCGGTCGGATCGAAGCACAGCGACATGTCCTCGCTGCCCGGCTGGAGCTTGGCGAGGATGAACGGATAGCGGCGTGCATAGGCGGGGATGTAGATTGCCTCATTGATTTTCATGTCTTCGCCCACGAAGGTGTTGATCCCCTCGTTGAGGCCGAACAGTGCGATCGGCAGCGGGCTTTCCCCAGCGGTGAACACGATCGGGAAGTGACGCTGGGCGTCGACGAACTCGTCCGAGGTAAGCGGGATCGCGTGGGTCGCGGCGAGGTAGGCGGCGCTGGTCAGCGATCCGGCCTTCCACGCGGCATGGTCGCGGCTGTTGAGCGGCAGAAGGTCCTTGTAGAACAGCGGAAGTTGCGGTTGCGGCGCGCTGGCCATGAGGTCGTCTCCGGAAATGCGGTGGTGGTTCATCCCCCAGCGGGAAACACGCCCCCGCCGAAAGCGCCGCCATTAGGCGCTCGGGGCAGGGCGCGCAAGCCGTGAGGGTTCAGGCGGGTGGCAGAGCGCGCAGCAACTTGCCCGGATTGAGCAGCCCCGCCGGGTCGAGCGCGCGCTTGATGCGCGCCATCACTGCGAGCGCGACCGGATCGTGCAGCCGGGCGAGTTCGTCGACCTTCATCTGCCCGATACCGTGCTCGGCGCTGATCGAGCCGCCCCAGCCGGTGACGAGATCGTGGACCCGCGCGCTCACCGCCTTGCCCTCGCGCTCCTCCCACTCCCCCCGCACCGCACCGGGGGGAGCGAGGACGTGGAAATGGACATTGCCGTCGCCGAGATGACCGAAGGCGACCGCGGTCGTGCCCGCGAACTCCGCCTCGATGGCCGGGCCGGCGGCGAGGATGAACTCGGGCATGCGCTCGACGGGCACGGATATGTCGTGCTGCATCGCCGGCCCGCGCGCGCGCTCGGCTGCCGAGATCCCGTCGCGAAGGGCCCAGAAGGCCTCGGCCTGGGCGTCATTGGTGGCGATCGCGGCGTCGCCGATCAAGCCCACCTCAAGCGCCCCGGCGAGGGCGGCCTCAAGCGCATGGTTCAGCGCCGCGGTGTCCTGCGCGGGCGAGACGCATTCGATCAGCGCGTTCCAGGCGTGCCGTTCGGCGAGCGGCGCGCGCGCGGCCGCCTGATGGGCCAGCACGGAATCAAGGCAATGCGCCGGCACCACCTCGAAGCCCTCGAGCGCCTCGCCCAGCGCGTGCTCCATCCGGCGCAGCAAGGTGCGCGCCTCGACGATCCCGCCGAGCCCCACCCAGGCCGTGGCCCGGCCGCGCGCGGCGGGCAGCAGGCGCAGCGTGGCGGCGGTGACGATCCCGAGCGTGCCTTCCGAGCCGATCAGCAATTGCTTCAAGTCGAAGCCGCGATTGTCCTTCTTCAGCGGGGTCATGAGGTCGAGCACCGCGCCATCGGCCAGCACCGCCTCGAGGCCCAGCACCTGCGCGCGCATCGTCCCGTGGCGCAGCACCTGCGTGCCGCCGGCGTTGGTGGCGATCAGCCCGCCGACGGTCGCCGAGCCCTTGCCGCCCAAGGTCAGGGGAAAGCGCAAGCCCGCCGCCTCGGCCGCCTCGTGGAGGTGCTGGAGGATCACCCCAGCCTCGCACACGGCCTGTCCGGCCTCGGACGAGAGGCTGCGGATCCGGTCGAGACGGCGCAGCGAAAGGATGATCGCCGTGCCGCTCGAGTCCGGGGTGGCGCCGCCCGCCATGCCGCTGTTGCCGCCTTGCGGCACGATCGGCACGCCGTGTTCGGCGCATAGCTTGACCAGCGCGGCGACCTCGGCGGTGGAGCCGGGAGAAGCCAGTGCCAGCGCCCGTCCGGTGTAGCGGCCGCGCCAGTCGGTCAGCCAGGTGTCCAGGCGCTCCGGGTCAACGGTCAGCCCGCGCGGGCCGAGCAGGCGCTCGGCCGCGGCGAGAAAGTCGGCGGTGTCGGGGGCCGGGCGAGGGGGCTTGGCAGGCTGATTCATGTGGCCTCCATGCCACAGTCGGCAAGGAATGCGCCACCGCTTTCGGACGCAAGCGGGGCACAGTTAAGCCATGGTTCAATTGCCCTTGCTAAGCCTCTTGCGGCATTTCCGCGAGACGGGTCCGGGTGCCTTCTTCCGGGCCTAACCGACTGTACCGAGGAGAGATCGACCCCGCTCATGCCTAGCCTGTTCGCCATCGCAACGCCGCTCGCGTTGGTGCTGCCGCTACTGGCGGGAGGCGGTGACATGCCGGGCGACGAGGAAGCGGGTGCGCGCGCGCGCTCCGCACCACAGTGTGAGGCGGCGGACGCTGGGCCTCAGCAGTCGCTGCCCGCACGGGTCAACCCGCTCGCCGCGCTGCGCCAGTCGGCGGTCGCGCGCCAGGTGCGCATCGAGCAGCGGGTGGTGGTCCGCATCGCGCCTGCGGCCACGCGCCAGAACCTGCTCGCCGATCTTCCGCAGCGCGCCCCAAGCTCGCATTTCGAGGAGCGCGGCAAGGAGAAATGCGTGCCGCTCGACGGGATCGCCGGGGTGCAGACCGGGAGCGGCAACCGGCTGGTGCTGTTCCTGCGCGATCGGCGGATGCTTTCGCTCAACCTCGAAAAGGCCTGCCGCTCCCGCGATTTCTACTCGGGCTTTTACGTCGAGAAGAGCAAGGACGGGCGGCTGTGCGTGGATCGCGACAAGCTCCAGTCGCGCACCGGCGTGCGCTGCGAGGTAGAGGCGATACGCCGCCTTGTCGAGGTGCGCGACTGACCGACCCAGGCGCGGGCTCGCGATTCCTTGACTTTTGCATGGGTTTGCGGGAAAGGCGCCGCAGCCTGCGCCGCGGTCAGTCCGCGCGATGGCGCACAACCGGCAGCAACCCTGCCCGCTATTCTCGGACACCACACCAAGCATGACCTTCGCCGATCTCGGCCTTTCGCCTGAATTGCTCAAAGCCGTGGAGGATGCGGGCTACACCGTGCCGACCGCGATCCAGGCGCAGGCGATCCCGACCGTCCTCATGATGAAGGACCTCATCGGCATCGCCCAGACCGGTACGGGCAAGACCGCGAGCTTCGTGCTGCCGATGATCGACGTGATGGCCGCCGGGCGCCGCCGGGCGCTGATGCCGCGCTCGCTGATCCTCGAGCCGACGCGCGAGCTGGCAGCGCAGGTCGCCGAGAACTTCGAGAAGTACGGCAAGAACCACGATCTCAAGATGGCGCTGCTGATCGGCGGTGTACAGATGGGCGATCAGTTGAAGGCCCTGTCCGACGGGGTCGACGTGCTGATCGCGACGCCGGGCCGTCTAATGGACCTGTTCGAGCGGGGCAAGATCCTCCTCAACGGCTGCGAACTGCTGGTGATCGACGAGGCCGACCGGATGCTCGACATGGGCTTCATTCCCGACATCGAGTTCATCTGTTCCAAGCTCCCCGAGACCCGTCAGACGATGCTCTTCTCGGCGACCATGCCCCCGCCGATCGAGAAGCTGGCCAAGAAGTTCCTCACCAACCCCAAGCGGATCGAGGTGAGCCGCGCGGCCTCGACCAATGCCGACATCACCGCCTTCAAGGTGCCGGTGAAGTCCAAGCAGAAGCGCGACACGCTGCGCTGGTTCCTCGAGAACGACCTCGTCGAGACCGCGATCATCTTCGCCAACCGCAAGACCACGGTGCGCGAGTTGAATCAGAGCCTCAGGCGCCACGGCTTTCGCTCGAGCGAGATTCATGGCGACATGGACCAGTCCTCGCGTCTCAAGGAACTCGACCGCTTCAAGAAGGGCGAGGTCAACATCCTCGTCGCCTCCGACGTCGCGGCGCGCGGGCTCGACATCAAGGGCGTCTCCCACGTCTTCAACTTCGACACGCCCTGGCACCCGGACGATTACGTCCACCGCATCGGCCGAACGGGGCGGGCCGGGGCCAAGGGCCGGGCCTTCACCTTCGTCTCCGAGGAGGATGCCGAGGCGATCGCCAATGTCGAGAAGCTGACCGGCAGCGCGATCAAGGTGTTCGGCAAGGAGGATGTCCGGGTCGATCTCAGCGAAGTCATTGCCCGGGCCGAGGCGGCGATGGCCGAACAGCCCGACGAGCCCGAGAGCGAGGAGCGCCGCGAGAGGAAACCCCGCCGTGCGCGGGAAGAACCCCGCCAGGAGAGGGAGGAGCACGGCGCGCGGCCCGAGCGCAAACCCCGCCGCGAGCGCGAGGAACGCCGCGAGGAACGTGCCGAGCGCAAGCCGCGCCGCCATCACGAGGAAGACGAGCCCGTTCCCGCAGGCGAATGGAACGGCCCGCGCCCCAGCTTTCTGGATGTCGGGTTCGGGAGCTGATCGGGCCGGGCGCTACTCGCGCCGCCACTCCTTGCGCGTCATCCCGACATAGCGGTCACCCAGCCCGGCGCTGTTGCGCACGAGGATGTCGCGCAGGGTGGCGGTCGCTTCGATGGCATCCAGCCCCTGGCGGGTGAAAGTGGCTTGGCGAAGCTCCCAATCATTCCAGATGTGCTGCGACAGCAAGGGGTTGGTCAAGGCCTGCGAGAAGGCGTCGACAGCCACCATCGATTGCAACAGCGGCGGCAGCGGGCTGTTCTTGGCCCGCGGCTGCGCGAACAGTCCGACATAGAATTCGAGACGATCGACATCGCCATAGAGCGCGGTCAGCGCCGCGCGCAGGTCGCTATCGGGCGTGATCTCGCCGAAGTGCCGGGCCCGCTCGTGCTTGAAGGCGCTCTGGTAGCGTACGAAGGGCGCTATCCGGTTCATGCGGGCCTGCCGGATCGCGTGCTCCTCGACATCGACCAGGAAGCTGGCGGTGTTGCCGAGGCCGAGCTCGGTCGCCCGGTTGACGCTCAGATCCGCGAAGGCGCCGGCGAGGCCGCGGTCCAGCAATACCTGGTTGTTCAGCCGCAGCACGGCGCCGCTGATGTCCTTCTCGCCCCAGCGCATCGTCTCCGGGATCAGGGAGTGCCAGCGGTACAGCAGGCTGAATTCTGCCGAGATCCAGTTGGGCCGGTTCCAGTGGGCAATCCACGCGCCCGAAGGCTCGGCAAGGAGCCTGAGAGGCGTCGAGTTGATGTGGTTGATATACTCCTCGACCACGATCTTGATGAACATGACAGTGACACTGGCACGCGCAGCATCGAAAACCTGATCGTCGCTCCACCCGCGATTGGCCCGGCATATGGCCTCGGCCAGCCGGTTGTGTTCGCGCAGGAACAGGGTGTTGAGCATGCTGACCTGCGGCGTGGCATTGGCCCTGTCGCCGCCCACCGCGAAGAGCGTTTCCCGCATCGCGGGCGTGGTCTTCCCAATGCCCAGCGGCGTGTCGAGCAGCGGTCTGCCATCGCTATCGAGGAAGAGAGGATTGAACTCCAGCCCGCCGGCAAGGAACAAACGCAGCGGGTATTCCTCGCTGCCGAGAAATTCCGATCTGAGCTTGCCGCGTAGTCCCTCGGCTTCGGAATTGGTGCGCAGGGCCCGCGTCTGGCGTTCGTTGAGGCCATACAGCGGACACAGGTCGATCTCGTGGTTGGACGTGTTGCGGGTGCGATCCTCGATCGTCTCACCGGTCTTGAAATCATTGGCAATCATCGTCCGGATGAACCCATCCGTCAGATATTGGGCGAAGGCCGGGAACAGGCATGTCGATTTGGGGCACAGCCGCTGGCTTTGGCCGGCCGGGACGGCGAAAAGCCCTGCCACGTCCTCGACCGGAGGCAGATCGGGGATGTCCTCTGCCGGCAGATGACGGGCGCTGTAGGTGCGATCCGTCAATCCGCGCCAGCTTATCCCGTCACCCAATGTGCTCCAGGGGTGCGGACGGCTGCGAGTGGTCGAAACCAGCCTGTTGATCGCGATCCGATTGATCGTCCGCGCCATGCCGGGCGACAGCCCCGCCGCGAAGCTTCCCGCCTTGAAAGCGATTTCGGTAAGCAGTCCCATGTTCGACATCCCCCCTGGCGCGAAACCCGATGTCGTCTTTCGGCCAGTGTATCAGGCGGGCGGGCGGGGGACAATCGGATTGCTGGCGGGCACGATCCTGCTCGCCGCGGCGCTTCAGCCGACCACCGTCACGAAGCTGTCGAGCACGCGCTTCTCGTCGCCGTTCTCGAAACGGACGGTGAGCTTGTTGCCTTCCCGGTCGATCACGCAGCCCGTGCCGAGCCGCTCGTGCGCGACCATCGCGCCGATCGCGATATCGGAGCGGCCTGGCGCGGCGAAACCGGCGGCGGAGCGGGTGCTTTCGGGGACCCGGACAGGCCGCGTGTCGTAACCGCTCGCCACCGCGCGCTGCCAGCCGGGGCCGCGCTGCTGCGCCCGCTCGGGCCGGTCGCGCGCGACATGGGCGAAGGGGTCCTCCTGCTCGCTCCAGTTCGCCCGCCACAACGATGCCCCGCCGGTCAGCGTGGTTTCCTGCTCGATATGCTCGGCCGGAAGCTCCTCGATGAAGCGCGAGGGGATGCTGCTCGTCCACTGGCCGTAGATCCGGCGGTTGGCGGCATGCAGGATCGTGCAGTGCCGCCGCGCGCGGGTGATCGCGACATAGGCGAGGCGGCGCTCCTCCTCGAGGCTGGCGAGGCCCCCTTCATCGATCGCGCGCTGCGAGGGGAAGACGCCTTCCTCCCAACCGGGCAGGAAGACGTTGTCGAACTCGAGGCCCTTGGCGGCGTGGATCGTCATGATCGTCACCGTCTCGGCCGCATCCGAGCGGTCGTTGTCCATGACGAGGCTGACGTGCTCGAGGAAATCGCCGAGGCTTTCGTATTCCTCCATCGCACGGGCGAGTTCGGAGAGGTTCTCCGCACGCCCCGCGCTTTCCGCCGAACGGTCGGCGGCCAGCATGGCGTTGTAGCCCGATTCCTCCATCACCAGCCGCAGGAGATCGGCGGGGGAGACCACCTCGGCCTGCTGCCTCCAGTGCAGGAACTGGTGCATGAGGGCGCCGATGGTGAGCGCGGCGCGCCTGGGCAGCTCGTCGCTGTCGGCGAGTTGCAGCGCCGCCGCTGCGAGCGGCAGGCCGGTGCGCCGCGCATGGGCGTGCATCGCTTCGAGCGCCTTGGCGCCGAGCCCGCGCTTTGGGACGTTGTGGATGCGCTCGAAGGCGAGATCGTCCTGCGGTTGGGCAATCAGGCGCAGATAGGCAAGTGCATCGCGAATCTCTGCGCGCTCGTAAAAGCGGAAGCCGCCGATGATCCGGTAGTTGATCCCGATCTGGATGAAGCGGTCCTCGAACTCGCGCGTCTGATATTGCGCGCGCACGAGGATCGCGACCTGGTCCAAAGAGGCGCCCTGGCGCTCCAGTCGCTCGATCGCCTCGCCCACCCGGCGCGCTTCCTCGGGCGCGTCCCACACTCCGATGACCTTGATCCTGTCGCCGCCATTGACCTCGGTCCAAAGCGTCTTGTCGTGGCGCTGCGAATTGGCGCGGATCAGCCCTGAGGCTGCGCCGAGGATGTGCGGGGTGGAGCGGTAGTTCTGCTCGAGCCGGATCACCTCGGCGCCCGGGAAATCCTTTTCGAACCTGAGGATGTTCGCAACCTCGGCCCCGCGCCAGGAATAGATCGACTGGTCATCGTCCCCCACCACGCAGATGTTGCGGTGACCCTGCGCGAGGAGCCGCAGCCACAGGTACTGGACCGCATTGGTGTCCTGATACTCGTCCACCATGATGTAGCGGAAGCGGCGCTGGTAATCGGCGAGGATGTCGTGGTGCTGCCTCAGGATGTTCAGCATGTGCAGCATGAGGTCGCCGAAGTCGCAGGCGTTCAATTGCTTCAGCCGCTCCTGATAGCGCCCGTACAGCGCCGCGCCGCGGCCGTTGGCATAGCCTTCGTTCTCCGCCGCATCGAGATCGCCCGGGTTCCAGCCACGGTTCTTCCAGCGGTCGATCAGCCCGGCGAGCTGGCGCGCGGGCCAGCGCTTCTCGTCGAGATCGGCCTCGGCGATGAGCGCCTTCAGCACGCGCAGCTGATCGTCGGTGTCGATGATCGTGAAATTGGTCTGGAGGCCGACCAGTTCGGCATGGCGGCGCAGCATCTTGGCGCAGATCGAGTGGAAGGTGCCGAGCCATGGCAGCCCTTCGGCCTGCGGTCCCAGATGGTGCGCCACGCGCTCGCGCATCTCGCGGGCGGCCTTGTTGGTGAAGGTGACGCACAGGATCTGCGAGGGATAGGCCCGGCCCGTCGCCACCAGATGCGCGAGGCGGGCGGTGAGCGCGGCGGTTTTCCCCGTGCCCGCGCCCGCGAGCATCAGCACCGGTCCCTCGGTCGCCAGCACGGCAGCGCGCTGCGGCGGGTTCAGCCGTGCGGCATAGGCCGGGACCGGGCCGGAATCGCGCTGCGGCGCAGGGGAGGGTAGGTTGCTGCTCATCGGACTCGCAGTGAACAAGTAGGGAACAATGACGGTCGCGGCAAGCGTCGCCGCGCTTCCATGCGCCTTGCTTGCGGCGGAATGCAAACTCGCTCTGCCGCTTTTCCGCCACATTTTCCGCCCGAGCGTGGCGCTGGCGGGTTGCCGCCCGGGCTGGCCGCATTGCCTCGGCGGCGTGCAGCGCCATAGTCGGTGGTGTCCGGTCAAACAGGGATTGAGCGACCGGACAAGGCATTTCGCGTTCGTCACCGCTTGGGTCAGTCAATGATGGAGATACCCATGCAGAAGTCCCTCAAGAACCTCGGCCTCGCCAGCGCGGCGCTGGTCATGGCCATGAGCCCCGCCCTTGCTTCGGCGCAGGACCAGTCCACTCCGGAACCGAGCGCGGCGAGCATGCCGGGCGACGAGACCACCGGCACCCCGCCGACGACGCCACCGGAGACCCCGGCCGATCCGCAGTCGGACACCACCACCGAGACCCTTCCGGACAGCAGCCAGGGCACCGTTCAGGACCCTTCGGCGCCCGAGATGACCCCGCCGGATACGGCCACGACGCCGGACACCACCACGACGCCGGACACGACCGCGCCCGATACCGGCACGGCCTATCCGGACACCACCACTCCTGACGATGCGGCGCCCGCCGATACGTCCGACGACAGCGCCACCACCACCCCGCCGGCCACCATGGCGCAGGCGAGCCCGGACCAGACCGCGAAGATGCAGTCCTGGCCGGCTGATCAGCAGGCTTTGTATCAGGCCTGGAGCCCCGAGACGCAGACCTATTTCTGGTCGCTGAGCGAGGAGCGCCAGGGCATGTTCTGGAGGCTTGCCGATCCGGACAAGTCGCGTCTCGCCCAGCTTCCGGAGCCGCAGCGCGAGGCCGCCTGGAACCAAATCGAGGCGCAGGTCAAGGCGATGGAGGGCTAAGCTCCTCGTCCACCCCGTCCGGGTCGGCTTCGGCGAGCCGCAACAGGCTGAGCTTGCCCTTGCCGACCCGGCGTTCGGTTTCGAGTGTGAGGCCCTTGACCGCCACCTCCTCTCCCATGGCGGTCTCGAGGGCGATCCACGTCTCGGAACCGATCCAGCCGAGCCGCAGCAGCCGGTCGAGCGCCACCGCCCCGGCGCCCGAACGATAGGGCGGATCGGCAAGGATGAGGTCGAGAGGGCGGGGCGCGCTGCGCAGGCTCATCACGGAAGCCCCATCGACCCGCGTCCGCGCGGCGGCACCCAGCGCAGCGATGTTGGCCCGGATCACGTCGAGCGCCGCGCGATCCTGCTCCACGAACAGGCAATTCGCCGCCCCGCGCGACAGCGCCTCGAGCCCGAGCGCACCGGAACCGGCGAAGAGGTCCGCCACCTGCAATCCCTCGAAACTGCCGAGCCGGCTTGTGAGCATTGCGAACAGCGTCTCGCGCGCGCGGTCGGCGGTCGGCCGCGTCGCATCGCCCTTGGGCGCGGCGAGCTTGCGCCCGCGCCACTCGCCCGCAACGATCCTCACCTTCCCGTGGCCCCCGCGTTGCCGATCCTGGCGAGATCGGCGAAAAAGCGCTCGACCGGCTTGCCCTTGAGCTCCACCGCTTGGCCGCGCGGCAGATCGCCGAGCGCGAAGGGGCCATAGCTGGTGCGGATCAGCCGGTTCACCTTGAGGCCGAGATGTTCGAGCACGCGGCGCACCTCGCGGTTCTTGCCCTCGGTGATGGTCATCTCGATCCACAGGTTGCGGCCCGAGGAACGCTCCAGATTGGCGTCGATCTGTCCGTAGCGCATTCCGTCAATGGTGACGCCCTCGATCAGGTCCTCGAGCTGGGCCTGCGTCACCTCGCCGAAGGCGCGCGCGCGGTAGGTGCGGGGGATGCGGCTGGCGGGCAGTTCGAGCGTGCGCTTCACCGCGCCGTCGTTGGTCAGCAGCAGCAGGCCTTCGGTGTTGAGGTCGAGCCGCCCGACCGGCATGACCCGTCCCGCGTCGCGTGGGAGGGCGTTGCGCAGCGCGGTGTAGATCGTTGGGCGCCCTGCCGGATCGCGCTCGGCGGTGATGAGGCCGGTCGGCTTGTGGAAAGCGAAGAGGCGCGTCGGCTCGGCGGCGGTGACGGGCTTGCCGTCGACCGTCACCCCCCTGAGGTTCGGGAGGATCGTCGCGGGCGTGCCCAGCACCTTGCCCTCCAGCGCCACGCGCCCCTCGGCGATCATCCGTTCGACCTCGCGGCGGCTTGCGATCCCGGCGCGGGCGAGCAGCTTGGCGATGCGGTCGCCTTCGGGACGACCTTCGGCGCGGGGGGGCTTGGTGGGCATGGGGGGGCTTTAGGTTGGGGGAGACAATCGCGCAATGGCCGCGCCGGTCCCTCCTTGTTCCGGAGGAATGGGGAGGTGGCAGACGCCGAGGGCAATTGACGGAGGGGTAACGCTGCCGGACTTGCTCCCCTGGCACCGCTGCAAGGTGCCAGCTCCGCATCCTTTCAGGACCGGGAGAAACTCTCTGTCAGGTCGCCTCCCGCAGGGCTTCGCGCAAGATCTGGTCGAAGCGCGCAATCCCGCCCTCGAGCGTGCCAAGCGTGATGTGATCGACCGCGCCGCTCGCGAGCCCCTGCTGGCCGAGCTCGGCCGCGCGGAAATCCTCCGAGGCGAAGACGCCCCCGTCGAGCAGGTTCCAGCTCTTCTCCCAATGCGCGAGCGCCTTCTCGCTTGCGGGAGGCTCGGGGATGAGCATGAAGTCCTCGACCAGCGTCAGGTCCGCCGCCTGCGGCATCAGCACCATGACGTTGACATAGTCGGGGCTCGGCACGATCACGGTGGCGGGCAGGAGCTGGTAGGCGAAGGTCACCACCCGGCGCAGCGATGCCATGTCGGTGAGGTCCACCCCCTCCATCTCCTCGAGCCGCCCGACGGCGGAGCGCTGGTGCGGCCCGATCTGGTCGCCGGCGGTGATCCCGTCCTTGAAGAAGGGGCCGATGGTCGCCGCATGGAGCCGCGTGACGTGGTAGCTCTCGAGGAAGGCATCCATGATGAGCTTCCAGTTGCCGCGCACGGTGTGCAGCTTGCGCCGGAACAGGTGCGCTGTGCCCATTCCGAAGGCGGCGAAGTCCTCCCCCAATGCGCGCGCATGCGAAAAGTCCGCGCCTTCTTTCGGTGCGAACCAGATCAGCCCGCCAGCCTCGAGGCTCGGCAGTTCCACAAGGCCATAGTCCGACTTGTCGAGGCTGGGGAACGTCTCCGGGCGGGGCAGGGCGAGCAGCCCGCCGTCGAGCCGGTAGGTCCAGGCATGATAGGGGCACACCAGCCGCTTGGTGCAAACCGCCTCGCTGCCTTCGACCAGCCGTGTTCCCCGGTGGCGGCAAACGTTCAGGAAGACATGGGCGGTTCCTTTTGCATCGCGGGTAATGAGCAGCGGACGGCCCGTGGCATCGTGCGGCACGGCCATGCCCGGCTCGGGCAACAGCGCGGAAGGGCAGATCACCTGCGGCAGGCGGCCAAACAGCGCCGCCTTCTCGCGCGCGAAATGATCGGGGCAGGTGTAGTTCGCCGCCGGCACGGTCTGTATCCCGCCCGCCTCCTTGGCGCGGCCCTCGCGGATCGCCTCGGCGAGCAAAAGCTGGCCGGGGGTGGGGCGCAATGTGGGCATATCTGTTGTTACCGCGTTCATCGCTCTTTTCTCATCCTCTTCCCCATGCCTAGTGTGCCAGAGATCGGGATCGAGCAAAAGGACCACCTCACATGACCGAGATCGGGGCCGCCCCGCGGCGCGACTGGATCGGCGCGCTCAAGCCCTATCTGGAGAAGGAGTCGCTCGCCGCGTTTTTTCTCGGCGTGTCCTCTGGCTTTCCGTATGCGCTGATTGGCGCGACGCTGACATCGCGGCTGGCACAGGACGGGATCGACAAGAAGACCGTGACGGCCTTCACGCTCGTGTTCCTTGCCTACAATCTCAAGTGGCTGTGGGCCTGGGTGATCGACGGGGTGCGCTTGCCGGTGATCGGCCGGCTCGGCCAGCGCGTCTCGTGGATGCTGGTGGTGGGTCTTGCCGTGATCGCGGCAGTGGCGAACCTAGCAGCGGTCGATCCGGCAGCGGACATCGCCTGGGTGGCGACCTCCGCGATCCTTGTCGGCATTGCGGGGGCGACCTTCGACATCGTGATCGACGCCTACCGCATCGAGACCTTGAGGCCCGAACAACTGGGTGTCGGCTCGGGCATGACGCAATATGGCTGGCGGATCGGTTCGGCGGGGGCGGGCGCGCTCGCGCTGGTGGTGGCGGCGCGCGCTGGGTGGGAAGTCGCCTACCTGACCTGCGCGACCTTCGCACTCCCCGCGATGCTCACCGCGCTGGTGCTCGGCGAGCCCGAGCGGCGCCGCGTGGTGGAACGCGCCAGGGGCATCGGCGAGGCGCTCCGCGCGGTCTACGGACCCTTCACCGAGTTCTTCATGAGGAAGGGCGCGGTGCTCGTCCTGCTGTTCATACTCCTCCACAAGATCGGCGACACCCTCGCCAACCTCACCGTGCGCCTGCTGCTCGACGACAAGGGCTACACCAATGACGAGATCGCGCTCTACGACGTGGGGGTGGGCTTCTGGGCTTTCCTGATTGGGATCTTCATCGGCGGGGTGCTTTACACCCGGCTCGGCATGAAGCGCTCGGTGCTGCTGAGCCTCGTGCTGATGGGCGTCTCGAACTTCAGCTTCGCGCTGCTGGCGGCGGTGGACAAGACCAATGCGGGGCTCGCCGCGACCTTCCTGTTCGAAAATGTCGCGAGCGGGATCGGCGGGGTGACGGTGGTCGCCTATTTCGCCGCGCTCACCGACCTCAGGTTCACCGCCTCGCAATATGCGCTGATCTCGGCGGCGGCGAGCATCGTCGGCAGGGTGCTTACGGGGACCACCGCGGGCGCGCTGGTGGAGAGCTTCGGTTACGTTAACTTCTACCTGTTCACGACGGCGGCGGCGCTGCCGGGGATCGTGCTGTTCTGGCTGATGATGCGCGCCGGGCTGATCGACGCCTCGATCGGGACGGCAGGAACCGTCGAGGGCGAGAGCGGCTAGTCAGGCAGCTCATCATTGAGGCGCAGCACCTCGCCCGCGAGGTAGAGCGAGCCGGCGATCAGCACTGGCAGCCCGTCGTCCGGGATCATCGCCAGCGCGCCCGGCACGCCCGGCGCGGGCCGCGCATGGGGGCCGAAGGCGCTCGCCGGGTGCCAGTCGTGCCCCGGGACGGGCACGGCGGTGATGCTGGCGAGGGCGGGGCCGAGCGGGCCGATCAGCGAGGCGGGGTCCTTGCCCTCGATCATGCCGATCACGAGGTGCAGGCGCTGGCCTGCGAAATGCGCGCCCACCATCGCGCCGGCCTGCGGATTGTGCCCGCCGTCGAGCCACACCTCGCGCGAACCGGTCAGCGGCCCCGGTGCAAGCCGCTGCATCCGGGCGGGCCAGCGCGCCCCCTTGAGTCCGATCGAAAAGGCCTGGGAGCCGACCGGCAAGGCGCTTTGGTGGCGCAGCATGGCGATGGCGAGCCCGGCGTTCTGGATCTGGTGCGCGCCCGGCAGGGCAGGCGGCGCCAGCTGCATGACATCGAGCCCGTCGCGATGCGTGCGGTCGTTATAGGCAAGACCTCCGGCCAAGGGGTCCACATCCCAGTCCGTGCCCTGCACGATCAGCGGCGCTCCGCTGGCCTGCGCCACGGCAGCGATGCTGTCCGCCTCGAGCGCGGACCGCGCAATGCTGACGAGCGGCACGCCCGGCTTGGCGATCCCTGCCTTCTCGAACGCGATCCGCGCCATTGGCTCGGTCGGCACGCCGGCCTCGGCGGCGAGGAGGAAGCGCTCGTGATCGAGGCCCAGCGCCGCGATCCCGCAAGCCGCCAGCGCCTCGGGCTCGAGCACATTGGTCGCATCGAAGCGCCCGCCCATGCCGACTTCGACCACGCATGCGTCGGCGGGGACGCGCGAGAAGGCGAGGAAGGCGGCGGCGATGGTGACCTCGAAGAAGCTGGGGCCGAGGTCCTCTCCGGCATCCAGCACTTCGGCCAGCACCTCGGCGAGCATCGCGTCGGAAATCAGCTCGCCCGCCAGTCGGATGCGCTCGTTGTAACGCACCAGATGCGGGCTGGTGGTGACGTGCACGCGGTAGCCTTGCGCCTCCAGCATGGCGCGCAGGAAGGCGCAGGTCGAACCCTTGCCGTTGGTGCCCGCGACATGGAACACCGGAGGCAGCTGGCGATGCGGATTGCCGAGGCGCTCCATCAGGGCGCGGATTGGCTCCAGCCCGAGCCTGCCCTGCGGGAGGCCCAGCGCCGCGAGGCGATCAAGCTGGGCCTGAACGCGCGGATCGTCTGATTTGCCGAAGTCTCTCATGCCCACCCCCGGCCCCTCCCGCAGGCGGGAGGGGAGGACTTACGCCGCCTTCACGGGCGCCAGGTAATCCAGCACCTGCGCCAGCGTCGCCTTCAGCTCGTGGCGCGGCACCACCATGTCGACCATGCCGTGCTTGTGGAGGTACTCGGCGCGCTGGAAGCCTTCGGGCAATTGTTCGCGGATCGTGTCCTGAATGACGCGCTGGCCGGCAAAGCCGATCAGTGCGCCAGGCTCGGCGATATGGATGTCGCCGAGCATCGCGTAGCTCGCGGTGACGCCGCCGGTGGTCGGATCGGTCAGCACCACGATGTAGGGCAGCCCGGCCTGCTTCAATCGCCGCGTCATCACCGTCGCGCGCGGCATCTGCATGAGGCTGAGGATCCCCTCCTGCATCCGCGCGCCGCCCGCCGCCGTCACGACGACGTAGGCGCAGCGGCGGTCCAGCGCCTTTTGCGCGCCCTCGCAGAAGGCCTGCCCCACGGCCATGCCCATCGAGCCGCCCATGAAGCTGAAATCCTGCACCCCGACCACGGCCGGCTTGGCGTCGATATGGCCCGAGCCGACCACGAAGGCATCCTCATGCGGGTTCGCGGCGCGCGCGGCCTTGAGGCGGTCGGTATATTTCTTGGTGTCCTTGAACTGCAGCGGGTCCTCGGTGACCTTGGGCAGCGGCAGCACCTCGAAGCCCGGGTCGAGCAGCAGCGCGAGCCGCGCAGCGGCGCCGATGCGCCCGTGATGCTCGCACTTGGGGCAGACCGAGAGGTTCGCCTCGTAGTCGGCGACGAACAGCATCTCCTGGCAGGAGGGGCACTTGATCCACAAGTCCTTCTCGGTGGTCTTCTTCTCCGAGGCGAAGCCTAGCGAATTGCGGACGCGGGTGAACCAGTTCATGCCAGTTGCTCCTGACGGGCGGTGTGGACCGCCTGGGCGAGGGCGGCGGTCAGCTCCCTTAGCTTGGCCGGAGCCTCGGCGCCATACTGGCCGCAAATCTCGACCAGCGCCGAGCCGACCACCACGCCGTCCGCCACCTTGGCGATTTCGGCGGCCTGCTCGGGCGTGCGCACGCCGAAGCCGACCGCGACGGGGAGGTCGGAGGACTGCTTGATGCGCGCGACGTTCGCCTCGATGCTCTCGATTGCGGCCTGCTGCTTGCCGGTGATCCCGGCGACCGAGACGTAGTAGAGGAAGCCCTCCGATCCTTCGAGCACCTGCGGCAGGCGCGCGGCGTCTGTCGTCGGCGTGGCGAGGCGGATCGGGGCGATGCCCTTGGCGCGCAGGGCTGGGCCGAGCGCGTCGTCTTCCTCGGGCGGGATGTCGACGCAGATGACGCCGTCGATGCCAGCGGCAGAGGCGGCCTCGGCGAACCATTCCGGCCCGCGACGGACCACCGGGTTGGCATAGCCCATCAGCACCAGCGGCACGTTCGGGTGCCGGGCGCGGAACTCGGTGGCGTAGCGCAGCACGTCGGCGGTGGTGGTGCCTGCGCCGAGCGAGCGCAGGTTGGCGCTCTGGATCGCGGGGCCATCGGCCATCGGATCGGTGAAGGGCATGCCCAGTTCGATCACATCCGCCCCGGCTTCCACCAGCGCGTCGAGATTGGCCGCGGTGTCGCCATCACCCGCCGTGATGAAGCACACGAGCGAAGGGCGGGGCTGGGCGAAGGTGGTGGTGAGGCGGGTCATTTGAGTCGGCTCCGAAACGCCGGGGCGAGAATTGCGATTGCTATGATGATGGGCAGTCCGACAGCGAGCGCGTCTTCAGTGCGAAACCATGGAATGACACCGCCGACGAGCCAGAAAACACTCAATAGGCCGAGGGTCACGGCAACTGCAATCAACGTAACGACTTGGCGAGCGTTCAAAGCTCCACCCCCAGACGCTCCGCCACCGTGAAGATGTCCTTGTCGCCGCGACCGCACAGGTTGGCGAGGATGATGCTATCCTTCGGCATGGTCGGCGCGACCTTCTTCACCGCCGCGATGGCGTGCGAGGGTTCGAGCGCCGGAATGATCCCCTCGGTCGCGCAGAGCAGCTGGAAGGCGTCCAGCGCCTCCTCGTCGGTGACGGCGGTGTAATCGACGCGGCCGCTCTCCTTCAGCCACGCGTGCTCCGGCCCGATGCCGGGGTAGTCGAGACCGGCGCTGATCGAGTGGCCTTCGGTGATCTGGCCGTCCTCGTCCTGCAACAAATAGGTGCGGTTGCCGTGGAGCACGCCGGGCGATCCGCCGAGCAGGCTCGCCGCATGTTGGTCGCCGTCGAGGCCATGCCCCGCCGCTTCCACGCCGAGCATCTTCACCGACGGGTCATCAAGGAACGGGTGGAACAGCCCCAGCGCGTTCGATCCGCCGCCGATGCAGGCGACCAGCAGGTCGGGCAGGCGGCCGGTGCGGCTGAGCATCTGCGCGCGGGCTTCCTTGCCGATCACGCTCTGGAAGTTGCGCACCATCTCGGGGTAGGGATGCGGGCCGGCGGCGGTGCCGATGATGTAGAAGGTGTCGTGGACATTCGCGACCCAATCGCGCAGCCCTTCGTTCATCGCGTCCTTGAGCGTAGCCCCGCCGCTGGTGACGGGGATCACCTCCGCGCCCAGCAGCTTCATCCGGAACACGTTGGGCGATTGGCGCGCAACGTCTTCGGCGCCCATGTAGATCACGCAAGGCAGGCCGAACCGCGCGCAGACCGTCGCGGTGGCCACGCCGTGCTGGCCCGCGCCAGTCTCAGCGATGATGCGGGTCTTGCCCATGCGGATCGCGAGCAGGATCTGGCCGATGCAATTGTTGATCTTGTGCGCGCCGGTGTGATTGAGCTCGTCGCGCTTGAACCACACTTGTGCGCCGCCCAGCTCTTCGGTCAGCCGGGGCGCGAAATAGAGCGGGCTCGGGCGGCCGACATAGTGCTCCAGCAGGTCGTCGAATTCCGCTTGAAACGCCGGGTCGGCTTGCGCCTTCCTGTATTCGCGCTCGAGATCGAGCACCAGCGGCATCAGCGTCTCGGCGACATAGCGCCCGCCGAACTGGCCGAAATGGCCGCGTTCGTCGGGCTGGGTGCGGAAGGAGTTGGGAGAGTTCATAGCCGTGCCGCTTTGCAGAAGGCGGCGATCTTGTCCACGTCCTTGACGCCGGGCGCGCTTTCGACGCCGGAGGAGGTGTCGACCAGCGGCGCCCCCGTCAGGCGGACCGCCTCGGCGACGTTGGCGGGGGTGAGGCCACCGGCGAGCCCCCAGGCGAGCGGGGCCTGCCAGCCGGCGAGCAGGCTCCAGTCGAAGCGCGCGCCATTGCCGCCGGGCAGCGCGCTCGCCGGGGCGTCGAGCAACACGCGGTCGGCCGCGCCGCGCCAGTGGGCAGCCTCCTCGAGCGAGGCGGCGTTCTTCACCGCCAGCGCACGCCAGGCTGCGATGCCGGTCTCGGCGCGAAACCGGGCGAGCGCCTCGGGCGTCTCGGACCCGTGGAACTGGACGATGTCGGGAGCGACCACCCGCACCGCTTCGGCAAGAAGCTCGGGCGCGGGGTTCACCACCAGCAGCACCGCCTTGACGTGCCCCGGCACCTGCCGGCGCAGCGCCGCCGCATCGCCGAGCGCCAGATGGCGCGGGCTCTTCGCGAAGTGGACGAGCCCGACATGGCTCGCCCCCGCGCCCACCGCAGCGGCGAGGGTTTCCGGGGTGGAAAGTCCGCAGATCTTGACGAGAGGGCCAGCCATGGCCGGGCGCCTTACTCGGCGCCGAGCGGCTTTTCCAGCACGACGAAGGTGATCTGCGATCCCGTCTCGGCATCGGCCGGGCGGAACTCGTGGAAGGGACGGGTCTCGCCGGTGCGGACATAGCCGCGCCGCTCGTACCAGGCGATGAGGCTGTCGCGGCCGTCGATGACGGTCATCTCCATGGTAGCAAGGCCGAGCGCGCGGCCATGATCCTCCGCCGCGTCGAGCAGCCGCCGCCCGAGCCCGCCAGACTGCAGGGTCGGCAGGACACACAGCATGCCGAGATAGCCGAGGCCCCCGACCGCCGCCGCGTCCTTGCAGGTCACCGCGACGCAGCCGATGAGGCGCCCGCTGTCCCGCGCGGCGAGGATCGTCACCGCCGGATCGGCGAGCATCGCCTCCAGCTCGTCCAGACCGATGCGTTCGTCCTCGAGGATGTCGGCTTCGTGGTTCCACCCCGCCCGCGCCGAATCGCCGCGATAGGCCGCCTCGAGCAGGTTCTTGAGGTCAGTGGTGTCCGCGGGCGTGGCGGTGTCGATGATCAGGGTGTCGGTCATGTCACTGATCTGTCCAACCTCGTCATGCTGAACCCGTTTCTGCGTTGCAGAGCTGCGCTTACAGCATCCACGGCGCCGCCCCGAGCCGTCCGCGCCTAAGAAAAAACGGACCCTGAGACAAGGTCGGGGTGACGATGTTGATCAAGCGTTCTGGATCAGCCGCAGCAGCGTCCCGTCGGGGTCGACGAGGTACGCGATGATGAGCCCGCTCGGATCGCGCGCGGGCGGGTGAAACCGCGGGATGCCGGAGCGCGCATCGGGAACGCCGCTCGCTTCGACCTGCGCCATCATCGCCGCGAGATTGTCGAGGCGCAGACAGCAGCCGAAGGACGAGGTGAAGGGGTCGAGATCCGGATAGGGGAAGAACTCGAGGCTGGCCGTGCCGCGGGAGAGGATCATCCAGCCGTCCGAACGGTAATCCTCCTCGAACCCGAGCCGCGCATAGAAAGCCGCCGTTGCCGCGAAGTTGCGCGAGGGCAGGTTCGGGGTCGCCTCGTCCGCCACGCCGTTGACCTAGAGCGTCGCCTCGATCGCCCGCGCCGCTGCCGCCGGGTCTTCCGCGCGGCTGATCGGACGGCCGATCACGAGCACGCTCGCGCCGCTGTCACGCGCCTGCCTCGGCGTCACCACGCGTTTCTGGTCGCCGGTGCCGTTTCCGGCGGGGCGTAGGCCGGGGACGACGAAAAAGCCGTCCTTCCAAGCCTTCTTCACCATGCCGACCTCCTGCCCCGAGCACACGATCCCATCGAGCCCTGCCTGGTGCGCGAGCTCGGCGAGGCGCATCACCTGCGCCTCGGCGCTGCCCTCGACACCGGTCGCGGCGAGGTCGGCGGAATCGAGGCTGGTAAGCATCGTCACCGCGACCACTTTCGTGCCAGACGCCGCCGCCGCCTTTGCATCCTCCATCATCGCCCGCCCGCCGCTCGCATGGACGGTGACGATCGCGGGCTCGAAGACGTGGATCGCCTGCATCGCTGCGGCGACGGTGTTGGGGATATCGTGGAACTTCAGGTCGAGGAAGATCGGCAGGCCGCAATGTGCGATCTCGTGGACGCCGTGCCCGCCGTGGGCGCAGAAAAACTCGAGCCCGAGCTTGACCCCGCCGACGTGCGCGCGGACCTTCTCGACCAGCGCCCTTGCCGGTTCGAGCTGCGGCACGTCAAGCGCGAGGTAGATCGGGTTGGTCACGGTGCGAGATCCTCCTTGCGGGTCTCCGGGACGAGCGGGCCGCCCGCTTCTCCAGCCTCTGTCCAGGACTTTTCCACAGGCCTGTCCACCGGCGGCGGCACGTAGGCGGGCGGCTCGGGCGACACGGGCGGCTCGACGTTGCGCTCGCGGGCGAGGGCGCTGCTCTTCAGCGAGTTCTCGAGCGTGCGGATGCGGCGGCCCATGCTCCAGGTCACGCTGCGGTGCACCGCCCAGGTCGGCAGGAAGCCGAGCAGGAAGGCCAGCATCACCAGCACCGGCACCTTGGTCTCAAGCACGAGGTTCTGCCACAGCGTGAGTTCGACCGGCTGCCAGTTGTAGATCGCGAAGATCAGAAAACCGACGCCCGCCAGAACCCATAGGATGGTGCGCAGGATCTTCATCGTCTGAATGTCTCCCTCTGCCCCGTTGGAGCGGCGAACCTAGGCGATTTGCAGGCCATGTCCAGCGCGCCCGGCCTCAGCCGAAAACCCGCGCGAAGATCGTGTCGACGTGCTTGAAGTGGTAGCCGAGGTCGAACAGCCCATCGAGTTCGGCCGGCGAAAGGCGGGCGGTGACGTCCGCGTCGCCCTTGAGAAGGTCGAGGAGACTGAGCGCCCCGTCCGCCTCCCACACCTTCATCGCGTTCCTCTGAACGAGGCGGTAGGATTCGTCGCGGGTCAGTCCCGCCTGGGTGAGCGCGAGCAGGACGCGCTGCGAGTGGATGAGCCCGCCCATCCGGTTCATGTTCTTGGCCATGCGCTCGGGGTAGACCACCAGCTTCTCGATCACCCCGGTGAGCCTGGCGAGGGCGAAGTCGAGGGTGATCGTCGCGTCCGGGCCGATGTAGCGCTCCACCGAGGAATGCGAGATGTCGCGCTCGTGCCACAGCGCGACGTTCTCCAGCGCCGGGCTGACGGCGGAGCGCACGACGCGGGCAAGGCCGGTGAGGTTTTCGGTCAGCACCGGGTTGCGCTTGTGCGGCATGGCGCTGGAGCCCTTCTGGCCGGGGGAGAAATACTCCTCGGCCTCGAGCACTTCGGTGCGTTGCAGGTGCCGGATCTCGGTCGCGAGCCGTTCGATACTGCTGGCGATCACGCCCAGCGTCGCGAAGAACATTGCATGCCGGTCGCGCGGGATCACCTGTGTCGAGACAGGCTCGACCGCGAGGCCGAGTTGCTCGGCGACATATTCCTCGACCTGCGGGTCGACATTGGCGAAGGTCCCGACCGCGCCCGAGATGGCGCAGGTCGCGATCTCGGCGCGTGCCGCCACCAGCCGGGCGCGGCAGCGGGCGAACTCGGCATGGGCCTGGGCGAGCTTCAACCCGAAGGTCACCGGCTCGGCATGGATGCCGTGGCTGCGGCCGATGGTGGGGGTGTACTTGTGTTCCTCGGCGCGGGTGCGGATCGCGGCGAGCAGCGCGTCGAGGTCGGCGAGCAGAATGTCGCTCGCCCGTGCAAGCTGCACCGAGAGGGTCGTGTCGAGCACGTCGGAGGAGGTCATCCCCTGGTGCATGAAGCGCGCCTCCTCGCCGACCTCCCGCGCCACCCAGTCGAGGAAGGCGATCACGTCGTGCTTGGTCACCGCCTCGATGGCGTCGATCGCGGCGACGTCGATCGAGGGGTTGGTCGCCCACCAGTCCCACAGCGCCTTCGCCGCGCTGGCGGGCACCACGCCCAGATCGGCGAGCTTCTGGGTCGCGTGCGCCTCGATCTCGAACCAGATGCGATATTTCGCCTCCGGCTCCCACAGGGCGGTCATGGCAGGGCGGGCGTAGCGGGGGACCATCGGGCGGCTCCGGATGAGGGGTCGAACTCGGGCGAGCGGCTAGGCGGGCGGGGCCGCCAAGGCAAGCCTAGATCAGGCCCTTGGCCCTGAGGCTCGTGTATCCCTCCCGCCCGATGATGACGTGATCGTGGACGGTCACGCCCATGTGCCGTCCGGCCTCGGCGATGCGCTGGGTGATCTGGATGTCGGCGCGGCTCGGCTCGGGCGACCCGCTCGGGTGGTTGTGGACGAGGATCATGGCGCTCGCGCCCACGTCCATCGCCCGGCGGATCACCTCGCGCGGGTGGATCGCCGCCTCGTCGATCGAGCCGTCGCCGACATGGTGGTCCTCGATCAGGCGGTTCTTGGTGTCGAGATAGAGCACCCGCACGCGCTCCACGGTGAGGTGCGCCATGTCGGTCGTGAGGTAGTCGATCAGCGCCTGCCAGGAGCCCAGCACGGGCTTGCCGACGATCTCGGAGCGGGCCATCCGCCGCGCCGCGGTGGCGACCGCCTTCAAGGCGGCTGCGGAGTTCTCGCCCACGCCCTTCACGCGCTGGAGCGCCTTGGGATCGGCATTGAGCACGCCGGCGAGGCTCCCGTACTGCGCCAGCAGGGCCTTGGCGATCGGCTTGGTGTTGCCGCGCGGGATGGCGGCGAAGAGGAGGTATTCGAGCACCTCGTAATCGGCAAGCGCCTCCGCCCCGCCGGTCAGCAGCCTGGCACGCAGCCGGGCGCGGTGCCCGTCGCCCGCAGCCTTGCCGGGCTCGAATTCGGGCACGGCCCCGTCGAGAAAATCGAACTCGTCTTCAGCGCCCGGCAACGCGACCCCCGGAACAGCGTGGCTCTCGCGTGCCACATTGCCTTTGCGCAAGGATGCGCGCAAGGGTCGCGGCACAATGCCGGTGGCGGACGACGAGGACATGGACGGGCCGCAGGACGGCAGGGCGCCCCGGTTGCGGCGGCGGCGGCGGCGCTGGCGCAGCCGGATCGCGCTCGGGGTGGGCGCGAGTGCGCTGGTGGCCGCTGGCGCGGCGTGGCTCTCGCGCGAGCGAATCGCCGAGGACGTGATCGACGATTATCTCGCCAAGAACGGCGTGGCGGCGCGCTACGACATCGTCGCGATCGGCCCGCGCGCGCAGGTGATCGAGAACCTCGTGGTCGGCGATCCGGCGCAGCCCGATCTCACGGTCAGGCGCATGGTGGTGGAAGTGGGCGTCGGCTGGGCCGGGCCTGAGGTGCGCCAAGTGAACGTGGAGGGCGCGCGGCTTTTCGCCACCTTCCGGGACGGCACCTTCAGCCTCGGCGCGCTCGATCCGCTGGTGTTCACCGGCAGCGAGGAGCCGCCGCGCCTTCCCGCCATCGCCGTGACGCTGCGCGACGCCCGCGCGCTCGTGCAGAGCGATTACGGGCGCATCGGCGTGAAGCTCGACGGCGCAGGCCGGCTCGACAACGGCTTTGCCGGGACCCTCGCCGCGACCGCACCGAGGGCGGGCACTGGCGATTGCCGCGCCGCGCGTGTGACGCTCTACGGCCGGATCGCCGTCGCCGGGGGTGCGCCGCGCTTCGAGGGGCCGCTGCGGTTCGGCGACCTCGCCTGCGGGGGCGCGCGCCTGGCACGGGCGGACATCGGCACGCGCCTTAGCCTCAAGCCCGATTTCAGCGCCGCTGCCGCCGACCTCAACCTCGCCGGGCAGCGCGCCGCCTTCGCCGATCTTGCCGCAGCGGCACTCGCCGGAACCGCCCGGATCAACTGGTCGAACGGGCGATTCGCCGTCGGCCACGATCTTGCGCTCACCGGCATTGCCAGTCCCCAGGGCCGCATCGCCCGGCTCGGTGCGCAGGGCAGCTGGCGCGGCGCGGCCGACGGCGGGAGCGGGCAGTGGGAGGGCACTCTCAGCGGACAGGGGCTCGTCCCGGCGAGCGACCTTTCCTCGGGCCTTGCCGCGGCCGAGCGCGGGCTTGCGGGCACGCTCCTCGCGCCGCTTGTTGCCAAGACCCGCCGCGGTCTCGCGCGAAGCCTCGACGGCGCGACCTTCCGCGCCGACGCGGTGCTGCGCCACAAGGGCGCGACGGCCAGCATCAACGTGCCCGAGGCGAGCCTCGCCAGTCGGCGCGGCGACCGCGTGCTGGCGCTGTCGCGGGTGAGCGCGCAGATCGGGGCCGAGGGCCCGGCCGGGCTCAGCGGCAATATCCTTGCCGGAGGGGCGGACCTGCCGAACATCAACGGCCGTATCGCCCAGGAAGCGGACGGGTCGGGCTGGCAGCTGCGGCTCGCCATGGCCGAATATGCCGAGGGCGCCAATCGCATCGCCGTGCCGCGCCTTGCGGTGCGCAGCACGCGCGGCGGCGCATTCACCTTCGACGGGGTGGCGAACGTCAGCGGCGACCTTCCCGGCGGCGGGATCAGCGACCTCACCCTGCCGCTCGCGGGCACGTGGTCGCAAGGCGGCGGCCTTGCCCTCGGCACGCGCTGCACGCGGCTCAGCTTTGCGAGCCTCGCCCTGTCCGGCATGGCGTTAGAGCGCGAGGCGATCACGCTCTGCCCCGAGGGCGGCGCGCCGATCCTTGCCTGGCGCGGCGCCCTGCGGCTGGCAGCGCGCACCGGCCCGCTCGACCTTGCCGGCACGATGGGCGAGAGCGCCGTCAGCCTCTCCGCCGAGCGCGCGTTGCTGCGCTATCCGCAGCCCTTTGCGCTTCAGGGTCTGAGGGCGCGGATCGGGGCCGGAACCAGCGAAGTGCGTCTCGCCGCCGCCGACCTCAGCGGCAGCCTCGCGGGGGACATTGCCGGCACTTTCTCGGGCGGCGCCGCACGGCTGGCCGCCGTGCCGCTCGATCTCGATGCGCTCGTGGGGCGCTGGGCCTATGCCGAAGGCGTGCTGCGGGTCGAGGATGCCGCCTTCACCGTGACCGACCGCCCGGCCGAGGGCGTCGCCCGCTTCGCCCCTCTCGCCGCCGCGGGTGCGCGCCTGACGCTGGCCGACAACCGCATCACAGCCGAAGCGCCACTCCGCCACCCGGCCACCGGGAGCCGCGTCGCCGAGGTCGCGATCCGCCACGATCTCGCCTCCGCCGCAGGCAGCGCGCGCCTTGCGGTGCCGGGCATGACCTTCGACGATGGCTTCCAGCCGACCGACCTTTCGCCGCTCGCGCGGGGCGTCATTGCGCTCGCCAAGGGGACCGTCACCGGCTCGGGCCGGATCGACTGGCGGGGCGAGGACATCACCAGCTCGGGCACCTTCGCCAGCGATGGCCTCGATTTCGCCGCCGCCTTCGGCCCGGTGCGCGGCCTCAAGGGCGAGGTCGCCTTTACCGACCTCCTCAACCTCACCACCGCCCCCGACCAGACCGTCACCATCGCCGCGATCAACCCGGGGATCGAGGTGACGGATGGTAGGGTCCGCTTCGACCTGCGCGAGGGAACCCTGCTCAGCCTGCGCGACGCGCGCTTCCCCTTCATGAGCGGCGTGCTGGCGATGCGCCCACTGGTGATGGACTTCACCGCGCCCGAGGAGCGCCGCTACGTCTTCGAGATCACCGGGCTCGATGCGGCGACCTTCGTCGCGCAGATGGAACTCACCAACCTCTCCGCCACCGGCACCTTCGACGGCACCGTGCCGATCGTCTTCGACGCGAACGGCAACGGGCGGATCGAGGGGGGCCTGCTGATCGCGCGCGAGGGCGGGGGCAACGTCGCCTATATCGGCGAGCTCACCTACGAGGACCTCGGCGCGATGGGCAATTACGCCTTCTCCGCGCTGCGCTCGCTCGACTACCGGCAGATGAGCGTCGGCCTCGGCGGCGACCTTGCGGGCGAGATCATCACCAGCTTCAACTTCGACGGGGTGCGCCAGGGCGCGGGGACCAGCCAGAACTTCGTCACCCGCCGCCTCGCCAAGCTGCCGATCCGCTTCCGGGTCAACGTGCGCTCGGAGAACTTCTACGAGCTCGCCACGATGGTGCGCTCCTTCTGGGACGCGGAGTATCTCGGCGATCCGACCACCCGCTTCAGGATCGAGAACGGGCGTCTCGTGCCCGTGATCCCGCCCGCGATCCCGCCCGTTCAACCTCCCGAAAGCGAAGGTACGCCATGATGCATCACGAATTGACCGCGCCGCGGCGCGCTGCCACATCCCCGGTCATGAGCGGGCAGGGGGCAGGGCCGGTGGAGCGGAAGGTGACAGTGAGGCGCCGGACGGGGATGGCCGGGCTCGCGATGCTGTCGGCCGGTCTCGGGGGCTGCATCAACATCGATGCACCCGAGAAGCCGATCGTGATCGAGCTCAACATCAATATCCGGCAGGAAGTGATCTACCGGCTGGCGGAGGACGCGGCCAACACGATCGAGGCGAACGAGGACATCTTCTGATGCGCCCCGTCCGCGATGGAGGACACATGATGCGCAGTTCGATCCTTGTGAGGCTGGCCGCGATCGCGGCGCTGGGCGCGATGGCGACCCCGGCGCTGGCCGACCGCGATCCCGAATACGCCAAGGCCCGCGCCGAGGGGCGGGTGGGCGAGCAGCCAGACGGCTATCTCGGCGTGGTGCCGGGCAACAGCGGCCTTCAGGACCTCGTCAACGAGATCAACATCAAGCGGCGCAATCTCTACGCTACGAAGGCCAAGGAGAACAACGCCACGCTCGAAGCCTATGCGCTCACCGCCGGGTGCCAGGCGATCGCCCGCACCGTCGCCGGCGAGAAGTACCGCGCGCCCGACGGCAGCTGGCAGACCCGCACCGCCGCGCCGCCGATCCGCGACCCGCGTTGTCCTTAAGTCTCGGGCGCGGTCCATCGAGGGGTTCGCGATGTTGACACGTATGTGCCCCCCTTCTAAGGGGTCGGCGCCCTCGGCGGGCACCTTGTTGCATGTGGCTTGTCCTGCCTCTTCCGGGATCTTGGCATGAGCGACGAGAAACCCGCCCGAGAACCTACCCAGGAGGATGCGCGGATCGACGCGCTCGAAGCGCGGCTCAGGGCCGCACGCGAGCGCGAAGAGCAGCGCAACCGGCCGACAGTGAAGGGTGTCGATGCGAATTATCGCAGCGGCAACCGCGCTCTGGCCAGCCTTCTGGGCGGGATCATCGGCGGCCTGGTGATCGGCTTTGCGATCGACGCATTGTTCGGCACCGCGCCCTGGGGTCTGTTGGCGGGACTGTTCCTCGGAACGGCATCGGCCTTCAGAAGCATCATTCTTGGCGCGAAACCGCGCCCCGCAGATGCGGCCCAGGGCGACGATAGCGCGGTCTAGACCCCCGCCAGCTCCCCACCGGGCCGTGAGTTTGGGGGCGGCTCGCGCGGCACTTTTGGGGATCTTTCGATCGTGGCAGCCGAAGAAGGCAAGGTCGATCCGATGAAGCAGTTCACCATCGAACCCCTGCTGGGGTCCGATTGGCAGCTGGGCGACGGGATCAACATCGCGTTCACCAATTCCGCGCTGTGGATGGCGATCACCGCCGTGCTGGTGACGCTGTTCGTCGCCGGCGGCATGAAGCGCGAGCTGGTGCCGGGCCGCTGGCAGATGGCGGTCGAGACGATGACCGGCTTCATCGACGACCTGCTCGAGGCCAACGTCGGCAAGGCCGGGCGCAAGTATGTGCCCTACATCTTCACGCTGTTCATGTTCATCCTGTTCGGCAACCTGCTCGGTCTGGTGCCGGTCGGGCTGATCCCGGGCTTCCATGCTTTCACCTTCACCAGCCACTTCACGGTGACGGGCGTTCTGGCGATCATGAGCTTCTCGATCGTGCTGATCGTCGGCTTTGCCAAGCATGGGCTGCACTTCTTCTCGCTGTTCTGGCCTGCGAACACGCCCGCCTTCCTGGCGCTGCCGATCAGCCTGATCGAGCTCGTCTCCTTCATGGTTCGTCCCTTCAGCCTTGCGCTGCGGCTGTTCGTCGCAATGATGGCCGGCCACGTCCTCCTCAAGGTGCTCGCGAGCTTCGTGATCGCCGGTGGCGGCGCAGGCGCGGGCATCGGCGTGCTGGTCGGCGTGCCGAGCTTCGTGCTGATGGTGGCGATCAGCGCGCTCGAGATCCTCGTCGCGGGGATTCAGGCCTATGTCTTCGCGCTCCTGACGTCGCTCTACATCAACGACGCGGAAAACCTTCACTGAGAGCCCCGAGAGGCCCCTCAGAGAAACCCTCACCAACATCCAGAATTTACCCAAGGAGTTTAGTACAATGGACGCACAAGCTGCAGCTCTTCTCGGTGCCGGTCTCGCGGCGATCGGCGCCGGCCTCGCCGCGCTCGGCGTGGGCAACGTCTTTGCCTCGTTCCTCGAAGGCGCGCTGCGCAACCCGGGCGCTGCCGACGGCCAGCAGGGCCGTCTGTTCATCGGCTTCGCGGCGGCCGAACTTCTCGGCCTGCTCGCCTTCGTGATCGCCGTCCTGCTGATCTTCAGCTAAGACGATACGCGGCTCCGGTCGGGCAGGCGCGAGGCTCAAGGCCCGCGCCCTCCCGGCGGGGCCGCTCCGAACGGCGTTTGCGCTAAAGGTCCATCATGCCTCAGATCGAACAAATCTCCGAAACCCTTTCGAGCCAGGTGTTCTGGCTGCTGGTGTTCTTCGGCCTGACCTTCGCCCTCGTCGGGCTGGGGATGGTGCCGAAGATCCTCGGCACGGTGGAGATGCGGGATAACCAGATCGCGAGCGATCTCGCCGCGGCCCAGGCTGCGCGCGATGCGGCGACGGGCGAAGAAGAGGCCTGGCGCACCCGTGAGAACGCCAACCGCGCCGCGGCGCAGGCGGTGATCGGCGAGGCCAAGGCGAGGTCCGCCGCCGCGAGCGCGGCGAAGCTCGCCGAGGCGCAGGGCCGGCTCGACGCGCGCCTCGCCGAGGCGGAGACCGCGATTGCGGCCGCGCGCACCAGCGCCATGGCCGAGATCGAGGGCGTGGCGGCCGACGTCGCCCGCGATATCGTCGCCCGCGTCGCCGGTGCCCGCGTCGAACCCGCCGCCGCCGAGGCCGCGGTCAAGGAGGTGATGGCCCATGGCTGACATCCTGATGCTGCTTGCGAGCGGGGCCGAAGGGCACCACGCCGAGCCGGGCGTGCTGGGGCTCGATTCATACCAGTGGGTTGCGCTGGCGATGACGGTGCTTGTCGCGGTGTTCATCTGGAAGAAGGTCCCCGGCCTCATCGCCGGCGGGCTCGACTCCCGGATCGCCGCGATCCGCGCCGCGCTCGACGAAGCAAAGGCGCTGCGCGCCGAGGCCGAGGCGCTGCGCGCCGAATATGCCGCCAGGATCGCGAGCGCCGAAAAGGACGCAGAGGCGATGCTGGCAGGTGCCCGCGAGGAAGCCGATGCGATCCTCGCCCGCGCCGAGGCCGACAGCGAGGTGATGGTCGCCCGCCGCCAGCGCATGGCCGAGGACAAGATCGCCGCCGCCGAGCGCGCCGCGGTCGCCGAGGTCAAGGCCCGCGCGGTCACCGCCGCCGCCGCCGCCTCGCGCAAGCTGATCGCCGAGGCCCACGACGGTGCAGCCGACAAGCGGCTTGCCGACGAGGTGATCGCCTCGCTCTGATTGTTGCGAACATCCGGTGACGGAGACAGGGGCGGTCCGGCGAGGCCGCCCTTTTTCGTTCCCCGCTCAGCTGCCGGGCTGAAACACGACCTTGCCGACCAGCTCGCGCCGCGCCATCGCATCGAAGCCCTCCCGCCAGCGCGACAGCGGGAGCACGCGGTCGAGCGCGGGGGTGATGCGGCCCTCCTCGGCGAGCGCAGCGATCGCCGCGCCGATCCGCCGGCCCCGCTCCGGAAAGCGGCGCGCATACTCACCGGCGCGCAGGCCGATGATCGAAAAGCCCTTGATGAGCGGGATGTTGGTTGAGATGTCTGCGATGCGGCCTGAGGTGAAGCCGACCACCACGAGCTTGCCGCCGAAGGCGACGCAGCGGGTCGATTCGTCGAAGACGTCGCCGCCCACGGGATCGAACACGATGTCGGCGAGCGCCCCGCCGGTGAGCCGCGCGACCTGCTCGCGAAACCGTCCCTCGGCGAGGAGCACCGCCTCGGGCCGGGCGAGGGCGGCGATGCGCTCGGCCTTGGCGGGGCTTCCGGTGGTGGCGATCACTTTCGCGCCGAGCGCGCGGGCGAGGTCGCAGGCGGCGAGGCCAACCCCGCCGCTCGCACCGTGGATCAGCGCCCACTGACCCTCCTGCAATCGGCCGAGTTCGACCAGCCCCGTATAGGCGGTCGAATAGGCCGCGCTCATCGCCGCGGCGGCGGGGAAGTCGAGCCCGGCGGGCATCGGCGAGAGCCGGTCCGCCGGCACGCAGGCGAGCTCGGCGAAGGCGCCCGTCTTGTTGCCGCCCATTACGTAGGTTCCGGGCGCGAAGCCGCTCGCCGGGTCCGCCTCAATCACCTCGCCGGCGAATTCGAGGCCGCTGGTGAAGGGCACCGGCGGCTTGAACTGATATTCGCCGCGGGTCATCAGCAGGTCGGGGAAGTTGAGCGAGGCCGCGCGCACACGCACCAAGACCTCACCATGGCACCGGACGGGGGGCGGCAGATCGGTGAGGCTCACCCCCGACAGATCGGGCGAGAGGCCGTCGACGCGCAGCGCCTGCATCAGCCGAAGATCGACAGGTTCAGCGGTTCCGAAGCGCCGAACCAGATCACGTAGCGGGTGTGATCGGCCAGATCGTCGCCCGAAAGGCCGTGAGCGAAGATCGTCAGCGTCCCGCGTTCGCGCGCCGCCCAGAGCGCGAATTCGGCGAAGGTGGCGGGCGCCATCGACAATTGACAGGAACCGCGCGGGTGGGGGCCGACCGGGGCGTGGTGGAACCGGCCGACCGCGACCTTGAAGCGTTCGCTCGCCTTAGCCGCGAAGGCTTCGGCCGCCGGAACCTCGTCGGCATCGAAATAGATGTGCGCGTGAAAGCCCCGGAATGCCGGATCGCCGCCCGTCATCCCTGGAAGGTGTCCTTGGCCGCCCGCAGCGCCGCGAAGGTCTCGTGCGGGGCACCGCCACCCCAGCGGGCGATCATCTCGGGGCTGTCGGCGCGCAGGAAGGGGTTGGTGGCAAGCTCGCGCTCCAGCGTGGTCGGCACGGTCCACTCGTCACGCGCGCGCTTCGCCGCAATTTCCTCGGCATAGGCAGCGAGCGCGGCGTTGTCGGGATCGGCGTGGCGTGCGAACTTCGCGTTGGAGGCGGTGTATTCGTGCGCGCAGTAGAGCAAGGTCTCCGGCGGCCAGGCCTTGATGCGGCTGAGGCTGGTCCAGAACTGCTCGGGCTCGCCCTCGAACATCCGCCCGCAGCCCAGCGCGAACACCGAATCGCCCACGAAGGCGATGCCGGCGGCCGGCAGATGGTAGGCGATGTGGCCGTTGGTGTGGCCGGAGACCTCGACGACATGGGCGCTCGCCTCGCCGAGCGTCACCGTGTCGCCATGGCCGACGATCCGGTCGAGCGGGAACCTGCCCTCGATCTCGGACGGGCCGGTGATGGTGCAGCCGGTCGCCTCCTTGATCGCCGCGTTGCCGCCGGCGTGATCGGGGTGCCAGTGGGTGTTCCAGATCTGGGTGATCCGCCAGCCCTTCAGCTCCGCCTGGCGCAGGTACTCCGTGCCGTCGGGCGTGTCGATCGCCGCGGTCTCGTGGCTGTCGGTGTCGTGGACGAGGAAGCCGTAGTTGTCGCTAAGGCAGGGGAACTGGTGAACGTGGATCATGGCAGCGAGCTTACAGGGGCCGCCCCCAAAGGAAAAGGCCCGCTTGCCGAAGCACCCGGGCCTGATCATTCCGTCAGTCGCACTGACCGATTTGCATCGGCACCGCAGATGCCACAAGGCCGCGCGGCCGAGCCGCAGGCGCCCCGCAGCGTAGCGGAGAGAGCAGAACCTCAGGACGCGCGCCCGGCAGGGCGCGCGCCACCAGATCAGTCCTGGCCCTTCTTGAGCGCGGCACCGAGGATGTCGCCGAGCGAAGCACCCGAATCCGACGAGCCGAACTGAGCGACAGCTTCCTTTTCCTCGGCGATCTGACGCGCCTTGATGGAGAAGTTGGGCTTCTTCGAACGGTCGAAGCCGATCACCATCGCATCGACCTTGCTGCCGACCTGGAAGCGGTCGGGGCGCTGTTCGTCGCGGTCGCGGCCGAGGTCCGAACGCTTGATGAAGCCGGTCGCGCCGTCTTCGCCGACCTGCACCTCAAGGCCGCCGTCGCGGACTTCGAGGACGGTGACAGTGACGGTCTGGTTCTTGCGCAGGCTGCCCGCGGTCGAAGCGCCTTCAGCCGAAGGCGCACCCTTTTCGAGCTGCTTCATGCCGAGGCTGATGCGCTCCTTGTCGACATCGACGTCGAGCACGACGGCCTTGACCATCTCGCCCTTGCGGTGGAGCGCCAGCGCGTCCTCGCCGGAGATGCCCCAGGCGATGTCCGACATGTGCACCATGCCGTCGACGTCGCCATCGAGGCCGACGAACAGACCGAATTCGGTCGCGTTCTTGACTTCGCCTTCGACGACGCTGCCGACCGGGTGCTTCTCGGCGAACTCGTCCCAGGGATTGCGCTGAGCCTGCTTGAGGCCGAGGCTGATGCGGCGCTTGTCGCTGTCGACTTCGAGCACCATCACGTCGACTTCCTGCGAGGTCGAGACGATCTTGCCGGGGTGGACGTTCTTCTTGGTCCAGCTCATTTCGCTGACGTGGACAAGGCCCTCGATCCCCGGCTCCAGCTCCACGAAGGCACCGTATTCGGTGATGTTGGTGACCTGGCCCGTCAGCTTCATGCCGACCGGATACTTGGCCGAGACGCCGTCCCACGGATCGCTCTCGAGCTGCTTCATGCCGAGGCTGATGCGCTGCGTTTCGGCGTTGATGCGCACGATCTGCACGGTCACGGTGTCGCCGATCGCGATCACTTCGCTCGGGTGGTTGACGCGCTTGTAGCTCATGTCGGTGACGTGGAGCAGGCCGTCGATGCCACCGAGGTCGACGAAGGCGCCGTAGTCGGTGATGTTCTTGACCACGCCGTCGATGATCTGGCCTTCGACCAGGTCATTGATGAGCTCGCTGCGCTGTTCGGCGCGGGTTTCCTCGAGCACCGCACGGCGCGAGACGACGATGTTGCCGCGGCGACGATCCATCTTGAGGATCTGGAAGGGCTGCGGCACGTCCATGAGCGGGGTGACGTCGCGCACCGGGCGGATGTCGACCTGGCTGCCGGGGAGGAAGGCCACGGCGCCGTCGAGGTCGACGGTGAAGCCGCCCTTGACGCGGCCGAAGATGCGGCCCTCGACGCGCTTGCCTTCGCCGAATTCGCTTTCCAGCTTGTCCCACGCGGCTTCGCGGCGGGCACGGTCGCGCGACAGCATGGCTTCGCCGTCGGCGTTTTCGACGCGGTCGACATAAACTTCGACTTCGCCGCCCACGGTCAGGCCGTGGTCATCGTCGCCGCGCGAGAATTCCTTGAGGGAGATGCGGCCTTCGCTCTTGAGGCCGACGTCGATCACGGCAAAGCCGTTCTCGATCGCGGTGACGGTGCCCTTGACGACGCGGCCCTCGAAGCCTTCGTCGCCGGCGCCGCCGAGCTGTTCGTTGAGAAGCGCTTCGAAATCAGCGCGGGTGGGCATCTGGGTTGCCATTGGCGGGTAAGATCCTGTGTTCGTTGTGCTACCGGCCACCGGTTTTTCCGGGGTCTTTCTCCGCTTCCCAGGCACCATTGCCGGGGCTGGCGGGGCAAGAGGCCGACCTCTCCGCGCAGGCCCCATGCCGTGCGCGAAGGTTCCTTCAACCGTGAATGATTGCGAGAACGGCCGCGCCCCTAGGCGAAAGCGGGCCGGAAGGCAAGGAAAAGCGCGGAGGACCGCCTCAGCGCGGCTTGTAAAGCATCGCCACGTCGCAGCGCGCGTAGCGGGCGCCGTATTCGCGCATGATCGCCGCATCATGGACGAAGCCCGCCTTCTCGTAGAGGTGGATCGCCGCCTCGCAGGCATGGTTGGTGAGCAGATAGAGCCGCTGTGCCCCCAATGCCTCGGCGCGCGCGATCATCGCCTCCAACAGGAATTCGCCTGCCTTGAGGCCCCGGGCGGTTTCGCGCACCCCCATCTTGGTCAGCTCGAACGCGCCGGGCCCGGTCTTCTGCAGGGCACAGGTCCCGACGATGCCGAGGCCGGGCTCCTCGACGAACAGGATCGCGCCGCCCGCATCGACGATCCGGCTGCGAGGGTTCTCGAGCACTTCGCGGTCGGTCGGCTCGATCCGGAACATCGCCTCGATCCACTCGGCATTGATGTCGTGGAAATGGCGGGCGAGGGAATCGTCGAACTCGTGCAGTTTCAGAGGGCCCGGCGTCAGCCCGCGGGCGCGATCGGCGATGGAACCCTCGGCGAGCGCCATCTCGATCCGCGCCAGCTGGAGGAGGAAATCGCCATCGAGGCCGGCGAGGATCTGCTCCGCTGCCATGCCCACCCGCGGCCACACGTCGCGCGCGATGATCGCGGCGGCCTCCCGCCCCTCGGGCGAGAGCGCCACGAGCCGGCTGCGCTGGTCCTCCCCCGGCACGCCCTCGACCATGCCGAGCTTGCGCAACTGGCCGAGCGTGCGGGTGACGCCGGGCTGGCTGGTGCCGCAGGTCTCGGCGAGCCGGCCGACCGACATCGCCCCGGTCCTCAGGCTGGCGAGGATCGCCATTTGTCCGGGCTGGAGCGGCAGCCCGGTCTCGGCAATCACGCTGGCGGCGCTCGCCTGCATCCGCTCGCCCAGCCGTTTCAGCCTGCTGCCGAGGAAAGAGGGGCCCATCTGAGCGACGACGTCGGCCATCCGGCGACTCCATAACGCGATATATAACGCGTTTTGCACAGTGGCGCGGTCGTGGCAACGGGGCGTGGAGCGGTCAGGCCATTCTTGTGAGCACGGCCTCGATCGCCGCCTCGATGGCGGCGTCGCGGGCGAAGTGGGTGGTGTCGAGCACCAGCGCGTCGGCGGCGGGCCTCAGCGGGGCTTCGGCGCGGCCTATGTCGCGCGCGTCGCGCGCGGCGATGTCGCGCTCGATCGCGGCAAGGGCCGCCTCGATCCCGCGCCCTGTGATCTCCAGCCAGCGGCGGCGGGCGCGTTCCTCGACGCTGGCGGTGACGAACAGCTTCACTTCGGCCTCGGGGGCGATCACCGTGCCGATGTCGCGCCCGTCGAGCACCGCCCCCCCTTCCTGCAGCGCGAAGGCGCGCTGACGATCGTGCAAGGCGCGGCGCACTTCAGGATGAACCGAGACGCGGCTCGCAAAGCTGCCGATCTCTTCCGAACGCAGGATGTCGTCCGCCAGCAGGCTGTCCGCGAAGTCGCAGGCGGCGAGCGCGGCATGCGGATCGTCGGGGTTGCCGCCGCCGATCTGCACCTGCCGCCCGACCGCGCGGTAGAGCAGCCCGGTGTCGAGATGGGGCAGGGCAAAATGCGCCGCGAGCGCCTTGGCGATGGTGCCCTTGCCGCTCGCGGTGGGGCCGTCGACGGCGATGATCACTGCCCGGCCTCCCGCGCGTCGATGCGCGCCATCCAGTCGCGATAGATCGCCTCGGCGACAACGGGGCGCTCGGCGATGAAGGCGTGTCTGCCGCCGGGCACCACCGCGAGTTCGGCGCCGGGGGTAAGGGCGGCGAAATCCTGCACCGTGTCGATGCGCGCCTCGTCGTACTGCCCGACCACGAAGAGGATGCGCGCACCCTCGACCCGCGAGAGCAGCGGGGTTGCGTCATAGGTCGCGAGCGTGCCCGAGGCGCGGAACTCGGTCGGGCCCCACATGGCGTTGTAGACCTTGGCGTTGAACCCCTTGCCGCCATAGCGCTGGCGATAGGCGAGGGCTTCGGGCGAGGGGGCGGGGCGGTCGGGCCGGCCGTTATAGGCGGCGTAGAAGGCTGCGGTGGCCGGTTCGCAGACCTCAGCTGCGGGCGGCGTCGGCCCCTCGCAGGCGCGGATCGTGGCGGCGATCTCGTCCGGCAGTTCGCGGATCAGGAGATTGGTGCCGGTGATCCAGTGCGGGGTCGAGATGAAAGTGCCGCTCAGCACCGCCGAGGCGGTATGCTGCGGATAGGCTGCGGCATATTCGAGCGCGATCGCCGAACCCCACGAGTGGCCGATCACGTGCCAGCGGGCGATGCCGAGTTCACGGCGGATCGCCTCAAGCTCGGCCACGAAGCGCGCCGGGCGCCAGTTGGCGGGGTTCTCGGGCCGGTCCGACATCCCGCTGTCGAGCTGGTCGTAAAGGATCACCGGGCGCTGGTCAGCAAGGCTGAGAAGCCCGCCGAAGGCGATATGCGTGCCCCCCGGCCCGCCGTGGATCATGACGACCGGCGTCGCCCCTTCGCCGATCCGCCCGTTGACCCGCGCCCAGACTGTGCCGCCCTCGACCGGGATGCGGTGTTCGGAGGTCGCGGCCGACCAGTCGACCGCCGGATCGGCGGGGAGCGCGGCGGGCTCCTGTGCGGGGGCGCCGGTCGTCAGCAAACCGAGCGCGGCGGCGGCGGCGAGCTTGCGGATCATGACTGTTGCTCCCTTGTCTGTGCCCCCCGCGCGATCCAGGCGCGCCCCAGTCCGAACAGCGCGATCGAAGCCCAGAAGCCCTCGACCATAAGGCTCGCCCAGTCGAGCGGGGTGGTCACGCCGCCGCTTCCCTGAGGAGCCGCGTGAAGGTCGGGAAGCTGGTGTTGATCGGCGCGGTGTCATCGACACTCACGCCCTTGCCGCTCGCTAGGCCCGCCACCGCCATGCTCATGCAGATCCGGTGATCGAGCCGCGTCGCGACATCCGCCCCCTCGGGTGTGCCGGGGAGGGGTTCGCCGCCGGTGCCGTGGATGGTGAGGCCGTCGGCCTGTTCCTCGACCCGCGCGCCGGCGAGTTCGAGCGCGACGGCCATGGTGGCGAGCCGGTCGCTCTCCTTGACGCGCAATTCCTCGAGGCCCGTGGTGCGAGTGGTGCCGCTGGCGAGCGCGGCGGCAACGAACAGCACTGGGAACTCGTCGATCATCGCAGGGGCGATGGCGGGATCGACATCGATGCCCGAGAGTGCTGCATGGCGCACCCGCAGGTCCGCGACGGGCTCGCCGCCGACTTCGCGAGGGCCGATCTCCTCGATATCGGCGCCCATCTGGCGCAGCACCTGCAAAAGTCCGGCCCGGGTCGGGTTGAGGCCGACATTGAGGATGGTGAGGTCGCTCCCCGGCACAAGCGTCGCGGCAACCATGAAGAAGGCGGCCGAGGACGGATCGCCGGGCACGGTCACGTCCATGGGCGTGAGGTCCGCCTCGCCGTGGATCGCGATCACCGTTTCGCCGTTCTCCTCGGCCACTTCGAGCTTCGCGCCGAAGCCGGTCAGCATCCGCTCGGTGTGGTCGCGGGTGGGCACGGGCTCGATCACGCGGGTGATGCCGGGAGTGTTGAGCCCCGCGAGCAATACCGCGCTCTTGACCTGCGCGCTCGCCACCGGGAGCCGGTAGGCAATCGGCACAGCAGGATTGGCACCGCGCAGCATCAGGGGGAGGGTGCCGCCCGCAGAAGCCTCGATGCTCGCGCCCATCTGTGCGAGGGGGTCGATCACCCGCTTCATCGGGCGGCCCGAAAGGCTCGCATCGCCCACGAAGGTCGCGGTGATGGCATGGCTCGCGACGAGACCCATCAGGAGGCGCGTCGAGGTGCCCGAATTGCCCATGTCGAGCGCGTGGTGCGGCTCGAGCAGGCTGCCGACGCCGACCCCGTCGACGCTCCAGACGCCGTCCTCCCCGCGCTCCACCTGCGCCCCGAACTGGCGCATCGCCGCCGCGGTCGCCAACACGTCCTCGCCCTCGAGCAGCCCGGCGATGCGGCTGCGCCCGACCGCGAGCCCGGCGAACATCAGCGCGCGGTGGCTGATCGACTTGTCGCCGGGAACACGGATCGCGCCCTTCAACGGGCCCATCGGCATGAAGCGGTGGCTGGTCATAAGGCGGCGGTCTTTGACAGCGCCCCGCGCTTCTGGCAAGGCGCGCCGCGCATCGGGCCGGAACCCTTGAATCGGGACTTGCCGGAACCCACACTTTGCGTTCAATCCCGCGAAATCGCGAGCCCGCGCTTCGCCCGCCCTGCCACGGGGCGGCCTATTTTGAGGAATACAGATGGCAAAGCCCGAATGGGGTACCAAGCGCACCTGCCCCAAGTGCGGTGAACGCTTCTACGATCTCGGCAAGGACGACCCCGTCACCTGCATCGAATGCGGCGAGACCTGGACGCCCGAGCCGGTGCTCAAGTCCAAGCAGCCGATCCCCTTCGAGGAAGTCGAGAAGAAGGTCGACGTCGATGCCGACGCGGACCTCGGCGGGGACGACGATCTCGGTGACCTCGAGGACATCGAGGACATCGACGAGGACGGCGATTCGCCCGATAACGACGTCGACCTCGGCGGTGACGACGATCTCGGCGTGTCGACCGGCACCGGCGACGACGACGAGGATGACTCCTAAGTCTTTCGCCGGCTCGTCCTCGGTGCGTCCGTGATGCCCTGTCGCTTCTCTGCTTGAGGGCAATGCACCTGCCGCGCGCGTGCGCTCGCGGACGCTGGCGCGACCGGATCAGCTCTCTCGAAGAGATATTGGCCCGGGCCGATCAAATTTCGCTTGCAAGCGGGAGGCGGCCCTTATAATGGCCGCCTCCCGCGAGCAGGGCGCCACGCTCCGCTCGCATGATGACTGGCTCGGGGCCTTAGCTCAGCTGGGAGAGCGCAACACTGGCAGTGTTGAGGTCAGCGGTTCGATCCCGCTAGGCTCCACCAGTCACTACTGATCAAAGTCGAAAGAGATCGCTCCCCAGGGGAGGCTCCTTCGCAACGCTGGCCGACGAGGTTTCGTCCGCCGGCGTTTTTCGCATGATGCGCGGCCCTTTGCGGCCGCGCGAGGAGAAGCTGGCGATGTTCGATACGCTGTCCGACCGTCTTGGCGGTGTCTTCGACAAGCTCAAGGGCCGCGGCGCGCTGCGCGAGCAGGACGTGCGCGATGCCATGCGCGAGGTGCGCATCGCACTGCTCGAGGCCGACGTCGCGCTCCCCGTCGCCCGCCGCTTCATCGATGCCGTTACCGAAAAGGCCGTGGGCCAGGACGTGCTGCGCTCGGTGACGCCGGGGCAGCAGGTCATCAAGATCGTCCATGACGAGCTGGTGGAAACCCTCGGCGGCATGGAGGTCGAGGGGCTGCGCCTCGACGCGCGTCCGCCCGTCGTCATCATGATGGTCGGCCTCCAGGGCTCGGGGAAGACGACCACCACCGCCAAGCTCGCCAAGCTGATCCGTGAACGCCATGGCAAGAAGGCGCTGATGGCCTCGCTCGACGTCAACCGTCCGGCGGCGCAGGAACAGCTCGCGGTGCTGGGCAAGCAGGTCGACGTGGCGACCCTTCCGATCGTGCCGGGCCAGCAGCCGGTCGACATCGCCCGCCGCGCGATGGAATCGGCGAAGCTCCAGAACTTCGACGTCCTCCTCCTCGACACCGCCGGGCGCCTCCACGTCGACGATGCGCTGATGGCCGAGATGAAGGCCGTCGCCAGCGTCTCGGCGCCGGGCGAAGTGCTGCTGGTGGTCGATTCGCTGACCGGCCAGGACGCGGTGAACGTCGCGCAGTCCTTCAGCGGCGAGGTGCCGCTCACCGGTGTGGTGCTGACCCGCATGGACGGCGACGCACGCGGCGGCGCGGCGCTCTCGATGCGCGCGGTCACCGGCAAGCCGATCAAGTTCGCAGGGACAGGCGAGAAGCTCGACGCGATCGAGCCCTTCCGCCCCGGTTCGGTCGCCGACCGCATCCTTGGCATGGGCGACGTCGTCAGCCTCGTCGAGCGCGCAGCGGCGACGATCAAGGAGGAAGAAGCCGAAAAGCTCGCCCGCAACCTCGAGAAGGGCAAGTTCGACCTCGACGATCTCGCCATGCAGCTCAGGCAGATGCGCAACATGGGCGGGCTCGGGATGCTCGCCGGCATGATGCCGGGCATGAAGAAGGCCAAGGCCGCGATGCAGGCGAGCGGGATGGACGACAAGGTGCTCGTCCACCTCGAGGCGGTCATCTCCTCGATGACCCCCAAGGAACGCGCCAACCCCGACCTGATGAACGCCAAGCGCAAGAAGCGGGTCGCTGCGGGTAGCGGGACGGATGTGCAGACGGTCAACAAGCTCCTCAAGATGCATCAGGAGATGGCCCGCGCCATGAAGCAGATCAAGAAGATGGGCGGCCTCAAGGGCCTCGCCGCGATGTTCGGCGGCGGCGGCATGAGCGGCCCCGGCGGTCCGCTGGGCGGAATGGGCGGGCTCGGCGGTTCCGGCGGGCTCCCCGGTCTAGGCGGACCCGGTCCGATGGGCGGCCTTCCCGGCCTCGGCGGCCCGCCACGCAAGAAGTAGTTTCACATCAGTCATTTCGGTTCAGCAGTTCAATTCCACTCGAAAGGTAGATCACAATGTCCATCTCCATCCGGCTCTCGCGCGGCGGTGCCAAGAAGCGTCCCTATTATCGCATCGTCGTCGCCAACAGCCGTAGCCCGCGTGACGGCAAGTACCTCGAGCAGATCGGGACCTACAACCCGCTGCTCGCCAAGGATTCGCCGGAGCGCGTGAAGCTGGTCGAGGACCGCGCCCGCTACTGGCTCGGCGTTGGCGCCCAGCCGACCGATCGCGTCGCCCGCTTCCTCGATGCCGCCGGCATTAAGGAGCGCGCTGCCCGCGTGAACCCCAAGAAGGGCGAGCCGGGCGAGAAGGCCAAGGAACGCGCCGAGGAGCGTGCCGCCAAGATCGCCGAGGCCGAGGAAGCTGCCCGCGCCGCCAAGGAAGAGGCCAAGGCCGCTGCCGAGGCTCCGGCTGCCGAAGAGGCTCCCGCCGAGGAAGCTCCGGCCGAAGAGCAGGCCGAAGGCTGAACCCTCATGTCTCGTCCCGTCACCCTCGCCGCCATCGTCGGCGCGCACGGGGTGGCGGGCGAGGTGCGCCTCAAGCTGTTCGGGGAGGGCGTCGCGGCGCTCTCGACCCACGAAGGCTTCAATGATGGTGCGCTGACGCTCGTGAAGATCCGCGAGGACGGGAAGGGAGGGGCCATCGCCCGCTTCGCCGAGAGCACCTCGCGAGGGGATGCCGAAAAGCTGCGCGGCACCGTGCTGACGGTCCCGCGCGACGCGCTCCCGCCGCTCGCCGAGGGCGAGTTCTATCACGCCGACCTGATCGGTCTGCCAGTCATCACCGATGCGGGCGATGCGGTCGGCACCGTCCTCGGAATCGAGAACTTCGGTGCGACCGACATCGTCGAAATCGCCCGCGAGCCCGCGCCCGGCAAGGGTCCGAAGTCCTTCATGGTGCCGTTGATCCCCGCCGCCGTGATCGGATGGGACGAACACCGGATTGTGATCGCAGCCGCTTTCGCCGAAGACTAGGCGGGTGACACCCCCCGACGGCGCCCTCTGGCAAAGGATCGCGGCACACAAGATCGGCCCGCAGGATGCGAGCCTGACCTTCGCCGCCCGCCTCGCGCGCGAAAACCGGTGGGACGCCGCCCATGCAGAGACGGTGATCGAGGAATACCGGCGCTTCTGCTACCTCGCCGTCACCGCGCAGGTCGAGGTCACGCCGTCGGACGCAGTCGATCAGGCCTGGCACCTCCATCTGACCTACACGCGCGACTACTGGCACACGTTCTGCCCCGAGGTGCTGCGCGCCGACCTTCACCACGGTCCCACGAAAGGCGGTGCGGCCGAAGGCGCCCGCTTCTACCGACAGTATGCCGATACGCTCGCCGCCTACGAAGCCGCCTTCGGCCGCGCGCCGCCCCCCGCCGTCTGGCCTTCCGCAAAGCGACGCTTCAGGATCGATCCGCGGAATGTTCGCGTTAACCTGTTCGATGTTATTGTCATCCGTCGCCGGGTCGCGCTGGCGCTGGGCCTGCTTGCCTTAGCGGGAGGCTGGTTCGCAGGAAGGATCCTGTAATGGAGTTGTTCTCGTCCTGGACGGGAAGCGATTTCTTGCTGTTTTATGGCCTCTTGCTCGGCCTGGCGAGCGTTGCGGCCTGGTGGATCCCGGCGCATCTGCGTGAGCCCGGACGGTGCGGCGATTCGCTCGATTTCGAAAGCGTTGCCTACCTCGTGGGCGGACGGGACCGTCTGGTCGATGCGCTGCTGGCCGATCTCTTCGCGCGCGGCGCCCTGTCCGCGGCCGACGGGCAGAGGCTGTCGATCGGCGAACCGGCGCAATTCGTCGATCCCGCGGCGAAGGCTGTGCTGGCCCTCGACCCGCCGCTCACGCGCGACAAGACGCGCAAGGCGCTCGAGGCCCATGCCGAGCGGATCGCCGCCCGCCTGCGCCGCGCCGGGCTGCTGCTGCGGTCCGAGGAACTGGGCCGGCTGCGCTGGCTGTCGGTCGCGCCCTTCGCAGCGCTGTTCCTGCTCGGCCTCTATCGCCAGCGGGCGGGCAGCATAGCCGGCGAGCCGACCGGTTTTCTCGTGGTCCTGCTCGGCCTGACCGTCGCGCTGGCGGCGATCCGCTTCGTGCGCAGCGATCCGCGCACCCAGGCGGGGATCGCTGCGGTCGCCGACCTGCGTGCGCGCAGCAGCCGTGCCGCGCGCGCGCCGCGCGCCGAGGAGGCGGCGATGGCGGTGGCGCTGTTCGGCACAGGTGTGCTGGTCGGCACGCCGTGGGAGGCGGTCCACGCGATGCGTCAGAAGGACGGCGATGCGGGCACCGGCGCAGAAAGCTCGAGCGACGGCGGATCGGGCGACGGCGGGGGCGGCTGCGGCGGTTGCGGAGGCTGACGTCCGGGCGTAAGCGGCGGGGATGACCACGCTTTCCGTCGCCGTCGTGCAAGCCGCTCCCGTCCCGCTCGACGTCACGGCGGGCATCGACAAGGCCGTGCGTCTCGCGCGCGACGCGGTTGAAAGCGGCGCGAAGGTGGTGGCCTTCGGCGAGACCTTTCTGGGCGGCTATCCCCTGTGGCTGGACGAGGCGCCGGGCGCGGCCTTGTGGGATCACCCCGGCACCAAGGCGCTGCATGCGATCATGCTGGAGCAAGCGGTGGTCGCCAATGACGAGCGGCTGCTGCCCTTGCGGGAACTGGCCGACGCGAGCGGAGCGATCATCAGCATTGGCGCGCATGAGCGGGTGCGCCGAAGCCTTGTCAACAACCAGCTGACCTTCCGCCCCGGCCTGCCGGTGCTCGATCACCGCAAGCTTGTGCCGACCCACGGCGAGCGCCTGATCTGGGCGCGCGGCGATGGCTCGACCTTGGGGGTGCATCAGGCAGAATGGGGCCGCCTCGGCACGCTGATCTGCTGGGAGCACTGGATGCCCTTGGCGCGCGCGGCGATGCACAATCTCGGCGAGGATGTGCACGTGGCGGCATGGCCGACGGTGCGCGAGAGCCACCAGATCGCCTCGCGGCATTATGCGATGGAGGGCCGCTGCTTCGTTCTGGCTGCGGGGCTGGTTCAGAAGCGCGACGATCTGTTCGATGGGCTGGAGCGGGTGGGCGGCAACGCCGAAGCCAAGGCACTGTTCGACGCGATCCCGAGCGAGATCCTCAACCGCGGCGGCTCCCTGATCGCCGCCCCCGACACCCGCGTGATCGCGCAGGCGGGCGAAGGCGAGGAGACGCTCTTCGCCCAACTTGACCTCGGCGAAGTGGCCGAGGGGGTGACGAACCTCGATACCGACGGGCATTACGCGCGGCCCGACGTGTTCGAGCTGAACGTCGATGCGCGTGCAAGGGAGGGTGTGCGATGGAACTGAGACTCGGCAAGCCGCGCGAGAAGTGGTTCTTCCTGCTGGTGTTGCCGCTGGCGGTCGCGGTGGAATGGTGGTTCGCGCGGACGCTCGACTGGGCCGCCTATCCGCGCAGCGAATGGGTCGCGCTCGTCGACCTGTGCCTGTTCCTGCCGGTCCTCTACCTGGCCGGGTTCCGCAGCGACCTCACCGCCAAGGCTCGGGTGCTGCGTGCGCTGGGCATTGCCGGGATCGGTCTCGTCGCGGCGAGGTGGATTGTCCCGGCTGCGAACCAGTTTCTGATCGCCGACCTGTCCAGCCTGCGCAATGCCACGCTGGTGGTGGTGCTTGCCTTCGAAGGCTGGGTTCTCTGGAAGATGATCGGCGCGGTCTATCGCCGCAACGCCGACGCCAAGACGCTCGAACGGGAATTCGGCATCCCGGACTGGATCGCTCGGCTGTTGGTGATCGAGGCGCGCTTCTGGAAGGCCGTGTGGTCACGCCTGGGTCGCAAATGACCTTCGCCGCCACCATCCTCACACTCTACCCCGAGATGTTCCCCGGGCCGCTCGGGCACTCGATCGCGGGGCGCGCGCTGGCCGAGGGCAAGTGGGCCTGCGAGACGGTGCAGATCCGCGACTTCGCCACCGACAAACACCGCACGGTCGACGACACCCCCGCAGGTGGCGGGGCGGGGATGGTGCTGAAGTGCGATGTGCTGGCGCGGGCGCTCGACAGCGCGCCTGCCGCCGGACGCCCCATCCTCGCCATGACCCCGCGCGGAAAACCCATCACCCAGCAGCGTATTCGCGAACTCGCGGCAGGCCCCGGCGTCATCATCCTGTGCGGGCGGTTCGAGGGGTTCGATGAGCGCCTGTTCGAGGCGCGGCCGCAGATCGAGCAGGTCTCCCTTGCCGACATCGTGCTCTCCGGCGGCGAGATGGCGGCGCTCACCCTCCTTGACGCTTGCATTCGCCTCCTTCCCGGCGTAATGGGCGCGCCTTCAAGCGGGACCGAGGAAAGCTTCGAAACGGGGCTTCTCGAATACCCGCACTACACCCGACCTCAGGAATGGGAAGGGCGCACGATCCCCGAAGTGCTGCGATCGGGGGATCATGCGAAAATCGCTGCTTGGCGCAAGGCAAGGAGCGAGGATGACACACGGTCACGCAGGCCGGACTTGTGGGAGCGCCATGAGGGCGCTCGGGTCCAGTCTGCCTCTGGCGCGCGGCGCAAAACCAAGGAACCGGACCAGTGAACCTGATCCAGCAGATTGAAGCCGAAGAAATCGCCAAGTCCGGCAAGGACATCCCCGAATTCCGCGCGGGCGACACCGTCCGCGTCGGCGTGAAGGTGAAGGAAGGCAACCGCGAGCGTATCCAGGCCTATGAAGGCGTCGTGATCGCCCGTTCGAACCGCGGCATGGGTTCGAACTTCACCGTGCGCAAGATGAGCTTCGGCGAAGGCGTCGAGCGCGTCTTCCCGCTTTACTCGCCGATCGTCGAGAGCATCACCGTGGTGCGTCGCGGCGTCGTGCGCCGGGCCAAGCTCTACTACCTGCGCGGCCGCACCGGCAAGAGCGCTCGGATCGTCGAGCGCAAGGCATCCGCGCCCAAGGCGTAAGGCTTTCTCGGCCAGCGAATTGCGAAGGGCGGCGCCTCCGGGTGCCGCCCTTTTGTTTTGGGGCACTTGCCAATACCCCTCGTCATTGCAAGGAGCGTAGCGACGAAGCAATCCAGAGCGGCACTGGCTGACCCTGGATTGCCGCGCCGCCTTTGGCGGCTCGCAATGACGAGGTGAGCCTTGGATGCGTTCGATTTCTGCTGCGATTGCTCTTTCTCTTTCCCTATGCACCTGCCTGACCACGCCCGCCATGGCGGAGAGCATCGCGATGGCTGAGACCTCTCCCACCCTCTCGCTCGAACGCGTCTTCGCCTCGCCCGGACTCGATGGCCCGGCGCCGCGGCAGGTCAAGCTTTCGCCCGACGGGCGCTTCCTCACCCTGCTCAGGAACCGCGCCGAGGAGCGCGAGCGCTACGACCTGTGGGGCTACGACATCGAGACCCGCGAATGGCGGATGCTGGTCGATTCGGAGAAGCTCGGGAGCGGGCGCGAACTTTCGGAAGACGAGAAGATGCAGCGCGAACGCGCGCGCGTCGCCGGCTTCAAGGGCATCATCTCCTACCAGTGGGCGAGCGATGGCAGCGGCGTGCTGGTGCCGCTCGACGGCGATCTGTTCCTCGCCAGGCTCGACGGCACGGTGACGCAGCTTACCGACACCGAGGGCACCGAACTCAATCCCAAGCTTTCGAGCAAGGGCGGGTTCGTCAGCTTCGTGCGCGATCGGCGGCTATGGGTCGGGCCGGTGGGCGGCGAAGCCCAGCCGGTCACGCCGGAGGGCGAGGCCGAGACGATCCGCTGGGGCGAGGCGGAGTTCGTCGCGCAGGAGGAGATGCACCGCCTCCAGGGCTACTGGTGGAGTCCCGACGACAGCCGCATCGTCGTCCAGCGCACCGACGAAGCGAGTGTCGGCATCGTCACCCGCGCCGCGATCGGCGCCAAGAGCACCAAGGTGTTCGACCAGCGCTATCCCGCGGCGGGCACCGACAATGCCGTGGTCGAGCTCTACGTGGTGAACCCCGACGGATCGGGGAAGGTCAAGATCGACCTCGGGCTCGATCTCGATATCTATGTGGCCCGCGTCGACTGGGCGCCCGATGCCTCGGCGATTTACGTCCAGCGGCAGGACAGGGCGCAGACCAGGATCGACGTGCTCAAGGTCGATCCCGCGACGGGCGCCTCGCAGATCTGGTTCACCGAAACCGCCGCGCGGCCCGATTACTGGATCAACCTTTCGGACAACTACCGCTTCCTCGCCGACGGCAGCCTGCTGTGGTGGTCGGAGCGGGACGGCTACGGCCACTTCTATCGCTATGCGGGCGGGCAGTGGCAGCAGCTCACCCGCGGCACTTCGCCGACGACCGCGCTCGTCGGGGTGGACGAGACCGCAGGGACCTTCACCTATCAGGCGACCGCGGACGTCCTCACGCAGCAGATCTACCGGGCGCGCCTCGATGGCACCGGCGAGTCCGAGCTGCTCACCGATCCCGCCTTCACCAACGCCGGCAGCATGGATGGGGCGGGGCGCCTGCTCTACGTGACGCGCTCGAGCCCCACGCAGCCGCCGCAGTCCTATCTGGCGATGCCGGACGGCGAGCAGGTGGCGTGGATCGAGGAGAACCGGGTCGAGGGCGAGCATCCCTATGCGCCCTTCCTCGCCAGCCACGTCACCCCGGAATACGGCACCATCGCCGCCGAGGACGGCACGCCGCTCCATTGGATGATGCTCAAGCCGAAGATGGAGCCGGGCAAGCGCTACCCGGTGTTCTTCAGCCATTACGGCGGCCCCGGTCCGCAGATGGTGACCAAGGGCTGGGGCGGGGCGCTCGCTCAGGCGATCGTGGACAAGGGCTACATCTACTTCGTGCTCGACAACCGCGGCTCGGCGAACCGGGGCGTGGATTTCGAACAGCCGCTCTACCGCGCGATGGGCGGGGTCGAGGTGCGCGACCAGAAGGCGGGCGCGCTGTTCCTGAAGAGCCTCGAATTCGTCGATCCCGACAAGATCGCGACTTATGGCTGGTCTTACGGCGGCTACATGACCCTGAAGATGCTCGAGGCCGATCCCGGGCTCTACGCCGCCGGGATCGCGGGCGCGCCGGTGACACGCTGGGAGCTTTACGACACCCACTACACCGAACGCTACATGGGCGATCCCCGCGAGGTTCCGCAAGCCTACGAGCAGGCGAGCGCCATTCCCGATGCGCCGACAATCGCCGATCCGATGCTGTTGATCCATGGGATGGCCGACGACAACGTGGTGTTCGAGAACGCCTCGGAACTGATCAGCGTGCTTCAGGAAAGCAACACGCCGTTCGAAATGATGCTCTATCCGGGATACACGCACCGTGTGTCGGGCGAAAAGATCGGACCGCATGTCTGGAATTCGATCATGCGGTTTATGGCCGGCCACGGGGTAACGCCGCCGAAGTAGGCTGAACGCAAAACATAGCTATTCGTCATGCTGAACTTGTTTCAGCATCCATCCCGCACCATAGAGCCTCGGCACGCGAGGCCTATGGACCCTGAAACAGGTTCAGGGTGACGGAACGGCTCGCAAGGTGGTCAGGAGTTCAGATGGGTTACCGGGTGGCAGTGGTCGGAGCGACCGGCAATGTCGGGCGCGAGATGATGCAGGTCCTCGCCGAGCGCGAGTTCCCGTGCGACGAGGTCGCGGCGGTCGCATCGTCGCGGTCGGTCGGCACCGAGGTCGAGTTCGGCGACACGGGCAAGATGCTCAAGTGCAGGAACATCGAGCATTTCGACTTCGCCGGCTGGGACATCGCCCTGTTTGCCGCCGGTAGCGGCCCGGCCAAGGAATATGCCCCCAAGGCGGCGGCCGCCGGGTGCGTCGTCATCGACAATTCCTCGCTCTACCGCATGGACCCCGACGTGCCGCTGATCGTGCCCGAGGTGAACCCCGACGCGATCGACGACTACGTGAAGCGCAACATCATCGCCAACCCCAACTGCTCGACCGCGCAGCTGGTGGTGGCGCTGAAGCCCCTGCACGACGCCGCCACGATCAAGCGCGTGGTGGTGGCGACCTACCAGTCGACCTCAGGCGCGGGGAAGGCCGGGATGGACGAGCTCTTCGCGCAGTCGCGCGCGATCTTCGTCGGCGATCCGGTCGCGCCCGCCAAGTTCACCAAGCAGATCGCCTTCAACGTGATCCCCCACATCGACACCTTCCTTGACGACGGGTCCACCAAGGAAGAGTGGAAGATGGTGGTCGAGACCAAGAAGATCCTCGATCCCAAGATCAAGCTCACCGCCACCTGCGTGCGCGTGCCGGTGTTCGTTGGCCACTCGGAAGCGGTCAACATCGAGTTCGAGAACGAGCTGTCCGCGGAGGCCGCGATGGACATCCTGCGCGAAGCGCCGGGCGTGATGCTCGTCGACAAGCGCGAGGACGGCGGATACGTCACCCCCATCGAATGCGTTGGCGACGCCGCGACCTTCGTCAGCCGCGTGCGCGACGATCCGACCATCGAGAACGGCATCAGCCTGTGGTGCGTGTCGGACAATCTCCGGAAGGGCGCGGCGCTCAACGCGGTGCAGATCGCCGAACTGCTCGGCCGCCGGCACCTGAAGAAGGGCTGATCGCGGTGCGGACCGTCTGCCTCGCGCTGCTCGGCTCCTTCGCTCTCGCCGGGTGCGACAGCGGCGCGGTGCCGAGCCCTGCCGAGCGCCAGCAGGGCGAGGCGCCCGCCGCCACGCTCGCGGCCAACGCGGTGGAACTGCGCGGCGAGGGGCTGTCGGCCGGGCCGGAAAGCTTCTACTTCGCCGCCGGACAGCAGGAGGTCCAGACGGCGCTCGCCAAGGCATTGGGCGCGCCGCTGCGTTCGGGCGACAACCCCGAATGCGGCGCGGGGCCGATCACCTTCGTCGATTTCGCAGGCGGGCTCACCGCGCATTTCCAGGACGGCCGGCTCGTCGGCTGGAACTGGCACGCCCCGCAGGACGGCGATGCCGCCGCGACCGGCACGGTCCGGCTCGCCGGCGAGGTCCAGGTCGGCTCGCCGCGCTCAACGCTCGAGGCGGCGCCCGGCTTCGCCCGGGTCGAAGGCAGCACGCTCGGCGAGGAATTCGCGCTCGGCGAGAAGGTCGGCGGCTTCATCACGGGCGACAAGGTGGAGATGCTCTATGCCGGGACCCAGTGCTTCTTCCGGTGATCGGGGCATGACTGCGGCGAGCGAACTCTTCGCGAGCTTCGATGGCACCCGTCTCGCCGTCCACACGCAAGGGGAGGGCCGCCCGGTGGTCCTGCTCCACGGGCTGTTCTCCTCGGCGCAGATGAACTGGATCAAGTGGGGACACGGCGCGCGTCTGGCGTCGAAAGGCTTCCGGGCGATCATGCTCGATTTCCGCGTCCACGGGATGAGCGAGGCGCCCCATGATCCGGCCGCCTATCCGCCCGGCGTGCTGGTCCGCGACGTGGCGGCGTTGGCCGAGCACCTCGGGCTCGAGCCGGGCGGCTTCGATCTCGTCGGCTTCTCGCTCGGCGCGCGCACCGCGATCCACGCGGTCGCGCATGGCATCCTCGAACCGCGCCGCTTGTGCGTCTGCGGCATGGGCGTGGCGGGCCTTGCCGAGTGGGAACGCCGCGCCGCGCACTTCACACGGGTGATCGACGAGTTCGACACCATCGGCCCCGGCGACCCGGCCTTCACCGCGCGCACCTTTTTGAAGTCGCAAGGGGTGGACCGGGTGGCGGCACGCCTGCTGCTCGGCGCGATGGAGGACTTCGACCTTGCCCGGCTCGCCGCCATCACCATGCCGAGCGCGGTGATCTGCGGCGACGAGGACCACGACAACGGTTCGGGCGAGGAACTCGCCGCGCTGCTCCCCGATGCGCGCTTCATCACAGTGCCCGGCGGGCATCTCAACAGCGTCACCAAGCCCGAACTGGGCGAGGCGATCGCGGGGTTCCTGTCCGCGTGAGCCAGCGCGCGCTCATCGTGGTGGGGTGGCGCGAGCTCGTCAGCCTGCCCGAATTGGGCCTCACCGGCATTCCCGCCAAGATCGACACCGGTGCGCGTACCTCCTCGCTCCATGCCCATGTGCTCGAGGATTTCCTGAGGGGCGGCGAACGCTTCGTGCGCTTCGCGGTCGACTGGGGCGGGGAGCGGCATTTCTGCGAGGCGGTGCATGTCGACGTGCGCGGCATCACCAGCAGCAACGGCGACCAGCAGACCCGCTTTGTCATAAAGACGCCGCTCATGATCGGTAGTATTCGCTTCCGGGCGGAAATCAGCCTGGCGGATCGTTCCCAGATGCAATTCCCGATGCTGATCGGGCGCACGGCGCTCAGGCGGCGGATGGTGGTGGACAGCGGCCATTCGTGGCTGCAATCTCCCGCAATTGCGCATAAGGGGCGCCTCCGCCGGTGAGCGTTTTCCAGCCGGGTGAGATCACTCGGCGGTTCGGAAAACGCGACAGAACAAAGGTCATGCGCCGGTCTTGAAAGGGCTTCCATGAAAATCGCGATGCTGGCGCGCAACGCCAACCTCTATTCGCACAAGCGGCTCAAGGAGGCTGCCGAGGCGCGGGGGCATACGCTCGACATCCTCAACACGCTGCGCTGCACGGTGCATATCGCCAGCCACCGTCCGCAGGTGTTCTACAACGGGGCGCCGATCGCGGCCTATGATGCGGTGATCCCGCGCATCGGTGCCTCGATCACCAACTATGGCCTTGCGATCCTGCGCCAGTTCGAGATGACCGGGATCTGGTCCCTGAACGAGAGCGTCGCGATCGGCCGCAGCCGCGACAAGCTGAGGTCCCTCCAGATCCTCGCCAAGCACGGCCTCGGACTGCCGCTGACCGCTTATGCAAACGATCCCAAGGCGGCCGAGGAGATCATCAGGGCGGTGAAGGGCCCGCCGGTGGTCATCAAGCTGATCGAGGGCACGCAGGGCATCGGGGTGGTGCTGGCCGAAACCATGTCGAGCGCCAAATCGGTGATCGAGGCGTTCCGCGGCGCCAATGTCAACATTCTCGTCCAGGAGTTCATCAAGGAAGCGGGCGGCACCGATATCCGCGCGCTGGTGGTGGGCGGCAAGGTGGTCGCGGCGATGAAGCGCACCGGGGCGCCGGACGAGTTCCGCTCGAACCTCCACAGGGGCGGGAGCGCCGATGTGATCAAGATTACCCCCGAGGAACGCTCCACCGCGGTGCGCGCGGCCAAGCGCATGGGGCTGAACGTGTGCGGGGTGGACATGCTGCGCTCGAATCACGGCCCCGTCATCATGGAGGTCAATTCCTCCCCCGGTCTCGAGGGGATCGAGAGCGCCACCGGCAAGGATGTCGCCGGTCAGGTCATCGATTTCATCGCGGCCAACGCGAAGGGCGGCGCGACCAAGACCAAGGGCAAGGGGTAGGGCGCCCTAGGCGTTGCGCGCCATCAGCCCGCCGTCGACCGGGATCGCCGCGCCGGTGATGTAGCTCGCCGCGGGCAGCACCAGCGAGAGCGTGACGTGCGCGACCTCCTCGGGCTCGCCGTAGCGCCCGAGCGCCGTGCGGCGCTTGGCGAAGAGCGCCTTGTGCTCTTCCGCGACGGCGCTCGTCATGGCGGTGCGGATCGGCCCCGGACAGATGCAGTTGACCGTGATTCCCTCCGGCCCGAGATCGACCGCGAGGCCGCGGGTCAGTCCCACGACGCCGCTCTTGGCCGCGACATAGGGCGTGTCGCCCGGGGTGGCGCCGAGCCCCTCGGTCGAGGCGATGTTGACGATCCGGGCGGCATCGCTCTGGCGCAGGAAAGGCAGCGCGGCGCGCACCATGCGCTGGTGCGCGGTCAGCATCACCGCGAGGGCGCGTTGCCAGCTGTCCTCGTAAGCCGGATCGTCGAGCGCGCAGAAGCTCGAGACGCCGGCATTGTTGACGAGGATGTCGACGCGTCCGAAGTCGGCGGCGACCTGCGCCACGGTCCGTGCGATCGCCGCGCCGTCGGCCACGTCCAGCGCATAGGCGCGCGCCCCGCCCCCGCACTCGGCCGCGACTGCTTCGCAGGCGGCAAGGTCGAGGTCGGTGACGGCCACCAGCGCCCCTTCGGCCGCGAACAGCCGCGCGGTCGCCCGGCCCATGCCGCTCGCCGCGCCGGTGATGATCGCGGCGCGTCCGGCGATCGAGCGGGACAGGGGTGCTGCGGGCATGAACGGGCTCCGGCTTGGCGTGGTCCGCCATGCTAGCGCAAGGGTGCTGCGGCGTCATCGGCTGTGCCGGCGCAAATCTTTGGCGCCAGGGGCAGGGAAAATCGGCTATGGTGCTGTGCGGGGTCACCAATGGAGGGGGATTCATGATCGCACGTATGGCCGTGTCGCTTGCCGCTTGCGCAGGCCTTGCTCTCGGCGCGCTCGGCGCCGTCCCTGTCGCAGCCGAGGATGCCAGCGTCGCGCAGCGCCTCGAACGCGAGGGCATCAATTTCGAGGTCGACAGCGACGGCGACTACAAGCTGGTCTACAATTACAAGCAGGAGGGTCGGACGCAGGTGGTGTTCGTCGCCGGCAAGACCGAAACCGTGTCCGGCCTTGCGGTGCGCGAGATCTTCTCGCCTGCCGGGCGGGTCAGCGCGGACGGAATCACCGGCAGCAAGGCGCTCGAACTGCTTGAGGGTTCGAGCAAGATCAAGCTCGGCAGCTGGGAAATCCGCGGCGACGTGCTGTATCTCGTGGCCAAGGTGCTCGACAGCGCGACTTCGCAGGAACTCGCGAGCATAATCAACGTGACGGCCGGCACCGCCGACGACATGGAGATCGAGCTGTCGGGCGCCAAGGACGAGCTGTAGGCGGCCCGATTGCCATTCGCTCGGCGGAACGGCGGTTCGTTGCCGCCGTCCGGTCCGCTCGGCGGAACGGCCGTTCGTTGCCGCCGTCCGGTCCGCTCGGCGGAACGGCGGTTCGTTGCCGCCGTCCGGTCCGCTCAGCGGAACGGCGGTTCGTTGCCGCCGTCCGGTCCGCTCAGCGGAACGGCGGTTCGTTGAACGCGCGCAGCTTGCGGCTGTGCAGCCGATCGCCCTCATCGCGCAGCATCGCGCAAGAGACGATGCCGATCTGGAGGTGCGCCGCGATCGCTTCCTCGTAGAACTTGTTCGCCTGCCCCGGCAGCTTGATCTCGCCGTGGAGCGGCTTGTCCGAGACGCATAGCAGCGTGCCGTAGGGTACCCGGAAGCGGTAGCCCTGCGTGGCGATGGTCGCGCTCTCCATGTCGATGGCGATGGCGCGGCTCTGCGAGAAGCGCTTGGCCGAGGAGGAATAGCGCAGTTCCCAGTTGCGGTCGTCGGTGGTGACGACCGTGCCGGTGCGCATCCGCTGCTTGAGGTTCGCGCCCTGCACACCCGAGACCTGCTCGGCCGCCGCGGCCATCGCCTGCTGCACCTCGGCAATCGGCGGGATCGGCACCTCGGGCGGGAGGACGGGATCGAGCACGTGGTCGTCGCGCAGGTAGGCGTGGGCGAGCACGAAGTCGCCGATCTTCTGGGTCGAGCGCAGGCCCCCGCAGTGGCCGATCATCAGCCAGGCGTGCGGGCGCAGCACCGCGAGGTGATCGCAGATCGTCTTGGCGTTGGAGGGTCCGACGCCGATGTTCACGAGCGTGATCCCGCGCCCGTCCTCGCGGATCAGGTGATAGGCGGGCATCTGGTGGCGGCGCCATGCGGTGTCGTTGAGCTGATCCTGCGCGTGCGGGGTCGGCTCGCGGATGTCGAGCCCTGCCGCCCCGGTGAGCGCGACATAGCCGTCCTTGCCGATCTGCGCCGCGCCCCAGTTCACGAATTCATCGACGTAGCGGTGATAGTTGGTGAACAGGATGAAGTCCTGGAAGTGGGTGACCTCGCTTCCCGTGTAGTGCTTGAGGCGCGCCAGCGAGTAATCGGTGCGCAGCCCGTCGAACAGCGAGAGCGGCATGGCATCGCCGCCATCGAAGTCGATACCGTCGGCGAGTTCGTCGCCGATCAGCGCAAGATCGGTCGAGGGGAAGTGCGCCGCGATCTCCTGCGGGACGATCCCGACCATCGCCGCTCCGGCCTCGCCGTCGAGCACGTAGGGGAACGGAATCTCCTGCCGCGACCGGCTCACAGTCACCTCCACTTCGTAAGTGTTGGCAATGAGTTGCAGCTGCTCGGTCAGATATTGCGCGAAGAGATCGGGGCGGGTCACCGTGGTGGTGTAGGTGCCCGGCGACTCAAGCCGCCCGAAGGCGCGGCTGCGATCGTTGCGCGAGGCGATCCCGGTGTAGCGCAGTTCGACCTGCGGATAGGCATAGGAGCCGTCGGCGCGCCGCGCCGGGGGCGGCAGGGTGCCGTCGCGCCCAAAGGCGATCACGTCCTCGCGCAGGGTGCGCACGGCGTCGTCGTAATGCTGCTGGAGCTCGGAGAGGATGAGGGGAATGTCGATCATGGCAGTTGCTCTGCTCCTTTTGTGTTATCGTTGCGTGGCAGCACATTCGCGCGGACCGGCGCCGTTTACAAGAAGGGCGCGGAAACCGCATTCGGTTCCCGCGCCCTCCGGTGTCCTTTGTGGCCCGTGGGCCGGAAGGCTTATTCGCCGTCGCGCTCTTCGAGCAGTTCGGCCGGGATCTCGCCAGGCTCGAGCCCGGTGTCGATGCGGGTCGCCTCGGCCTGTTCCTCGATCTCGCGCTGTTCGTCTTCGAACATCTGGGCGAGCACGTCGACCCCTTCGCTCTGCAGCTTGGCTTCGTCGTCCGAGCGGGCGACGTTGGCCTTGACGGTCACGCGCACTTCGGGGTGAAGGGCAATGGTCACGTCATGCATGCCGATGGTCTTGATCGGCGCGCCGAGGATGACCATGCGCTTGTCGACCGCGTGGCCCTGATCGGCGAGGCCCGACACGATGTCGCGCACGCTTACCGAGCCATAGAGCTGTCCGGCGTTCGAGGCGGCGCGGATCAGCACCACTTCTGCGCCTGCAACCTTCTCACCCTGCGCTTCGGCATCGGTGCGGCGGGCGGCGTTTTCGGCCACCAGACGCTCACGGTTGGCTTCGAAGACCTTCTTGTTGGCTTCGTTGGCGCGCAGCGCCTTCTTCTGCGGCAGCAGGAAATTCCTCGCGTAGCCGTCCTTCACGGAGACGACGTCGCCGATCGCGCCGAGCTTCTCGATGCGCTCAAGGAGAATGATGTCCATGTCTCTTTCTCCTTACTTCACGATGAAGGGCAGCAGGCCGATCTGGCGCGCGCGCTTGATCGCCTGGGCCAGTTCACGCTGCTTCTTCGCCGAGACGGCGGTGATGCGCGAGGGCACGATCTTGCCACGCTCGGACATGAAGCCCTGGAGGAGGCGCACGTCCTTGTAATCGATCTTGGGGGCGTCCTTGGCCGCGAAGGGGCAGGACTTGCGGCGGCGGAAAAACGGGCGGGCCATCAGTCGCGCTCCTCACGGGTTTCGCGGCGCTTACGCTCGCGTTCGTTCTTGCGCATCATCACGGAAGGGCCTTCCTCGTGCTCTTCCACGCGGATGGTCATGTAGCGGATGACGTCTTCGTTGATGCGGGTCTGGCGCTCGAGTTCCGCCACAACGCTGCCCGGGGCATCGATGTTGAGCAGCACGAAGTGCGCCTTGCGGTTGCGCTCGATCTTGTAGGCGAGCGACTTCAGGCCCCAGGTCTCGGTCTTGGTGACCTTGCCGTTGCCGGCTTCGACGATTTCGGTGGCTTGCGCCGCCAGCGCGTCGACCTGAGCCTGGCTCAGGTCCTGACGCGCAAGAAAGACGTGCTCGTAGAGCGGCATCTTGCGTCCTTTCACTACCATGCCGATCGCTGGCTGATCCGGCGCTGACGCGGCGGGGCCCCTCCGGCTTTCTTCCATATCCGCAAGGGCGCATCCCAAGCGAAGGGCGGCCCCTTACAGCTTTGCCGGGGAATTGCAAGTCTTGTCCGTCGGGAACCGGACGTGCAGGCGCCGGGTTTGCCAAGCAACGATTCGCGAAGGGGGTTGCCGTGCCGTCAGGACTGGTCGCGTTGCTCGACGACATTTCGGTGATCGCCAAGGCGGCTTCGGCCTCGATCGACGACATCGGCGTCGCCGCGTCACGCGCCGGGGTGAAGACTGCGGGCGTGGTGATCGACGATGCGGCGGTGACGCCGAGCTACGTGACCGGCCTCAGCCCGGCGCGCGAGATTCCGATCATCTGGAAGATTGCCAAGGGGTCCTTGCGCAACAAGCTCCTCTTCCTGCTCCCCGCCGCGCTGCTGCTGTCGGAGTTCCTGCCGTCCGCAATCATCTGGCTGCTGATGATCGGCGGCGCCTTCCTGTGCTACGAGGGCGCGGAGAAGGTCATGGAGAAGCTCGGCGCGGCCAAGCACGGTGCGACGCTCGAGGACGAGATCACCGATCCCGTCGCCTTCGAGAACGAGCGCGTCGGCGGGGCGATCCGCACCGATTTCATCCTCTCGGCCGAGATCATGGCGATCGCGCTCGCCGAGGTCGCTGCGGAGTCGCTGGTGATGCGCGGGGTGGTGCTGGCCGTGGTCGCCATCGCGGTGACGGTGGCGGTCTACGGCGCGGTCGGGGGAATCGTGAAGATCGACGACCTCGGGCTCCACCTCACCCGGCAGGCGAGCGCGAGCAAGCAGGCCTTCGGGCGCTTCCTGCTGCGCTTCGTGCCGAAGCTGCTGACATTCCTCTCGATCGTGGGCACGCTGGCGATGCTGTGGGTCGGCGGCGGGATCATCGTCCACGGCACCCACGAGGTCGGCTTTCACGCCGTCTACGACATCGTCCACGGCGCCGAGTATGCCGTCAAGGGCGCGACCGGGCCGCTCGGCGGGGTGCTGGGGTGGCTGACCTATGCCGGGCTCTCGGCAGTGCTGGGGCTGGTGCTGGGCGGGATCATCGCTGTCGTCTTGCACAAAGTGCTGGGTGTCGGCGGACACGAAGCGCACTAGACGGCTCGGCATGACCACGCCCATCCTCTACACCTGCGCGCGCTCGCGGGGGCTGCGCGCGACCTGGACGGCCGAGGAAGCCGGGGTCGATGTCGACCTTCGCATCATTCCCTTCCCGCCGCGCCATCTCGCCCCCGAATACCTCGCGCAGAACCCGCTCGGCACCGTGCCGCTGCTGATCGACGGCGAGACGCGGATGACCGAGAGCTGCGCGATCGCCCACTACCTCGCCACGCGCGACGGCTACACCGACCTCGCCATCGCCCCGGGCGAGCCGGACTACGGCGAATACTGCGACTTCGCCTTTCACGCCGATGCCACGATCACCTTCCCGCAGACGGTCTACATGCGATTTTGCCTGTTCGAGAAGGACAGGGGATTAGAGGAGGCAGGCCACGCTTACGCCAAGTGGTTCCACAAGCGCCTCGTCAAGGTCGAGCAGCGCCTCGATGGCCGTGATTACCTGTGCGCCGACCGCTTCACCGTTGCCGACATTTGCGTCGGCTACGCGCTGATCCTCGCCCAGAACGTGGGGCTCGACGAGGACGTGCCGGAGAGCCTCAAGGCCTACCGTGAGCGCCTGACCGCGCGCCCCGCCTACCGCCGCGCCTTCGCGCGCGAGGAGGAGGGGAGGCTGGCGCTCGAGGCGGCCGCGCGGTAGCCGGCGCGGCCCCCGCCGGCGGCACCAGCCGGTCAGAGCCGCTTGCCGGTGCGACGCGCCGCCGCCCGCCGCCCGTGCATTTGCCGCTGGCGCCTGCTCTCGTGAGAGCCTATCGAGGCGCGGCTTCGTCGGACATCCGGGCCGCGCGCCGGATCATCCTCCCCGTCGCTGCCACCTTGCCCCACCTCACGCGGACGGGACCACCACCTTGCGCCTCCAGATCAACGTGCATCTCGACTATGCCCTGCCGCGGGTGTGCGACCTGCTCTTGCAGATCGAGGCCGCGGCGATCCCCGAGCAGCGCATCGAAGCGGCGCATCTCGACATCTCCGATTGCGAACACTTCGCCCGCGTCCCTGCGCAGGATCAGATCGGCGAGCGCATCTGGCTCAGGAAGGAAGGGCAGCTGCTGGTCGACTACCGCGCCACCGTCGGCATCGAGCGGATCTGTCGCGACGTCGCGAGCCTCCCCGCGCTCCCGCCGCACCGCCTGCCGGGCGAGACGGTGCAATACCTGCTGCCTTCGCGCTATTGCCCCTCGCACCAGTTCACGGACTTCGTGAACGAGCGGTTCGGCGACCTCGAGGGCGGCCGGAAGCTCGCTGCGATCCGCGACTGGGTGGCGGGGCACCTTGCCTACACGCCGGGCGCCAGCACCTTCGAGACGACCGCGGCCGACACCTTCCATTCGGGCAAGGGCGTGTGCCGCGACTATGCGCACCTTCTCATCACCCTCGCGCGGGCGAGCGAGATCCCCGCGCGCTATGCAAGCGTCTATGCCCCCGGGGTGAAGCCGCCCGATTTCCATGCCGTGGCCGAGGTGTTCCTCGGCGGCGAATGGCACCTCGTCGATGCGACCGGCATGGCGAGGGAGGCGGAGATGGCGAAGATCGGCATCGGCCGTGACAGCGGCGACGTCGCCTTCCTCATCGCCTTCGGCCCACTGTTGCTGCGCGAACAGAGGGTCGAGGTGATGGCGATCTAGGCCGCCTGATCGGGTGTCACCGGCCTTGCCGAAAGCTCGCGGCGCAACAGCTTGCCGATCGGATCGCGCGGCAGGCTGTCCACGAACTCGATATACCTTGGCCGCTTGTAGCCGGCGATCTGCCCCTTGAAGCGCGCGGTGATCTCCTCGCGCGTCAGGCTCATCCCCGGCTTCAGGACCACGAAAGCCTTCACCGCCTCGCCCCATTGCCTGTCGGGAACGCCGCAGCAGCCCGCGTCGGCGACTTCGGGCATGGCGGCGAAGACCGCGTCGACCTCGGCCGGGTAGACGTTCTCGCCGCCGGTCTTGATGAGCTCCTTGGCGCGGCCGAGCAGGTAGCCGCGGCCGCGATCATCCATCGTGCCGAGGTCGCCGGTGCGCAGCCAGCCGTGGCCTAATGCCGCCGCGCTCGCCTCCGGGTTGCGCCAGTAGCCGAGCATGACCGAGGGGCCGCGAAGGCACAGCTCGCCCTCCTCGCCAGGGGGCAGGTGGTTGCCCTCGGGACCGAGCACGGTCATCGTCACGTGCGGCAGGGTCCAGCCGATCGAGCGCGGCGCCTCGAGCATGTCGGGGTAGTCGATGAAGGTCGCAAAGCCGCAGATCTCGGTCTGGCCGTAGCCGCCGACGACGCGGGCGTCCCAGTCTGTCTCGATGAACTCGTACATCTGCGGGCGGCCCATCCCGGCGCCGCCGGTGTAGTTGGTGAGCGGCATCCGGCCGCCCCGCACCGGGTTCATCGCCTGCCACGGGAAAGAGATGGTCGGAAAGGCGCTGGTGGTGGTGCAGCCCTCGCGGTGGAGGAGGTCGAGGATCGCGGCGCTGTCGTCGTCGCGGCCGGCGAATACGCTGGTGCCCCCGCAGGCGAGCATCGCGGCGACCTGCTGCATGCCCACGACATGGAACAGCGGGTTGACCGAAAGCAGCACCTCGTCCCGGGTGAAGCGGCGGTGCTGCGCGAAGCCCAATGCACTGGCGGCGACCGCGCTGCCCGCCTGGAGGCAGCCCTTGGGCCGCCCGGTCGTGCCGCTGGTGTACATCATGTACAGCGCGCGGTCGGGCTCCAGGTTGATGCCCGGATCATAAGGATGTTGGATCGGCCCGAGGGTGTTTCCTACAAGGGTTTCGAATAAGCCATCCCCTGCATGACTTTCGTCAACTTGCAGCACTTCGCCCGCCGCGGCCTCGGATAAAAGTATGTCGAAACGGGGGTTTACGAAGGTCATCGCGGGTTCGGCATCGCCGCAGATCCAGGCGATCTCGGCTGGGGCGAGCCGCCAGTTGAGCAGCACCGCGATCGCCCCGATCCTCCCGCAGGCAAGGAGGATGGTGAGGAACGGCGCGCCGTCGGTCAGCAGCAGCGCGATCCGGTCGCCCGGGTCGATCCCGCGCTGGAGGAGCCAGCGGGCGAGGTTGGTGACGCGGGTGTCGAGCTCCGCCCAGGTGAGGCGCTGGGTGCCGTCGACGGTGGCAAGGCGGTGGGCGTGGCGCGCGGCGCAGTTCGCCAGCAGCGTGTCGAGGGAGAAGTCGCGCGGATGCATGGGCGGCAGGCTAACCTCGGCCTGCGCGTTCATCCATCAGCGAATTTGCGAAGGCGGCGCATCGAGATCGAGCCCGCAGCGGGTGCAACTGCGATTCGGCCAGGGGACCACGAAAAGCCCGCGGAAGAAGGCGTTCTTGCCGCAGCGCGGGCAGTTGAAGCGCAGCATCGGCGCGTTGGCGATGAGCAGCAGCATGATCGCCGCAGCGAAGGCGAGAGTGGAGTGGCCGTAGATCTGGTCGACTGTCACCACCAGCAGCACGGACAGCGCCAGGACGCCCAGCATCCGCCAGGCATGGCGCGCGGCGCGGGCATACAGCGTCACGGCAGGCGGGCGAGAATCGATCGGGCGAACTCCGTCAGCGTGTCGTCACGCGCTCCCATCACGCAGATGCGGTCCCCCGGGCGGGCGAGCGCGACGATCCGATCGCCGCAGGCCTCCCGCGAAGCGATGTGCTCGGCCTTGCCCCCGTTGACCTCGATAAGCGCGACGATGCGCTCGCTGCCGACGCTGCGGTCGACGGTGCCGCCGAAATAGACCGGATCGCACAGGATGGTGAGATCGTCCTCTTCGAGCTCGCGCGCAAAGGTGCGGGCGAGCTCCTCGCCCATCTGGCGCAAGGGACCATAGCCGTGGGGCTGGAAGAAGGCGATCACCCGGCCGGGCGTCGCCTTGAGGGTGCGCAGCGTGGCGGCGCATTTCTCCGGATTGTGTCCGAAGTCGTCGATTACCGCGATGCCGCCCGGCGAGGTGCCGATCACGTCGAAACGCCGGGCCAGCCCAGCGAAACTGCGCAACGCATAGACGGCATAGTGGACACCGATGCCCGCCGCGCTCGCCGCCGCGATCGCGGCAAGCGCGTTCGAGAGGTTGTGCAGGCCCGGCATCGGCAGGATCAGCGGAAAGACCTCGCGCCGACGGTTGTCGATGACCGCCGCGCGCACGCCGAACTCGCTCTGGTCGATGGAATCGGGATCGACCGTGATGTCGGCCTCGCGCGACCTGACGCCGAAGGTCACCCTCGCCTCGGCGCGGCGGAGAAGCTCGGCGGCCTCCTCGCTGTCGAGGTTGATCACCGCCGTGCCCGCCGTTGCGACGTAACTGCCGAACAGCACCCGCAATTCCTCGATGCTCTTGTGATCGAGGCTGACGTTGAGCAGCACGCCGACGGTCGGTCGGTAGAGCGCGATCGAGCCGTCGCTCTCGTCGACCTCGCTGACGAACAGGTCCGGCGCTCCGATCCGTGCGCTGGCGAAGGGATTGTCCGGTGAGACGAAGTTCTTCATCACCGCCCCGTTCATCACGGTCGGATCGTGCCCCGCCTCGGCGAGGATCCAGGCGATCATGCCCGTGACGGTCGACTTGCCCGAGGTGCCGCCCACCGCGACCGAGAAATCGGCGGCATTGAATAGCGTCGAGAGCAGTTCCGCGCGGCTCAGCCGCTCGCAGCCCAGTTCCCGCGCACGGGCGACCTCGGGAACGGTGTCCTCGATCGCGGCCGAGGCGATCAAGACCTGTTCGGCAGACGTCACCCCGCTGCCGTCCTGCGGGAAGAGGGCAAAGCCGTTCGCCTCGAGCCAGGCGAACTTGTCGGGGGTGCGGCCCTGGTCGCGGCTGCGATCCGAACCGGCGACGGGGTGGCCGAGCCCATGCGCGATCTGCGCGAGCGGCAGCATGCCGGACCCGCCGATGCCGCAGAAGAACAGCGGGCGCCCTGCGAGCGACCCGGCGATGACCCCATTATCCATATGTCGCTTGGTTATTGGCTTGCGTGCCCGGTTACAAGCGCCATAGGCTGGGGCACATGACGAATATCGCCATCTGCGCGCCTGCCACGCCGATCACGCGCGAGCATCAGGCGGCGCTGGAGGAACTGGTCGCGGGCGAGTTTCCGGGGCACCGCGTGACCTTCCACGAACAGTGCTTCGAGCGCGCGGGCCACTTCGCCGGTGACGATCTCAGGCGCCTTGCCGCGCTGCTCGAGTGCGCCAATGATCCCGCCTTCGATGTCGTGTGGTTCGCCAAGGGCGGCTACGGCTCCAACCGCATCGCCGAGGCGGCCGTGGCGCAGATGAACCGTGCGGCGCGCGCCAAGACCTATGTCGGCTTCTCCGACTGCGGCTACCTTCTCGCCGCGCTCTACCGGGCGGGGATCGGGCAGAGCGTTCACGGCCACATGCCGGTCAGCGCGCGCTCGGAGGGCGGGCGCGAGGCGATCCGGCGGGTGCTGCGCTGGCTGGAGGGCGACACCAGCGGGGTCGAGCCGAGCCTCGACGGCAGCACGCCGGCGGTCGCCTTCAACCTCATCACCCTGGCGATGCTCTCGGGCACCCAGCTGATGCCCGATCTGACCGGCCACGTGGTGATGGTCGAGGAAGTCTCCGAGCATCTCTATGCCATCGACCGGATGTTCTTCCACCTCGCCGGGGTGCTCCCGCGGGTTGCCGGGCTCAGGCTCGGCGCGATCAGCGACGTGCCGGAAAACTATGTCGATTTCGGCCAGTGCGAGGAGGACATCGCCCGCTTCTGGTGCGCGCGCGCCGGCATCCCCTATCTCGGCCGGGCACTGATCGGGCACAATTCTGCCAACAGGGTCGTGCCCTTCGGCCTTGCCAGCCCGCCCGCGCGGACGTAACGGCGCCCGCCAAAATAGGCATAAGGCAGGGTCGATGATGCGCGCGTTCATTTTTCCGGGGCAGGGCAGCCAGAAGGTCGGCATGGGAGCGGAACTCGCCGCCGCCAGCGAGGCGGCCCGCGACGTCTTCGGCGAGGTCGACGAGGCGCTCGGGCAGAAGCTGTCGTTGCTGATGCGCGAGGGGCCGGAGGAGGATCTTACCCGTACCGAGAACGCCCAGCCGGCGATCATGGCCAATGCCATCGCCACCGTGCGAGTGCTCGAACACGATTTCGGGGTGAAGCTGACCGCGCAAGGACATTGCGTCGCCGGCCACTCGCTCGGCGAATACACCGCGCTCGCGGCGATCGGGGCCTTCAGCCTCGCCGACACCGCGCGGCTCCTGAAGCTGCGCGGCCAAGCGATGCAGGCGGCCGTCCCGCTCGGCGAGGGCACCATGGCGGTGCTGCTCGGCGCGGATATCGAACAGGCGAGGGCGCTCGCCGAGGCGGCCGCGCAGGGAGAGGTCTGCGAAGTCGCCAACGACAATGATCCCTCGCAGGTCGTGATCTCCGGCCACACCGGCGCGATCGAGCGCGCGGTGGCGATGACGAAGGAACACGGGATCAAGCGGGGCATGATCCTCAACGTCTCCGCCCCGTTCCATTCCTCGCTGATGGCCCCGGCCGCCGCGCGCATGGCCGAGGCGCTCGAGGAAACCCTGCCGGGTGCGCTGGCCCTGCCGCTTTACGCCAATGTCACCGCTGCGCCTGTCACCGACCCCGACGAAAGCCGCGCCTTGCTGGTCGAGCAGGTGACCGGCCGGGTGCGCTGGCGCGAAAGCGTGCTTGCCATGCGCGCCGATGGCGTGGAAAGCTTCGTCGAACTGGGCGGAAAGGTGGTCGGGCCGATGGTGAGCCGGACCGACCGCGAGGCGCAGGTGACCAGCCTCGTGACGATGCACGATCTCGAGGCCTTCGCGAGGGAGATCGGGTGATGCGCAAGGTTCTGCTGGCGGCGGTTGCTGCGGCGCTGGCCCCGGCCTCGGCGGCCGAGGCGGCTGAGGCGGCCGAGATCGGATGTGTCGCCCAGAGATACAGCCCCGATCAGCAGAGCGAGCTCGATGCTTTGCTGCCCGCGGTCGATGCGCTGGGCGGCGGCTCGATGGAGGCGCTCGGCGCGCTGATCGGCGGGGCCGCCACACAATGTGCATCGACCCATGGCTGGGACGCGCTCCAGTTCGAGCTCGCCCTCCTCAACGAACTCGGCCGGCTGCTCGAACTCGCCATGCGCCGCCACGGCCCGCTGAGCAGCGAGGAAATCGCGAGGCTCGACGCCGCGCTCGCCCAAGGAGACCGCACCGCCTTGTGGGCGGCGCTCGAGGAGCAGATGGCGGCGGGCTTTTCCGGCAGCGATGCCGAGACCAACGATGGCGGCGCTATGCTGTTCGGCTCGTTCATGCTCGAGACCGGGATCGGTCTCGACAACGCCAAGGCGGAGCAGGTCGGCGCCTTTCTTGCGGCCATGGCCATGCAGCGGGTCAGCGCCCGCCGTTTCGCGCAGCAGTAAGAGGAGTTTGCGCAGGATGTTTTCACTGAATGGCATGACCGCGCTGGTGACCGGGGCATCGGGCGGGATTGGCTCGGCGATCACCCATGCGCTCGCCGCGCAGGGCGCGCGGCTCGCGCTCTCGGGGTCGAACGCGGCGAAGCTGCGCGCCTTCCGCGACGAATTGAACGAGGCCTATCCGCACCACGATCATGACGGCCACGTCGAGATCACCTGCGATCTCGGCAACCCGGTTCAGGTCGAGGAACTGGTGCCGGCGATGCTCGACACGCTCGGCACCATGGACATCCTCGTCAACAACGCCGGGATCACCCGCGACAACCTCGGCATGCGGATGAAGGACGAAGAGTGGGATCAGGTGATCCGCATCAACCTCGAGGCGAGCTTTCGCCTGATGCGCGCCGCGGCCCGGCCGATGATGAAGGCGCGCTTCGGCCGGATCGTCAACATCACCAGCGTGGTGGGCGCGACCGGCAATCCGGGTCAGATGAACTACTGCGCCGCCAAGGCAGGCCTCACCGGCATGACCAAGGCCTTCGCGGCCGAGGTGGCGAGCCGCGGCATCACCGCGAACTGCGTCGCGCCCGGCTTCATCCGCACCGCGATGACCGCTGCCCTCGACGAGAAACAGAAGGCCGCGATCGATGCGCGAATCCCGATGGGCCGGATGGGCGAGGGGAGCGAGATTGGCGCGGCGGTCGCCTTCCTCGCCAGCCGCGAAGCCGCCTATGTCACAGGCGAGACGCTCCACGTGAACGGCGGCATGGCGATGCTGGGCTGACGGGGCATGCCGTGGCGGTCCTTATCCCCAGCCTCTTGACCCCTCGCATTCCCGCCAACTTGCCCGTATCGTCGCCTGCGCTAAGGTTTTCGGTACTTTCCGGCGCTTGGAGGCGATTCCTTCGGCTCCCTGCCACCCACGTCAAGCGATAGGGACAAGCGATGAAGGCCACGATCGAACGCGCGACGCTGCTGCGGTGCCTCTCCCACGTTCAATCCGTGGTGGAACGTCGCAACACCATCCCGATCCTGTCCAACGTGCTGATCGATGCGGACGCAGGCGGCTCGGTCCGGGTGATGGCGACCGACCTTGATCTGCAGGTGGTCGAGACGATGAGCGCCTCCTCGGTTGACCAGGCGGGCGCGATCACCGTTTCGGCGCACCTGCTGTTCGACATTGCGAGGAAGCTGCCCGAGGGGAGCCAAGTCAGCCTCACCACCAACGACAACCGGCTCGAGGTCAAGGCGGGCCGTTCCAACTTCAAGCTGCCGACCCTGCCGCGGGACGACTTCCCGGTGATCGTCGAGGGCGACCTTCCGACCAGCTTCGAGATCCCTGCGCGGATGCTCGCCGAGCTGATCGACCGCACCCGCTTCGCGATCTCGACCGAGGAGACGCGCTACTACCTCAACGGTATCTTCCTGCATGTGACGGACGAGGACGAGCCGCTGCTAAAGGCCGCCGCGACCGACGGCCACCGCCTCGCGCGCTTCACCCTGCCGCGCCCGGAAGGCGCCGCCGGGATGCCCGACGTGATCGTGCCGAGGAAGGCCGTGGGTGAGCTCAGGAAGCTGCTCGAAGAGGCATTGGACGGCAACGTGCTGATCGACCTCAGCGCCAGCAAGATCCGCTTCACGCTTGGCGGCGAGGGTGGGGTGGTGCTGACCTCGAAGCTGATCGACGGGACCTTCCCCGATTACAGCCGCGTCATCCCGACCGCCAACGACAAGCTCCTGAAAGTCGATCCGAAGCTGTTCTATTCGGGCGTCGACCGCGTTGCCACCATCGCCACCGAGAAGACCCGCGCGGTCAAGATCGGGCTCGACAACGACCGGGTGACGCTCTCGGTGACCTCGCCCGACAACGGCACCGCAGCCGAGGAACTGATGGCCGATTACCGCGCAGAGGGCCTCGAGATCGGCTTCAACGCCAACTATCTCAAGGACATCCTCGGCCAGATCGACGGCGACACAGTCGAACTCCACCTCGCCGACGCGGGCGCGCCGACGCTGATCCGCGAAAGCGACCAGGCCCGCGCGCTCTACGTGCTGATGCCGATGCGGGTGTGACGGGGAGCGCACGGGTCCGCATCTTCGGGACGGTCGTCTCGACCTATACCCGTATCTGCCAGATCGCTTGCGAGGAGGCGGGGCTGCGGCATGAGGTGATCCCGACCGCCGCCCATTCCCCCGCCAACCGTCATCCTTTCGGCAAGGTGCCGGTGGTCGAGATCGACGGGCTCGAATTGATCGAGAGCGTGGCGATCGCCCACTATATCGACAACGCCCATAATGCCGGTGCTCTCCAGCCGGCGGACCCGGCGCGGCGGGCGGTGATGGACAAGTGGATCGCCATCGCCAACAACTACCTCTTCCCGCTGTTCGAGCACGGGCTGGTGATGCCCTGGGTGATGCACCGCGTCGCCGGCTTCCCGCTCGAGCGCGAGACGATCGAGCGCGCCCTGCCGCAGATCAGCCGGGCGCTTGGTTTCCTCGAGGCAGAACTGGGCCTCGGCGGCGCGTGGCGGCAGGCGGGCGACTTCACGCTTGCCGACGTGTTCCTCTATCCCGTGATGCGCGGGCTGGAGCTCACGCCGCAAGGGCAGGCGGGGATCGCTCAGTGCGACCGGCTTGCGGGCTGGCTGGAGAATTGCCGCGTCCGCCCCTCGATCGCTGCGACCCGCTGGGAAAGCGAGCCGTGAGGGGCTAGGGCAGGCACAGGGAGGAACAGCGATGCACAAGACCGAAGTCCATGTCCGCAAGTCCGCGCTCACCGAGGTGACGCTGGCCGAAACGCCGTTGGGCCCGCTCGCCGAGGGTGCTGTCAGGCTCGCCGTCGAGAGCTTCTCGGTCACCGCCAACAACATCACCTATGCCGTGGCGGGGGACAGCTTCAGGTATTGGGACTTCTTCCCGGCGCCCGAGGGGCTCGGCATCGTCCCGATGTGGGGCCATGCGCGGGTTATCGAGAGCGCCCATCCGGACATCGCCGTGGGCGAGCGGGTGTATGGCTACCTGCCGATGGCGAGCCACCTCGACGTGGCTCCGGGCCGGGTGACGGCGGGCGGCTTCTCCGACACCGCTGCGCACCGCCAGCCGATGAGCCCGGTCTACAACAGCTACACCCGCCTCGCCGCCGATCCGGAGCACGATTCCGAACGCGAAGCGGAGCGGATGATCTTCGGGCCGCTGTTCCGCACCGGCTTTCTGATCGACTATTTCCTGCGCGGCGAGGGCTGGTTCGGGGCGGAGCAGCTGGTCGTCACCAGCGCCTCCTCCAAGACCGCGATGGGCCTCGCGAGCGTTGCCCGCCGGTCCTCACCCGCAGTGAAGCGCATCGGGCTGACCTCGAAGGGCAACGTCGCCTTCGTCGCGGCGAGCGGGCTCTACGACGAGGTCGCCGCCTACGAGGATATCGAGCGCCTGCCGGTGGTCCCCTCGGTCAGCGTCGACTTCGCCGGCAATGCCGACGTGCTGGCGCGCATCCACCGCCATTTCGGCGACGCGCTGGTCCATTCCGCGCTGGTGGGGATGACCCATATCGAGGCGCGCTCGACCTTCGGCGGGGGTGGGGAGCCGCTGCCCGGGCTGAAGCCGGCGCTGTTCTTCGCCCCCGACCATGCGGTGGCCTTCTTCAAGGCGTACGGGCCCGAGGAGGGCGGAAGGCTGGTCGCGGCCGCTTGGCGCGACTTCCTCGCGGCCGCCGAGGGCTCCGTCGCGATCGAGCGTCTGCGCGGGCTCGCAGCGGCGCGAGATGTTTTCGCTGCGATGGTCGCGGGGCGGATCGACCCGGCCAAGGGGATCGTGATCGAACCCTAGGCCAGGGCGGGGGCTGCGGGTTACTCCGCCGCCTCGGCCAGGTCCACCCGCTGCGGCCCGCGGATCAGGCCGCCAGGGGTCGCCCCGGTCCAGACGCCGTCGCGAAAGGTGACGACCCCGCTCTTGATCGTCGCCACATAGCCCTGCGCCTTCTGCAGCAGCCGCTTCCCGCCGGCCGGCAGGTCGAAGGCAAGCCACGGTTTGCCGAGCTTCAGCCGTTCTAGGTCGATCACGTTGAGGTCCGCCAGATAGCCCGGCGCAATCACCCCGCGATCCTCGAGCCCGTAGAGCCGCGCGGTGTCCCGGCATTGCCGCCTGATCGCCAGTTCAAGCCCGATCCGCGATCCCCGTCGGCGCCCCTTGACCCAGTGCTCGAGCATGAAGGTGGGCGAGGCCGCATCGCAGATCGTCCCGCAATGCGCGCCGCCGTCACTGAGCGAGTTGACGGTGTCCTCGGCGTGCTGGAGCGGGACGAGGAAATCGAGATTACCATCGGCATAGTTGAGGATCGGCAGGTAGATGAACCCCTTGCCCCCGTCGCGGCAGAGAAGGTCGTAGGCATATTCCTCCGGGCTCACCCCGGCCGCCGCGGCGCGGGCGTTGATGCTCGCCTCGGGACCCGGTTCGTAGTCGAAATCGGGGTCCATCTCGTATTGCAGCGCCCAGCCCTGGGTGATCACCATCACCACCCCGGCGATGTCCTTGGGGGCGTCGATGTAGTCGTTGGGCTCGGCGAGGAGCTGGGCCTTGAAGGCGGGGTCGAGCAGCTTGGCACGCTGTTCCTCCCACGGCAGGTCCCTGATCGCCATCCAGCTCGGACGGTAGGCGAAGGGGTTGACTGTGCCCTGCCAGGCCATGACGATCCCATTGCCGCGCAGCGCGATCTGCGCGACGATGTTCGCCCCGTTGTCGTTCTCGGCGCGCATCCGGGCGATCTGTTCGTCGAGGCTCATCTCCTTGGCGATGGACTGGAGGGCGGCGAAGGTGACGGGGATGCCGGCCTCCCGCGAAAGCCGGCCCATCCAGCCGAACTCGTCCCACTCGCGCCTGAGGTCGCTGGCGATCTCGAACACGGCGTGGCTGCCCGCGGCCCTGGCGCGGCCCATCGCGCGGCCGATCGCGATCAGCTCGTCGGCGGTGGCGGTGGTGCCGGGGACGAGCTCGCCGTCGACCGATTTGTGGAGCACCGTGCGCGAGGTCGAGAAGCCGAGCGCACCGGCGCGCACCCCTTCCTCGACGATCCGGCTCATCTCGGCGATGTCCCCGGGCGTGGGCACGGCGCCGGGCTGCTCGCGATCCCCCAGCACATAGGCACGCACCGCGCCGTGGGGAACGTGGGTGCCGATGTCGACCGTCCTCGGAAGCTTCTCGAGCGCGTCGAGGTATTCGGGGAAGGTCTCCCAGTCCCAGGTGATCCCTTCGGCGAGCGCGGTGCCGGGGATGTCCTCGACCCCCTCCATCAGGCGGATCAGCCAGGCGTGGCGATCGGGGCGAGCCGGGGCGAAGCCTACGCCGCAGTTGCCCATCACCACGGTCGTCACCCCGTGCCAGCTTGAGGGCGCCATCTCCTGGTCCCAGGTGGCCTGGCCATCATAGTGGGTGTGGATGTCGACGAAGCCGGGGGCGACGATCCTGCCGGCGGCGTCGATCTCCTCGGCCGCGCTGCCCTCGACCCGGCCGACTGCGGCGATCAGCCCGTCCTTGACGGCGACGTCGCCGGTGAAGGCCGGCGCGCCGGTGCCGTCGACGATTGTCCCGCCCCGGATGATCAGGTCGTATTGCGCCATTCTCTCTCTCCCTTATGGGAGCGAGGATGACTCAATCCGGGCGCCCCTACAAGAGGGGGTCGGGCTGGTTGACGTAGTGCATGCGGAGCCAAGGAGCAGGAACATGGGCCGCGAACGAACCTTGCGCGGGGTCCTTGTAGGACTTGTAGGAATGACCGCGCTTGCAGGGCCTGCCGCCGCGCAGGAGCAGGGCGCGTGGCGGCTCGTGCCCGAAAGCGACCTTTCGGCCATGCTCGACTGCTTCGAGGCGGCGGGGCGGACGCTCGTCTCGGCCCATCGCGGCGGGCCGACGCCGGGCCTGCCGGAGAACGCCATCCCCACGATGGACGCGCTCCTCGCCGCCGCGCCGGCGATCATGGAGGTCGACGTCGGTCAGAGCCGCGACGGGGTGCTGTTCCTGCTCCACGACGACCGGCTCGAGCGTACCACCACCGGCAGCGGCGAGGCTGCCGCGCAGGGCTGGGCGGCGCTCAGCCGGCTCAGGCTTCGGGACAACTGGGGCTGGGCCACGCCCTATCCGATCCCGACCCTCGCCGAGGCGCTCGCCTGGGCCAAGGGCCGGACGATCCTCCAGATCGACTTCAAGCGTTCAGCCGAGGTCGGGAAAGTCGTCGCCGAAATCCGCGCGGCGGACATGGCCGGCAGCGTCATCCTGATCGCCTATTCGGTCGAACAGGCCGCCAATCTTCACCGCGCCGCGCCCGAGATGCTGCTGTCGGTCTCGGTCGACGCGCCCGAGGATGTCGGCGCGCTGAGAGCCGCCGGCATCCCCGAGGAGCGCATGGTCGCCTTCACCGGTACCCGCCTGCCGCGCCCGGAACTCTACGGCGAGCTCGACCGCCGCGATATCGAGGTGATCTTCGGCACGCTCGGCCGCCCGCCGCGTTCGCTCGACGCGGTGATCGATCGGCTCGGCATGGACGAACGCTATGCGGAGTTGGGGCGCGAGGGCGTCGACATCCTCGCCACAGATCGCCCGCGCGAGGCGGCGGCGGCGCTCGCCGAGGCGGGGCGGTTGCCGCAGGCGGGGCAGTGCGGGGTCGGCCGGGGCGGGTAGCCTTCGGAAAGGCAAGGAGAAGCGGCGATGGTGAAGGCAGTCTGGAACGGCGTCGTTATCGCCGAGAGCGACGACACCGTGGTGGTTGAGGGCAATCACTACTTTCCCCGGAGCGCGGTCGACCCGGCGGTGCTGACGGACAGCACGACCACCACCGTCTGTCCCTGGAAGGGCACCGCGCATTATCACGGCATCGCCGCAGGCGGCGCGACCAATCCCGACGCCGCCTGGTACTACCCCGACCCCAAGCCCGCCGCCGACCGGATCAGGGGCAGTATCGCCTTCTGGCGCGGGGTCGTCGTCGGGTGAGGCGGCGCGGGGCGTGGTGCCGCTGCCTGCGCCGCACATTCCGGCATCACATCTCGACGACGACCTTCCCGATGGCCTGACCGCTCCCGAGACGCGCATGGGCCGCACCGATTTCGGCGAGGGTGAAGCGCTGTTCGTCGAGCAGCGGGATCAGCCGGCCCGCCTCGACGAGGCTCGCCAGCCGCTCGAGGATCGCGCCGTGCCGTTCGAGCCCTTCCCCGGTGAGCATCGGCAGCAGCATGAACACGAGATCGAGCCGCGCGTTCTTGAGGTGCAGCGGCGTCAGGTCCGGGCGCGCGCCCAGCGAGACGATCGACACGCAGCGGCCGTTCATCGCCAGCGCCTCGAGCGCCGGGGCGATATTGTCCCCGCCGATGGTGTCGAAAACCACGTCGTAGCCCCGGCCGCCGGTCTGCGCGGCGAGGTAATCGGCCACCGGCGTGCGGCGGTAGTCGATGGTCGCATCCGCGCCGAGCGAGGTCGCGATCTGCGCCTTGTGCTCGGAGGAGACGGTCGCATCGACGATGGCGCCGAGCGCCCTGGCGAGCTGCACCCCGACATGTCCGACCCCGCCGGTGCCGCCGTGGACCAGCACCCGCTCGCCGGGGCGAACCGCGGCGCGCTCGACCAGTGCCTCCCAGGCGGTGATCCCCACCAGCGGAAGTGCCGCCGCTTCGGCAAAGGACAGGTTGGCGGGCCTATGCGCCAGCAAGCGGGCGTCGGCGATCATGCGCGCGCGGTAGGCACCGTCGCGGCCCTTGACCCCTCCGGCGCAGCCATAGACCTCGTCGCCGACGGCGAAGCGGGTGACGCCCGGCCCGACCGCCTCGACGATCCCGGCGACGTCGCAGCCGAGCAGGATCGGAGCGTCGGGTGCGATGTCGGCCATCCCAGCGCGGATCTTGGTGTCCACGACATTGACACTGGCGGCGCGGACCTCGAGGCGAACCTCGCCCGGGCCCGGTGCGGCATCGGGCAGGTCCACGAGGCGGAAAGGCTCATCGGGTCCGAGGCGGTCGAGAATGGCGGCTTGCATGGTGGGCTCCTTCGGTTTTGCGTCTGCCGCCTCAAGCTGGACAGACGCTCCCCTTCGCGCAAGAATGCACCGCAAAGTACGATACCCACTGAAAGGATACCATGGACGCGCTCGACAATCCCGGCAGCAGGCCGGCGGATGATGCGACGCTCGCCTACAGGGCGCCCTATGGCTGCTCGGTCGAAGCCACCCTCGCCGTCATCGGGGGGCGCTGGAAGCCCGTGATCCTCTTCAAGCTGATGGAGGAGGGCGTGCTGCGGTTCAGCCAGCTGCGGCGCCTCGTCCCCGGGGTCACACAGAAGATGATGACGAGCCAGTTGCGCGAGCTGGAAGGCGACGGGATCGTCACCCGCACGGTCTATCCCGAGGTTCCCCCCAGGGTCGAGTATGCCCTGACGGACTACGGGCGGACCCTGGCGCCGATCCTGCTGGCGATGCGCGACTGGGGCGCGCGGCACATGGCCAAGTGAGGCGATCGTGATGCCATGATCCGCGGTGCTGCGCGGGATGGCTGTATTGCACGCGGCTGAGGCGGCGCGCCGGCTCAGGCAGCGGCGGTCGCCGCTCGCCCCGCCTCTTTCACTGTCTCGGGCGCGTCGAGGAATTCGCGGATCGCCGCCACGCTCTCGTCGGCGTGGGTCAGCAGGAACAGGTGCCCGCCGCCCGCGAAGGTGACGAGCCGCGCATTGGGGATCATCGCCTTCAGGATCTTGCCGTTGACCACGGGGACGATCTGGTCGTCCTCGCCCATCATGATGAGCGTCTCCTTCTTGAGAAAGGGGAGCGCGGGCAGGCTCGTCCAGCCCATCATGCACATCAGCTGGTACATGTAGCCGCGCGGGGAGGGCGGCTTAAGCCGGCCGATATGGCTGTCCTTCTGGTGCCTCGACCCGTCCTTGTCGACCCCGCCGTAGAGCGTCGCGAAATGCTCGTTCATGAACTCGGGGTCGATGTAGCGGCGCGGGTCGGCCATCTTGGTGAAGGCGGCGGGGTTGCCCGGCACCATCAGCATGCCCGGCGTCGTCGCGATCAGCGTCAGCCGCCGGGTGCGCTTGGGATGCTGGAGTGCGAAGTGCTGCGCCATCGCGCCGCCCCACGAGACGCCCATCACGTCGACCTCGTCGAGCCCGTACTTGCCGAGCAGCTCGGCCGCGGTCCAGCTCATCGTGAAGGGGTTGTAGGGCATCACCGGATCGGGCGATTCGCCGGTGCCGGGCATGTCGAACATGATGAAGCCGCGCTCCGGCAGAGCGGCGGCGAGGGGGGCGACCGCCTCGATATTGGCGCCGATGCCGTTGAAGAACAGGATCGGCAGGTGATCGGACGGCATGTCGAGCCGCCAGGCCGCAGTCCGTAGCGTCCGGCCGCCCACCTGTTCCATTGTGACGACCGCGCCGTCCATAGCATTGGCCACGAAAAACCCGTCCTTTCTGGCACGCCGGGAGGCGTGGGGGTTGGGCGCGCACGCCGATCCCTTAGCGCGCGCGCCCACAAGCTTGCCTGCGGGCGGCCCCTGCCTGCCCGTCGTTCGGCGAGGGTCCCTTATCAGACTTCTTCGACGACGTAGAGTCCCGGTGCCGGTTCGCCGGGGCGAAACCTGTCGTTGCCCAGAGCGGCGGGGGCTGCCTTCTTGCCGCCCGAACGCTTCTGCAGCCAGTCGATCCACAGCGGCCACCAGCTGCCCTTGACCTCCTCGACGCCCGCCAGCCATTCATCGGCGGTGGCGGGGAGCTTGCCCTTCTTGGCCTGGACGAAATACTTGGCCTTGGGGTTGGTCGGCGGGTTGAGGATCGCTTGCATGTGGCCGCTCTGCGAAAGCACGTAGGTGACGTCCTTCGATCCGAACAGCTGGGTCGAACGGTAGGTCGCCTTCCACGGGGTGATGTGATCGGTCACCCCGCCGAGGATGAACAGGTCCGCGGTCACCTTGGAGAGGTCGACCTTGTGATCCACCATCTCGACCTCGCCCTTCCTGGTGAAGGCGAGGGTTTCGTAGATCGTCAGGAAATCGCCCATCAGGCTCGCCGAAAGGTTGGTTGCGTCGGCGTTCCAGAACAGCACGTCGAAGGCCGGCGGGTCGCTGCCGAGCAGGTAGTTGTTGATGACGTAGTTCCAGACGAGATCGTTGGGGCGCAGCCAGGCAAAGCCGCGCGCGAGATCGTCGGCCTTGATGACGCCGGCTTTCTGGGCGCGCTGGCGGGCGAGCTTCATGCCGTTCTCCGAGACCAGCGAGCCCGCCTCGATGTCGGTCGCCATCGGGTGCAGCACGCAGACCATCAGGGTGAGCGCTCCGAGCAGGTCCGACTTGTCGGCGGCAAGCTTGGAGGCGAGCATCGCGGCGGTCTGCCCGCCCGAGCAGCCGGCCGAGACGTTGACCTTCTTCGCCCCCGTGATCGCCGCCACGGCTTCCATCGCCTCGCGGCAGGAATTCACATAATCGGCCATCCCCCACTTGCCCTGTTCCTTGGTGGGGTTGCGCCACGAGATCACGAAGGTCTGGATGCCGTTGTCGACCTGCCACTTGACCACCGATTTGTCGGGGCTGAGGTCGTTGATGTACATCTTGTTGATCTGCGGCGGGATCGTCAGCTGAGGGATCTCATGCACTTCCCCGGTCGTCGGCGCGTAGTGGATCAGCTCCATCATCTCGGTGCGCAGCACCACCGCGCCCTTCGAGATGGCGATGTTCTCGCCCAGCTTGAAGGGGCGCTTGTCGACCTGGCTGACCATGCCCTTGTTGTGGACCATGTCGTTGTAGGCGTTCTGGAGCCCCTTGATGAGGCTGAGCCCGCCCGAATCGATCACCCGCTTCTGCGCGGTGGGATTGCCGATCAGCGTGTTGGTGGGGGCAAGCCCGTCGAGGATGATGTTGGCGATGAAATTCGCGCGGTTCCTTTCCAGCTCGTCGAGCTCGAGCTCCTCGAGCCAGTTCTTCATCCCCTTCTGCACCGCGAGGTAATACTGCGCGCCCGCCCGGAAGAAGGGGTTGTATTGCCAGGCCGGGTCCATGAACCGCTTGTCCTTGGGATCGGGGGCGAGTTCGCTCTTGCCGGTCATGATCTTGACCATGTCCTGCGCCATCGCGGTCGAATGTCGGATCAGGCGCGCCGGGTCCGCGGCGGTCTCGCGCAGCAGCAACGCCACGGCGCTCACGAAATCCTCGCGCGCCACCCCGATCAGCGGACCAAGCGCATTGGTCGACTGGGCGGCTTCGTTCTCGAGCTTCACTTCGCTGCGTGCCATTCGGATCCCCTTCGTTTTGCCCCTTGCCTCCCGCGGGCCGCAGCGGCCTCAGCGAGGCGGGATTGTTGAACCCAGAATGCAGGCTGCCGCGACAACTTGCAAGCACCCCCGGCGGCGTTCCTGCGGCCCTTCCTGAGGCAGAAGTAAAAGAATTAGGCATAGCGATTAATGGTTTTCTCAGCGCTCCTCGCCCAAGGCTGAGGGATGGCTGGGGATCCAATTCGCTCATTCTCGAAGCCCGCTCCGCGTCCGCTCGAAGGGTGGCGTGACCTGCGCTCCGTGGCCCGCGCGAAGGCACGGGAAGCGCCGGGGCAGACGGACCAGCGCCAGCGCGGGGAGCGCCGCAGCGAGGAGCGGTTCCGTCCCGAGCCGGCAGGCGGGTTCAGGCCGTCCCTCGACGAGCCGGCGAGCGAGCAGACCTTCCTGCTCCCCCGCGAGGCGCGCGCGATGACGCTGTTCCTCCTTAGCGCCTTCCTCGTTGCGGCGGTGGTGTTCCAGGGCCTGCCGACGCACCAGACCTGCGCGGCCGCCCTCTCGTCGGCGGCGCTGTTCGCCTGCGGATCGCTGTTCGCCGCGATCGAGCGCCGCGCCGAGACCGCACGCGTGCTGCGCTGGCTGACCGTCATCCTCGGGATCGTCCTGCCGATGGCGCTGGCCGGCTTCGCGCTGGCGCGATGGGTGGGGGAGGGGCTGCCGTGGCAATGGGCGATCGGCACGCTGGTGTGCATCAACGCCGCCTCGGCCGCGCTGTTCGATACGCGCATCGTCTCGCTGTTCTGCGCCAAGATCGCCAGTTGGGCCGGCTTTGCGCTGCTCGTGCCGGGCTTCCTCACCTTCTTCGCCGTCCTTGCCGCGGCGCTCACCCTGCTCCTGATCGCCCGGCTCGAATGGAAGGCGGCCGAGCGCCGCCGGGTCGCCCGCGAGGCGCGCGAGCGGGTTGCCGCGCGCGCCGAGGATATCCTGCGCAGCTTCGAGGAGACCGGGCAGGGCTGGTTCTGGGAGACCGACCGCCGCGGGCTCATCACCTACATCTCGCCCAAGGCGGCGACGGTGCTCGGCAAGACCGCCGGGGAGATCGTCGGGCGGCCGCTGAGCGAGATCGTCGATCCTTGCCAGGGGGTCACCGATGCCGAGCGCACGCTCGCCTTCCACCTCTCCGCGCGTTCGGCCTTCCACGATGTCGAGGTGCGCGCAGCGACCAGCGGGGACGAACGCTGGTGGGCGCTGGCCGGGCGTCCCGTCTATGACAGCTACAAGAACTTCTGCGGTTTCCGCGGCCACGGCACCGATCTCACCGAGAAGCGCCGCAGCGAGCAGCAGGTCTCGCGCCTTGCGCACTATGATTCCCTCACCGGCCTCGCCAACCGCGTGCAGATGAGCCAGGCGCTGGAGCAGATCCTCGCCGCGCCCAGCGCACGCGAGCGGGCCTGCGCGGTGCTGATGCTCGACCTCGACCGCTTCAAGCACGTCAACGATACCCTCGGCCACCCTGCGGGCGACGCGCTCTTGAAACAGGTCGCCCAGCGGCTCGAACGCGCCATCGGCGGGGCGGGGCGCTGCGGGCGTCTCGGCGGCGACGAGTTCCAGGTGATCGTGCCGGGCGACCAGCCCCGCGGCACGCTCGGCCACCTCGCGCAGGAGATCATCGCCTCGCTCTCGCAGCCCTATTCGATCCAGGGGCAGAGCGTCGTGATCGGCGCCTCGGTCGGGATCGCGATGGCGCCCGAGCACGGCGCCTCGAGCGACGAGTTGATCCGCAATGTCGATCTTGCGCTCTATGCCGCCAAGGATGCCGGGCGCGGGGTCTACCGCTTCTACGCCGAGGATCTCCACGCCAAGGCCGAGGAACGCGCCGAGCTCGAACAGGACCTGCGCGAGGCGATCGCGAAGGGCGAGCTCGAACTCTACTACCAGCCGGTCGTCTATGCCGCGAACGAGAAGATCGTCGGCTTCGAGGCGCTGATGCGCTGGAATCACCCCAGGCGCGGCTGGCTCAGCCCGGCCAAGTTCGTGCCGATCGCCGAGGACGCCGGGCTGATCGACCGGCTCGGCCAGTGGGCGCTGCGCACCGCCTGCGCCGAACTTGCCCACTGGCCGCGCGGGGTGCGCTGCGCGGTCAACGTCTCGGCGTTGCAATTCGCAAATCCCGAACTGCCGAACATCGTCGCCAACGCGCTCGCCCACAGCGGGGTGGCGCCCTCCCGGCTCGAGCTGGAAATCACCGAGAGCGTGTTCCTCAACGACAATGCCGGCACGGAAGCGATGTTCAAGGCGTTGAAGCGGGTCGGCGTGCGCCTCGCGCTCGACGATTTCGGCACGGGCTATTCTTCATTGGGCTATCTGAAGAAGGCGCCTTTCGACAAGATCAAGATCGACCGCAGCTTCGTCCAGGGCGCCACCGAAGAGGGCAGCCGCAACGGTGCGATCATCGCCTCGATTACCAGCCTCGCCGAGGCGCTGCACATGGATACGACCGCGGAAGGCGTCGAGACGCTCGACGAGCTCGAACTCGTCCGCCTCCTCGGGTGCAGCCACGTCCAGGGCTACATCTACTTCAAGCCGATGAGCGCCGCCGATGCGACCGCGCTGGTCTCGGGCGATTGCACCGCCGCGGCGGACGGGCCGCAATCCGCGCGCGCGCCGCGCCAGAACCTGCTGCGCCGGGTCGTCGTGGTCCACAACGGCAACCGCCTCAACGCGACGCTGCGCAACATCTCGGAAAGCGGAGCGATGATCGAAGGGCTGTGGAACGTGCCCGCGGGCAGCGCCGTCAGGGTCGAGTTCTCCGCCGACACGACCGTGACCGCGCAGGTGCGCTGGTCGCGCGAGAACCGGGTCGGGATCGAGTTCCACGCACCGCTGAAGCGCCGCGCCGACGGCTCCTTTGCCGTGCTCGGGGGGCAGCCCGGCCAGGCGACCGGCACCGGCCGCTGGTGAGGCGCTTCGCCGGGCCGCGCGCGGCCCTCTGGCGCCCGCGGACAGGCCGCCGCCTTAGGGAAAAACTAACCATCGGCCTTTACGTCTTGGCGAAGAGGCCGCGGGGCGCTCCGGGCGCCGCGGATCTCGCATCTGGAGGATTGCCCAAGCAATGTCCGTCAAGGGTCGCTTGTCATCCCGCAGCGGCGGCGCTCCGCGCGGCGGCCCCTTCGTGGCCGCCTGCGCGCTGTCCGACAGCGAGCGGCTGGCGATGCTCGACGATCTGGAAGAATCGGGCCTCGGCTGGTTCTGGGCGAGCGATGCCAAGGGGCACCTGACCTATCTCTCCGCCGCCATCGCCACCCGGCTCGACCTGCCGCTCGCCGAGCTCGTCGGGAAGCCGGTGACCGCGATCTTCGCCGCTGCCGAGCGCGAGGCGCGCGGCAGGTCGCTCCCGCTGATGCTCGCCGCGCACAAGGCCTTCGCCGGGATGGCGGTCCATGCCGCGCGCCGACCGGGCGGGGCGGTGCTACGCCTCTCGGGCCAGCCGGTGACCGATGCCGACGGGCAGTTCAGCGGCTTCCGCGGCACCGGCATCGACATCACGGAGGAATATCACCGCGAGGAGGAGACAGCCCGCCTCGCGCGCTACGATTCGCTCACCGGGCTCAGCAACCGCCACCGCATGGCGCACCACATCGAAGCGACGCTCACCGCTTTTCGGGCGGCCCGCCGGAACTGCGCGGTGATGATGATCGACCTCGACCGCTTCAAGCACGTCAACGACACGCTCGGCCATGCGGCGGGGGACGATCTGCTCAAGCAGGTCGCCGAACGGCTGCGGCGGGCGATCGACCGCGAGTGCGAGATCGGCCGGCTGGGCGGCGACGAGTTCCAGGTGATGCTCCCCGACATCGACGATCGCGGGGTGCTCGGCGACATGGCGCTCAAGATCATCGCCATGCTGCGCCAGCCCTACAGCCTCGCCGAGGGGCGCTGCGTGATCGGCGCCTCGGTGGGCATCGCCATCGCCCCGCACGACGGCGTCACCCGCGAAGAGATCGTCCGCGCCGCCGACCTTGCGCTCTACGCCGCCAAGAACGGCGGGCGCGGGCAATACCGCTTTTTCTCGGGCGATCTCGAGAACGAGACGATCTTCCGCCGCCGGCTCGAGGAGGACCTCGGCCAGGCGCTGCGCGAGGAACAGCTGTTCCTGCGCCTCGAGCCGATCGTCGATGCCGCCGCCGGGACGGTCGCCTCGCTCGAGACCCATGTGTGCTGGAACCACCCCGACCGGGGGATCATCGACGAGGAGGAGTTCGCCCAGATCGTCGAGGGTTCGGCGCTGCTCCCCGATGTCGGGCGCTGGGCGATTGCCGAGGCATGCCGGATCGCCGAGGGCTGGCCCGACAGCGTGCGCGTGGCGGCCAACGTGCCCGTGCCGCTGTTTCTCGACGAGGAGTTCGTCGCCTGCGTGGCGAGCGCGATCGAAGCGGCCGGGATCGCTCCGGCACGGCTCGAACTGGAGATCAGCGAGGCGGTGTTCTTCGGCGATGCCGCCGTCGTCGATCGCGCGCTGGCGGGGCTGTTCAAGCTCGGCGTGCGCCTGACCCTCGACGAGTTCGGGAGCGGCTATTCCTCGCTCGCCTACCTGAGGCGCGCGCCTTTCGATGCGATCAAGATCGACCAGAAGCTCGTCGCCGAGGCGGAGCGGCACGACACCGGCGAGCTGGGGCTGGTGCGCGCCATCGTCGCGCTTGCGGGAGCGCTCCAGATGGACACCATCGCCCACGGCATCGAGACCCCCGGCCTGCTCGCGGCGCTGACCCAGTGCGGGGTGCGTTATCTGGAAGGCCCGATCTTCAGCGAGCCGGTCGATGCCGAGACGGTGGGGCGCGAAATGGCCGGCGGCACCTGGAAGATCGAACCCGGCAGCGAGCGCACCCGGCGCGCGCGGCGGAGGACGGTGTTCCGCAAGATCCAGGTGATCCACGACGATTACGCCTACGAGGTGACGCTGCGCAACCTCTCCAAGACCGGCGCGCTCATCCAGGGCCTTGCCGAGGTGCCGCGCGGCACGCAGTTCGTGGTCGATCTCGGCGGCGGGCAGCTGGCGGTGGCGACGGTGACGCGCAGCAATGGCGATGTGCAGGGGCTGGAGTTCGAGCAGTCGCTGGTCGAGGACGGCTCGGGCGGGCTGTGCACCCGCAACCGCGTATCGCCCTATGCGCTGGCCGCCGCCGGGGCGCCGCTGGCGGCGCTGGCGCCGGGCAGGTTCCTCGGCATCGACGCGGGCGGCGCGGTGCCCAAGTTCGGCTATGCCGCTCCCCGCGCCGAGGCGGGCTGAGGCCTGCCGGGCAGTTGCGTTTTTGGCGCATGACAACCTTGCCCCCGGCCGCTAATCGGCGGGAGCAATGACCGACCTCTCCAAGATCCGCAACTTCAGCATCATCGCCCATATCGACCATGGCAAGTCGACCCTCGCCGACCGGCTGATCCAGTTCACCGGCGGCCTCTCCGCGCGCGAGATGTCCGAGCAAGTCCTTGATAACATGGACATCGAGAAGGAGCGCGGCATCACCATCAAGGCGCAGACCGTGCGCCTCACCTACACCGCCAAGAACGGCGAGACCTACCAGCTCAACCTGATGGACACCCCCGGGCACGTCGACTTCGCCTACGAGGTCAGCCGCAGCCTCGCCGCCTGCGAGGGCGCGCTGCTCGTCGTCGACGCCGCGCAGGGCGTGGAGGCCCAGACCCTCGCCAACGTCTACCAGTCGATCGAGCACGACCACGAGATCGTCCCCGTCATCAACAAGATCGACCTCCCCGCCGCCGAGCCCGACAAGGTCCGCGCCGAGATCGAGGACATCATCGGCCTCGACGCCTCGGACGCCGTCCTTGCCTCGGCAAAGTCGGGCATCGGCATCGAGGAAGTGCTCGAAGCCGTCGTCGCCCGCATCCCGCCGCCCAGGGGCACCGTCGACGCGCCGCTCAAGGCCAGCCTCGTCGACAGCTGGTACGACCCCTATCTCGGCGTCGTCATCCTCGTGCGCGTGATCGACGGCAAGCTCACCAAGGGCCTCAACATCCGCTTCATGCAAGGGGGCACCCAGCACCTCGTCGATCGCGTCGGCTGTTTCACCCCCAAGCGCACCGACCTCAGCGAACTCGGCCCCGGCGAGATCGGCTTCATCACCGCCCAGATCAAGGAAGTCGAACAGGCCCGCGTCGGCGACACCATCACCACCGTGAAGGGCGGGGCGAGCGAGGCGCTGCCGGGCTACAAGGAAGTCCAGCCGGTGGTGTTCTGCGGCCTCTTCCCGGTCGACGCCGCCGATTTCGAGAAACTGCGCGAAAGCATCGCCAAATTACGCCTCAACGACGCGAGCTTCTCCTTCGAGATGGAGTCCTCGGCGGCGCTTGGTTTCGGCTTCCGCTGCGGCTTTCTCGGCCTGCTGCATCTGGAGATCATCCAGGAGCGGCTCAGCCGCGAATACGACCTCGACCTCATCACCACCGCGCCTTCGGTGGTCTACCGCATCCATCTCGGCCACTCCAAGACCGAGGAGGCGAAGGTCATCGACATCCACAACCCCGCCGATTGGCCGGACGTGAACCGCATCGAATCGATCGAGGAGCCGTGGATCAAGGCGGTGATCTACACGCCGGACGAATACCTCGGCGCGATCCTCAAGCTTTGCCAGGACCGCCGCGGCATCCAGACCGAGCTCACCTACGTGGGCGGCCGCGCGCAGGTGACCTACGAGCTGCCGCTCAACGAGGTGGTCTTCGACTTCTACGACCGCCTGAAGTCGATCAGCCGCGGCTATGCCAGCTTCGACTACGAGCAGATCGGCACCCGCGAGGGCGACCTCGTGAAGATGAACATCCTCGTCAACAACGAGCCGGTCGACGCGCTTTCGCTGATCGTCCACCGCGCCAACGCCGAGGAACGCGGCCGCGGCATGTGCGAGCGGCTGAAGGATCTCATCCCCCGCCACCTTTTCAAGATCCCGATCCAGGCCGCGATCGGCGGGAAGGTGATCGCCCGCGAAACCATCGCCGCGCTGCGCAAGGACGTGACGGCGAAATGCTACGGTGGGGACATCACCCGCAAGAAGAAGCTGCTGGAGAAGCAGAAGAAGGGCAAGGCGCGGATGCGGGAATACGGCAATGTCTCGATCCCGCAGGAAGCCTTTATCGCCGCGCTCAGGATGGGCGAGGAATAGGACCGAAACGCCTCACCCTTCACTTGGCGTTCAGCGCCGCCCTCGTTATAGGTCCGCACCATGCCGAAGAAGACAACCGCGCGCCTCGCCGGGGCCGCACTCGCCGCCGCCACTCTTGCGACCCTTTCGGCCTGTGCCGGGAGCGGCGAGGGCAAGGATGTCGCCTATGTCGCGCGTGATGTCGAATCCCTCTATGGGGAGGCGCAGCGCCGGCTCGACAACGGCAACACGCTGCAGGCCGCGGCGCTGTTCGACGAGGTGGAGCGCCAGCACCCCTATTCGCCCTGGGCCCGCCGCGCGCAGCTGATGAGCGCCTTCAGTTATTACATCGCGCGCGATTACAACAAGGCGATCCAGAATGCGCAGCGGTTCCTGTCGATCCACCCGGGCAATAAGGACGCGCCTTACGCCTACTACCTGATCGCGCTCAGCTATTACGAGCAGATCAGCGACGTGAACCGCGACCAGAAGATCACCGAGCAGGCGCAGACCGCGCTGCGCGAGGTCAACCGCCGCTTCCCCCAGACAGAATATGCGGCCGATGCGCGCCTGAAGCTTGACCTGGTGGCGGATCACCTCGCCGGCAAGGAGATGGAGATCGGCCGCCACTACCAGCGCATGGGCCTGTGGCTCGCGGCCGACATGCGGTTCAGGAACGTGGTCGAGAAGTTCGACACCACCAGCCACACCCCCGAGGCGCTCTACCGCCTGACCGAGAGCAGCCTCGCGCTCGGTGTGCCGCAGGAGGCGGTGAAGTACGCCGCGGTGCTCGGCGCGAACTATCCCGGCAGCGAGTGGTACGAGCGCGCCTTCAAGCTCGTCGGCAGGCACGCCGAGGGCGTGACGGCGTCCTGATCCCGCCTCAGGTTAACGCAGCGCAGCGCGCTCAGCCGAAGTCCGGCGCGGCGCCTCCCGAAGAGTCCGTCTGTAACCGCCCCCCTCGGCGCGGGTCTCCTTGATCCGCGCGCCACTATCCGATAATTCGACAATTATCGAATCATGGGAGTGTGCCATGCAGGCCGATTTCGTCATCCGGGCGCTCGCCGCCCTTGCCCAGGAACATCGCCTTGCCGCCTTCCGCCTTCTGGTCCAGGCCGGGGCCGAGGGCCTTCCCGCGGGCGTTCTCGCCGAGCGTCTCGGCGTGCCGCCGTCCTCGATGAGCTTCCACCTTGCCCAGCTCGCCCATGCCGGGCTCGTCACCCAGCGGCGCGCCAGCCGCTCGATCATCTATTCGGCCGAATACGGCGCAATGAACGCGCTGATGGGCTACCTTACCGAGAATTGCTGCGGCGGGGCGGACTGCTCGCCCGGCGCCGCTCCCGCGATCCGGAAGGCGAACATCGCATGCTGAACGTGCTGTTCCTGTGCACGGGCAATTCCGCCCGCTCGATCCTTGCCGAGGCGATCCTCGCGGCCGACGGTGCGGGGCGCTTTGCCGCGTTCAGCGCCGGGAGCCAGCCGGCGGGCAAGGTCAACCCCCTCGCGCTCGATACGCTCGCGGCGCGCGGCTACCCGGCGCATGGCTTCAGCTCGAAAAGCTGGAATGCCTTCGCGCAGGAGCCCGCCTTCGACCTCATCATCACCGTATGCGACAGCGCCGCGGCGGAGACCTGCCCGGTCTGGCCGGGTCGCCCGGTCAGCGCCCATTGGGGCATCCCCGATCCCGCCGCGGTCACCGGCGGCGACGCCGAGCGGCGCGCCGCCTTCGCGCTCGCCTTCGAGCGGCTGAAGCGCCGGATCGACCGGATGCTCGCCCTGCCGATAGGCGCGCTCACGCCCGAAGCCCTGCGCGCCGAGTTGCAGGCGATCGGCCGGGAAGAGGCGCGCGCATGACCACCATCGCAGCCCCCACCGAGACCGGAACGGAGGCGCCCGCCGCCGCAGCCGGCCTCGGCCTGTTCGAGAAGTGGCTGAGCCTGTGGGTCGCCGCCGCGATCCTCGCCGGCGTGGTGCTGGGCAATGCCGTGCCCGACGCCTTCGCGGCGCTTGCAGGGCTCGAATATGCCTCGGTCAACCTCGTCGTCGCGGTGCTGATCTGGGCGATGATCTTCCCCATGATGGTGGCGGTCGATTTCGGCGCGGTGCGGCGCGCGGGCGACAAGCCGCGCGGGCTCGTCATCACGCTGGTGGTCAACTGGCTGATCAAGCCCTTCACCATGGCCCTGCTCGGGGTGCTGTTCTTCGAGGTCGTCTTCGCAGGCCTCATCGCGCCCGCCGACGCGCAGCAATACATCGCAGGGCTGATCCTGCTCGGTGCGGCGCCCTGCACCGCGATGGTGTTCGTCTGGTCGCAGCTGACGCGGGGCGATCCCGCGTACACGCTGGTGCAGGTCGCGGCGAACGACCTCGTCATGATCGTCGCCTTCGCTCCGATCGTCGCGCTGCTGCTGGGCGTCACCGATATCGCCGTGCCGTGGGAGACGCTGCTGCTGTCTGTCGTGCTCTACGTGGTGGTGCCGCTCGTCGCGGGCGTCTGGGCGCGCCATCGCCTGCTCAGGGGGCATGGGGGCGACGAGCGGGCGGTGTCGGCCTTCACGGGCCGGATCAAGCCGCTCTCGATCATCGGCCTCCTTGCGACGGTGCTGCTGCTGTTCGGCTTCCAGGCCCAGACGATCCTCACCCGTCCGCTGCTGGTGGCGCTGATCGGCACGTCGAACTTCTTCGAACTCGCCGTGGCGGTCGCCATCGGACTGTTCGGGCTCGGCAGCGGGGCGGCGCTGGCGACCGTCGTCGGCGTCCTGGTGGAGGTGCCGGTGATGCTCTCGCTGGTCGCCATCGCCAATCGCACGCGGCAGGGCTTCGCCGCGGGCTGAGGCGGCGGCGCGGCAGGACCGGGTGCCGGGGGCGCTTCGCCGCCGTTCGGGGATTGGCCGATTGTCCGCAGGTGACGCGCGCGCGCGGCTGCGCTATCCACCGCGGCGCCCATGCTGACCCGGCTTTCGATCCGCAACATCGTCCTCATCGAAGCGCTCGATCTCGATTTCGCGCGCGGGCTCGGCGTGCTGACGGGCGAGACCGGAGCGGGCAAATCGATCCTGCTCGACGCGCTCGGGCTTGTGCTCGGCGAGCGGGCGGAGACTTCGCTGGTGCGCGCCGGGGAAGATCGGGCAAGCGTCACCGCGAGCTTCGAATTCGCGCAGCTTCCCGCCGGCGTCGCTGCGGCCCTTGACGAAGCCGAGATCGCCATCGAGCCGGGCGAGCCGTTGATGATCCGCCGCCAGGTGCGCGCCGACGGGGGTTCCAAGGCCTTCGTCAACGACCAGCCGGCGAGCGTCGCGCTGCTGCGCGAACTCGCGCCGGCGCTGGTCGAGCTCCACGGCCAGCACGACGACCGGGGACTCGTCAACTCGCGCGGTCACCGGCAGTTGCTCGATCGCTATGCCGGGACCGACACCGCCGGGCTGGAGCGCGCGTGGAGCGCCTGGGCACGGGCCGAGGCGCAGCTCGCCGAAGCGCGCGAGGCGGTCGAGCAGGCCAAGGCCGATCAGGACCTCCTCATCGCCCACCTCGCCGAACTCTCGGCGCTCGATCCTGTCGCGGGGGAGGAGGAACGGCTCGCCCTCGCACGGGCCGACATGCAGAAGGGCGAGAAGCTCTCGGGCGATCTCGAAGACCTGCGCCACCTCTGGGAGGGTTCGGATTCGCCGCTGGCGGCGCTGCGCGTGGCGGCGCGCAAGCTCGACCGGATCGCCGAGCAGCACCCCCTCCTTGCCGAGGCGCTCGCCGCGCTCGACCGCGCGGTGATCGAGGCGAGCGAGGCGGAGGACAAGCTCGCCGAGGCGGCTGAGGCGCTGATCCACGATCCCCTGGCGCTGGAGCGCGCCGAGACCCGCCTGTTCGACCTGCGCGCGGCCGCGCGCAAGCACCGCTGCGAGGTCGACGACCTGCCCGAACTCGCCCGCACCATGCGCGCCCGGCTCGACGCGATCGAGGGCGGGGAGGCGCGGCTCGACGCGCTCGAGGCGGCGGCGAGGGAGGCGCGTGACGCCTATCTCGCCGCCGCCGAGGCAGCGCATGCGGTGCGCCAGGGGGGCGCGGAACGGCTCGATGCGGCCGTGGCGGCGGAGCTCGCGCCCCTCAAGTTCGATGCCGCGAAGTTCCGCACCGCCGTCACCCGGCTGCCCGAGGAGCGGTGGGGCGCGCAGGGGATGGACATGGTGGAGTTCCTGATCTCGACCAACCCCGGCGCGGATTTCGCGCCGCTCGCCAAGATCGCGAGCGGCGGGGAGCTGTCGCGCTTCATCCTCGCGCTCAAGGTCGCGCTTGCGGAGCAGGGCGGGGCGGGCACGATCATCTTCGACGAGATCGACCGCGGCGTGGGCGGCGCGGTCGCGAGCGCGATCGGAGAGCGCCTCGCGCGGCTCGCGGCTGCGGAAGGCCAGCTGCTCGCCGTCACCCACTCGCCGCAGGTCGCGGCGCGCGGATCGCAGCACTACCTCATCGCCAAGGCCTCCTCGGGCGCGGTGACGCGGACCAGCGTGGTGCTGCTCGACCACGCCGGTCGGCAGGAGGAAATCGCGCGGATGCTCTCGGGCGCCGAAGTCACGCCCGAGGCGCGCGCGCAGGCGGACCGGCTGCTGGAAGGGGTGTGAGCGATGCCTTGTCCTTTGTCACGAGGCGTGACGTGAGCCGCCATATTGCCTTGTTCCTCCTCCTCCTCCTCGCCGCCTGTTCCCCCGCGACGCCCGCGCCCGAGGAGGCCAAGCTTGCCGCGCAGCCGAACAACGCGACCTACGGCACCGACGCCAACCTCGCGCCGTCGCAGCCCGACGCGGTGCTGCGCTACGCGGCTCATCCGCGCGGCTTTGCTGAGCTGCGGATGCCCCAGGGAGCGGGCCCGTTTCCGCTCGCGGTGATCTACCATGGCGGGTGCTGGAAGACCGGCATCGCCAGCCAAGCCTACATGGCGCCGCTCGCGACCCGCTGGCAGCAGATGGGCATCGCCACGCTCAACGTCGATTACCGCGAGGTCGGCGACGGGGGCGGCTGGCCGGGCTCGTTCGCTGACTGGGCCGCCTCGACGAAACTGATCGAGGAGGTCGCGGCGCGCCATCCGGTCGCCCGCGCGCGGGTGACGCTGGTCGGCCATTCGGCGGGTGCGCTTCCGGCGCTGTGGCTGGCGAGCCGGCACGGCGCCGACGGCCCGGCGGGTGCACGCGAGCCCCTCAAGGCGCGTGCGGCGATCATCCTCGATGGGCCCGGCGATGTCGGGGCCGAGCGGGGCGCCTTTGACGCGCTGTGCCAGTTCCCCGCCGTCGATCCCTTCATGGGCGGCGCGCCGCAGCGCTTCCCCGAACGCTACGGGGCGATCTCGCCCGGCACGGCCGCGCCGCGGCTTGCCGAGGTGCTGTTCGTGCAGGCGAAGCTCCCCGCGCCTTCCGCCGCGACGCTGGCGATGATCGGCGCAGGCAGGGCGCGGGTGAGGCTGCGCGAGAACCCGGGGGCGAGCCACTTTGCGATCATCACCCCGGGGCATGCCAGCCATGCCGCGAACGAGCCTGCCATACTGGCCGTGCTGAAGGGCGAGTGAGGACACGATGACCGAAGCAGCCGACCTCTCAGAAGCCGAGGCCGCCAACGAGCTGATGCGCCTCGCCCGCGCCATCGCGCGCCACGACCGGCTCTACCATGCCGAGGACTCGCCCGAAATCTCGGACGCCGAATACGACGCGCTGGTGCGCCGCAATGCCGAGCTGGAGGCGGCCTTCCCGCACCTCGTGCGCCCCGACAGTCCCTCGCGCAAGGTTGGCCACGCCGTCGCCGCCTCGCCGCTCGGCAAGGTGACGCACGAGGTTCGGATGATGAGCCTCGACAATGCCTTCTCCCCCGAGGAGGTCGCCGAGTGGCTTGCGCGGATGCGGCGCTTCCTCAACCTTCCCGAGGATGCGCCGCTGGCGATCACCGCCGAGGACAAGATCGACGGCCTGTCCTGCTCGCTGCGCTACGAGGAGGGCAAGCTGGTGCGCGCCGCGACGCGGGGCGACGGACAGGTCGGCGAGGACGTGACGGCCAACGTCGCGCACATCCCCGATATTCCCCAGCAGCTCCCCTCGGGCGCCCCGCGCGTGTTCGAGGTTCGCGGCGAAGTTTACATGGAGAACCAGGCATTTACCGCGCTCAATGCTGCGCAGCATGAGGCGGGCGGGAAGATCTTCGCCAACCCCCGCAACGCGGCCGCAGGCTCACTCCGCCAGAAGGACGCCGGTGTCACGGCGAAGCGCCCCTTGCGGTTCTGGGCGCATGGCTGGGGCGCGGCCTCGGCGGTGCCGGGCGCGACCCAGAGCGAGGTGGTGCAGAGCCTGCGCCAATGGGGGTTCCCGGTCTCGCCGCTGTTCACCCGGATCGAAGGCGATGCCGACGCGCTGATCGCGCACTTCGATGCGATCGGCGCCGCGCGCCCCTCGCTGCCCTATGACATCGACGGGGTGGTCTACAAGCTCGACCGGCTCGACTGGCAGGAACGATTGGGTTTCGTCGCCAAGGCGCCGCGCTGGGCGCTGGCGCACAAGTTCCCGGCCGAGCGCGCCGAGACGATCGTCGAAGCCATCGACATCCAGGTCGGGCGCACCGGCAAGCTTACGCCCGTCGGCCGCCTCGCCCCGGTGCTGGTCGGCGGCGTCACCGTGACCAACGTCACGCTCCACAATCGCGACGAGATCGCGCGCCTGGGTCTCAGGGTCGGCGACCGGGTGGTGATCCAGCGCGCCGGCGACGTGATCCCGCAGGTGGTCGCAAACCTCACCCGCGAGGAGCCGCGCACGCCTTTCGTCTTCCCCGACCACTGCCCCGAATGCCAGTCCGAGGCGGTCGCCGAGGAGGGCGAAGTCGACGTGCGCTGCACCGGGGGCCTCATCTGCCCCGCCCAGCGCACCCAGCGCCTCGAGCACTTCGTCAGCCGCCGCGCGCTCGATATAGAGGGGTTGGGCGAGAAGACCATCGCGCAGTTCTTCGCATTGGGCTGGCTGGAAAGCCCGGCGGACATCTACCGCCTACGCCGGCGTCGCGCGGAGATCCTCGCGCTCGAGGGGTGGCAGGACAAGTCTGTGGACAACCTGCTCGCTGCCATCGAGGCCAAGCGCCAGCCCGATGCCGCGCGCCTTCTGTTCGCGCTCGGCATCCGGCACGTCGGCGAGGTGACGGCGCGCGACCTGATGAAGCATGTCCACGAGCTTCCCGCGCTTCGCCAGCTCGCCGAGCGCGCCCATGCCGGGGACGGCGAGGCGGCGGCCGAACTCACCGCCATCGACGGCATCGGCCCTTCGGTGGTCGAGGCCTTGGGCGACTTCTTCCACGAGCCGCACAATGTCGCCGTCTGGGAGGACCTGCTCTGCGAGGTCGTCCCGCCGCGCTACGAAGTCAGGACCGTCGCCAGCCGGGTGGCGGGCAAGACCGTGGTGTTCACCGGCAAGCTCGAGACGATGAGCCGCGACGAGGCCAAGGCGCAGGCCGAAAGGCTCGGCGCCAAGGCGGCGGGCAGCGTCTCGGCCAAGACTGACCTGCTGGTCGCCGGGCCGGGCGCCGGGTCGAAGCTCAAGAAGGCTGCCGAACTCGGCATCGAAGTGGTGGACGAGGCGGGCTGGGCGGCGATCGTCGCGGAGGCGCTCGGGGGCAGCGCAACCTGATGGATCTTCTCGCCGAACTCCACCCCCAGGCGCTGCGCATCGCCGCCCTGCTGCGCGCGCGGGGCGAGAGGCTTGCGGTTGCGGACGGGGCGAGCGGCGGGCTCATCGCGGCGAGCCTGCTGACCGTGCCGGGCGCGCTCGACTTTTTCGTGGGCGGCGGCATCGTCTATTCCTTCCGCGCGCGCGACGTGCTGTTCGCCTTGCCGCGCGAGGCCTATCGGGACATGCGCGGGGCCAGCGCCGACTATGCGCTGCTCCAGGCCTGCGCGATCCGCGACAATTTCGGCGCCCAGTGGGGCCTTGCCGAGAGCGGTTCCGTCGGCGGATCGACCCACCCCGGCGGCGCGCCCGCCGGGCGCAGCGTCGCCGCGCTCGCCGGGCCTGCGGGCGAGTACAGCCGCCCCGTCGACACTGCCTCGGACGAACGCATCGCCAACATGGCCGCCTTCACCCGCAACGCGCTCGCGCTGCTCGAGGACACGCTCGGGCGATAAATTTTCGGAAAAGCCTGTCGAATCCGGCTTGGCAGGCGCGTCTCCCTGTCAGAGCCTCGCCATTCCGGCCGGGGCCTTGAGACGGAGACGCGACATGCAATACATCCTGATGATCCACGAGGATGGGAGCCCCTATGCCGGCCCCGAAGGCGCGGCGCTGATGGAGGCGACGCTGGCCGGGCACATGAAGCTCGCCGAGGACCTCGTCGCGGCCGGGGTGCCCTTTTCCGGCGAGCGCTTGAAGCCCGCCGCCACCGCCACCACGATCCGCTGGGACCATGGCGCGGCAAGCCTTCACGACGGCCCCTTCGCCGAGACCCACGAGGAACTGGGCGGCTTCTACATCATCGACGTCGCCAGCCTCGACGAGGCGCTGGAATGGGCGCGGCGCATCCCCGTGCCCAAGGGCGCGGTCGAGGTACGCCCCGTGTGGTAGATGGGGGCCGAGGCCTGACCCCGGCGCTTGGCCAAGCGATCATGGCGGCGCGTCCGCGGGTGGTGGCCGCGCTCGCCGCCGCCTTGCGCGATCTCGATGCGGCGGAAGATGCCTTCGCGGAGGCGGCCGCCGCCGCGCTCGTGCTGGCGGAGGAGCCGCGCGATGCCGCGGCGTGGCTGTTCGTGGCGGCGAGGCGGCGCGCGCTCGACGCGATCCGCCAGACACGCAGTGAGGCGCGCAAGGCCGACGCGCTGGTGGAGGTCAGCGAGATGGGCGATATGCTCGAACTCCCCGAACCGATCCCCGACGAGCGGTTGCGGCTGCTGTTCATCTGCTGCCACCCGGCGCTTGCGGCAGAGGTGCGCGCGCCGCTGGCGCTCAAGGTGATCTGCGGCCTGCCGGTGGCGGCGATCGCGCGCCTGTTCGTGGTGAGCGAGGCCACGATGTTCCAGCGCATCACCCGCGCCAAGGCCAAGGTGCGCGAGGCCGGCATCGCCTTCGCATTGCCGCCGCGTCGCGCGTGGCCCGAGCGGCTGGGGGCGGTGCTGCTGGCGCTCGAACTCGCTTTCACCGCTGCCTATGCCGATGCCGGCGGGGAGCTGTCGGCGGCGATGGAGGAGGACCTGGGCGCGGAGGTCGAACGGCTCGCGCTGCTGGTCGCCGAGCTTCTGCCCGGGGAGCCCGAGGCGCTGGGACTGGCCGCGCTGGTCCTGCTGGCGCGTTCGCGAGCGGCGGCGCGGCTCGATGGGGAGGGGGCGATGGTGCCTCTGTCACGGCAGGATGCGGCGCGCTGGGACTTCGCCCGGATCGAACGCGCGCGCGCCTTGATGGACTGCGCGGCGCGAATCGGGCGTTCTGGGCCCTGTCAGGTGATGGCGGCGATCCAGCTCAGCCATGCGCGGCGCGCCTTCGACGGGACGGTGGACTGGGTCGCGGTGCTGCGGCTCTACGACGTGCTGCTGGCGCTGCGGCCGAGCCCGATGGTGGCGGTCTCCCGTGCCCTTGCGCTGGCGCAGGTCGAAGGGGTCGAGGCGGGGTTGGCCGCGCTCGATGCGCTCCCGGCCGAGCGGCTGGCGCTGGCCCGCCCGTGGCACGCCGCGCGCGCCGATCTGCTGGCGCGGGCGGGGCGGCAGGGGGAGGCGGCGGCAGCACTCGAAGCGGCGCTCGCGCTATCGCCCTCGCGTGCCGAACGGCTGTGGCTGGAGCGGCGCCGGGCGGGGTTGGTCTGATCCTTGTGAACGAATAGAAGAGGCTATCTGAAGCGCCGCCGCCGCAGCCACAGGATCGCCCAGTCGCCGCGCTCGAGCCGTGCCGCCATGCGGAACCCCGCGCGGGTCGCGGCGCGCTTGACCGCCGTCTCCTGCTCGCCCGCCAGCAACCCGGCAAGCAGCAGGCTTCCGCCCGGCCTCACCGCCCTCGCGAAGTCGGGTGCGAGGCTCATCAGCGGTCCTGCAAGGATGTTGGCGATGAGAATGTCGAACGGCCCACGCAGGCGCAGCAGCGGATCGTCCATCCCGTCGGCGACGATCATCACCGCCTCGCCCGGCCCCGCGCCCATCGGTACGGCGTTCAGGCGCGCGTTCTCCTCCACCACTCCGGTGCAGACCGGGTCGATATCGGTGAGGGTGAGGCGCGCGTGCGGCCACAGCGCGCGCGCCGCAAAGCCGAGCAGGCCCGTGCCCGTGCCGATGTCGGCGATGTCGCGGGCGACGAGGCCGCTCGCCTTCATCGCGCCCAGCATCTCGAGGCACCCGGCGGTGGTCTTGTGCTGACCGGTGCCGAAGGCCTGGCTTGCGGGGATGGTGAAATCGATGAGGTCCGGGTCGGCGGGGTAATCGGGCGTGTGGACATGGAAGCGCCCGGCGCGGATCGGGGGCGCGTTGTGCTGGCTGAGCGTGACCCAGTCCTGCGGGGCGAGTTCCTCGATGACGATGTCGGGCGCAACGCCTTCGAAGAGGCCGGCGAGCGCCGCTGTCTCGGCCTCGCCCGGCTCGCGCGGATACCAGCCTTCGAGCACCCAGTCCTCGGGCCGGTCCTCGGCGACCTCGCGGCCGGCGATGACGAGGTCCGGGTCCCAGTCCTCGACGAGGTCGTGGGCCAGCAGCGCGGCCTGCACCACCGGCTTGGGCGCGAGGGCCGAAAGCTTCCAGGTGGTGTCAGCGGACAAAGCTCGCTCCATTGGCGTCGATCACCGCGCCGGTCATGCTGGGCGGCGCATCGAGCGCGCAGAAGGCGATGATGCCCGCGATCTCCTCCGGCGTCGCCACGCGGCCGAGCGGGATGTCGGCGAGCAGCCCCGGCCCGCCGCGGCTGGCGAGGTAATCGCCCGCCATGCTGGTGTCGGTGAAGCCGGGGGTGACGGCAAAGCTCAGGATGCCTTCGCCCGCATAGGCCCGCGCGATGGTCTTGTGCATCGCGATCATCCCGCCCTTGGCGGCGGCGTAGTGCCAGTGCGCCGGGCTGTCGCCGCGATAGGCGGCGCGGCTCGCTACGTGGACGAGCCGCCCGCCGTGCCTGCGTTCCTGCCAGTGCCGCACCGCGAAGCGCGACAGCTGGGCCGCGGCGGTGAGGTTGACCCGCAAGGTGTCCTCCCAGGCATCCAGCCACTCGATGTCCGAACGCTCGAGCCGGTTCGCCTCGAACCGCCCGGCGTTGTTGACCACCGCGTCGATCTCTCCGCCCGACAGCGCCAGCGCCTTGTCCCAAAGCGCCTGGACGCTCAGCGGATCGCCGAAATCGGCGGCGAGGACGGGCACGCCGGGCACGCTCGCCGGAGCGGGGCGCGAGGCATGGCCGATCACCTTCGCGCCCCGCGCGCCGAGCGCCTCCAGCGCTGCCCTGCCAATTCCGCGGCTTGATCCGGTTACCAGAATGTATCCCATGCAATCGCCTATCCGAAACTTTGCAAGCCCTGTCCACCATGTCGCGGCTTGCCTCAGGCGTCAGCGGCGCTAAGTGGGATTGCCGAAAAGAACAGGGACAGACGGGATCACGATGAACCAAAGACCGCTTTCTCCCCATCTCCAGGTGTGGCGCTGGGGGCCGCACATGCTGGTATCGATCCTTCACCGCGCGACCGGCGACGGGCTGGCATTGGTCGGCCTCGGCGTACTGGTGTGGTGGCTGGGGGCGCTCGCCAGCGGCCCCGAGGCCTACGCGACCTTCCAGGGCGCGATGGGCTCGCCGCTCGGCATTTTCGTGCTGGTGGGCCTGAGCTGGGCGTTCTTCACCCACATGATGAGCGGCCTCAGGCACTTCGTGCTCGACATCGGGGCGGGCTACGAGCTCGACACCAACAAGTTCTGGTCGGTCGCATCGCCACTGATCGCGATCGCGCTGACCGCGGCCTTCTGGGCCGTGATCGTGCTGCGCTGAGGGGGGACGGAAAAGATGGGTAACGGAACTTCGATCGGGCGCGTGCGCGGGCTCGGCCCGGCGCACGAGGGCGCGCATCACTGGCTGGTGCAACGCTTCACCGCGATCGGCAACGTGGTGCTGATGAGCTGGCTGCTCGTCAGCCTCGCGCTGCTCGGCGACTACGGCCACGCGAATGTCACCGAGTGGCTGGCGCATCCGGTTTCGGCAACAGCGATGATCCTTCTCGTGTTCAGCCTGTTCTGGCACGCCCGGCTCGGCCTGCAGGTGCTGGTCGAGGACTACATCCACGAACCCGGCTCCAAGTTTGCGCTGATCGCGGCGCTCAATCTTGCAACCATCGGCGGCGGCGCCTTCGCCATTTTCAGCGTCGCCGCGCTCGCATTCGGAGGTAACGCCTGATGGCAACCGCAGCACCCAAGGGCACGGCGAACGACGTCGGGGGCGCGCATCTGAAGGGCGCCTACACGATCATCGACCACACCTATGACGTGGTGGTGGTGGGCGCGGGCGGCAGCGGCCTGCGCGCGACGATGGGCGCGGCCGAGGCTGGCCTGCGCACCGCGAACATCTCCAAGGTCTTCCCGACGCGCTCGCACACGGTTGCGGCGCAGGGCGGGATCGCCGCGTCGCTCGGCAACAACAGCCCCGACCACTGGACCTGGCACATGTACGACACCGTCAAGGGGTCGGACTGGCTCGGCGATCAGGACGCGATCGAATATCTCGCGCGCGAAGCCCCGGCTGCGGTCTACGAACTGGAGCACGCGGGCGTGCCCTTCAGCCGCAATGCCGACGGCACGATCTACCAGCGCCCGTTCGGCGGGCACATGCAGAACATGGGGGCAGGTCCCCCGGTGCAGCGCACCTGCGCCGCCGCGGACCGCACCGGCCACGCCATGCTCCACGCGCTCTACCAGCAGTCGCTGAAGTACGACGCGGACTTCTTCATCGAATATTTCGCGCTCGACCTCATCATGTCGGAACGCGACGGGGTGAAGCAATGCGTCGGCGTGATGGCGATGTGCCTTGACGACGGGACGATCCACCGCTTCCGCGCGCAGTCGGTCGTTCTGGCGACCGGCGGCTACGGGCGCTGCTACTACACCGCGACCTCGGCGCACACCTGCACCGGCGACGGCGGCGGGATGGTGCTGCGCGCCGGGCTGCCCTTGCAGGACATGGAGTTCGTGCAATTCCACCCGACCGGCATCTATGGCGCGGGCGTGCTCATCACCGAGGGCGCGCGCGGGGAGGGCGGCTACCTCACCAACTCCGAGGGCGAGCGCTTCATGGAGCGTTACGCGCCTTCCGCGAAGGACCTGGCCAGCCGCGATGTCGTCAGCCGCTCGATGGCGCTCGAGATGCGCGAGGGCCGCGGCGTCGGGCCGGAGGGCGATCACATCTACCTCCACCTCGACCACATCGATCCCAAGGTGCTCGCCGAGCGTCTGCCGGGCATCACCGAGAGCGGCAAGATCTTCGCCGGGGTCGACCTCACCCGCCAGCCGCTCCCCGTTACCCCGACGGTGCACTACAACATGGGCGGCATCCCCTGTAACTACCACGGGCAGGTCGTGACGCTCGGGCCGGATGGCAATCCCGATCACGTCATCCCCGGTCTCTATGCCGTGGGCGAGGCGGCCTGCGTGTCGGTCCACGGGGCGAACCGCCTGGGCTCGAACTCGCTGATCGACCTCGTGGTGTTCGGGCGTGCGACGGGGCATCACCTGCGCGACAACCTGAAGCCCAACGCCAAGCAGGCCGAGCTTCCCGCCGACAGCGCCGATTTCGCGCTGACGCGTCTGGACCGTTTCCGCTATGCCGACGGCGGCTCGCCGACCGCGCAGATCCGCGCCGAGATGCAGAAGGCGATGCAGAAGCACTGCGCCGTCTTCCGCGACCAGAAGCTGATGGACGAGGGCGTCGCCAAGCTCGCCGAGCAGAACAAGCGCATGGAGGACATCCACGTCACCGACCGCTCGTTGATCTGGAACTCGGACCTCATCGAGACGCTCGAGCTCGACAACCTGATGGCGCAGGCCAACGTCACGATGGCGTCGGCCGCCAACCGCAAGGAAAGCCGCGGCGCCCACGCGCACGAGGACTTCCCCAACCGCGACGACGCGAACTGGATGAAGCACACCATCGCGTGGTTCGACGGCTGGGGCGGGCGCGGGAGCAATATCCGCATCGATTACCGCCCGGTCCACGAATACACGCTGACCGACGACATCGCCTATATCGAGCCCAAGGCGCGGGTGTACTGATCCGGCGCCTGAGCGGACCCAACCGAAGGTCCGGTCCCCGCGAGGGGCCGGGCCTTTTTCATGGCCCTGCGCGCCTCAGGGCCCGCCGGCCAGCAGGCCGCGAGCATGTCCTCCCTCAGCAAAGAGCGGCGTGGGCGTGCCGGTGAAACACGGGACGGTGACGAGGACCGGTCCTCGCTTCGCGCCGAGCCCCCCTAACATGCCTTGCCGACATACTGCTTGTCCCCGGCGAGCGTGAGCCGCTACCGCCGCGGCTGGCCATGCTCGACTCACCCTCCTATCATGCGCTGGCAGCCATGGCGGTCACGATCGCCATGTTCGTCGCCTTCGCCCGGGGGCGCTACCCGGAAGAGATCATCTCGCTCGTCACCATCGCGGTGATCGCCGTCGGGCTCTATTTCGCCCCGCTCGAGGGCGCCCGGCCGACCGATGGAATCGCGCTCGCCTTTGGCGGGTTCGGCCATTCGGCACTGATCACGATCTGCGCGCTGATGATCATGGGGCGGGGGCTGGTGGTGACCGGCGCACTCGAGCCCTTCGCCCGGCTGCTCGAAGGCGTCTTCCGGATCGGTGGGCAGCTCGGCCTGCTGGTCGCGCTGCTGCTGGCCTTCTTCATGTCGATGTTTGTCAACGACACGCCCGTGATGGTGCTGCTGATCCCGATCGTCGTCGCGATCGCCGCCAAGGGACTGATGGCGTCCTCCAGGGTGCTGATGCCGGTCAACACCGCGGTGCTGCTCGGCGGGATGGCGACCACGATCGGCACCTCGACCAACATCCTCGTCGTCAACATCGCCGACGAGATCGGGATGGCGCCGATCGGCGTGTTTCAGTTCACCCCGATCGTGCTCGTCGCGGGCGTGATCGCGCTGCCCTATCTGTGGCTGGTGATGCCGCGCCTGCTGCCCGACAACAGCACCCAGCCGACGCAGGCGCGGCGCATCTTCTACACGCGCCTCAGGCTCACGCCGGGCGGAGCGATGGCGGGCGGCGACGTGGCGGCGGTGCGGGCCCGGCTGCCGGACGGCGTCACCTTTCACGACGCGCCCGAGGGCACACTGCCGCTGGACGAACGCCTCCACGTCTCGGGCACCCACGAGGCGCTCGAGGAAGCCGCGCGCGCGCTCAAGGGCGAACTCGCGCCGTCCTGGGTGGTCGAACGCATCCGCCGCATCTCCAAGGAGAGGCGAGAAGATATCGTCGCGGTCGAGATGACGGTCACGGCGGATTCGCGGCTCGTCGACCGCACCCTCACCCGCTCGGGCATCGCCGACCTCCACGGGGTCGCGGTCCTCGGCATCCATCGCCGCGGCCGGGTGCTGGGCGAGCGCGACAGCGCGGCCGACCTGCCCAACCTCGCGATCCGCGAGGGCGACGTTCTGCTGGTGATGGGCATCGAGGCGGACCTCCAGGCCTTCGCCGCGAGCGACGGCCTGCTGCGCCTCGAAGGCGCGCGCGAGCTGCCGCGCCGCTCCAAGGCGGTGCTGGCGGCGGTAATCATGGTGCTGGCAGTGGCGACCGCGTCGATCGGCCTGCCGTGGTTCGACGATCGGGGCTATGCGCCGATCAAGCTGCCGATCGCGATCTCGGCCCTGGCCGGGGCAATCGCGATGTTCGTCACCGGCTGCGTCAAGTTCGACCGGGTCGGCCGCGCGCTGTCGGCCAAGGTGATCGTGCTGATCGCCGCGAGCCTCGCGATCGGCCGGGTGATCGACGAAAGCGGGGCGGCGGCGTGGCTCGGACAGGCGCTCTCGCTCGGCCTTGCCTATCTGCCGCCCGCTCTGGTGCTTTCGGCGATCATGCTGTTCGTGACGCTGCTCACCAACTTCGCCTCGAATGCGACCGCGGCGACCATCGGCACGCCGATCGCCTACAGCATCGCGCTCCAGCTCGGCCTCCCGCCCGAGCCGCTGGTGCTGGCGGTTCTGTTCGGCTGCAACCTGTGTTACGCATCGCCCATCGCGTATCAGACCAACCTCCTCATCATGTCCGAAGGCGGCTACAATTTCGGCGATTACGTGCGCGCCGGCGTGCCGCTGGTGGCGCTGATGGTGACGGTGCTCTCGGTGCTGCTGGTGCTGTGGTACGGATTGTAGAAGGGGCGATGGACATGCGACGGATGGCGGCGGCGGTGGGTGCGGTCGTGCTGGCGCTGGCGGCGGTGCCCGCCCACGCGGACGACCTGCGCGATGCGGTGGCGGCGGACCTGCCGGAACTGGTCGCGCTCTACCAGGACCTCCACGCCAACCCCGAGCTGTCCTTCCAGGAGGTCGAGACCGCAAGGAAGCTCGCCGCCCGCGTCCGCGCGCTCGGCTTCGAGGTGACCGAGGGCGTGGGCAGGACCGGGGTGGTCGCGGTGATGAAGAACGGCGCGGGGCCGGTGGTGATGCTGCGCGCCGACATGGACGGGCTGCCGGTGGTCGAGCAGACCGGGCTCCCCTATGCCTCGAAGCGCCGCGCGGTGGCGCAGAACGGCACCGAGACCGGGGTGATGCACGCCTGCGGACACGATACCCACATGGCCGCGTGGATCGGGACGGCGCAGCAGCTGGCCGCCCGCAAGGCGCAGTGGTCGGGCACGCTGGTGATGATCCTCCAGCCTGCCGAGGAAATCGGCGAGGGCGCCAAGGCGATGCTCGACGACGGGCTCTACACCCGCTTTCCCAAGCCCGACTACGTGCTCGCCTTCCACGATGCCGCGCAGGCGCCGGCGGGGATGATCGGCTATGCCAAGGGCTTCGCGCTCGCCAACGTCGACAGCGTCGACATCGTCGTGCCGGGGGTGGGCGGACACGGGGCCTACCCGCACACCACCAAGGACCCTGTGGTGCTCGCCTCGGCCATCGTGATGCGGCTGCAGACGCTGGTCAGCCGCGAGCTCAATCCCACCGATTCCGCGGTGGTCACCGTCGGCAGCTTCCAGGCGGGGGCCAAGCACAACATCATCCCCGACGAGGCGCGGCTGCAACTGACGGTACGCAGCTATTCGGACGAGGCGAGGAAGCAGCTGCTCGACGGGATCGCCCGGATCGCCCGGGGCGAGGCGATCGCGGCCGGGATGCCGGAGGACAAGCTGCCGCGGGTGACCGTTGCCGACCCCTACGTGCCCGCCACCTACAACACCGCCGACCTTACCGAGCGGGTGGCTACCCTGCTGCGCCCCCGCTTCGAAGGCCGGGTGCTGGAAGTGCCTGCGGTGATGGGCGGCGAGGACTTCAGCCAGTTCTACCGTGCCGACCGGGAGAACGTGGAATCGCTGATCCTGTGGGTCGGCGGGGTGCGGGCGGCCGAATGGGAGAAGGCCCAGAAGGGCGAGATCACGCTGCCCTCGCTGCACTCGCCGTTCTGGGCGCCCGATGCCCCGGTGGTGATCGCGACGGCGACCGAGGCGCTGACCGCAGCGACGCTTGATCTGATGGCGAACCAGGGCGGCTGACCCGCCCTCACGCAGCGCAGCGGTAGGACGGAAAAATGCGGCCGCCGGCTCGCCCCTCGAAGGGCGTTCCGGCGGCCGTTTCTCCTCCCCAGGAGAACTGCGAAACGGGGTGTCCGCCCCCTACTCGCCCGAGGCAGGCACGTAGGTGCCGAGGCGGTGGTGCAGGGCGTTGATCTTGGCCAGCTCCTCCCGGTCTTCGGTGGCGCGGGCATGGCTTTCGAGTGCGCGGCGCAGCAGCTTCATGTCGGCGGTCGAAAGCAGCGCGCGGGCGCGGGCGGGCTCGGTCTTGGGGGTGTCGGTATCGGTCATGTCACTCTCCGCTGGGTGATGTCACCCGGCCAGCCTTAGGCGGTTCGAGGGCGTCCCGGAAGGCCGGATTGTCCGGTCCTCCCGGGATTCTCTCCCAACCTGGCGAGGCTTAGGCGGCCTCGAACTGGTTCATCGTATTGTGCACGCCGCCCGCCTTGAGGGCGGCTTCGCCGGCGAAGTATTCCTTGTGATCGTCACCGATGTCGGAGCCCGACATGTTCTGGTGCTTCACGCAGGCGATGCCCTGGCGGATTTCCTCGCGCTGCACGTTCTTGACGTAGCCGAGCATCCCGGCCTCGCCGAAATATTCGCGGGCGAGGTTGTCGGTCGAGAGCGCGGCGGTGTGATAGGTCGGCAGGGTGATGAGGTGGTGGAAAATCCCTGCCCGCGCAGCGGCATCGCGCTGGAAGGTGCGGATCTTCTCATCGGCCTCGTCCGACAGCTCGGTGCCGTCGTAGTCGACGCTCATCAAGCGTGCGCGGTCATAGGCCGAGACGTCCTTGCCGGCCTTCTCCCACGCATCGAACACCTGCTGGCGGAAATTCAGCGTCCAGTTGAAGCTCGGCGAGTTGTTGTAGACGAGCTTGGCGTTCGGCACGACCTCGCGGATGCGGTCGACCATGCCGGCGATCTGTTCGACATGGGGCTTCTCGGTCTCGATCCACAAGAGGTCCGCGCCGTTCTGGAGCGAGGTGATGCAGTCGAGCACGACGCGGTCCTCGCCGGTGCCGGGGCGGAACTGGTAGAGGTTCGAGGGCAGGCGCTTGGGCGCAAGCAGCTTGCCGTCGCGGCTGATGAAGACCTGGCCGTTGGTGATGTTGGCCGGATCGACCTCATCCGCGTCGAGAAAGCTGTTGTACTGGTCGCCAAGGTCGCCCGGCTCTTTCGAGAAGGCGATCTGCTTGGTGAGGCCGGCGCCGAGCGAGTCGGTGCGGGCGACGATGATCCCGTCGTCGACGCCCATCTCGAGGAAGGCGTGACGGCACGCGCGGATTTTCTGGAGGAAGTCCTCGTGCGGCACGGTGACCTTGCCGTCCTGGTGGCCGCACTGCTTCTCGTCGGAGACCTGGTTCTCGATCTGGAGCGCGCAGGCGCCCGCCTCGATCATCTTCTTGGCGAGGAGATAGGTCGCCTCCGCATTGCCGAAGCCTGCGTCGATGTCGGCGATGATCGGCACGACATGGGTCTCGTAGTTGTCGATGGCGTTTTCGAGGCGCTTGGCCTCGACCGCGTCACCCGCCTTGCGGGCGGCATCGAGCGCGCGGAACATCATGCCGAGCTCGCGGGCGTCGGCCTGCTTGAGGAAAGTGTAGAGCTCCTCGATCAGCGCGGGCACGGAGGTCTTCTCGTGCATCGACTGGTCGGGCAGGGGACCGAACTCGCTGCGCAACGCGGCGACCATCCAGCCGGAGAGGTAGAGGTAACGGCGCTTGGTCGAGCCGAAGTGCTTCTTGATCGCGATCAGCTTCTGCTGCGCGATGAAGCCGTGCCAGCAGCCCAGCGATTGGGTGTATTGCGCGGGGTCGGCGTCGTAGGCAGCCATGTCGGCGCGCATGATCTTGGCGGTGTACTTGGCGATGTCGAGACCGGTCGCGAAACGGTTCTGGATCGCCATGCGCGCGGCGCTCTCGGGATCGATGGCGGCCCAGCTCGGCCCGTTGGCGGTGACGATGTCGCGCATCCGGGCGATGGTGTTCTGATAGGTCATGTGCGGCTCCTGTCCGTCCTGAGGAGTGGTGCGCGCCGCATGGGAGACTCGCACCGAGTGGGTGTGCCTCTGCCGTGTTGCGGCGCAGCGTGACAGGGAAACTTACAAAAATTCGTGTCGCTATGCGGACATCTGGCGGCGAACTTGTGTCAATCGGTAAATTTCTTTACAGAAGCGTCATGGTCGATACCAACCTTCTCGCCGGACCCGCGCTGCGCCGCCTGCGCAAGCGCGAGGGCCTCACCCAGGCTGCCATGGCCGGGATCCTTGGGATCTCGCCCTCCTACCTCAACCTCATCGAGCGCAACCAGCGACCGCTCTCGGCCCGGGTGCTCGTGCAGGTGATCGAACGCTTCGACTTCGACCCGCGCTCCCTTCGCGAGGACGACGCGATCGGCGGGCTCGACGGGCTGGTGCGCCGCATGGCCGACAAGCGTTTCGCCGATCTCGGGATCGACCGCGAGGAGGTGCAGGAGTTCCTCGCCGCCGCCCCGCAGATCGCCGCCGCCTTCGCCCGGCTCTACGACACGGGCGGGGGCGAGCGCATCGTAACCGAGGACACCGCCGCCGCCGCCCGCCGCGCGATCGAACGCTGGCAGAACCATTTTGCCGATCTCGATCACGCCGCCGAGGATCTCGCGGACGAGCTGCGCCTGTCGCGCGGCGAGATCAGCGCCGCCCTGTCCGAGCGCCTGCGCGAGCGGCACCAGCTCTCCGTGCGCATCCTGCCGGCCGAGGTCATGCCGGGCCAGGTCCGCCGGCTCGACCTGCATGCGCGGCAGTTGCAGCTCTCCGAGATGCTCCCCGGCGCGGCGCGGCGCTTCCAGATCGCGCGGCAGGTGGGCGCGCTCGAGATGCGCGAAGGGATCGAGACGATCGTCGCGGGTGCGGGCCTCGCCAGCCCCGAGGCGCGCGACCTGCTGCGCGAACACATCGCCGATTATCTCGCCGGCGCATTGCTGCTCCCCTACCGCCGCTTTCTGCGCGCCTGCGAGGCGACGGGTTATGACCTTGCCGTGCTCCAGCGCCGCTTCGCCGTCAGCTTCGACCAGGTCGCCCAGCGCCTCACCACCTTGGGCCGGGTGGGGGAGCGGGGCCTGCCTTTCTTCACCGCAGTCATCGACCGGGCCGGGAGGATGATCCATTTCACCGCTGGCGGGAGTGGGGCGCTCTATCCGCTCGAGGGCGCGCGCTGGCCGGCCTGGGTCCCCTACGCCGCCTTCGAGCGGCCCGGGACCATGCTGACCCAGGCGGTTACCTTCGGCGAGGGCGAGGCGGCGGCGCGGCACTGGTTCACCATCACCCGGACCGTCGACGGCGATGGGGTGATGTGCGCGGGGCGCCGCGCGGTGGTGCTGGGGATCGAGGCGCGCTTCGCGGGCGATCTCGCCCATGCGCGCGGGGTCTCGCTCGACCGGCTCGACGCTGTGCCGCTCGGCACACCGTGTCGGCGCTGCGGGCGCACCGAATGCCTGACCCCGGCGCCTGCGCGAATCGCCGGCGACCTGCCACGCCTGCGCCCGGCGCCCGCCGGGTGACGGAACGATTCCCCCGGCGGCACGGTTTGCGGGGCCTCGAGAACATGGAAGGCACGAACATGAGCGAAGAGCGCACCACCGAGGTCCGCGCCACCGACGGTTCGACCACACCACGATCCTGCGCGAGACCGAGGCACCCCGCCGCAGCGGGGGCGGGACCATGTTTGTGCTGATGGTGCTGCTGCTCGCGATGGCGGCGATCGGCGCCTTCGTCGTCATGCGTGGACAGGACAGCCAGATCGCCCGCGACCACGCGGTCGCCGAGGCCGCCGGCGAAGTCGGCGACACCGCCAACAAGGTCAGCGAGGCGGTCGACCAGACGGCCGACGGCATCGCCGCCGAATAGGCCGCCGCGCCTGCGAGCGAGGGCGGAACGTGTAAAGTTTACCGACATTTCATTTCTGCGGACTAATCCGGGTCTCCAGCAAGGTTAACCGGACATTCCGCTGTCATGATCCGCCTGTTCAAGCACTACATCCCGCATGCCGTGCTGCTGCTCGGCCTGCTCGATCTGGGCCTGCTGGTGCTGGCGAACGAGATCGCCTGGCAGTGGCGCGCGCACCAGATCGGCATCGATGCCGGCGCGATCGGCGGGCGAGGCCTCGCGCTGTTCGGCACCGCGACGGTCATCTGGCTGGCGATGATCGCGGTCGGGGTCTACGGCCCCAACGCGCTGCGGTCCCTACGTTTCGCCGGCGCCCGGTTGCTGGTGTCGATCAGCCTCGGCATCATCGCGCTGGCAGTGGTCGATTTCGTGATCGCGAGCGACCTGTTCTGGCGCTCGACGCTGCTCTACACCATGGGCCTTGCCATCGTCCTCCTGGTGGCTGACCGGCTGCTGCTCAATTCCTTCCTCGGCTCTTCGGCCTTCCGCCGCCGGGTGATGGTGCTGGGCGCGGGCGACCGGGCGCAGCGCCTGCGCGAACTGGGCGAGAAGCCGGAGACCGGCTTCGCCATCGTCGCCTATGTCGCCATGAGCGAGGACAACCGCGTCGTCGAAGAGGCGATCCCGCGCTCGGCGATCCACGATCTCGGCCGCTTCGTCGAGAACCTCGGCGTCTCCGAGGTTGTCCTAGCGCTTCAAGAACGGCGCAACGCGCTGCCCCTGAAGGACCTTCTGAGGATCAAGACCAAGGGCGTCCACGTCAACGATTTCTCGAGCTTCATCGAGCGCGAGACCGGCCGCGTCGATCTCGACACGGTGAACCCTTCGTGGCTGATCTTCTCCGATGGCTTTTCCAGCTCGCGGATGCTCTCGAGCGCCTCGAAGCGCCTCTTCGACATCACCGCGAGCGTGATCCTGCTCGCCTTGACCTTTCCGCTGATCCTGATCTTCGCGGGTCTCGTGAAGCTCGACAGCAAGGGCCCGGCCTTCTTCCGCCAGAGGCGCGTCGGCCTCTACGGCGAGCCTTTCACGCTCATCAAGCTGCGCTCGATGCGCACCGATGCCGAGAAGGACGGCGCCAGGTGGGCGGAGGAGAACGATCCGCGCATCACCCGCCTCGGCCGCTTCATCCGCAAGGTCCGCATCGACGAGCTCCCCCAGACCTGGAGCGTCCTCAAGGGCGAGATGAGCTTCGTCGGCCCGCGTCCCGAAGTGCCCTCCTTCGTGGAGAGCCTCGAGGAGGAGATCCCCTTCTATTCGGAACGGCACATGGTGAAGCCGGGCATCACCGGCTGGGCGCAGATCAACTATCCCTACGGCGCTTCGGTCGAGGACAGCCGCTGCAAGCTCGAATATGATCTCTACTACGCCAAGAACTACACGCCTTTCCTCGATTTCGTGATCCTGCTCCAGACGTTGCGGGTGATCCTCTGGCCGGAGGGCGCACGGTGAGCGGGCTGGAGGGTCTGTGGCCGCTGGCGGGTGTCCTCGCATGGGTGGCCGGCGGGATGCTCAGCACGGCGGCGCTGCTGTGGATCTGGCGGCACGGGGAGCGCGGCCGGCCCGACCGCGCCACGCTGACGGTCGCGGCTGCGCTCAGCGCCCTGTGGTGCGCGCTCTCGGCGGGGCTGGGCGCGGATCATCCCGCCGCGATCCTTGCCGCGATGGCGCGCAACCTCGCGCTCATCGCGACGATCTTCTGCCTGTTCGCCGCCGACGGGCGCACCGCCAGCCTGAAGCCGATCCGCCCGGTGATCGTCGCGCTCGTGATGGTCCAGCTGCTCCAGCCGATCGTGCTCCTCGTCGGCTACCGCAGCGCCGGCCTCACCACGCTCGAGAGCGCGGTGTTCGAGGCGCGGGTACTGATCGACATGCTGGTGGCGATCGGCGCGCTGATGCTGCTCCACAACCTCTATGCGAGTGCGGCCGCGGCGGTGCGGCCGGTGCTGCGCTGGACGGGGATCGGCCTTGCCGGGATTTTCGCCTACGATCTCAACCTCCACACGATCGCCTACCTCGGCGGCGAGATGCCCGCGGCCCTGCGCGACGTGCGCGGGGTGTTCGCCGGGGTGATGGCGGTGCTCTTCGCGCTCGGCATGAACGCCGCGGGCCCGCGGGTGCAATTCAGCCCCTCGCGCGCGGTCACCTTCCGCACGCTATCGCTGCTGCTGATCGGCGGATACCTTGCTGGGATGGTGCTGGTGACGAAGTCGCTCGCGCTGATCGGCGGGGACATGGCCCGCATGAGCCAGGCGGTGTTCGTGCTCATCGCCGTGATCGGTGCAGGCCTCGCCCTGCCGTCGCCCCGGCTGCGCGGCTGGCTCAAGGTGACCGCAACCAAGCACCTGTTCCAGCACCGCTACGACTACCGCCAGGAGTGGCTGCGCTTCACCCGCACGATCGGGCGCGGCGGGACGGGATGCGCGAGCCTCGAGGAGCGCGCGGTCAAGGCGCTTGCCGACATCACCGAGAGCCCCGCGGGCCTGCTGCTGATGCCCAACGAGGAAGCCGAGCTCGAACTCACCGCGCGCTGGAACTGGCCGACCATCGCCGTCCCCGCTGTCGCTGCGGACCATGTGCTCTCGGGGCTCCTCGAGCAGCACAACCTGATCCTCGCCTTTGACGAGGCGCGGCGCGGGATCGACCATCACGGCGAGGCGGCGCACGTGCCCGCCTGGCTGACCGAGGCCGAGGATGCCTGGGCGCTGGTGCCGCTCATCCATTTCGACCGGCTGGTCGGCGCGATTGTGCTCGCCCGCCCGCGCAACCCGCGCCAGCTCGACTGGGAGGATTTCGACCTGCTGCGCGTCGCAGGCCAGCAGCTGGCGAGCTATCTTGCCGAACAGGCCGGGCACCAGGCGCTGATGGACGCGAGCCGCTTCGACGAGTTCAATCGCCGGATGGCCTTCGTGATGCACGACATCAAGAACCTCGTCAGCCAGTTGTCGCTGCTCGCCGCGAATGCCGAGAAGCACGCCGACAACCCCGCCTTTCGCGCCGACATGCTGGTCACCCTGCGCAATTCCGCCGACAAGCTGTCCGCGCTGCTAGCACGGCTCGGGCGCTATGGTTCAGGACAGGTCAACGCGCTTGCCCCGATCGAACTGGTCGAACTGGCGAGGGGAATCGCCGAACGCTTCAGGGGCGTACATCCCGTCGCCCTGACCCGCGAGGCGCCGGTCAGCGTGATGGGCAACCGCGAGGCGCTCGAACAGGCGCTGATCCACCTCGTCCAGAACGCCGTCGATGCGAGCCCCGCCACCATGCCGGTGTTCCTCGACGTGACCTCGGAGGGTTTGCACGGCGTCATCGATGTGGTCGATTCGGGCGCCGGCATGAGCCCCGAATTCATCCGCACGGGTCTGTTCAAGCCCTTCATCTCCTCCAAGAGCGGCGGCTTCGGGATCGGCGCCTTCGAAGCGCGCGAGCTCGTCAAGGCGATGGGTGGCCGCATCGGGGTCGAGAGCCGGCTGGGGCTCGGCACGCGCTTTTCCGTGGTGCTGCCGCTTGCCGATGCGGTGCGCCTGCTCGCCGTGCGGGGCCCGGACGACACAGCTGAAACCGAGGTGGCATGATGGCCGACAAGAAACCCGTGCTGCTCGTGATCGAGGACGATCCCGGCCTGCAGGCGCAGCTCAAGTGGGCCTATGACGATTTCGAGGTGATGATCGCCGGCGACCGCGACAGCGCGATCGCCGCGCTGCGCGCCGCGATGCCCGGTGTTGTGACGCTCGATCTCGGTCTGCCGCCCGATCCCGACGGCACCTCCGAGGGCTTCGCCGTGCTCGATGCGATCATGGCTCTGAAGCCCGACACCAAGGTGATCGTCGCCAGCGGCCACGGCGCGCGCGAAAGCGCCCTGGCCGCGATCGCGCGGGGGGCCTACGATTTCTACCAGAAGCCGATCGACATCGAGGCGCTGGGCCTGATCGTGCGTCGCGCCTTCGCGCTGCGCGCCATCGAGGAGGAGAACCGCCGCCTCGTCGCCACCAGCACCGCCGACAAGACCGTGCTCGGCCGGCTCATCACCGGCGCGCCCGAGATGCTCAAGGTCGCCCGCACCATCGAGCGTGTCGCCAAGACCAGCGTGTCGGTGATGCTGCTCGGCGCGAGCGGGACGGGCAAGGAGCTGCTGGCCAAGGGCCTTCACGAGGCGAGCGACCGGGCGGGCGGGCCGTTCGTCGCGATCAACTGCGCGGCGATCCCCGAGAACCTCCTCGAAAGCGAGCTGTTCGGACACGAGAAGGGCGCCTTCACCGGCGCGGTCAAGACCACTGAGGGCAAGATCGAGAGCGCCGACGGGGGCACTCTGTTCCTCGACGAGGTCGGCGACATCCCGCTGCCGCTCCAGGTCAAGCTGCTGCGCTTCCTCCAGGAACGCACCATAGAGCGGGTCGGCGGTCGCAAGGCGATCTCCGTCAACACGCGGATCGTGTGCGCCACCCACCAGGACCTCGAGGGGATGATCCAGCAGGGCGCGTTCCGCGAGGACCTGTTCTACCGCCTCGCCGAGATCGTGGTGCGCATCCCCGGGCTCGCCGAGCGGCACGGCGATCCGGTGCTGCTCGCCAAGGTGTTCCTGAAGCGCTTCGCCGCCGAGATGAACCCCGCCGTCACCGGCTTCGCCGCCGATGCCCTCGCCGCGATCGACGCGCACGAATGGCCGGGCAACGTCCGCGAGCTCGAGAACCGGGTCAAGCGCGCTGTCATCATGGCCGACGGCAAGCTGGTCGGCGCCGAGGACCTCGATCTTTCTAGGGGCGAGGAGGAAGATGCGGAGGTCCTCAACCTCAAAGCCGCGCGCGAGGCGGCCGATCGCCGGGTGATCCGCCACGCGCTCGCCCGCAGCGAGGGCAATATCTCGAGCACGGCCAAACTGCTCGGGATCAGTCGCCCGACGCTGTATGACCTCCTCAAGCAGTATGACCTCCAGACATGAGGCCGGCGCGGCGCTGACCGCGCTGGTCCTTGCGCTTGTGATCGCGCTGGCGGGATGTGGCGATGCGCGCGGGGCGGCGGGGGAGCGGCGGCCGGAGGATCCGGCGCTGGCGCGCGTGCTTGGCGAGGCCGACGCGGCGATCGCGGAGGGGAAAATGGACGAGGCCAGCGGGCTGCTAGAGCGCGCGGTCGCCCGCGCGCCGAGCCGTCCCGAGCCGTGGGTCGCCATCACCCGGCTGCGGCTGCGGCAGGGCGAGCACCTGACCGCGCTCGAGGCGACCGAGCGCGCGCTCGCGCTCTCCCCGGATCACGCCCCCGCGCTGCTGCTGCGCGCGCTGATGGTGCGCGATGCCCACGGGCACGCGGCAAGCCTGCCGTGGTTCGCGGCGGCGGCCGCGGCCGATCCCGACAATCCCGACATCCTCGCCGAACAGGCCGCAACACTCGGCGACGGGGGCGAGGCGCGGGCGATGCTCGCGGCGGTGCGCCGGCTCGCCGAGATCGCGCCCGACGATCCGCGCGTGCCCTACCTTCAGGCGGTGCTGGCGGCGCGCGGGGGGAATGACGCGCTGGCCCGCAGCCTGCTGACCAAGAGCGGCCTTGCCGCGCGCGGCGTGCCCGCGGCGATGCAGCTCGATGCCGCGATCAGCCTGTCCGAGCGCAATCCGCGCAGCGCCGCCGCGACGCTCGAGGCACTCGCCTCGCTCCAGCCTGCCAATCCCCGCCTGCGCGAGCTGCTTGCGCGGGCGCTGCTGGAGGCGGGCCGGGCCGAGGAGGTGATCGCGCGCTTTGCGGCAGACGCGGCGCGGAGCGAGAGTTCCCCCTATCTCGCGATGCTGGTGGCACGGGCCTACGAGCGCAGCGGGGACCGTGCCGGCGCCGCGCCCCTGCTCGCGCGGGCCTATCGCCCGCACCGTGATGCGCTTGCCGTGCTGGCAGACCGCGAAGGCCTACCGCCGCCCACCGCCGCCGCGCGACGGGCCGCGCTTGCCAGGGACTGGGCGCGGGCGGCCGCGCAGGCGCGCAGGCTCGGCGAGCGGCTTCCCGCCTCGGCCGACGTGGCCGTGCTGACGGGCGACGTGATGCTGGGGGCGGGCGATCCGCGCGCGGCGCTGGCAAGCTATGCCCGCGCCGCGCGGGCGAAACGGCCCTGGCCGCTGACCCGCAAGGCGGCGCTCGTCTACGCGGCGGTCGGGGATGGCGCCGCGGCCGACACGCTGTTGGCCCGGCACATCGCCGGCGAGCCCGAAAACGCCGCCGCGCTCGTCGCGCTCGCCCGGCGGAACGCCCACGGCGGCGCATGGGCGCGCGCCGCGCTGCTGCTCGACCACGCCGCCGCGCGCGGGGCAGGGCACGATCCCGAACTGCTCGACCTCCGGCTGCGGGCCGCGCGCGCGCTGGGACGGCAGGACGAGGCGCGCCGCTTCGCCGCCCTGCTCGGCGAGGTTCGCCCGCGCCGTCTCGACAAGAACTAGCCGAGCGGGCAGGGCGGGCGCGATGCCGAAGCCCTCCGCCGCCGTGCGCCCGTCCTTTCTCGCCGACCCGATGATCGCCGTGCTGGTGGTCTCAATCCTGCTGGCGCTGGCGCTGCCCGCCGCGGGTGAGGCGCGCGCGGCGGCGAGTGCGGTCTCGAACGCCGGCATCTTCGTGCTGTTCCTCCTCAACGGGATGCGCATTCGCCGCGCGGAGATCGCGCGCGGGCTCGCCAACTGGCGCTTCTTCGCGCCGCTCATGCTGTTCGTGTTCGGCGGCATGGCGATCGCCGGGCTGGGCTTCGCCAGCCTCGCCGCCGGGGTCCTGCCGCCGCTGGTGGCGCTCGGCTTCGTCTATCTCGGCGTGCTGCCCTCGACGGTCCAGTCGGCGACCTCCTACACCAGCCTCGCGAACGGCAACGTCGCGCTTTCGGTGGTGGGAGCGGCGCTCATCAACATCGCCGGCGTCGTCGTCAGCGCGCCGCTGTTCGCGCTGATCGGCGGGGGCGGGGCGGGAGAGATCGGCAGCGAGGCGATCATCCGCATCGCCCTCATCCTCGTGCTGCCCTTCGTGATCGGGCAGGCGGTGCAGCCCCTCGTGATCGAACGGATCGCCGCGCACCGCGCGCGGATTGCCTGGCTCGACCGCGCGGTGATCGGGATCGCGGTCTATGTCGCCTTCTCGGGCGCGGTCGAGCAGGGGCTGGCGACGATGTTCGCGGGCGCCGACTGGGCGGTGCTGATCGTGCTGGTGCTGGCGATGCTGGCGCTCGCACTCGCGGCGGCGTGGGCGCTTACCGCGCTGCTCGGCCTGCCGCGCGGCGACCGGATCGCCTTTCTTTTTGCCGGGTCGCAGAAGAGCGTCGCGATCGGCGCGCCGCTCGCCGCGATCCTGTTCCCGCCATCGAGCGCCGGCTTCGTGATCGCCCCGCTGCTGCTCTACCACCTCGCGCAGCTGGTGCTGGCGGCGCCGCTCGCGCTGAGGCTGGCGCGCGGCGCGGACTAGGCCTTGGGCTGGTAGGTCTGGTCGGCCGTGGGGAAGGTCCGCGCGCGCACCTCCTCGGCATAGCGCGCCACCGTGCGGTCGATCACCCCGGCGATGTCCTCGTAGCGCTTCACGAAGCGCGGCACCCGCTCGAACATGCCGAGCATGTCCTCGGTGACGAGCACCTGCCCGTCGCACTCGGCCGAGGCGCCGATGCCGATGGTGGGGCAGGTCACGGCCTGCGTCGCGGCGATCGCGATCGGTTCGACCACGCCCTCGATGACGATGGCGAAGGCCCCCGCCGCGTCGAGCGCGGCCGCGTCCGAGACGATCTTCTCGGCCTCGGCATCGGAACGCCCCCGCGCCGCGTAGCCGCCGAGCACATTGACCGCCTGCGGGGTGAGGCCGACATGGCCCATCACCGGGATGCCCCGCTGGCTGAGGAAGGCGACCGTCGGCGCCATCGCCGCCCCGCCCTCGAGCTTCACCGCGGCAGCGCCGGTCTGCTTCATCAGGTAGGCCGCGCTCTCGAAGGCCTGGTTCGGCGAGGCCTCGTAGGAGCCGAAAGGCATGTCGATCACCACCACCGAGCGATAGGAGCCGCGCACCACCGCTGCGCCGTGGTTGGCCATCATCTCGAGCGTCACCGGCACGGTCGAAGGCAGGCCGTAAATCACCTGGCCGAGCGAATCCCCGACCAGCAGGAGGTCGCAATGGGGGTCGAGAAGCTGGGCCTGGCGGGCGGTGTAGGCGGTCAGCATCACCAGCGGCTCGGCGGTCACGCCGTCCGCCTTGCGCGCGCGGATCGCCGGCACGGTCAGCCGCCGCAGCGGCTGCGGGGTGGGGTTGGCTCTGCTGGTGCTGGTGTCGAGCTGGAAGGTCGTGGACATGGGGCAGGGATGTAGCCGCTCGGCGCACCGGGGGAAACCCTGCGGTTTACCGCTTGTGTTGCAGGCGTGTTGCGCTAGCGTTGCCCGGTGACGATCGCGCGGGAAATCCGCCCGCGATCAGTGGGAGACCGGTTCCAGATGAATGTTCATTCGGTTTTGCCTTGCGCCGCTCTGGCGCACAGGGGGGAATGCTGATGGCGAGCGTGCCGAAGCGTAGCATTGTCGAGCGCATGTTTGCGCGCAAGTCGATCGCCCAGGTCCAGCACGAGAGCCAGACGAGCGAGCTCAAGCGTTCGCTGGGCAAGTGGAACCTGCTGCTGCTCGGGGTCGGCTGCATCATCGGCGCAGGGATCTTCGTGCGCACCGGCAGCGCCGCGGCACTCCATGCCGGGCCGGCGGTGCTGCTGTCTTTCGTGGTGGCGGGGATCGTCTGCGCCTTCGCCGGGCTGTGCTATGCCGAGCTGTCCTCGACCCTGCCGGTCTCGGGCTCGGCCTACACCTATGGCTACACCACCCTGGGCGAGTTCGTCGCCTGGGTGATGGGCGCGCTGTTGCTGCTCGAATACGGGCTCGCCGCCTCGGTCGTGGCGGTCGGCTGGGGCGGCTACGTGGTGAGCCTGCTCGCCGACTTCGGCCTCCAGATTCCGCCCGAGCTGACCGGCCCCACCGGCTACCAGCTGACGCGCGACGGCCAGGCCGTGCTGGTCGACGGCCAGCCGGTGACGACCGTGTTCAACTTGCCCGCCTTCCTCATCTGCATGGCGCTCGCCGGGCTGCTGGTCGTCGGCGTGTCGGAATCAGCCAAGGTCAACAACGCCATCGTGGCGATCAAGGTGAGCGTGCTCGCCGCCTTCATCCTCGTCGGCGGGGCGATCGTGCTCGGCAATTTCGGGGAGCTCGCGGCGGCCAACTGGACGCCGTTTATCCCCGAGAACCAGGGCGACGGCAAGTTCGGGTTCGACGGGATCATGCGCGCCGCCTCGATCGTGTTCTTCGCCTATATCGGCTTCGAGGCGGTCTCGACCGCGGGGCAGGAGGCCAAGGACCCGGCGCGCGACATGCCTTTCGGCATCATTGGCAGCCTCGTGGTGTGCACGGTGATCTACATGCTGGTCGCCGCGATCATGACGCTGCTGGTGCCCTACAACACCCTCAACGTCCCCGATCCGGTCGCAGTGGTGGTCGACAATTTCGGCCCGACCTGGGGCTGGCTCGCCAAGATCATCAAGGTCGGCGCGATCATCGGCCTCACCTCGGTGGTGCTGGTGCTGATGTATGCCCAGACGCGCATCTTCTACACCATGGCGCGGGACGGGCTGCTGCCCAAGGTGTTCAGCCGCGTGAACCCGCGCTTCCACACCCCGGCGATCAACACCATCCTGGTCGGCGTGGTGACGGCGAGCGCGGCGGGCTTCTTCGACATCAACGTGCTCGGTGACATGACCTCGGTCGGCACGCTCGCGGCCTTCGCGATCGTGTGCCTCTCGGTGATCTACCTGCGCCGCGCTGCGCCGGAGCTGCCGCGCGGGTTCAAGGTGCCGCTCTATCCGGTGCTGCCCGTGCTCGGCATCCTCTCGTGCCTCTACCTGATCACCACGGTGCCTTTCAACGTGCTGATGTTCTTCGTGTACTACATGATCGGGATGACGGCGCTGTACTTCGTCTACGGCATCCGCAACTCCAATCTCCAGCACGGCGGCGAGCAGGATCCCGCGCCCGACATGGGCGAGTTCCCGGGTCCGGTGGTCGACGGCTGATCCTGCCCGCATCGGGTACGCGCGGCGGCGCGGGGAGCGGTCGTGCTCCCCGCGCCGCTTGCTTGTGGGCAGGGCGATTGCCAAGCCGGGCGGGTTGGAACATAATGCGAACATATGAGTCGTTCGCCCATGACCCCGCCCTCTGTCACCCCCTCGTCCGCCCGTCTCCTGCCGCGCGTCGCCCCCGAGGCGCGCTGGCGGCCGGGCCTTGCCGCACAGCCCTTCCACAGCGAGATCTTCGCCCCCGCCCATGAGGCGAGCGGGGCGGCGCTGGCGCTGGCGCTGGCGCGTGACGCCCTGGCCTCGGCGCGCGACGGCGAGGGGGAGGGCGCGGCGGCAGGAGAGGACAACCGCTGCGTGCTGTGGGTGCAGGATGCCCGGGCGATCCGGCTCGGCGGGCGGCCGTGCCTCGCCGGCCTGCCCGAGGATCTGCGCCACCGCCTGATCCACGTCGCCGCCGCCACGCCCGAGGATGCGCTCTTCGCGCTCGAGGAGGCAGTGAGGTGCCGCGACCTTGCCTGTGTGATCGGCGAGATCGCGGGCAACCCCCGGGCGCTGTCCTTCACCGCCTCGCGCCGCTTGAGCCTCACTGCCGAGCGGCACGGGGTGCGGCTGTGGCTGGTGCGGCTCGACGCCGCGCCCGACCTGTCTTCGGCGCGGATGCGCTGGCAGGTTCGCGCCGCGGCCTCGCCGCCGCCCCGCTGGAACCCCGCCGCCCCCGGCACCGCCACCTGGCATGCCGAACTGTTCCGCGCCCGCGCCCACGCGCCGGGCCAATGGAGCCTTTGCGATGACGCCGGAACCCTGCGCATCCGCCGCGATCCCGCCCCGGGCACCCGGACCGGCGTCACCGCCGCGCCGGATCCTGTCCGCGTGGCTCGCCCGACTGTCGGTCGATCGCTGGCGGCTCGCGCTCGCCCCTGAGGAGCGCCCCGCTGCCGAGGCGCAGCCCACCGCGCTGATCCTCGAGACCGCGCACGGCCCCCGCATCACTGCCGCCAACGACGCCGGCCTCGCCGCGGGCGCGCGTCCGGGGATGCTGCTCGCCGACGCGCGCGCGCTGTGCCCCGCTCTGGTCGCGGTCCCGGCCGATCCGGCGGGCGATATCGCGGCCCTAGAGAAGCTTGGCGTCTGGGCGCAGCGCTGGGGTCCGTGGAGCGCGCTCGACCCGCCCGACGGCGTGCTGGTCGACGTCACCGGCGTCGCCCACCTGTTCGGGGGCGAGGCGCGGCTCATCGCCGATGTCGCCGCCGCCTTCGCCGCGCGCGGCTTCACCGTCCGCGCCGCGATCGCGCCGACCGCCGGGGCGGCCTGGGCGCTGTCGCACTTCGGGCCGCCCGGCGCGATCATTCCTCCCCGAAACGGGGAGGGGGAGGATATGCTGCGCTGGCTCGGCGACCTGCCGGTGGCGGCCCTGCGCCTCGACGATGACGTGCTGACCGTGCTGCGCCGGCTCGGGATCAAGCGCCTCGGAGAGCTTGCCGGGGTGAGCGGCACGGGCGAGGATCCCGCGCAGGAGGCCGCCGCGCGCGACGCGCTGCGCCGCCGCTTCCGCAACCGTTCCTCGCCGGCCGCGAACCCGCTGCTGCGGCTCGACCAGCTGCTCGGCCGCGTGCCAGAGCCGCTGCTGCCGGTGTTCGTCGCAGTGGTGCCGATGGTCCAGCGCCGGCTGATCGAGCCGCTGCGCCACCGCGCCCCGCTCGACCGGGTACTGGAGGACCTCGCCGCGGACATGGTGCGCGTGCTCGAGGCGCGCGGGGAGGGTGCGCGGCGGCTCGATCTCGCGCTGTGGCGGGTCGATGGCGAGGTGCTGCAACGCCGCATCGAGCTCGCCGCCGCCACCCGCGAGGCCGCGCACATCACCCGCCTGTTCGCCGCCCGGCTCGACGACGTGGAGGCCGGGTTCGGGATCGAGACCGTGCAGCTGCGCGCCAGCTGGAGTGAGCCGCTGAGCCTCACCCAGGCCGATCTCGATGCCGCCGCCGAGAGCCACGGCACCGCGCTCGCCGCCTGCATCGACAGGCTGACCGTCAGGCTCGGCGCGAAGGCGGTCAGCCGTCCCGTCGCCCGCGCCAGCCACATCCCGGAGCGGGCGCAGGCCTGGCAGCCGCCGCTCGCCCCGGTGCCGGGCGCTCAGGGGAACCTCGCCTTCCACGCCCGGCCCCTGAAGCTGCTCGACCGCCCCGAGCCGATCGCGGTGCTCTATGCCTCGCCTGACGGCTTTCCCCAGCGCTTCCGCTGGCGCGGGGAGGTGCGCGAGGTCGCCCGGGTCGAGGGGCCGGAGCGGATCGCCCCCGAATGGTGGCGTGAGCGTTCGACCGCGCGGCTGCGCGACTACTACCGCATCGAGGACGCGGCCGGGCGGCGCTACTGGATCTACCGCGCCGGGCTGGCCGGCGACGGGCGCGGCGGGGTGCCCGACTGGTTCCTGCAGGGGCTTTGTGCCTGAAGCACGGCGACGAGAGCCCCACGGGGTTCCTGCCCACGCCCACCCACCTTTCGTTTACGGATCTGTGCGAAGCTTGCCGCATGAATCTCGAATCCATCCCGCGTACCTCCGAACGCCGGCCGATGCGCCTCACGGTCAAGAGCCGGGTGCGTTCGCGGGTGGTGTTCGTCGACCTGATCGACATCTCCGAGGGCGGCTGCAAGATCCGCGCGAAAGCCGGCTTCGCCGAAGTCGGCGACCGGGTGACGATGAAGGTGGGCGGCATCAACGCGCCGCTGGGTTCGGTCGCGTGGGTCGACGGGCCGGTCGCGGGCGTTGCCTTCGAGGGAGCGATGCACCCTGCGGTGATCGATCACCTGTGCGAAGCGGCCCCCGGCCCCGAAGCACCGAGGCTGCACCGTATCTGACCGCACGCCCGCACCGCTTGCAAGCTTTGCATTTGGCACCGGGGCTGTAGGAACATATATGGAACACGAAAGGTGTTCCGGTTCCCATGATCCAGCCCGTCTCCCCCCAGCGCAGCCTGCGCGCCCGCCTCGAGATCCTCGCCGATGCGGCGAAATACGATGCCTCCTGCGCGTCCTCCGGCACGGCGAAGAAGAACTCGCTGGGCGGCCCAAACGGGAGGGGCGGCCTGGGCTCGACCGAGGGGATGGGGATCTGCCACGCCTATGCGCCGGACGGGCGCTGCATCTCGCTCCTGAAGATCCTGCTGACCAACCACTGCATCTTCGATTGTCACTACTGCATCAACCGCAAGAGCTCGAACGTGGCGCGGGCGCGCTTCACCCCGCAGGAGGTGGTCGACCTGACGCTCAATTTCTACCGCCGCAACTATATCGAGGGGCTGTTCCTCTCCTCGGGGATCGTCAAGAGCGCGAACCACACGATGGAGCAGCTCGTCGAGGTGGCGCGCATCTTGCGCGAGGAGCACGATTTTCGCGGCTACATCCACTTGAAGACCATTCCCGAGGCCGATGCCGAGATCATCCACGAGGCCGGGCTCTATGCCGACCGGGTGTCGATCAATGTCGAACTGCCGACCACCAGCGGGCTGACCCGGCTCGCACCCGACAAGGACGCTCGCCAGATCGAAGGCGCGATGGGGCGCACCAAGGCGCGCATCGTCGAGGCCAGGGACGAGCGCAAGAAGTTCCGCCACGCGCCGCGCTTCGCGCCTGCGGGCCAGTCGACCCAGATGATCGTCGGCGCGGACGATGCCAATGACGCGGCGATCATCGGCAAGGCGAGCCGGCTCTACGACAGCTTCGGATTGCGGCGCGTCTATTACAGCGCCTTCTCGCCGATCCCCGATGCCTCCGCCGTGCTGCCGCTGAAGCGCCCGCCCTTGATGCGCGAGCACCGGCTTTACCAGTCCGACTGGCTGATGCGCTTCTACGGCTTCGCGCCGCAGGAAGTGGCGGACGCGGCTGAGGCGGACGGCAACCTCCCGCTCGACATCGACCCGAAATTGGCGTGGGCATTGAAGTTCCGGGAGAGCTTCCCGGTCGACGTCAACCGCGCGCCCAGGGAGGCGCTGCTGCGCGTGCCCGGGCTCGGCACCAAGGCGGTGGCGCGCATCCTCGCCGTGCGGCGCCACCGCACACTGCGCCTCGAGGATGTCGCGCGGCTGACCGCCTCGCTCGCCAAGGTGCGCCCCTTCATCTGCACCCTCGACTGGCGCCCCACGCTGCTCACCGACCGCGCCGACCTGCGCCGCCTGCTCGCCCCGCGCGAGGAACAGCTGGAGCTGTTCTGATGGGGTGCGGGCCTTCATCTCCTCTCCCGCCTGCGGGGCGGGGAGCGAGACTTGCGAGCTTGCTCGCTAGTCGCAGCGGGGTGGGCCTGTCGGCCCGGCGCTTCGCGCACCCACCCCCGACCCCTCCTGCAAGCGGGAGGGGAGAGACGTGACCGCCATGCAGAACGTCGCCGCCGCCTCGCACTACGCCGTCCACCTATCGGCACCCGACGACTTCGCCTTCTGGCGTGAACGGGCGCGGGGCCTTATCCAGTGCGACGTGCCGCCCGACCGGGTATCGTGGATCGAGCCCGGCGGGACGGGCGACCTGTTCGCCGCCGAAAGCCCCGCGCGCGGCGACAAGCACCTCCCCGCGCCGCCTGCCGACGCCCCGCCGGTGCGCGCTAGCAAGCGCTTTCTCGAGATCGCCCGCAGCGCCGCGCTGCACTCCGACCCGGCGCGTTTCGGCCTCCTTTACCGCGTGCTGTGGCGGCTCCAGCGCCAGCCCCGCCTGATGGAGGACAAGGCCGACCCCGATGTCCGCCGCCTCGAGGACCTCGCCAAGGCGGTGCGCCGCGACGCGCACAAGATGCACGCTTTCGTCCGCTTCCGCGAAGTCGCCGAGGAGGACGGCCGCCCCCACTTCGTCGCCTGGTTCGAGCCCGATCACCACATCCTGCGCGCCGAGGCCGGCTTCTTCATGCGCCGCTTCGCCAACATGCGCTGGTCGATCCTCACCCCGCGCGGGAGCATCCACTGGGACGGCGAGACCATGCGCGAGGGCCCCCCGGCCCGGCGCTCCGACGCGCCTTCGGGTGACCCGGTCGAAGAGCTGTGGCGCTCCTACTATGCGTCGATATTCAATCCGGCCCGGCTCAAGGTCGGCGCGATGCTATCGGAGATGCCGAAGAAATACTGGAAGAACCTGCCCGAGGCCGAGCTCATCCCGCAGCTCATCGCCGGGGCGCAGGCACGGGAGGCGCGGATGGTTGCGTCGGGCAGCCTCGAGCGTGGGGAGAAGCCGGAAACGCTGGATGGGATTGGCACAGCGATCCACGCCTGCCGGATGTGCCCGATCGGCGAACTCGACAACCGCGCGGTGATGGGGGAGGGGCCGCGCGAGGCCCCGCTGATGATCGTCGGCGAGCAGCCGGGCGACCAGGAGGACCAGACCGGGCGGCCCTTCGTCGGCCCTGCCGGGCAGCTCCTCGCCGACTATCTCGAACGCGCCGGGATCGACCGGAGCGCGGCCTACGTCACCAACGCGGTCAAGCACTTCAAGTTCGCCTGGAAGGGCAAGCGCCGACTTCACCAGTCGCCGGGCGCCAAGGAGATCGACACCTGCCGCTGGTGGCTCGAGGCGGAGCGCGACATCGTGAAACCCCTCCTCGTGCTGGCGCTGGGGGCGAGCGCGGCGCGCGGCCTCATCGGCAAGACGGTGAGCATCTCCAAGGCGCGTGGGGCACCGATACAGCTCGAGGACGGCACCGAGCTGTGGGTCACCGCGCACCCCTCCTACCTGCTGCGCCTCGACGGCGAGGCGCGCGAGGCGCAGGCGGCGCTGTTCGCGGCCGATCTTGCGGCGGTGCGGGAGCGGCTGGAGGAGCTGGCGCGATGATCCTCTCCTTTAGGGGAGGGGGACCATGCGCAGCATGGTGGAGGGGCCGGCGCTGCTTTCCGGAACGCGGCCAGCGCCCCTCCACCAGCTTCGCTGGTCCCCCTCCCCGTTCCGGGGAGGATTGAGATGCCCGACGCCCCCCTCACCCCCGACAAGCGCACGCTTCGGATCGACCCGGATGACATCGCTCCGCCCGAACGCGCGCCCTTCGTCGAACTGGGTCTCGTCAGCTGCTTCAGCTTCCTGCGCGGGGCTTCCGACGCGGTCGATCTGGTGCTCGCCGCCCATGCGCTCGGCTACGACGCGCTCGGGATCGCCGACGCCAATTCGATGGCCGGGGTGGTGCGCATCCACACCGAGGCCAAGACGCTCAAGCTGCGCCCCGTTATCGGCTGCCGGATCGAGACGGTCGAGGGTCTCGCCCTCCTCGCCTACCCCGAGGACCGCGCGGCCTATGGCCGCCTGTGCCGGCTCATCAGCACGGGTCGGATGCAGACGCTGAGCGGCAAATGGCAGGACAAGGGCGTGTGCGAGATCGACCTCGCCATGCTCGCCGATCATGCCGAGGGCGTGCAGCTGATCCTGCTCCCGCCGGACGATCTTGACGCCGTGTTCACCATCCGGGTGCCGAGCAACGTCATCCCCTTTCGTCGTCCCGGACTTGATCCGGGACCGCTTGCCGAGAGCGATCCCGGCCTGCGCCGGGATGACGAGAGGGAATTGGCCTTCCCCGACCTCCTCCCCCATCTCGTCCGCCAACTCCCCACGCTCCGCCACCTCGCTGCGAGCTACCTCTACCGCGGCGACGATATCGCCCGGATCGAACGTCTGGACGAACTCGCCCGCGCCCACGGCCTTTCGCTCCTCGCCACCAACGATGTCCACTACCACGCCCCCGAGCGCCGTGCGCTCCAGGACGTGATGACCGCGATCCGCCACAAGACCACCGTGGCGAAGGCCGGGCACCTGCTCCACCCCAATGCCGAACGGCACTTGAAGTCTCCGGCCGAGATGCAGCGCCTCTTCGCCCGCTGGCCCCACGCGATCCGCGCCGCGCGTGAAGTGGCGGACGCCTGTCGCTTCGGCCTCGACGAGTTGCGCTACGAATATCCGGAGGATATCTATCCCGACGGCCAGACGCCGCAGGCCTATCTCGAAAGCGAGGTCTGGGCCGGGGCGGGGCGGCGCTATCCCGCCAATGAATTTGGAGGGGGCCTGCCCGATACGGTGCGCCGGACGCTGACCCGCGAACTCGAACTCATCGCCAAGCTCGATCTCGCGCGCTACTTCCTCACCATCAAGGACATCGTCGACTTCGCGCGGGGCTGCGATCCGCCGATCCTGTGCCAGGGGCGGGGGAGCGCGGCCAATTCCGCCGTGTGCTACGTGCTCGGCATCACCAGCGTCGATCCGGCCAAGCACCAGCTCCTCTTCGACCGTTTCATCTCCGAGGAGCGCAAGGAGCCGCCCGACATCGACGTCGATTTCGAGCACGAGCGGCGCGAGGAGGTGATCCAGTACATCTACAGGAAGTACGGCCGCCACCGCGCCGGCCTATGCGCGACCGTCATCCACTACCGCCCGCGCATGGCGATCCGCGAGGTGGGCAAGGCCATGGGACTCTCCGAGGATGTCACCGCCGCGCTCGCGCGGACCGTGTGGGGCGGGTGGGGGCGCGAGATCACCGAGAAGCACGCCGCCGAAACCGGCATGGACGTGACCGACCCGCACCTCAGGCGCGTGCTCAAGCTCACCGAGCAGATGATCGGGATGCCGCGCCACCTGGGCCAGCACGTCGGCGGCTTCATCCTCACCGAGGGCGCGCTCACCGAGACCGTGCCGGTCGGCAACGGGGCCATGCCCGATCGCTCCTTCATCGAGTGGGACAAGGACGATATCGAGGCGCTCGGCATCCTCAAGGTGGACGTGCTGGCGCTCGGCATGCTCACCTGTATCCGCAAGTGCCTCGACCTCCTCACCGCCCACCACGGCCGTGCGCTGACCCTCGCCACGGTCCCGCGCGAGGACCCGGAGACCTATGCGATGCTGAGGAAGGGCGATTCGCTGGGCGTCTTCCAGGTCGAGAGCCGGGCGCAGATGAACATGCTGCCGCGCCTGCGCCCAAGGGAGTTCTACGACCTCGTCATTCAGGTCGCGATCGTGCGCCCCGGGCCGATCCAGGGCGACATGGTGCACCCCTACCTCAAGCGCCGCCGCGGCGCCGAGCCCGTCCAGATCCCCGCGCCCGCGCCCGAGCACGGGCCGCCCGACGAGCTCACCAGCATCCTCGGGCGCACGCTGGGCGTCCCGATCTTCCAGGAACAGGCGATGAAGATCGCATTGGACGCGGCGAAGTTCACCAGCCTCGAGGCCAACCGGCTGAGGAAGGCGATGGCGACCTTCCGCAGCCGCGGCATGGTCGACGAGCTTCAGGACATGATGGTCGAGCGCATGGTCGCGCGCGGCTACGACCGCGACTTCGCGCAGCGCTGCTTCAACCAGATCAGGGGCTTCGGCGAATACGGCTTTCCCGAGAGCCACGCGGCGAGCTTCGCGCAGCTCGTCTATGTCTCGAGCTGGCTCAAGTGCCACTACCCGGCAGCCTTCGCCTGCGCGCTATTGAACTCGCAGCCGATGGGATTCTACGCGCCCGCGCAGATCGTGCGCGATGCGAAGGAGCACGGGGTGGCGGTGCTGCCGGTCGACGTGAACGCGAGTGGGTGGGATTGCACTTTGGAGCCGCTCGATCCTCCCCGGAACGGGGAGGGGGACCACCCGCAGGGTGGTGGAGGGGCGGGCGAACCCTTCGGAAAGCCGAGCCTGCCCCTCCACCATGCTTCGCATGGTTCCCCTCCCCCGCTGGGAGAGGATCACGCCCTGCGCCTCGGCTTGCGCCAGATCGACGGGCTGCCCGAACACGTCGCCGCCGCGCTGGTTGCCGAGCGCGAGGAGCGCGGGCCTTACCGCGGCATCGCCGACCTGCGGGCGAGGGTGGGGCTCTCGCCCTCGCATATCGAGCGGCTCGCCAGCGCCGATGCCTTCACCTCGCTGGGCCTCTCGCGGCGTCAGGCGCTGTGGGATGCGCGCAGCCTCGTGCCCATGCCGGACCTACCCCTGTTCCGCGCTGCCGGAGTGCGTGAGGAGGGGGCCGAGCGCGCCGCCATCCGCCTGCCCGCCATGCCGTTCTCCGAGGAGGTGGTGGCCGATTACCAGACCACCCGATTGAGCCTCAAGGCGCACCCCATGGCCTTCCTGCGCGCCGATCTCGGCGCACGCGGCTTCGTGCGCGCCTGCGACCTTCGCGCCCGCAAGTTCCGCTCGATGGTGCAGGTCGCGGGCGTGGTGCTGATCCGCCAGCGCCCCGGCAGCGCCAAGGGGGTGTGCTTCATCACCCTCGAGGACGAGACCGGGGTGATCAACCTCGTCGTCTGGCCCGATCTCAAGGAGAAGCAGCGCCGCGTGGTGATGGGCGCGCGGCTGATGGAGGTGCGCGGGCGTGTCGAATACGACGACGAGGTGATCCATGTGATTGCCCACCATATGACCGACGCGACACACCGGCTGCACATGCTTTCCGACGATCTGCTGTCCGCCCCGCTCGCCCGCGCCGATCATGTCAACGCGCCGCTCTCCGGCCGCAAGCCGCCGCAGGAGCGCGAGGGCTTGCGCCCCCGTGACCTCATCGACGAGCTGGTGCCGCCCCCCAACGTCAAGGGCCACCCGCGCGATCATCGCATCCTCCCCAAGTCGCGCGATTTCCACTGATGCCCGCCCGCAAGCCTTCACCCAGGCGGCGCCTTGCCGCCGCGCGCGGTCCGATGATCGCCATGGCACTGCTGATCGGGGCGATCTTCGCCCTGCAATGGCTGCTCGACCATCCGCAGCACAACCCCTGGGCGCCGCTCGACCTCGACGATCCGCCCGGCATGGCGACCCGCGCAAAGCTCGCCCGGCTGCGCAGCGACGTGGCGGAGTGCCGCGCGGTGCTGGCGCGCAGCGGCGTGGCCTTCACCGCGCTCCCGCCTGCGGGGGAGGGCGATTGCGCGCGGCCCGACCGCACCCGGCTCGGCGACTATCCGCTCAGCCCCGAAACGCCGCCGGTGACCTGCCCGGTGGCGATCGCGCTCGAGATGTGGCGCCGCGATACCGTCATCACCGCCGCACGGACGATCCTCGGCAGCGAGGTCGCCCGGATCGAGCATCTTGGCGCCTTTTCCTGCCGGCGCATGTATGGACGCAGCGCAGGGGCGTGGAGCGAGCACGCCACCGGTAACGCGATCGACATCGCGGCCTTCGTGCTGGAGGACGGACGGCGGATCAGCGTGCTCGCTGACTGGGAGGGGGAGGGCGCGAAGGCCAAGTTCCTGCGGGCGGTGCGCGACGGCGCCTGCCGCAGCTTCGCCACCGTGCTGTCGCCCGAATACAACGCCGCCCATGCCGACCATCTTCACCTCGACCAGGACGCGCGCTGGTCGGGCGTGTGTCGCTGACGGTCAGCTCGCTTCGAGCGCGTAGCCGGCCGAACGCACGGTGCGGATCGGGTCCTTGGCTCCGTCGATCCCGATCGCCTTCCTGAGGCGCCGGATATGGACGTCGACGGTGCGCAGCTCGATGTCGGAGCCCGTGCCCCACACCCCGTCGAGCAGTTGGCCGCGGCTGAACACCCGGCCCGGGCTCTCCATGAAGAACTTGAGCAGGCGATACTCGGTCGGCCCCAGTTGCAGCGCGCGCCCGCGCCGCTGGACCTTGTGCGCGACCGGATCGAGGCGGAGGTCGCCCACCTCGATCGTCTCGCCGGCGAGCGCCGGGCGGATGCGGCGCATCACCGCCGCGACCCGGGCGAGCAGTTCGCGCGGGGAGAAGGGCTTGGTGAGGTAGTCGTCCGCCCCGGTTTCGAGCCCGCGCACCCGGTCGTCCTCAGCCTCGCGCGCGGTGAGCATGATGATGGGAACGTGGGCGGTGTCCTTGTCGCGGCGCAGGCGGCGGCACACCTCGATGCCGCTGGTGCCCTCGATCATCCAGTCGAGGATGATGAGATCGGGCACCTCCTCGGAGGCGAGGACCAGCGCCTCGTCGCCGTCGCCGGTGCAGCGCACGGCATAGCCTTCGTTCTGGAAGCGGTATTCGAGCAGTTCGGACAGGGCCGGATCGTCTTCGACCAGCAGGAGCTTGGCAGCGGACATAGAGGTGAAGCCTCCTTGCGCCTCCATCGGGAGCACGCCTCCCCGAGGCTATGTTTCACTTCGGCTACAGTTTGATGAAATTGCACATGGCAAGTTTTCAACAGGACCGTTACAGCCCCGCCACCTAGCGGTCGCCCTCGGGCGGGTAGATTCCGGTGGCGGCGAAGTGCACCATCTCGGCGACGTTGGTAGCGTGGTCGCCGATGCGTTCGATGTTGCGGGCGACGAACAGCAGTTGCGCCGCGCTCGAGATGGTCGAGGGATTCTCGACCATGTAGCTGACGAGGTTGCGGAAGATCGAGTTGTAGAAGCCGTCGACCTTGACGTCGGTGGCGATCACCTCGCGCGCAAGATCGGGGTCGCGCGCGGCATAGGCGGTGAGCACGTCGTGGACCATCTCCCCGGCCAGTTCGCCCATCACCGGAAGCAGGGTGAGCGGTTCGAACCGGGCGCGCCCCTCGATCATCCCGACCCGCTTGGCGATGCCCTTGGAATAGTCGCCGATGCGCTCCAGCACCCCGCCGATTTTGAGCGCGGCGATCACTTCGCGCAGGTCGTCCGCCATCGGCGCGCGCAGGGCGATGATGCGCACCGCGAGCTTGTCTACCTCGGTCTCGAGCGCGTCGATGCGCTTGTCGCGGGCGACCACGGCGTCGGCCAGTACCTCGTCGCCGCGCACCAGCGCGTCGAGCGATTCGGCGATCGCGACCTCGGCGAGGCCGCCCATCTCGGCGATCAGCCCGCGCAGGCGGGTGATGTCCTCGTCGAAGGCCTTGACGGTGTGCTCGGCCATCAGCCGTACCTTCCGGTGATGTAATCCTTGGTGCGTTCCTCGATCGGGTTGGTGAAGATCTCCGAGGTCGGCCCGTACTCGACCATCTTGCCGAGATGGAAGAAGGCGGTGCGCTGGCTGACGCGGGCGGCCTGCTGCATCGAGTGGGTGACGATCACGATGGCGTAGCGGCCGGAGAGTTCATCGATCAGTTCCTCGATCTTGGCGGTGGCGATGGGATCCAATGCGCTGGCCGGCTCGTCCATCAGGATGACTTCGGGGTCAACCGCAATCGCCCGCGCGATGCACAGCCGCTGCTGCTGGCCACCCGAGAGCGCCGTGCCCGAATCGTCCAATCGGTCCTTGACCTCGTCCCACAGCCCCGCGCGGGTCAGCGAGCGTTCGACGATCACGTCGAGATCGGCCTTCTTCTCGGCCAGCCCGTGGATCTTGGGGCCATAGGCGATGTTCTCGTAGATCGATTTCGGGAAGGGATTCGGCTTCTGGAACACCATGCCGACCCGCGCGCGCAGCTGGACGACGTCCATGGCGGGTCCGTGGATGTCTTCCCCGTCGAGCTCGATGAGGCCGGTCACCTTGGCCGCGCCGATGGTGTCGTTCATGCGGTTGAAGCACCTCAGAAACGTCGACTTTCCGCAGCCCGAGGGGCCGATGAAGGCGGTGACGTAATCGGGCGAGATGTCGAGCGAGACATCGTCGATCGCCTTCTTCTCGCCGTAGAAGACGCTGACGCCCCGCGCGTGGATCTTGGCGCCTTCGTCGGCCATGTTGGGATGGATCACAGTCACCAGCGTTTCTCGAACTTGTTGCGGAGATAGATGGCAAGGCCGTTCATGGCGAGCAGGAACGCCAGCAGCACGATAATAGCCGCGCTGGTGCGTTCCACAAAGCCGCGATCGATCTCGTCCGACCAGAGAAAGATCTGCATGGGCAGGACGGTGGCGGGCGAGAGGAAGCCTTCGGGCGGGGTGGCGACGAACAGGCGCATCCCGATGAGCAGCAGCGGCGCAGTCTCGCCGAGCGCACGCGCCATGCCGATGATGGTGCCGGTCAGCATGCCGGGCAGCGCCAGCGGCAGCACATGGTGGAACACCACCTGCACCGGCGAGGCACCGATCGCGAGCGCCCCGTCGCGGATCGAGGGCGGCACCGCCTTGATCGCGTTGCGGCCCGAAATGACGATCACCGGCATCGTCATCAGCGCGAGCGTCATCCCGCCAATCAGCGGGGCCGAGCGCAGGTTCGGAAACAGCGCGAGGAACACCGACAGGCCGAGCAGGCCGAAGATGATCGAAGGGACTGCGGCAAGGTTGCTGATCGACACCTCGATGATGTCGGTCCAGCGGCCGCGCGGCGCATATTCCTCGAGATAGAGCGCCGAGAGCACGCCGATCGGGAAGGCCAAGACCAGCGTCACCAGCATGGTCAGCATCGAGCCCTTGAGCGCGCCCCAGATGCCGACCGATTGCGGGCTGGTCGCGTCCGAGCGGGCGAGGAAGCCCCAGTCCCAGTTGCGCGACAGCTTGCCTTCCTCGGCGAGCCGGCGGGCGAGCGCCTGGGTCTCGGGCGCGCCTTCGCCCTCGAGGCCGGCAGCGAGCGTGGAGGAGGCGGGGAGGTTGAAGGTCCGGGTGCCGCCGATGAGCGCGGGATCCTCGCTGAGCGCGGTGGCGACGTCGCGCCAGGCTTCGGGCGAAAGCTGCTCGGCGGCCTCGCGCCCCAACTGCTGCTCGGCGAAGGCCTCGACCACGTCCGGCAGGCCCTGCATCTCGAGCGTCTGCATCGCGCTCGGCGCGGTGAGCGAGGTGGCATCGCCGGTGACACCGCTGGCCGGGAAGTTGATCGTCACCGCCATCTCGGCGCGCTGAAAGCCGGCGATCCCGTTGACCAGCATGCTGCCGAGCAGGAAGGCGAGCATCGCCACCGAGAACACCACCGCGGCAAGGCCGAGCCGGCGGAAGTTGCGCTCCGAGCGGTAGCGCCGGGCGAGGCGCTGCTCGAAGGCCTGGGTGCGGGTCGGGCCGACCGGCTGCGCCGATACGACAGCGCTGGTGATCGGGCCGGAGAAGGGGGTGCTGCTCACTCGTAGGCCTCCCGGAAACGCTTGACGACGCGCAGGGCAATGAAGTTGAGCGCGAGCGTCACCATGAACAGCACGAAGCCGAGCGCGAAGGCGCTGAGCGTGGCGGGGTGATCGGTGCTCTGCTCGCCGGTCAGGAGCTTGACGATCTGGACGGTGACGGTCGACATCGGCTCCAGCGGATTGGCGGTGAGGTTGGCGGCGGGCGAGGCGGCCATCACCACGATCATCGTCTCGCCGATCGCGCGGCTGACCGCAAGCATCACGCCCGCGACGATGCCGGGCAGCGCGGCAGGAAACAGTACGCGGCGGATCGTCTCCGACTTGGTCGCGCCCATGGCAAGGCTCCCGTCGCGCATCGCACCGGGCACCGCAGCCATCGAATCGTCCGCCATCGACGAGACGAAGGGAATGATCATCACCCCCATCACGAGGCCCGCGGCGAGCGCGCTCTCGGTCGAGGCGCTGGTGATGCCGACCGCCACCGCCGCGTCGCGGATCGCGGGCGCGATGGTGAGCGCGGCGAAATAGCCGTAAACCACGGTCGGCACGCCCGCGAGGATCTCGAGCAGCGGCTTCACCCACTGGCGCACCCGCGGATCGGCATATTGGGTGAGGTAGATCGCGCTCATCAACCCGAGCGGGATCGCGACGATCATGGCGATGATCGCGCCGATGAAAATCGTCCCCCAGAACAGCGGCGCCGCGCCGTAGCGCGAGGGATCGACGGCCTCGGGGCTGCCCATGGTGTCCGGCCCCCACTTGGTGCCGAAGAGGAAATCGATGGGCGAGACGATGCCGAAGAACCGCACGGTCTCGAACACCAGGCTGAGGAAGATGCCGAGCGTCGTCAGGATTGCCACCAGCGAGGCGACGAGCAGGATCGTCATGACGGTGCGCTCGACCCGGGTGCGCGCGCCGAACTGCGGCTTGAGGCGCAGGAAGGCGAGCGCACCGCCGGCGATCGCGATCAGCACGGTGACGATGATGCCGATGAAGTTGTAGCGGGCATAGGCGTCGCGGAAGGGCGCGATCAGGGGCTCGGCCTCGTCGTTGAAGACGCCGGGCGCCTGGCCCAGCGACACTGCGCGCGCCTCGCCGAGGAAGGCGTCACGCTCGAAGCCCAAGGCCGGCAAGCCATCGGCCGCGGGCGAGGCAAGCACCGATTGCAGCACCAGCTGCGGGGCGATCACGCCCCAGGCAATCACGAACAGAAGCACCGGGATCACCACCCACAGTGCGACATACCAGGCATGATAGATCGGGCGCGAGGCCGGGCGGGTGGCCGCGTCGCCGGTCTGGAAGCCCCACGCCTTGGCGCGGCCTGCCAGCCAGCCGACGAGGCCGAGCCCCAGGGCGATCAGGATCAGCGTGATCGGCGACATGGATTGTCCTGTTTTCCCCGCAGGCGATGCGCGTTGCTCTCAGGCCGGCAACTCATTGGTCGGATGGCCCCCTGTTCCCGACCGCTAAGCCATGGCGGGCGGATGTTGAAGAAATAAGACACGGCTATGACAGTTGTTGCGTTTCGGGCTCGCGCGCGCCGGTGCCTGCGGCCGGGGAAGTCTCGCCTTCCTCGGCGGAATCGACCTCGGCGAGCGGGAACCGCACAACCACCCGGGTGCCCTTGCCGAGTTCGCTGGTGATGTCGAGCCGGCCGCGGTGGCGCTCGACGATGTGCTTGACGATCGCGAGCCCGAGCCCGGTCCCGCCCGAGGCGCGGCTGCGGCCGGGATCGGTGCGATAAAAGCGGCGGGTTAGGTGCGGGATCTGTTCGGGGGCGATGCCATCGCCCTGGTCGATCACCGCGATCCGCGCGTGATCGCCCTGCGCCAGATCAAGCGCCACCGTCACCGGCTTGTCGGCCGCGCCATACTTGAGCGCGTTATCAACAAGGTTTCTCACCACCTGTTCGAGCTGCTGAAGATCGCCGAGCACTACCGGCTCGGCGCCCAGCTCGAGCGTCAGCCGCTCGAGCCGTTGCGAGCCGGCGGCATCGCGCGCGGCGCGCTCGACCAGCGAGGCGAGATCGATCCGCTGTGTGGGCAGGTCGTGCTTTTCCGCCTCGACCCGCGACAGGCTCATGAGGTCGCTGACGAGTGCGTGGAGGCGCTGCGCCTCGCGCTCGATGATCCCCAGGAACTTCTGCGCGGTCGGCGTGTCGATGGCGCCGTCGCCCTCCCGCAGGGTCTCGACATAGCCGAGGATCGCGGCGAGCGGTGTCCTCAGCTCGTGGCTGGCATTGGCGACGAAATCGGTGTGCGCGCGGCTGATGTCGGCCTCGGCGGTCTGGTTGATGAACTCGAGCATTGCCAAACGGTCGTCGATGATCTGGCGCTTGATCTGCCAGATGTCGCCGCGCCGCACGAGGCCGCGCACGATCGCCTCGCCCTGGCGGCTCTCGCCGAGAAGCGAGATCGCCTCGGGCTGACGCAGCGCGACCCGCGCGTCCTGGCCGATCACGTGCGGGCCCAGCATCCGCCGCGCCGAGCGGTTGGCGATGGCGATGGTGCCGCGCTCGGTGATCATCAGCGGGGTGGAGGAGCCCTCGATCAGCTCTTGGATCGAATCGAGCGAGAGGCGCTGCTTGACCTTGGCCTTGGGTGGTTCGGGCGGGCGCCCGGCGGCGACCAGCAGCGATCCCACCCACACCGTCAGCACCGCCGCCGCGATCACCACGTCAGTGCCGAGCATCAGCAGCGCCACGAAGGTCACCGCCGCAAGCATGATGCCGGCGATGGGAATGTTCTGGCCGGTGCCCATGGGCCTAGCCCCTTACAGGCAAGCGCCCGGCGAGGGAAGGCGGGAGGCACCGTCGCCGCCACGAAAAAGGGCGGCGAGGCCAAGCCTGCCGCCCGTTTCTCCGCAAGTCGAGAAGTGGTGACCCGTACGGGAATCGAACCCGTGTTTCAGCCGTGAAAGGGCCGCGTCCTAACCGCTAGACGAACGGGCCACGCTCGTTGCGGAAGCGCGCCTTTAGGTGGGTGGGCGAAGCCGGTCAAGCCCCGACTTGCGCAAAAATCGGCGCCGTCCATCGAAGCGTCCCTTCAATCCGCGAAGGCGGCGTCCTCGAGCTGCAATTCGGCCGCCGGACGGCTGCCCCAGTCGTCGATCCGCGCACGGCCCGCGAGGTGGAAGCGCCGCCCTTGGTGGCGGTGGAGGAGGGTCTGCCCCATCTCGCTTTCCGCCGCACGGAACGCGATCGCCTTGAAGCTTTTCCCGTCGTTGCCGCTGGCGATGATCCGGACGTGATCCTTGCCGACGATGTCCGCCTTGATGATCCGTACCGGTCCCACCGCGATGCGCGGCGCAGGCCAGCCGACGCCGTAGGGCCCGGCGGCCTCGAGTGTCTCGACCAGCTGCGGGGTGAGCCCGCCGGGAGCGAGCGCGAGATCGAGCAGCATCGCGGCGCCGGCGCGTGCGCGCTCGACATCGCGGGCGAGCCGTTTGTCGAGGAACGCCGCGAGATCGGCAAGCCGCGCGGGCTCGATGGTGAGCCCCGCCGCCATCGCGTGCCCGCCGCCTGCCACCAGCAGCCCCGCCTCGCGCGCGGCAATGATGGCCGCGCCGAGGTCAACCCCGCTGATCGAACGACCGCTCCCTTTCCCTTGGCCCTTGCCGTGGGTCTCGTCGAGCGCGATCACGACGGCGGGCTTGCCGGTCTTCTCCTTGATGCGCCCTGCTACGATTCCGATCACCCCGGGGTGCCATCCGTGTCCGGCAAGCACCTGCACCGCCATGTTGTGCTGGCCGGCGAGCTGCGCCTCGGCAGCGGCCTGGACTTCGGCCTCGATGGCGCGGCGCTCCTCGTTCAATTGCGAGAGCTGGGCGGCGATGGCGCGGGCTTCCTCCGGATCGGCGGTGGTGAGGAGCCGCACGCCCAGCGTCGATTCGCCGATCCGCCCGCCAGCGTTGATGCGCGGGCCCAGGGCGAAGCCGAGGTCGCTGCACTGGGGGGCGCGGGCCAGCCGGCTCGCATCCATCAGCGCCGCCATCCCGATCCGCCCGCGCCGCGCCAGCACCTTCAGCCCCTGCGCCACGAAGGCGCGGTTGAGGCCGTGGAGCGCGGCGACGTCGGCGACCGTGCCGAGCGCGACGAGATCGAGGAGGCCCATCAGGTCGGGCTCGCGCCTCGCCGCGAACCAACCGCGCGCGCGCAGGCTGCGCACCAGCGCCACCCCGAGCAGGAAGGCGACGCCCACCGCCGCGAGGTGCCCGTGGGCCGCGCCAAGGTCGCTCTCGTCGAGGCGGTTGGGGTTGACCAGTGCGAGCGCCTCGGGAAGTTCGGGCGCACATTTGTGATGATCGACCACGATCACGTCCACGCCGGCGGCCCTGGCCATCGCCAGTGCCTCGTGCGCCATCGCCCCGCAGTCGACCGTGACGATCAGCTGCGAGCCGCTCTCGGCCAACCGCACCAGCGCCTCGCCGCTTGGCCCGTAGCCTTCGAGCAGGCGGTCCGGGATGTAGTAGCCCGCATCGAGGCCGAGCTGGCGCAGCAGTTCGACAAGCAGGGCCGCGCTGGTCGCCCCGTCGACGTCGTAGTCGCCGTAGATCGTCACCCGCTCGCCCGTCATCACCGCCGTGGCGAGGCGCTCGGCGGCGGCGTCCATGTCGCGGAAGCTCGACGGATCAGGCAGGAAGGCGCGCAAGGTGGGCGCCGCGTGGCGGGCAAGATCGTGCTGCGCAACGCCGCGCGTCAGGAGAAGCTGGTCGAGAATGGTGTGATCGAGCCCGTGCGGTCCGGCCGCCGGAGCCTCGCCCAGGTCCATGTTGCCGCCGCGCCAGCGCCACGCCTTGCCCGACAGCGAGGCGGCGACGCCGAGCACCGGGGCAAGGCCGGGCGGGGGCAGCGGGTTGGTGGCCATTCCCGCCCTTTAGCGCAAGCCGCGCAGGCCCGACAGATGGGAGCGGTTGACAATCGACAGGTGCGCAGGCCAGCCTCGCCCGATGTCGCAGCCATCCGCCGAGTCCCGCCTGCTGATCGTCTGGCACAGTCGGACGGGGGCGAGCGCGGCCATGGCACGGGCGGCAGCCGAAGGCGCGGGCGATGGAGCCGTGATGCTGGCGGCCGAGACGGTCGAGCCGGACGCGCTCATCGCCGCCGCGGGCTATCTCTTCGTGTGCCCGGAGAACCTCGGCAGCATGAGCGGGCAGATGAAGGAAATGTTCGACCGCACCTATTATGCCGTGCTCGGTCGGATCGAGGGGCGGCCCTATGCCACCCTGATCGCCGCCGGGTCGGACGGGGCGGGGGCCGAACGGCAGATCGACCGGATCGTCACCGGGTGGCGCCTGAGGCGCGTCGCCGAACCCCTGATCGTCAACTTCGGAGCGCAGACGCCCGAGGCCATCGCCGCGCCCAAGCAGGTGTCCGCCGAGGCGCTCGATGCCTGCCGCGACATCGCTGCCGCGATGGCCGAAGGCCTGCGGATCGGCGTGTTCTAGAGATTGCTCCATTATGGGACAGGACCACCGCTTGGGGACTCGACGATGGCTGGCAAAAGCGGCACATGACGCGGCCGTAAACGTTTTTGTCGGGCACGTTGCGAAAGGGGCCTGGGCAATTTCACATTCGCAGCGCGCCCAGGATGCCGAGCTGCATCTGCTGTTTGCCCGGGGCAAGCGGCCCGATCGCGCTGCGCTGGAATCCTTCGTCGCAAGGCAGCCGCTGATCGCGATCAGCCACGATCCTGGTGACGGGGCCGATCCGCAGGCCGAAGCACCCTGGCCCGGCCAGCAATTGTGGCTGGAGCTGCTGCGCGACGGTCTCACCTTCGATGTCAGCGGCCTCACCCCCGGTCCGGCAAGCCCCTTTCCCGAATTCGCACATCGCTTCGATCTCGCTGCCCTGCCTGACGCCGCCGAGCACGAGGCGCTGACGCTGCGCCCCGGTCCGCATCTCGCCGGCGCGAGGAACAGCCTGCCCCTGCAGCGCGCGCTGCTTGCGCTGGCCTGCGATTTCGTGCGCCACTTCGAGGATCTGGCGGCGGTCGGGTGGGGCCCGGCCAGCAGCGCCATCGGGCGACGCTTCTTCGAATCCGTCGCTTCCGCATGGCTCGACGGCGGACCCTTCCCGGCTTTGGGGCTGACCGCCTTCACCCCGACGCCCGACGGGGCGCTCCAGACCGTCGGGCTCGACTTCTGGATCGGCCAGGAGCTCAGGATCGAACCGCCGCTCAGCCACGACCGGGTGGCGGCGACGCGGCTCGGCGTCCGCATCGTCAATCATCTCGTGATCGGCGGCGCCCCGGCCGTTGCGGAGCACATCGTCGCGCCCGACGGCATGCGACTCGTGCTGCGCCCCTCGCGCAGCCGGGCCCTCATCAGCGTGTGGCGCGAATAGATGCCGCCCTGGGGTCGCACAGCCAGCCTGACGGTCATCGCCTTCCGCTCGGTCAACGCGCCCGGAGCGGCGGGCTACGACCCCGGCTTGCAACGCCACCACCTGCTGCCGCGGCAATTGCTGTCGCAGCGGTGCTTTGGCACGATGTTCGCGGCGGTCGGTCGGGTGCGGATCGGCTTCGACGATTTCCGCCGCAACGGTCTGCTCCTCCCGGCGACCGAGACCGCCTCGGCGCGCACCGGGATGCCGCTCCACCGCGGGCCGCACCGGCGTTACAACGAGGTGGTGATCGCCCGCGTCGGCCGAATCGAGGCGCGCTGGTCGCAGGCCCGGCGCCATGACGAGGAGGCGGCCCTCGCGGAGGCGTTGCTGCGGCTCCACCTGCTGCAGGCCGCGCTCCGCCGCCAGCTGCTCGCCGAGCGGCGGCGCGTGATCCTGAGCCGCAAGGACCCGCTCGGCACCGGCTTCGACTTTACCGAGCTCGACGCGATGGCCGAAAGCCTGTGGGCGGCCGAGTGAGCGCCTATTCGGCCGCCTCGGCCAGCGCGTTCCACGCGGCATAGCCCGAATTGGCGAGGAGCTGCGCGCGCGCGGCGTGATACTCCCGCTCGAGCCGCGACACGAGGTCCTCGACCGTGCCGACCGACTTGATCGTGCCGATCCCCTGACCCGAGCCCCAGATGTCCTTCCACGCCTTGGCCTTGGTGTTGCCGCCGCTGCCGAAGTTCATCTTGGAAGGGTCGCTCTCGGGCAGGTTGTCAGGGTCGAGCCCGGCCTGTTCGATCGAGGATCTGAGATAGTTGCCGTGCACCCCGGTGAAGAGATTGGTGTAGACGATTCCTTCCGACGAACCCTCGACGATGCCGTTCTTGTAAGCTTCGGTGGCGTTCGCCTCCTTCGTCGCGATGAAGGCGCTTCCGGCATAGGCGAAGTCGGCGCGCAGGGCCTGGGCTGCGAGGATCGTCGCCCCATGTCCGACCGAGCCCGACAGCGCGACAAGGCCATCGAACCACTCGCGGATTTCCTGCATCAAGGCGAAGGGCGAGAGCGCTCCTGCATGGCCGCCCGCACCGGCGGCGACCGGTATCAGGCCGTCTGCGCCCTTCTCGATCGCCTTGTGGGCGAAGCGGTTGTTGATCACGTCATGCATGGTGATCCCGCCCCAGCCGCGCACCGCAGTGTAAATGTCCTCGCGCGCGCCAAGCGAGGTAATGATCATCGGCACCTGCCACTTGGCGCAGGTCGCCATGTCGGCATCGACGCGGTCGTTGGTCTTGTGGATGATCTGGTTGACCGCGAAGGGCGCCGCGGGGCGATCGGGATTCGCGCGGTTGTGCTGGCTGAGCTCCTCGGTGATCTGGTGGAGCCATTCATCAAGCTGCGACTGGGGCCTGGCGTTCAATGCCGGGAAGCTGCCGATGATCCCCGCCTTGCACTGCGCGATCACCAACTCGGGGCCAGAGACGATGAACAGTGGCGATCCGATCAGCGGCAGGCGCAGGCGATCGAACGGGGCGGGAAGGGGCATCGGTTTCTCCTCAAAACGTGTTTGTGCCTCAACCCGCCTCTCTAGCGCGGGTTCCTGACGTGCCAACCGCCTTTTTGCGGGTGTCGCCGCGTCATGCGAGCAGGTTCTCGAGCCCGTAGAAGCCCGCTGCCGTGCCCGCGAAAAGTGCGGCCTTCTCCTCCGCGCTCGCCGCGCGGGCGAGGCGCTTGAAGGCGTTCCACAGCACCGCGTAGTCCGCGCCCCAGTAGTCGACGGGATAATTGCTCTCGAACATCGCGCGGTTCGGGCCGAAAGCCTCGATGCAGGTCTCGATATAGGGGCGCCACAGCGCGGCGAGATGTTCCGAGCCGTGCCCGGCGGCCGGGCCATCCTCGGGGAGTGCGCAGAAGGCCATGGCGAGCCCGCCGAGCTTGACCACCACGTTCTCGCACCGTGCGAGTTCCTTGATGTTGCGCCGCCATTCGTCGAACCGCTCGTGCAGCTTGCCCCGGTAGCTCGCGACGCCCACCGGGGTGCCGCAGTGGTCGAGGCAGATCGGCTGGTCGGGGAAGGCGCGCGCGAGGTCGATCACGTCGGGCAGCTGCGGTTCGAGCACCCAGGCATCGAAGGTCATGTCCCGCTTGCCCAGTTCGGCAAAACCTTCGCGGAAGGTCGCGTCGCGGTAGAGCCCCTGCGGCGCGTGGAAGGGCGGGCCGAGCACCTCGGGGTCCGCATCCCATGCGCCCTGGTGACGGATGCCCCTGAAGCGGCCCGGTGCGGCGGCGTGGAGCGCGTCGAGCACCGCGCCTGCGCCCGTCCCCAGGGTCAGGTCGGCATGGCCGACGATCCCCGCACAGTAGCGCGCCGGACCGTAGAGCCCGCTCGCCGATTGCGCCGCGACGCCGTTCACGTATTCGACCTCGCCGACCGGCTTCAGGTCTTCGCCATAGGCGCCGTTGTAGAAGGCGCCGCATTCCATGAACACCGTGCCGAGGATCCGGTGGCCGCCGGAGAGGTGCACGTGGAACTGGTCAAAGGTGTAGTGCGCGTTGTCGACCAGCGCGGCGATGAAGTGGTGATGCGGCCTGGGGAACAGCGGCAGCATCGGCCGCAGGTCCCAGAGGTGATGGTGCGGGTCGATGATCGGCAGATCGGGTTCGAGGATGGCTTCGGTCATGGTTCTCTCCCTCGCCGCCTTCCTAGGCAGGCGGGGGCGGCGCGGCCAAGCGCAAAAACGTCAGTCCACCGCCCGCGCATAGAGATGCCACGTCGCATGGCCGAGCACCGGCAGGGCCACCAAGAGGCCGAGGAAGGCGGGGAGCATCGCCGCGAAGAGCAGCGCGGCGATGATCGCCGCCCAGCCGAGCATCACCGCGGGATTGCGGCGCACCGCCTTCAGGCTGACGATGATCGCGGTCAGGAAGTCGTGCCGGCGGTCGACCAGCAACGGCAGGCTGATGACGGTCATGGCGTAGAAGGCGAACGCCATGATCCCGCCGACGGCGCTCCCCACCGCGAGCATCGCAAGGCCCGCCGGCGTGAGAAAGGCGGCGAGCGTCTCACCGCCGCCGCCGCCTGCCGCCACGCCGCTCTCGGCCATGAAGACGGCGAAGATCGCATGGGCGACGATCATCCAGAAGGAGAAGGCGACGAAGACGATGACCCCCATCGAGAGGATCTGGTCGTCCCCGTGGCCCTTGAGCGCACCGAGCACCGCGCGCCATGGTGGCACCGCTCCCTCGGCGCGGCGACGGCTCGCCTCGTAGAGGCCGACCGCGACGAAGGGCGCGATCAGCGGGAAGCCGGCGATCGCCGGGATCAGCCAGCCGAGCTCGCCCCCGCGGAAGGCGAACCAACCGAAGCCGAGTCCCGCAACCACGTAGAACCCGCCGAAGAACAGCCCGAACTGCGGCATGGCGAGAAAATCGCGCCACCCGGCAGCGAGCGCCGCACCGAGATCGGCAAAGGCGAGATCCTCGGCAACACGCGGCGGCGGGGCCGGCGCGGGTGGCAGGACGGATGGCTGCTCCAACACGGTCATGCTCGCCCCCTCGCCTTCTGCTCTCGCCAGCGATGTTGCGCGCAATCGGGGCGGGGCGCAACCCCGCGAAAACCGTCAGGCGCGCGGCGAGCCGACCGCCGCGTTCGCCGCCGAGAGCACCGCGCGCACGCTGGCCGTGGCGATGTCCTCGTCGATCCCGCAGCCCCAGATGGTGCGCCCGTCGGGGCTGCGGCATTCGAGATAGGCGGCCGCACGCGCGTCCGTTCCTGCTCCCAGAGCATGCTCGGTGTAGTCGATCACCTCGAGCTCGACCCCGAAAGCGTCGCGCAGGGTGCCCATCACCGAAGAGATGAGCCCGTTGCCGCGCCCCGAGACCGACTGCTCCTGCCCCTCGACCGCGATGGTACCGGCGAAGATGCGCGTGCCATCCGACGCGCGGCTTTCCTCGTAGCGGACGAGCTGGAAGTGCTTGGGGTGGATCTTGACGTGATAGGCGCGGCGGAAGGCGTCCCAGATGTCAGCAGCGCCCAGCTCGCGGCCGAGCTCGTCGGCCATGGCCTGGACGTGCTTGGAGAAATCGGCCTGCATCCTCTTGGGCAGCTTCAGGCCCTGGTCCTTCTCCAGCACCCAGGCGAAGCCGCCCTTGCCGGACTGCGAATTGACCCGGATCACCGCCTCGTAGCTGCGCCCGAGATCGGCCGGGTCGATCGGGAGGTAGGGCACGCGCCAGAGCTCGTCGTTCTGGGTTTCGCGCGCCTCGAAGCCTTTCTTGATGGCGTCCTGGTGGCTGCCGGAGAAGGCGGTGTAGACGAGCTCGCCGCCATAGGGATGGCGCTGGTGGACGGGCAGGTCGTTGCAATAGGTGACGGTCTCGATCACCCGGTCGATGTCCGAGAAATCGAGCCCCGGATCGACGCCCTGAGTGTAGAGATTGAGCGCCATGGTCACGAGGCAGCAGTTGCCGGTGCGCTCGCCATTGCCGAACAGGCAGCCTTCCACGCGGTCGGCGCCCGCCATCAGCCCCAGTTCCGCCGCCGCGACGCCGGTGCCGCGGTCGTTGTGCGTGTGGAGGCTGATCACCGCGCTTTCGCGGTTCGGGAGGTGGCGGGTGAAGTATTCGATTTGGTCGGCGTAGATGTTGGGGGTCGCCGCCTCGACCGTGGCGGGCAGGTTGAGGATGATCGGATGCTCGGGCGTGGGCTGAAGCACCTCCATCACCGCGGCGCAGACCTCGATCGAGAAATCGAGTTCGGCGGTTGAGAAGGTCTCCGGCGAATACTGAAAGTGCCAGTCGGTGCCCGGATAGCGCGCCGCTTCGTCGCGCATCACCTTGGCGCCGGCGACGGCGATCGCCTTCACCTCCTCGCGGGTCATGCGGAACACGATGTCGCGCCAGGCAGGCGAGACCGCGTTGTAGAGGTGGACGATCGCCGCCCGTGCGCCTTCGAGGCTGGCGAAGCTGGTGCGGATCAGGTCCTCGCGGCTTTGCGTCAAGACCTGGACGATCACGTCCTCCGGGATCGCGTCCGACTGCACGAGGCCCGAGATGAAGTCGAATTCGGTCGCGCCTGCGCTGGGGAAACCGATCTCGATCTCCTTCAAACCGACCTCGACCAGCAGGTCGAAGAAGCGGCGCTTCTTCACCGCGTCCATGGGATCGATGATCGACTGGTTGCCGTCGCGAAGGTCCGTGGAGAGCCAGCGCGGGGCTTTCTCGATCAGTTTCGAGGGCCACTGACGGTTAGGAAGATCGATCTGCCCGAAAGGGCGATACTTGGCGGAAGGCTGCTTGAGCATGGGCATGGGAAGGCTCGCGACGGAGAGTTACGGGAAGGCTGGCGGCTCGATCACCCTTGGGAGCGGGGCCGCTGTGCCTGTCGCGCGCGGCCGCCTACGCCCAAGGGCGTATAAGTCGAAGCAGCGCAAGCCCGTATCCGGTCATGACCAGCGTCTTTGCCGATTATTGCACGCGGCGCAAGCCGGGAATGCCCGGAAGCCCGCCGCCCGCGCTCACCCGCAGCGTGCGTCGCGGATGATGCCCTGCGCGTCGAGCATGATCGAGAGGCGCGGATTGGTTGAATCGGGGTTGACGTTGTCGATGCTGCCATAGGCGACGAAGCGCAGATTGTCAGTGCGGCCGAGCACCTTGGCGATCTCGGCGCGGGTCGCCTGATCTGCGGGCCTGCCGATGAACGGCCCCATCAGCGGCGCGCCGCAGGTCTTCGAAGCAGGATCGGTGAGCGTGCCGCGGGCGAAGGCACCTGGCGCGGCACCGGGGAGAGGCTTGGCAATCTGCGGCGTGGCGGTGGCTTCGGGCGCCGGGGTCGCCGCCGCCTCGCCCTTGCCGATCCGCTCGGCAAAGCTCTCCGCATCATTGCCCGGCTGCGCAGGCTCGCTTCCGCAGGCCGCGAGCATCAGCGCCCCGAGGGCGAGGGGCAGGGCGCGGGGCAGGGCGCGGGGCAGGGCGGGGCGAACGGGCATGAAAGGGTGATCCTGATGGGGCAGACGCACTGCTGCCAAGCCCCGCTTCTGTTGCAGGATTATGACAAGGCCGCCGCCCCCGTGCCTCAGTGGCGGCGCAGCCGGTCGCCGGTCAGCTGGCTGGTCCGGGTCACCCCCATCAGCCGCATCCCCCGCTCGATCTCGTCCTTGAGGATGCCGAGCGCACGTTCCACCCCTTCCTGACCGGCCGCCGCGAGCGCATAGAGGTAGAGCCGACCTCCCGAGGCCGCGGTCGCACCCGCGCACAGGGCCTTGAGCACATGGGTGCCGCGCCGCACCCCGCCGTCGCAGATGATCTCGATCCGCCCGCCCACGGCATCGACGATCTCGGGGAGCTGGTCGAAAGGCGCGCGGCTGCCGTCCAACTGCCGCCCGCCGTGGTTCGAGACCATGATCGCGTCTGCCCCGATCTCCACGGCGCGGCGTGCATCGCCGGCGCTCATCACGCCCTTCAACACGAAGGTCCCGCCCCACTGCTCGCGGATGCGCGCGGCGGTGTCCCAGTCCATTGAGGTGTCCAGCATGGTGTTGAAGTACTCGGCGATGCTGACCGCCTTGCCGGTGCCCTCGGCGACGTGGGTGTCGAGGTTGGGGAGGCGGAACTTCTCGCGCAGCACGTAGTCGAGCGTCCACTTGGGGCGGGTCGCATAGCTCCACACGCTCGCCGGGGTGAAGCGCGGCGGGGTGGTGAAGCCGCTCCTCAGGCACCGCTCGCGCTTGCCCGAGACGATGGTGTCGACAGTCAGCGCCAGCGCGTCGAACTTCGCGGCCTGACAGCGTTCGATCATGTGAGTGTTCAATCCCTTGTCCTTGTGGACGTAGAGCTGGAACAGCTTGGGGCCGGTGGTGAGGCCCGCGATCTCCTCGATCGATCGGGTGGCGAGGCTCGAGATGCCGAACCACAGGCCGTATGTCTCCGCCGCGCGCGCCACCGCGCGTTCGCCCTGCCAGTGGAAGGCGCGCTGCACCGCGGTCGGCGAGAGCATCAGAGGCAGGGCAGAGCGGCGCCCGAGGATGGTGCAGGACGTGTCGATCGTCTCCACTCCGGCGAGCACGTCCGGCACGAGGTCGACCGCGGCGAAGGCGGCGGTGTTCCTCGCCTTGGTCAGCTCGTCGTCGGCCGCGCCGTCGATGTAATCGAAGACGGGGAAGGGCAGGCGCGCCTTCGCGAGCCTGCGGAAATCGTCGATATTGTGGCAGTCGGAAAGGCGCATCGGGGCGGCAGCTTTGGAACAGCGGCGCGGGTCTGTCGAACATTTTTCGGCGAGGGCCGTCACCTTCGGGAGGTGTCACGCGAAAGACCGGGAGCACCGGTGCGGGCCATGACGGGGCCGCCCACAGCGCAAGGAGGCTGCCGATGAGACCGACCCGCATGATCCTCGCCCTCGCGGCCCTCGCCGCGCCGCTGGCTTTTCCCTACCCGGCAGCGGCCGAGGGCGGCATCTATGTCGGGACCGAAGGCGGCAGGGTCGCGATCGGCGGCTATGATCCGGTCAGCTATTTCCGCGGCGGCGGCAAGCCGGCGCGCGGCAGCGCTCAGCACAAGCTTATGTGGAACGGTGCCGAATGGCACTTTGCCAGCGCCGCGAACGCCGCCGCCTTCAAGGCCGATCCGGCGGTCTATGCGCCGCAATATGGCGGGCACTGCGCCTGGGCGATCGCGCAAGGCTATCTCGCGCCGGGCGATCCGACCGTCTACGACATCGTCGGCGGCAAGCTCTACCTCAATTACGACCAGTCGATCCGCATCAAGTGGCGCAGGAACATGGCGGGCTTCATCGCGAAGGGCGGGCCGAACTGGGCGAAGATCCCGGCGGGCAAGGCCTACACCGGATCATCGTGGTTCGGGTTCTGACCCGACGCGCACGCCAAGTGGCAGGCGGGCCGGAACGCCGCGGTTCCGGCCCGCCGGGCAGGCTCGGCTACTGCTTTTCGAAAGCGACGCTGATGTCGAGCTCCACTTCGTCGCTGACGAAGGGAATCGCATAGTTCACGCCGAAATCGGACCGCTTGATCGTGGTCTCGGCCTCGAAACCGACGGTCGCCTTGCTGGTGAAGGGGTTGTTGCCCGCGCCGGTGAACTCGGCCTCGAAGGTGACGGGCTTGGTGATGCCGTTGATGGTGAGGTCGCCGGTGATCGTCGCAGTCATGCCCTCGGCCTTGACGGCCGTCGAGACGAAGCGGGCAGGCGCGGGGGCGGGGCCGAAGAAGTCGGGCTTGGCACCGTCCTTGCCGGCGCGCAGCAGGTGTTCGGTCAGGCCTTTGCTGGCGGTGGTGACGCTGGCGATCGGGATCGTGACATCGACCTTGGCGGCGTCGGGATTGGCCGGGTCGAGCACCAGCGTGCCGGCGACATCGCCAAAGATCCCGTAGTAGTCGTTGAAGCCGAAGTGGTTGACCTCGAAGGCGATCAGCGAGTGGGCCGGGTCGGCGCTGTAGGTCCCGGCGGTGACGCGGGCGGGATCCTGCGCCCCGGGCAGCTGCGGGGCGTCCTGGGCGAGGATGGCGGGGGCCGAGGCGAGGCCGCCGAGCGTGGCGGCCGTCGCGAGGGCAGCGGCAAGTGCGATGCGGTTCATGGGGAAACTCCTCCGGTTGTGCGCGGATTCAATGGTCCGCGCGCCGGAGGGTTCCTGAGGCTCAGTTGCGGGTCTTGTCTACAAGCTTGTTGGCCGCGATCCACGGCATCATGGCGCGCAAGCGCTCGCCGGTCTGCTCGATCGGGTGGGCGGCGGCCTGCTTGCGCGCGGCCTTCAGTTCGGGTTGGCCGGCGCGGTTGTCGAGCACGAAGTTCTTCACGAAGCGCCCAGACTGGATGTCGGCGAGCACGCGCTTCATCTCGGCCTTGGTCTCGGCGGTGATGATCCGCGGGCCGGTGGTGATGTCGCCATATTCGGCCGTGTTGCTGATCGAATAACGCATGTTGGCGATGCCGCCTTCATAGAGCAAGTCGACGATCAGCTTGGTTTCGTGGAGGCACTCGAAATAGGCCATTTCGGGGGCGTAGCCGGCCTCGACCAGCGTCTCGAACCCGGCCTGGATGAGATGGGTGATCCCGCCGCACAGCACCGCCTGTTCGCCGAACAGGTCGGTCTCGCATTCCTCGCGGAAGTTGGTCTCGATGATCCCCGAGCGTCCACCGCCGACGGCGCTGGCATAGGCGAGGGCGACGTCATGCGCCGCGCCGCTCGCGTCCTGGTGGACCGCGATGAGGCAGGGCACGCCGCCGCCCTTCACGTATTCCGAGCGCACGGTGTGGCCGGGGCCCTTGGGCGCGATCATGATGACGTCGATATCGGCGGGCGCCTCGATCAGGCCGAAATGGATGTTGAGGCCATGCGCGAAGGCAAGCGCGCTGCCGGGCTTCATGTGGCCCTTGAGGTCATTTTCCCAGATGCCGGCCTGGTGCTCGTCGGGGGCGAGGATCATCAGGACGTCGGCCCACCTTGCGGCCTCGGTGTTGGAGAGCACCGTGAACCCGGCGCCTTCGGCCTTCTTGGCGGTCGCCGAGCCGTCGCGCAGCGCGATGGCGACTTCGGCGACGCCCGAATCGCGCAGGTTCTGGGCATGGGCATGGCCTTGCGAGCCATAGCCGAGGATCGCGATCTTCTTGGGCTTGATGAGGTTGAGATCGGCGTCGGCGTCGTAATAGACTTTCATTTCTTCAAATCCTCGCTTTGAACTTTGTCATGCTGAACCTGTTTCAGCATCCATTCCGCCGCGAGCACCTGCGCCTGAGGAGGAATGGACCCCGAACCGAGTTCAGGGTGACGCAATGGAAAAATCTAGGCCCCTTGCGCCCCGCGCATCATGCCCACGATCCCGGTGCGCCCCACCTCGACCAGCCCCAAATCGCGCATCAGGGCGATGAAGCTGTCGACCTTGTCGGGCGGGCCGGTGATCTCGAAGATGAAGCTGTCGATGGTGGTGTCGACGGGGCGGGCACGGAAGATGTCGGCGAGGCGCAGCGCCTCGACCCGCCTCTCGCCCGTGCCGGAGACCTTGATGAGGGCAAGCTCGCGCTCGACATGCGGACCGGCAGTGGTCAGGTCGGTGACCTTGTGCACCGGCACCAGCCGTTCGAGCTGCGCCTCGATCTGGTCGATCACCTGCGGCGGGCCGTTGGTGACGATGGTGATGCGGCTCACCGCGTGGTCCTCGGTGATGTCGGCCACGGTCAGGCTGTCGATATTGTAGCCGCGCGCGGTGAACAGGCCGGTGATCTTGGCGAGGATACCCGGCTCGTTGTCGACGGTGACGGTGAGCACATGGCGCTCGGAGGGGCTTTCCGTGATTTTCATTTCGGTTGTTCCTGAAACGGCGGTCAGACGAGCGCCTTGGCCTCGTCGTCCATCGTCCCGTCAACCTTATCGCCGTAGAGCAGCATGTCGGTGTGCGCCGCGCCGCTGGGGATCATCGGCAAGCAGTTGGCGTCCTGCGCCACGAGGCAGTCGACGATCACCGGGCCGGGATGGTCGAGCATCCGCATGATGCCATCGTCCAGATCGCGCTCCTCGGTGATGCGGATGCCCTTCCAGCCATAGGCCTCAGCAAGCTTCACGAAATCGGGGAGGCTGTCCGAATAGGAGTTCGAATAGCGGCTCTCATAGGTCAGCTCCTGCCACTGGCGGACCATCCCCATGTATTCGTTGTTGAGGATGAAGACCTTGACCGGCAGGCGATACTGGCTCGCGGTGCCGAGTTCCTGGATGTTCATCTGGATGCTCGCCTCGCCCGCGATGTCGATCACCAGCGCATCCGGATGGCCAAGCTGCGCGCCGATGGCGGCGGGCAGGCCATAGCCCATCGTGCCGAGGCCGCCGCTCGTCAGCCACTTGTTGGGTTGCTCGAAGCCGAAATACTGCGCCGCCCACATCTGGTGCTGGCCAACCTCGGTCGTGATGATCGGGCTGCGCCTGTGAGTGAGCGCATGGAGCCGCTCGACCGCCTTCTGCGGCATGATCATGCCGGGGTTCTTCGCCGAGCGCTCTGGATAGGCAAGGCATTCGCGGGCGCGCCAGCCGGCGATCCGGGCCTTCCATTCGCCGAGATTGCGCGCCGGCCGGCTGCCCCACGCGGCGATCAGCTGTTCGAGCACCGTCGCACAGTCGCCGATGATGCCAAGATCGACCGCCACGGTCTTGTTGATCGAGGAGCGGTCGATATCGATGTGGATCTTCTTCGAGCCCGGCGAGAAGGCGTCCAGACGGCCCGTCACCCGGTCGTCGAAGCGCGCGCCGATGCAGACCATCACGTCGGCCTTGTTCATCGCCATGTTGGCCTCGTAGGTGCCATGCATGCCGAGCATCCCCAGCCAGTCGGGATGGGTCGAAGGAAAGGCGCCGAGGCCCATCAGGGTGGAGGTCACCGGAGCGCCGGTCAGGTCCTGGAAGGCGCGCAGCAGCCGGCTCGCCTCGGGCCCGGAATTGATGATGCCCCCGCCGGTGTAGAGGATCGGGCGTTCGGCGCCTGCGATCATCTCGATCGCCTCGATGATCTGCTCGGCCGCGGCGACCGTCTGCGGGGCGTAGCGATGGCTGCCGGCGCGCACCGCGGAGCGACGTTCCGAGGGCACCGCGATCTGCACGTTCTTGGGGATGTCGATCACGACCGGCCCGGGGCGCCCGGTGGTGGCGATCCGGAATGCCTCCTCGATGGTCGCGGCGAGATCGGCCGGGTCCTTCACGAGGTAGTTGTGCTTGGTGCAATGGCGGGTGATGCCGATCGTGTCGGCTTCCTGGAAGGCGTCGGTGCCGATCAGGCTGGTGGGCACCTGCCCGGTGATGACGACGAGCGGGATCGAATCCATCCATGCATCGGCAATGCCGGTGATCGCGTTGGTCGCGCCCGGGCCCGAGGTGACGAGCACCACGCCCGGCTTGCCGGTGGCCCGCGCGTAGCCTTCCGCCGCGTGCGCAGCGCCGGCCTCGTGGCGGACGAGGATGTGGCGGATGCGCTCATCCCCGAACAGCTCGTCGTAGATCGGCAGCACCGCGCCGCCGGGATAGCCGAACACGAATTCGACCCCCTGTTCGATGAGGCACTGCACGAGGATCGCCGCGCCGCTCTTCGCGCTGGCGCTGCGCTCGGGGTGTGCGCCTTCGGTTCGGTGGGGATCCGGCTGGCCGGGCACGTGGCACTCCATCTGACAGCCCGCGCGGTGCCGGGTGCGACCGTGCGGGAGGGGCGGGAATAACGAAACCGGCCCGATGCAGGAGGCGCATCGGGCCGAGCGATTGCGCCGCTATCGGTTACAATCGAATAAGTCAAGCCTTAATTGCGCAATAATGATGCGAAATGATCCTCCACGGCGATATCTTCGTTTCCCGTGCCGAGAGGGACCCGTGGCCATTCGGGAGGGGGCTGGCGTCGGAACCAGGTAAATTGCCGCTTGGCATAGTTGCGCGTCGCCTGGCTCCCGGCGGCGACCATCGTCTCTGGATCGATCTCGCCGGCAAGGCAGGCGGCGATCTCGGGCACGCCGATCGCGCGCATCACCGGCAGGGCGGGGTCGAGCTCGCGCGCCAGCAGCGCGGCGACCTCCTCGATCGCGCCGGCTTCGAGCATCGCCGCGAAGCGCCGGTCGCAGCGTTCGTAGAGCCACGCCCGGTCGGGCATGACGATCAGCGGATAGAGCGTCACCTCGTCGCCGAGGCCGCCCGCCTTGGCCATCTGCCAGTCCGCCAGCGTCACCCCGGTCGAACGCTTGACCTCGAGCGCGCGGGCGATGCGCTGGCGGTCGCCCGGGTCGAGCTCGGCGGCGCGCAGCGGGTCCTCGATCTGGAGGAGCTTGTAGGCCGCCGCCTCGTCCATCGCCCGGACTGTGGCCCGCACCGCGGGGTCAATTTCGGGGATCGGAGCGATGCCCTCGAGCAGCACCTTGAGATAGAGCCCCGTGCCCCCCACCAGGATCGGCACCGCGCCCTCGGCGTGGCAGGCGGCGATCTCGGCCTTGGCCCGCGCGGCCCAGGCGGCCGCCGAGCATGCCTCCGCTCCGTCCCAGGCGCCGAACAGGCGGTGCTCGACCCCCTCCATCTCGTCCTCGGTCGGCCGGGCGGAGAGCACCTGAAGGTCGGCATAGACCTGCGCGCTGTCGGCATTGACGATCACCGCGCGGCGCCCCGTGGCGGCAAGGCTATGGGCGAGGGCGATGGCGAACGCGCTCTTGCCGCTGGCGGTCGGCCCTGCGATGAGCGCGAGCGGTGCTGGTGGAGAAACAGTGATGCTCATTGCCCGGCTGATAGCAGAGACAGCCGACAGGGAAACACGTCTCGACGCGCTCGTCGAGGCGCTGAAGGGCGAGGGCGCGGCGCTCGCCTCCGCGACGATGCTGCCGGGCGAGGAGGTGTTCGAGCTGTGCTTTGCCCGAGGCGAGCCCGAAGCGGTGCTGGAGGCGATCGACCGCTTCTTCGCGCCCGCCGACATGCTGGTGAGCCGCGATACGGTCGCGATCCCGCGCCTGTTTGTGTCGGACATGGATTCGACCATGATCGGCCAGGAATGTATCGACGAACTCGCCGACTATGCGGGCCTCAAGCCGCAGATCGCCGCGATCACCGAGCGGGCGATGCAGGGGGAGCTCGATTTCGAGGCGGCCCTGCGCGAGCGGGTGGCGCTGCTCGAGGGGCTGGAGGAAGGCGCCATCGCGGCTTGCCTCGCCGAGCGGATCGCGCCGACGCCGGGCGCCGCGACGCTGGTCGCGACCCTCCGGGCGCTCGGGGCGAGAACGGTGCTGGTGACCGGCGGCTTCCACCACTTCGCCGATCCCGTAGGCGCGATGCTCGGCTTCGACCGGGTGGTCGGCAACCGCCTTGCGGTCGAGGGCGGACGGCTCACCGGTGGTCTGGTCGGCCCGATCACCGACAGCGCGGTGAAGGCGGCGGTGCTGCGCGAGGAACTGGCGGGTCTCGGCGAGACAGCGCACAGCCTCGCCGCAGGGGACGGCGCCAACGACATCCCGATGATCGCGGCGGCGACCTACGGCTTTGCCTACAAGGCCAAGCCCAAGGCACGCGCGGCGGCCGCCGGGCGGATCGACCGGGGCGATCTGACTGCGGTGCTGAGCCTGCTCGGCATTCCCAAGACGGATTGGCAGCACGCTTGATCGTGCCGGTTGCCCGGCCCATCGCAGAACGGGTTTCGATCGGCTACCCGATCCGCTTATTTACACATATGTAAGCAAGCACTGGCAAGAACCCCGCCGGCCCTGATCGAAACCCTGGAACCCAACGCCATGACAGCTGCCTCGACCGACTACACCCGGATGTTCGCCGCCGACGGCACCGTGCTGCTCCATCCCGACCGGCCGCACCCGCGCTATCGCCCGCTGCGGGCGGTGCGCGCCTTCCAGGCGCTCATGAAGGACAAGGAGGACACCGCGCTGGTGTTCCGGATCTTCGAATCCCTGCCTTCGAGCAACTTCATCATCCGGGTGCGCGATCTCGCTCTGTCAGAGCGGGGCGAGGCGCTCCGGTCGAGCGAGCCGCTGCTTCCCGAAATCCTCGACGATCACGCGGCGCTGCGCCGCACGCCGAAGGGCAGCCTCGCGCATGCCTATTGCGACTTCATGGAGAGCGAGGGGTTGTCGGCCGCGGGGCTCGTGGCCGAGGCCGAGAAGATCGGCCGCCCCAAGTTCCCCGATCTCGTGCAGTGGTACATGGAACGCTCGCGCGACACGCATGACCTGTTCCACGTGCTCACCGGCTATGGCCGCGATGCGCTGGGCGAGCAGTGCGTGCTGCTGTTCACCCACGGCCAGCAGCCGAGCCAGGGGCATCTCCTGATCGGCTATGCCGGGGCGGCCAACATCAAGTCGATGGTCAGGGGCAGCAAGGCGCCGGTGATGGGCGCGGTCCGCGAGGCGCATCGCACCGGCAAGGGCGCCCCGCCGCTGATCGCGCAGCCGATCCGCGCGCTGCTCGCCCGGCCGCTCGACGAAGTGCGCGCGGCGCTCAGCATCCCGCAGCCGGTCCGCTACCGCGAATGCCACCGGGTGTGGAGGGCGGAGGGGATCGACCCCTACGACCTCCTCGCCAGCAAGCCCGCCGAAAGCCAGCCGCTCACCGCGTGAGCGGGCCCCGCCTAGTGCGAGGCGACGAGGCGGGTGTCGCCGGTGTTGGCGTTGTAGAACAGCTCGTAGTGCCAGTCGGTGCAGAGGTCGAGGCCCTGCCAGACCGCCTGCTCGCCATCGTCATAGACGACCAGCAAGTCCCAGTCGCAGGTGTTCTCCGACCTGCGGAAATCGATCTCGACCTCGGCACCGTCGACGAGGATGTCGACATCGAGGATGTCCTCCTGCCAGCTGCGCTCGCTCGAGGGCGCGATATAGACCTCGTTGATGGTGTAGCCGGTCGAGTTGACCACGGTGATCCGCTCGAACATCTGCGCCCCTGCCGGCACCGCCGCGAGCGCGAACATCGCCGTGGCGGCAGCGCCCGCCAGCATCCGCTTACCTGTCATCATCGTTGTTCCCCCCTTCGGCGGATGACCCGCCGAGGGCGAAGATAGTGCCAAGTGGTGCGTCGGAATAGCGGTTTTCTGCGGCATCCGGCGCTGGGCGTGATCTCGACATGCAACTGACAGTGGTGTAAGTAAGTGCTCCAGACCCCCAAGCGAGTCGCATGAAGGACAAGTTTACATGGCCCTTACCGATCTCCCGCTGGTCGCTCCCGGACGCAAGGTCTCGGGCTTGCGCCCCTTCAAGGTGCTGCACCACTTCGGCAAGCTGGTCGAGGACAAGGAGGACACCGAGCAGGTGTTCCACATCATCGAGGCGACCAAGGGCCGGCGCAGCCATGCCCAGGCTTGGAACTTCGTCCGCTCGCCCGAGGGCCAGCGCTTCCTCAGCGAGGAGGTCGACATCCCCGCCATGCTAGACGATCACGCCCGTTGGGCCGATTGCGGCCCGAACAGCGTGGCGGCCCACTACATCGCCTTCATGAAGCGCGAGGGGCTGAGCGCGGCCGGTCTCGTCGCGGAAAGCCACAAGTGGCTCCCCCCCGAACAGCGCCACGCGGACCTCACCGAATGGTACTTCAGCCGTCTGCGCGACACGCATGACCTTTTCCATGTGCTGACCGGCTACGGCCGCGACGCGCTCGGCGAGGCGAGCCTGCTCGGGTTCTCCTACGAGCAGAATTTCAACAAGGGCATCCTGTTCATCGCCTATGCGGGCGCGCGGCAGATCAAGAAGATGAGCCGCACGCGCGCGCCGCTCTACGCCGCGATCAAGGAGGGTCGCCGGCTCGGCCGGGCGGCAGGCAAGATCGCCCACCAGGACATCGCGGCACTGATGCGCGAGGACATCGATGCCGCGCGCGTGCGGCTTAACATCGGTAAGCCCGAAGTCTACCGCCAGTGCCTCGCGATCCTCGAGGCAGAAGGCACGGCGCGCGAGCAGCTGACGCTTGGCGGGGCGGGGGCGCAGGCGGCGTAACCCGCTCGGTCCTCAGCCGTCCATCCACTCCCGGAAGAACCGCTCGTTCGCGGCGCGCAGTTCGGCAAGCGGCACGCCCAGCACACTGTCCCCCCCGACCGTGCCGATCCGCTGGAAGCCGATCTGCGCCGTCTCGTCGTTGCGGGTGCCCTTGGCGAGCGCGGCGTTCAGCGCCTCGACGTCGGGCACGGTGACGAGATAGCGCCCCTGGTCTTCGCCAAACCACCACTGCGCGGGCGTATAGTCCGGGTTGCCGGCAAGGTGCGTCTCGGCGCCGATGCCGCCCGCGAGGGCCATCTCGGCGAGCGCGACCGCGAGGCCGCCGTCGCTGAGGTCGTGCACCGCGTTGACGAGGCCGTCGGCAATCAGTTCGTGGATGATCGCCCCCGCATTCCGCTCGACGGTGAGGTCCGTCGGCGGGGTGCGCCCGGCCTCCAGCCCCTTGACCACCTTGAGCCACAGCGAGCGGCCGAGGTGCGAGCGGGTCGGATCGGGCTTGGCCCAGAATTCCGGCCCGACGAGGTAAATCGCATCGCCCGCCTGCTTGAAGTGCATCGTCATCATCTTGGTGAGGTTGGTGATGATGCCGACCCCGCCGATCGCCGGGGTGGGGAGGATGGCGCTGCCGCCGCCGGTTGCCTTCGATTCGTTGTAGAGGCTGACGTTGCCGCTCACGATCGGGAAATCGAGCGCCCGGCAGGCATCGGCCATGCCTTCGAGGGCGTGGACGATCTGCGCCATGATCTCGGGGCGCTGCGGGTTGGCGAAGTTGAGGCAGTTGGTGACAGCCAGCGGCCGTGCGCCCACGGCGCACAGGTTGCGATAGGCCTCGGCGATCGCCTGCTTGCCGCCCTCGTAGGGGTCGGCGAAAACGTAGCGCGGGGTGCAGTCGGTGGTGATGGCGAGCGCCTTGCCCGTCCCGTGGACGCGCACCACGCCCGCATCACCGCCGGTCTGGAGCGTGTCGGCGCCGACCTGCGAATCGTACTGCTCGGCGATCCAGCGGCGCGAGGCGAATTCTGGCGAGGCCATCATGGTAAGGAGATCGGCGGCGATGTCGTCGCTCGCCGGGACCTCGGCGAGCGGTTCGATCTTCGCCCAGGTCCGATATTCCTCCCTCGAGAGATAGGGCCGGTCATAGAGCGGAGCTTCGTCGGCGAGCGGGGCGAGCGGGATGTCGCACACCACCTCGCCATTGAATTCGAGCACCATGTGGCCGGTATCGGTGACCTCGCCGATCACCGCGAAATCGAGCTCCCACTTGCGGAAGATCGCCTCGGCCTCGGCCTCGTGCCCGGGCTTCAGGACCATCAGCATCCGCTCCTGGCTTTCCGAGAGCATCATCTCGTAGGGCGTCATGCCGGTCTCGCGGCAGGGGACCTTGTTCATGTCGAGCCGGATGCCCGCGCCGCCCTTCGACGCCATCTCCACCGAGGACGAGGTGAGCCCCGCCGCGCCCATGTCCTGAATGGCGACGATCGCATCGGTCGCCATCAACTCGAGGCAGGCCTCGATCAGCAGCTTTTCGGTGAAGGGATCGCCGACCTGCACCGTGGGGCGCTTGGCGTCGGCATCCTCGCCGAAATCGGCCGAAGCCATGGTCGCGCCGTGGATGCCGTCACGCCCGGTCTTGGAGCCCACATAGACGATCGGGTTCCCGAGCCCGGTGGCGGCGGAATAGAAGATCTTGTCTTGGTCCGCCACGCCCACGGTCATGGCGTTGACGAGGATGTTGCCGTCATAGGCGGGGTGGAAATTGGTCTCGCCCGCAACCGTCGGCACGCCGACGCAGTTGCCGTAGCCGCCGATCCCCGCGACCACCCCTTGTACGAGGTGCTTCATCTTGGGGTGTTCGGGCCGCCCGAAGCGCAGCGCATTGGCGTTGGCAATGGGGCGCGCACCCATGGTGAAGACGTCGCGCAGGATGCCGCCCACGCCCGTCGCCGCGCCCTGGTAGGGCTCGATGTAACTCGGGTGGTTGTGGCTTTCCATCTTGAAGATCGCCGCCTGCCCGTCGCCGATGTCGATCACGCCCGCGTTCTCGCCCGGGCCACAGATCACCCACGGCGCCTCGGTCGGGAGCTTCTTCAAATAGATGCGCGAGGATTTGTAGCTGCAATGCTCCGACCACATCACCGAGAAGATGCCCAATTCGACGAGGTTCGGCTCGCGCCCGAGGGCGGCGAGGACGCGCCCGTACTCTTCGGGGGAAAGACCGTGCTGTTCGACGATGTCGGGGGTGATGGCGGGGGTCTGGGACATGGGCGGGGCACTCCTTGGGCCGCCCCCTAGATCACCTCTCCGACAAGGCCAAGCCGCCGCGTTTCCTGAACCAGCGATTCTCCCCGACCCAGCCGGCGAGCGCGGTCAGCACCGCGAAGGCGACGAGCGCCTGGAGGTAGAGGAACAGGCCCGCTTCCGAAGGATGGGGGGCGAACCAGTTGACCGCCTGGAACAGAAGCATCACCCCGATCAGCACCGCGGGCGGACCCGCCGGCCCACGCGTGCGCCTCATATAGAAGATGCCGGCGCCGAGCGTCAGCGCCAGCTCGAGCGGCATCGCGATCAAGGGATAGTCCCAAAGGCCGAGCCCGAGCTTGGGCGGCGTGCCGTCGATGGTGAGGTCGGGGCCATGCACCACCCAGTCGAGCAGCCAGTGCGAGAGCACCACGAGCCCCGCCAGCATGCCCACCACGAGGTTGCGCTGGTAGATCGCCACCACGAGGATGCACGCCGCCGCCCAGATCGCGGTCCCGATGAGGCTGTGGGTATAGGGCATGTGGTAGAGATCGAAGGGCACCATGGCGCTCGCCGCCGGGTCGATCCGCATCCGCTCCACGCCGGCGATGGCAAGCGCGAAGAACCCCCAGTCGACCAGCTGCGCGGCGACGAACATCGTCGCGAGGCGCGGCCGCTCGGGGCTGACCGCGGCGGCGATGAACGCGGGGGCGAAGTGGCCGATGAACATGTCAGGCGGAGGTCGGAGCGAAGCGCAGCACCGCCCAGGTGGCAATCGCGCTCGCCGCGCCGGTGACGAACGCGCCCCACAGGATGTCGAGCACGCTGATATGGGTCGCCCAGACCTTCATCACCGCCTGGCTGGTCAAATCGAAGGTCGCATAGCACAGCGCCCCCAGCAGGATCCCGTTGAGCATCGCCGCCTGCACCGTCCCGCTCTCGATCCCCGGGCGGATCGCGAACCAGGTGATCCCGGCGATGTAGATGAGGTAGAAGGCGGCCGCCGCGCCGAGGTTGAAATCCTTGGCCATGATCTCGCCGATCACAGGCTTGTAGAGATTGCCCGAGGCCCAGCGCAGCCATACCGCATCCAGCGCCAGGAACGACACGGCCGCGACGCCGTAGGCGATGATCCACTTCAGCATCGGTTCGATTATCCTGTGTCGGTTGATCCCGCCCGGCACTGCCAGCCTTGACCGCGCCCGCGCGCCCCGTCAATGCTCCGCGCCATGGACGAGGGCACTTCATCACCGGCTGCTGCCGGGCCGGACATTTCCGCCATGAGCTTCGAACAGGCGCTCGCCGCGCTCGAGACGATCGTGCAGCAGCTCGAGCGCGGGGACGTACCGCTCGACCAGTCGATCAGCCTCTACGAGCGCGGCGAGGCGCTGCGCGCGGCGTGCCAGCAGCGGCTCGACGCGGCGCAGGCGCGGATCGAGCGGATCGTGACCGCCGCCGATGGCCGCGCGAGCGGCACCCGCCCCTTCGACGAGGGGCATTGAGGTGCTGCTGGTGGAGACCGGGGGCGAGCTGCTCGGCAATGCCATCGCGCGCGTGCAGGCCGAGATCGATTCGCTGTTCGACGCGCTCCTGCCGGTGCCGGACGACACCAGCGCGCGGCTCGTCGAGGCGATGCGCTATGCCGCGATCGGCGGCGGCAAGCGGGTGCGCCCGCTGCTGGTGGTGAGCACCGCGGGCCTGTTCGGCGTCGCGCGCGATGCGGCGCTGCGCGCGGGCGCGGCGATCGAGGCGATCCACGTCTATTCGCTGATCCACGACGACCTGCCTTGCATGGACAATGACGACCTCAGGCACGGCAAGCCCACGCTCCACAAGGTCTACGACGAGGCGACCGCGGTGCTCGCGGGCGATGCGCTCCACGCGCTCGCCTTCGAGATCCTCGCCGACGATGCCACCTCCGAGGACCCCTTCACCCGTAGCGAGCTGATCCTCACGCTAGGCCAGGCATCCGGCATGAGCGGCATGGCGGGCGGGCAGATGATGGACATGGTCGCGGACGAGGAGGGCGTGACTTACGACCTCAGGACCGTCACCCGGCTCCAGCAATTGAAGACCGGCGCGCTGCTGGCCGCCGCGGTCGAGATGGGCGCGATCCTCGGCAAGGTCCCGCCGCAGGGCCGGGCGCATCTCCGGGCCTATGCCCGCGACATCGGCCTTGCCTTCCAGATCGCCGACGACCTCCTCGATGTCGAGGGCGATGCGGGCAAGGCCGGCAAGGCGCTGCGCAAGGACGAGGGGCAGGGCAAGCAGACCTTCGTCACCCTCCTCGGGGTCGAGCGCGCGCGCGAACAGGCCCGGGCGCTGGTCGACCAGGCGGTCGGCCACCTAGCCTCCTACGGCGCCGAGGCCGATATCCTGCGCGCGCTCGCCAGCTTCATCGTCGAGCGCGATCGCTAGGGCGGCGCACCAGAGAGGATACCTGCCATGTCACGCCGCGTCGGGATCTATCCGGGAACCTTCGACCCGATCACCCTGGGCCATGCCGACATCATCCGGCGCGGCGCCAAGCTGGTCGACTGGCTGATCATCGGGGTCACCACCAACCCATCAAAGGACCCGATGTTCTCGACCGAGGAACGCTTCCGCATGGTCGAGCGCGAGGTCGCCAACATGGGCCTCGGCAATGTCGAGGTGCTGGGCTTCAACGCGCTGCTCGTGAAGTTCGCGCAGAAACAGGGTGCGAGCGTCATCATCCGCGGGCTGCGCGCTGTCGCCGACTTCGAGTACGAATACCAGATGGCGGGCATGAACCAGCAGCTCGACGACGAGATCGAGACGGTGTTCCTGATGGCCGACGTCTCGCTCCAGCCGATCGCCTCCAAGCTGGTCAAGGAGATCGCGGTCTACGGCGGCGACATCACGCGCTTCGTCAGCCCGCCGGTGCGCGAGGAGGTGGTCACGCGGGTGCAGAGCCGCGGGCTCAAGGGCGACTATTGAGCGGCCCCGGGCGCGCGCCGCCCCGCGCCATCATTCATTGCAGTGTCAGCCGGGCAGGGCTACAGGCCGCCCGTCAATCGGATGGAACCATGAACCTCACGAAGCTTGCGCCTGCCCTTGCCACCCTGCTGCTCCTCGCCGCGCCCCATGCCGCGGCCGCCCAGCAGCAGCGTGACGACACGCCGCCGGTCGCGTTCGGCGACGATGCCGACAAGCCCGATGAGGACGCTGCTGTGCCGGCGCTGCGCACCTACGCGCCGATCAACTACGATCCGGCGGTGGAGCCGGAGAACATCTGGGTGCTCGACCTGTCGAACGGCCAGCGCGTCAAGATCCGGCTGATGCCCGATTGGGCGCCGGGCCATGTCGAGCGGGTCAAGACCCTCACCCGCGCCGGCTTCTACGACGGGGTGGTGTTCCACCGCGTGATCGAGGGCTTCATGGCGCAGGGCGGGGACCCGACCGGCACCGGGCAGGGCGGCAGCGAGCTTCCCGACCTCAAGGCCGAATTCAACCCCATGCCGCACGTGCGCGGCACGCTGTCGATGGCGCGCGCCGCCGAGGAGGACAGTGCCAACAGCCAGTTCTTCATCGTCTTCTACCCGCGCTTCAGCCTCGACAAGAAGTACACCAATTTCGGCCGGGTGATCGAGAACATGGAAGCGGTCGACGCGATCAACCGTGGCGAGCCGCCCCAGAACCCGACCTACATCGTCCAGGCCTCGCTGGCCTCCGACAACAAGGCCCCGCCGCCCCCGCCCGCGCCGGCCGCGGACGCGCCGATCTCGGCCGACATGCTGAGCGCGCCGCTCCCCCAGTAAGCCCCTTGCCGGTGCCCGCGCCTTCCCGCTAGGGCGCGCGTCATGAAGGTGGACCTGTTTGATTTCGCGCTTCCGCAGGAGCGCATCGCCCTGCGCCCCGTGCGCCCGCGCGATGCGGCGCGCATGCTTGTGGTGCGGGGGCAGGACACCCCCTTCGAGGACCGCGGTGTGCGCGATCTGCCAATCCTCCTCAACCCCGGCGATGTGCTGGTGTTCAACGACACCCGCGTGATCCCCGCCCAGCTCGAAGGCCGCCGCGCCGACGGCGAGGCGAAGATCGGTGCGACGCTCCACAAGCGCATCGATCTCAGGCGCTGGCAGGCCTTCATCCGCAACGCCAAGCGGGTGAAGGAGGGCGACAGCCTCGTGTTCGGCGGGGGCGTGATGGCGATCGCGGAGGAACGCCACGGCGACGGCTCCATCACCTTGTTCTTCGAGGGCGAGGAGCCGGTCGAGGTGCTGCTCGACCGCGCCGGCACCATGCCGCTTCCGCCCTACATCGCCTCGAAGCGCGGGGTCGATGCCCAGGACCTCGAGGACTACCAGACGATGTTCGCGCGCGAGGAAGGCGCGGTCGCCGCGCCCACCGCCTCGTTGCACTTCACCCCCCGGCTCGTCGAGGCGATCGACGCCGCCGGGATCGGCCGGGCGATGCTGACGCTGCACGTTGGCGCGGGCACCTTCCTCCCGGTCAAGGCCGAGGACACCGACGATCACGCGATGCACGCCGAATTCGGGCGCATTCCTGCCGAGACAGCCGAACAGCTCAACGCGGCGCGGGCCGCTGGCGGCCGGATCATCGCGGTCGGCACCACCTCGCTGCGGCTGCTGGAGAGCGCGGTCGATGATAAAGGTGTGATCCAGCCCTTCGCGGGCGACACCGACATCTTCATCACCCCCGGCCACCGTCTGAAGGCGGTCGATGGCCTCATGACCAATTTCCACCTGCCCAGGTCGACGCTGATGATGCTGGTCAGCGCGCTGATGGGGCGCGAGCGGATGCTGGCGGCCTATGCCCATGCCATCGCAAACGAATACCGCTTCTATTCCTATGGTGACTCCTCGCTGTTGCTCCCCTAGTCGGTTGCGATGCATGAACCGATCCTCTCGATCCGCGGCCTGACCAAGACCTATAAGGGCGGCACCAAGGCGCTCGACAGCGTCGATCTCGACATTCGCGCGGGCGAGATCTTCGCGCTGCTCGGGCCCAACGGAGCGGGCAAGACGACGCTGATCGGCGCGGTGTGCGGGCTTGTGCGGCCGTCCGGCGGGACGATCACCGCCTTCGGGCAGGACCTCAGCCGCAACTGGCGCAAGGCGCGCGCGCGGATCGGCCTCGTGCCGCAGGAGCTCGCCACCGACATGTTCGAGAGCGTGCGCGACGCGGTCGCCTATTCGCAGGGGCTGTTCGGCCGCCCGCGCGATCCGGCGCGGATCGAGGAGATCCTCCGCAGCCTCTCGCTGTGGGACAAGAAAGACGCGCAGATTCGCGCGCTCTCGGGCGGGATGAAGCGCCGGGTGCTGATCGCCAAGGCGCTCGCCCACGATCCCGAACTCCTGTTTCTCGACGAGCCCACCGCGGGCGTCGACGTGGAACTGCGCAAGGGCATGTGGGAACAGATCGCCGGCCTGAAGGAGCGCGGCGTCACCATCATCCTCACCACGCACTACATCGAGGAGGCCGAGGAGATGGCCGACCGCGTCGGCATCATCCGCGGCGGACGCATCCTGATGGTCGACGAGAAGCGCGCGATGATGGAGCGATTGGGCACCACCGAAGCGGTGATCGACCTTGCCGCGCCGCTAGCCGAGGTGCCCGCGGCGCTCGCCGGGTTCGGGGTGGACCTCAGCGCGGACCGCCTGCGCCTCACATATCGCGGCGGGAACGGGGAGGGCAGGGGCCGCGCCGAGGTCGCCGCTCTCGCGCAGGCGCTGACCCGCGCCGGGATCGGCTACACCAGCCTCGACATCCACGACAGCTCATTGGAGGATATCTTCGTCGGCCTGCTCGGCCAGGAACGGGAGGCCGCGTGATGCAGTTCTCGCTGCGCAGCGCGCTCGCCATCTACCGCCGAGAAATGGCGCGCGCCTTCCGCACCGCCTTCCAGTCGATCCTCGCTCCGGTGCTGACGACCTCGCTCTATTTCGTGGTATTCGGCAGCGTCATCGGCGCGCGGATGGAGCCGATCGGCGGCGTGCCCTACGGGGCCTTCATCATTCCCGGCCTCTTGATGCTCACCCTGCTCGGCGAGACCACCTCCAACGCCAGTTTCGGCATCTACATGCCGCGCTTCACCGGCACGATCTACGAACTGCTCTCCGCACCCGTGGGCGTTGCCGAGACGCTCGCAGGCTTCGTCGGGGCGGCGGCCACCAAGGGGCTGATCCTTGCCGCGATCATCCTCGGCACGGCGCGGCTGTTTGTCGAGTACGAGATCGCCTATCCGCTGCTCGCGGCGGTCTACATCATGCTGGTGGCGGCCAGTTTCGCGCTGTTCGGTTTCATCCTCGGGATTTGGGCCGACAGTTTCGAGAAGCTCGGCATCATCCCGATGCTGATCCTCACCCCGCTGACGTTTCTGGGGGGCACCTTCTATTCGATTCGCGACCTGCCCGCGCCGTGGGACGCGGTCGCGCTCGCCAATCCGATCGCCTTTCTGGTGAGCGGCTTGCGCTACAGCTTCTACGGCGTGTCGGACGTGCCGATCGCCGTGTCGCTCGGCCTCACGCTCGGCTTCCTTGCGGTGTGCACCATCGTCATCGCGGTGGTTTTCCGCACGGGCTGGCGGCTGCGCGAGTGAGCTTTGTTCCGATCGGATCAGTCATGTCCGACGATGGACAAGGTTGAGCCTACATGAACGGTCGCTTGTCGGACGGTTAAGGGCTTTGACAGTCCCGACACCCTAACGGCCTCGCTCCGACTGCTCCCCCTGCAGATCGGATAAGCGAAGGAAAAGACATGCGGAAAGTCACCCTCACCAAGATTGGTCTCATTGGCACAGCGATCGGCGCGATCACTCTCCCGGCTGCTGCTCAGGCACAGGCTTCCACCCGTCCCGACATCACCATCGGCGCCTCGGTCGGTCTCCACGATCTCGGCTTCGACCTCGGCGACCTCGATGCCGACGATGGTGAATTCGACGAACTCAATATCGACGACAGCGCGGAAATCTACGGCGGCTTCGTCGCGGTTGACGTCCCGGTCGGTGAAAGCCTGTTCGCTGGCGCGGAAGGCAACCTCCACTTCGGCAGTGGCCCGATCGAGGCCGAATATGGCATCGTCGGCCGCTTCGGCGTTCGCACCGAAGGCGGCAGCAAGATCTTTGCCCGCGCCGGTTACCAGTGGGTCGACCTCGACATCGAGAATCTGACCGGTACCAGCGAAGACTTCCTCGATGACAACGATATCGAAGTGAACGACGTGGGCAGCGATTACCTTCTGGGTATCGGTGCGGAAGTGCCGATCAGCAAGGTCGTCCTGCGGGCCAATGTGGACACGATCGCGTTCGACACGTTGCGCGGCACAGTGGGGGTCGGGATGAAGTTCTGACCTAAGCTCAGGCTGTGATCAAGGGGCAGGAGACAAGAGGCACGTCTCCTGCCCCTTTTTGCGGCACGCGTGACAGAATGGGCCGCGCCCGCTAGGGGCGCTGACGCAATGACCGCCCCCCGATTTGCCTTCACGCTCCACGCGACCGACGGCAAGGCCCGCACCGGCACCATCCGGATGCGGCGCGGCGAGATCCGCACGCCCGCCTTCATGCCGGTCGGCACCGCCGCCACCGTCAAGGCGATGAAGCCGGAAGGCGTGCGCGCGACCGGGGCCGACATCATCCTCGGCAACACCTATCACCTGATGCTCCGCCCCGGGGCCGAGCGGGTGGCGCGCCTCGGCGGCCTTCACCGCTTCATGAACTGGCCGCGCCCGATCCTCACCGATTCAGGCGGCTATCAGGTCATGAGCCTTTCCGACCTCAGGAAGCTGACCGAGGAGGGGGTGGAATTCCGCAGCCACCTCGACGGATCGAGGCACATGCTCACCCCCGAACGCAGCATGGAGATCCAGCGCCTGCTCGGCTCCGACATCGTCATGGCGTTCGACGAATGCCCGCGCGCCGATCGGCCGCGCGACGAGATCGCGGCAAGCATGGAACTCTCGATGCGCTGGGCGGCGAGAAGCCGTGCCGGGTTCGACAGCGGGGGGGAACACGCTGGCGAAGCCGCGCTGTTCGGCATCCAGCAGGGCGCGCTCCACGAGGACCTGCGCCGGATCAGCGCCGAGAAGCTCACCGCCATCGGCTTTGACGGTTACGCGGTCGGCGGCCTTGCGGTGGGCGAGGGGCAGGAGGCGATGTTCGGCGTGCTCGACTATGCGCCCGGAATGCTCCCCGTTGACCGCCCCCGCTACCTGATGGGCGTCGGCAAGCCAGACGATCTTGTCGGCGCGGTGGAGCGGGGTATCGACATGTTCGATTGCGTTCTGCCGACCCGCTCGGGCCGCAACGGCCAGGCCTTCACCTGGAACGGAGCGCTCAACCTCAGGAACGCGCGCCATGCCGAGGACACCGGCCCGCTCGACGATCGCTGCGCCTGCCCGGTCTGCACGACCTATTCGCGCGCCTATATCCACCACCTCGTCAAGTCGGGCGAGATGCTCGGCGCCATGCTGGTGACCGAGCACAATCTCAGCTTCTACCAGGCGCTGATGCAGGCCATGCGCGAGGCCATCGCGGCCGGCGAATTCTCCCGCTTCGCCAGCGACTTCCGGCGCGATTTTTTGCACCGCGGGGCTTGAAGCGCCACCCGCTGCCGCTAGACTGCGAGGCATCGCAGACGAGGGGGCGATCATGATCCTGGCTTTCCGCGGCGTCGCTTGCGCGCGCCTCCTGCTGCTTGCGGGCAGCGTTCTGGCATCGACCATGGGGGGCGTGCCGGCCCTCGCGCAGGAGGCGGCGGACGAGGCCGCGACCCGCTTTGGCACCCGCGCCGGGGTGCTCGATATCAGCCTCTCACCCTCGGGCAGCAGGATCGCCTTCGTCGCCGCGGGGCCTGAGCATGCCGAGGTCGTCAATGTCATCGACTTCGCCGGAGAGGCGACGGTCAAGCCGGTGCTCGTCAATTCCGAGAAGATCACCGACATCGACTGGTGCGAGTGGGCCAGCGATACGCGGCTGCTGTGCCAGGTGTCGGGCATGTCGGGCGGGGAGGGCAGCGTGCTCGTTCCCTTCGACCGGCTCATCGCGCTCGATGCCGATGGCGGCAACGTCAAGATGATCAGCCAGCGCGATTCGTCGCGAGCGCTCGGCATCAACCAGTTCGGGGGGGACGTCCTCGCCTTCGACGTGGCCGAGAACCCGGACACGATCCTGATGACCCGCAACTTCATTCCCGAGACGACGATCGGCTCGCGCGTCGCCAGCGATCGCAACGGGCTCGGGGTTGAACTCGTTGATACCGCCAACGCGCGTCGCCAGATCCGCGAGCAGCCCGACGATGCGACGGTCCGCTACGTGGCGGACGAGCAGGGAAGGGTGCGCATCAAGATGCAGGCCGATTCCGGTCCGGGCGGGATGCTGACCGGCAAGTTCCGCTATTTCTACCGCAAGCCCGACAGCAACACCTGGGCGCCGCTCGGGCCGATCACCATCGATGGCACCACCGTCGAGACGATGGTCCCGAGCGCGGTCGACAGCGCCCGCAACGTGGCGATCGGTTTCGTCACCAAGGGCGGCTACGACGCGGTCGCCGAAGTGGCGCTCGACGGGAGCAACGCCGGCAAGCTGCTGATGGCGCGCGGCGATGTCGACGTCGACGCCCTGATCCGGATCGGGCGCAGGAACCGCGTGGTCGGCGCGAGCTATGCGACCGAGAAGCGGCAGATCGCCTATTTCGACCCGGCGCTCGCCAAGCTCGCCGCCGATCTCGGCAAGGCACTGCCGGATCAGCCGCTGGTCGACATCGTCGGCGCCAGCGCGGACGAGCAGATCCTGCTGCTGATCGCCTCGAGCGACACCCAGCCGGGCATGGTCTACCTTTTCGACCGCAAGGCGCGCAGCCTCGAGCCGGTGCTGCCGCTGCGTTCCAAGCTCGAAGGCGTGGCGATGGGGAAGATGCGCCCCGTCACCTATCCCGCGCGTGACGGGACGGTGATCCCCGCCTACTTGACCCTTCCCCCGGGCTCCGAGGGCAAGGGCCTTCCTGCCATCGTTCTCCCCCACGGCGGCCCGGCGGCGCGCGACGAGTGGGGCTTCGACTGGCTGGTGCAGTATTTCGCCGCCAAGGGCTATGCCGTGCTCCAGCCCAATTATCGCGGCTCGTCGGGCTATGGCGAGGCATGGTACGGGCGCAACGGCTTCAAGGCGTGGGACGTGGCGATCGGCGACGTCAACGACGCGGGGCGCTGGCTGGTGAGCGAGGGGATCGCGGCGCCAGGCAGGCTCGCCATCGTGGGCTGGTCCTACGGCGGCTATGCCGCGCTGCAATCGCAGGTGCTCGACCCGGCGCTGTTCAAGGCGGTGGCAGCGATCGCCCCCGTCACCGACCTCGGCTTCCTCGCCGAGGACGCGCGCGCCTATACCAATTTCCGGATCGTGCGCGACTACGTGGGCGAGGGCCCGCACGTCGCCGCCGGCAGCCCGCGCCGCCATGCCGAACGCTTCGCGGCGCCCGTGGCGCTGTTCCACGGCACGCGCGACCTCAACGTCGACGTGCGCCACTCGCAGGCCATGGCGCGGGCGCTGAAGGATGCGGGTAAGCCGGTGCTCTATCGCGAATATCCCGACCTCCAGCACGGGCTCGATGACAGCAGGGTGAGGAGCGAGATGCTGGCCGACATCGGCCGCTTCCTCGATGGAGCCATGAACGCCAGGTGAGCGCCTCGCGAAGCCCCTCGACAAGCCCGGCTTCCAACGCTTAGGGCGCTGGGCATGATCGAAGGTCCCCTGAGCCCCGAAGACTGCACCACCATGGCCGAGGTGCGCGCCGGGGTCGATGCGCTTGATGTCGAGCTGGTGGCGCTGCTGGCGCGGCGCTTCGGCTACATGCGCGCCGCCGCCCGGATCAAGCCCGCCCGCGACGCGGTGCGCGACGAGGAGCGCAAGGCCAGCGTGATCGCGGCGGCGGTTGCCGAGGCGCAGGCGCGAGAGATCCCGGGCGATGTCGTCGCGGACATCTGGGAGCGGCTCGTCGAAGGCTCGATCGCCTACGAATTCGCCGAGTGGGACCGAATCAGGGGCTGAGCCATCGCGGGCACTCCAGGCGCCGCGTCACCGTGCAGAGACGATCTCGTCGCGCACCGAGGCGCCAGGGGGATCGGCCGGCGGATCGAGCCCGTCGAGGCGCGCCATCCATCCGCCATGCGTGAAGCTCCCGCTCCAGCCGGCGGCCTAGGCTCGTCTCGCCGACAACGGGATAGCCATGGATCATGTGGGCCGTTGGCATGGTGGCTGTCCGCTCATCACCGGATCGGAGCGCCTTGGCCGCAAAGGGGCAGGCGGCATCTCCATCAACGAAAAAGGGCGGCCTTGCGGGGCCGCCCTCTTCATGTTCCTGCGATGCCCCAAGGGATCAGCGCGAGTAGAACTCGACCACGAGGTTCGGTTCCATCGTGACCGGGTAGGGCACTTCGTCGAGCTTCGGCACGCGGGTGAAGGTCACCTTGTCGTTGCCGTCGGGCATGACGTAATCGGGAATGTCACGTTCGGCGAGGCTCTGGGCTTCGATCACAAGCGCCATTTCCTTGGCCTTGCTGCCGAGGCTGACCACGTCGCCCACGTTCACGCGGCGCGAGGCGATGTTGCACTTCTGGCCGTTCACATAGATGTGGCCGTGGCTGACGATCTGGCGCGCGGCGAAGATGGTCGGCGCGAACTTGGCGCGGTACACCACCATGTCGAGGCGCTGTTCGAGCAGGCCGATCAGGTTCTGGCTGGTGTCGCCCTTCATGCGCGAGGCTTCGAGGTAGTTGCGCTTGAACTGCTTCTCGGTCACGTCGCCGTAATAGCCCTTGAGCTTCTGCTTCGCGCGCAGCTGCAGGCCGTAGTCGCTCATCTTGCCCTTGCGACGCTGGCCGTGCTGGCCGGGGCCGTAGGAACGCTTGTTGACCGGGGAATTCGGGCGACCCCAGATGTTCTCGCCCATCCGGCGGTCAAGCTTGTGCTTGGCGCTCTTGCGCTTCGACATGTTGTCGTATCCTTCAAATTGCTGGCCTGTCCCTGTGACAGGCATCCAACCCGGCATCGCACCATCGGAACGGTTTCCCGACGCGGCCACTGCTTCACCGGGGTGCAGGGCCCATTTGCGAAGGCGCGCGCATAGCAGGAAAGAGCGCCGGGTCAAGCGCCATCGCGTCAGGCGCTTCGGCGGCGGACCTCGGCGATGCCCTGCTCGAAGGCAGGGACCCGATCGAGCGGCACCGGCGAGGGAGCGGCGAGCACGTCGAAATGGCGGCCCCGGCCATAGCGCGCGAGCCTCGCGAAGCCCGCGCGGTAGAACGCCCGCTGGATGGTGGCGTTGTCGGTCCAGCGATTGTCGTGCTCGTAGAAGATCCCGAGCACCCGCGCGCTGCAGGGCGAGGCGAGCAGGTCCTCGATGATCACCGGCTCGTGCCCCTCGGCGTCGATCTTGACGAACAGCGGCAGGTGCGCGGGCAGGTGCGGTTCGAGCTCGGCCATGGTCATCATCTCGACCGCGAGGGTGCGGCAATCGGGCCGCGCCTGCATGTGCGCCTCGAGACTTGCCTGCCCGCTATGCACCGGGTTGACCGCGATCGCAGCCCGCCCGGCGGTGTGCGACAACCCCGCCATCAGCGCCTCGGCCCGCCCGTCGAGCCCGGCGAGCGCGAGGTTGGCGGCGAGCAGCGCATGGGTGGCGGGCACCGGCTCGAGCGCGACGATCCGCTGGCAATGCGGATTGCGCGCAGCGATCAGCGAGAACAGCCCCTGATTGGCGCCCACGTCGAGAAAGCAGAACGGCCGGTCGATGCTCGCGAGAATGTCGGCGAGATAGGGCCCGTAGGTGCCGTACTGGCAATAGGCGAAGGTGCGGTCGTCCCAGTTGGACCACATCCGGACGCCATAGACCGAGCGTGCCGGACGCGGCGCGCCTGCCGGCAGGATCGCGCGGACGAGCGCCCCGGCACGGCGGTGGACATGGCGCATCGCCCGGGCGCGGATTACGCGAAGGTGCCGCCACAGCAGGAAGTCGCACGCCATGCGGGCCGGGGAGTGAACCGGCCAGTTCCCGATCACCGGCCGCTCGCAAGGCTCGGTGGCCCGTTCAACGATGCGCATCTTTGTCGAATCCCGAATAGCACCCCGCTGATGCAATTATATGGCAAATGCTACATTATTGCGAAACTGGTTCAGCCTTGCGGCTCTCGTTCCAGCGTCGACAGGATGCCGCGCATCGTGCGCACCTCGAGGTGGTTCCAGCCCGGTTTGGTGAGGAGGCCGCGCAGCGTCCGGCGGCTCGCCTCGGCACGCGATTCGGGGAAGAAATAATCGCGCGCGGCCAGCAGCTTCTCGAAGTGGGCGATCATCGCTTCGAGCTCCTCCTGCGGGGCGGGAGGGAGCGTGTCCTCGCGGGTGGGCTGGATCAGTGCCCCACCAGCATCCGGGCCCGCAATGCCAAGCTCGCGCCCGATCCGCGACCACTCGTAGGCGACGAGGATCACCGCCTGGGCAAGGTTCAGGGAGCCGAACTCGGGGTTGATCGGGATGGTGAGGATGGTCCGGGCGAGCGCCACGTCCTCGGTCTCCAGCCCCGAACGCTCCGGGCCGAAGATGATCGCGTGGCGACCCTGGAGGGTATGGACCTGCCGCCCGGCTTCGTCCGCGCCGATCACCGGCTTGGTAACGCCGCGCTTCCTCACCGTGGTGGCATGGACGTGGGCGCAGTCCGCAACCGCCTCGGCGGTGCTGGAATAGACCTTCGCTTGTTCCAGAACGATGTCCGCCCCCGCCGCGGCGGGCCCGGCCGCGGGATTGGGCCAGCCATCGCGCGGGGTGACGAGACGCATCTCGGTGAGCCCGAAATTGAGCATGGCGCGCGCCGCCTTGCCGATGTTCTCGCCCAGTTGCGGGCGCACCAGCACGATCACCGGCCTGTTAAGTTCGGCCATCTTGTCCCTATTCCTTCGCGGCTTGCTGCACGGTGCTGGCAAACTCTTCGAAGTCGCGCGCCTCGGAGAAATCGCGGTAGACGCTGGCGAAGCGGATATAGGCAACCGAATCGATCTGCCGCAAACCCTCCATCACCAGCTCGCCGATATGCGAGGAGGGCACCTCAGCCTCGCCCGAGGTCTCGACCTGGCGCTGGATGCCCGAAATCAGCTGGTCCAGCCGCTCCTGATCGATCCCGCGCTTGCGGCACGCGAGCGCGATCGACTGTTCGAGCTTCGAGCGTTCGAAAGGCTCGCGGCGGTCACTCGACTTGACCACCACCACCTCGCGCAGCTGCACCCGCTCGAAGGTGGTGAAACGCGCCCCGCAGGACGAGCACTGACGCCGCCGCCGGATCGAGGCATTGTCCTCGGTCGGGCGACTGTCTTTGACCTGGGTATCGTCATGGGCGCAGAAGGGGCAGCGCATTCAGAGGCTTACTTCTTGATCCTCTGATAGAGCGCAATCCCCGCGCCTGCCAGCAATCCGATCGGCCAGGACACCACCGGCAGCAGCGCCCCGGCAACGGCGCCGATCGCGGCCCCGGCCAGCACAGGCTTGCTCGAGGGGTGGTCGAGCCCCTGCTTGGCCATGCCCGAGATCTCGGCCTTGGCATTGTCGACCCAGTCGGGTGACTGGCGCGGATCCTGTTCGGTCATGGCGCAAGGGTCTCCTTACATGCCGGGATAGACGGGGAAGGCGGCGCACAGGGTGCTCACCCGCTGGCGCACCGACTCCTCGATCTGCGCGTCGCCCTCGGGGCCATTTTTCGCAAGCCCTTCAACCACTTCGGCGATGAGTTTGCCGACGGTCCGAAACTCTTCCGGGCCGAAGCCGCGGGTCGTGCCGGCCGGCGTGCCGAGACGGATGCCGCTGGTCACGAAGGGCGAGCGGGTGTCGTAGGGGATGCCGTTCTTGTTGCAGGTGAGGAAAGCGCGGTCGAGGCCCTTCTCGGCGTCCTTGCCGGTGACGTCCTTGGCCGTAAGGTCGACCAGCATCGAGTGGTTGTCGGTGCCGCCCGAAACGATCCGGAGGCCGTTCTCCTCGAGGCTCGCGGCGAGCGCGCGGGCGTTGGCGACGATGCGGTGGGCATAGGTCTTGAACTCGGGCCGCAGCGCCTCGCGGAAGGCGACCGCCTTCGCCGCGACGATGTGCATCAGCGGACCGCCCTGCAGGCCGGGGAAGACGGCCATGTTGAGGGGCTTGGTGAACTTGTCGTAGTTCCACAGGATGATGCCCGAGCGGGGGCCCCGCAGGCTCTTGTGGGTGGTCGAGGTGACGATGTCGCAATGCGGGAAGGGCGAGGGGTGCGCGCCGCCCGCGACGAGCCCCGAAATGTGGCTCATGTCGCACAGGAGCACCGCGCCCACCTCGTCGGCGATCGCGCGGAAGGCGGGGAAATCCCAGGTGCGCGAATAGGCGGTGCCGCCGCAGATAATGATCTTCGGCTTGTGCTCGCGCGCCTTGGCGGCGACTTCCTCAAGATCGACCATCTCGGTCTCGCGGTTCACGCCATACGACACCACGTTGAACCACTTGCCGCTCATGTTCACGGGCGAGCCGTGGGTGAGGTGGCCCCCGGAGTTGAGGTCCAAGCCCATGAAGGTGTCGCCCGGATTGAGCAGGGCGAGGAACACCGCCTGGTTCATCTGCGATCCCGAATTGGGCTGAACGTTCGCGAAGTTGCAGCCGAACAGCTGCTTGGCGCGCTCGATGGCCAGCGTCTCGACCACGTCGGCATAGTCGCAGCCACCGTAGTAACGCTTGCCGGGATAGCCTTCCGCATACTTGTTGGTGAACACGCTGCCCGCCGCCTCGAGCACCGCGCGGCTCGCGATGTTCTCGCTCGCGATCAGCTCGATCTTGTCGCGCTGGCGGGCGAGCTCCTTGGCCGTAGCGGCGGCGATTTCGGGATCCGCCGTGGCGAGGTCGTGGTGCCAGAAGCCGTCCATGTCCGAAGCGGCGGCGGAGCGGGCGGCGAAGTCGATGGGGGCGGTGCTCATTGGTGGGTCTCGATATGATCGGGAAGGAACGGCGGCTTGCCGAGCTTTCCGACCCGGCGCTGGTGGCGTCCGGCCGGATCGCCGGCATCGGCGAAGGCGGTGTCGAGGAAGGTGGCGACGCAGGACTTGGCCATCTCTATCCCTACGAGCCGCGCGCCAAGCGCGATGCAATTGGCATCGTTGTGCTCGCGCGCAAGGGCGGCGGAAAGCGGTTCGGAGACCAGCGCGCAGCGCACCTCGGGGTGGCGGTTGACACTGATCGAGATGCCGATGCCGCTGCCGCACAGCGCAATCCCGTATTCGGCCGAGCCTTCCGCCACGATCTCCGCCAAGCGGTAGCCGTAATCGGGGTAGTCGACGCTCTGCCCCGGCTCGGGACCGAGATCGGCGACCTCGTGGCCTTCCTCGATGAGCCATTCGGCCAGTTCCGCCTTGAGCTCGACGGCGGCATGATCGGAGGCGATGGCGATGCGCATGAGTGGGCTATAGGCGCAGGGACGCAGATTCTCCACCCCCCGAGGAGGCGTTTTTCGCGCCCGCGCTTAACCAGTTGGGGAGGCGACCAGTGCTAGAGCCGCACCATGGACCGCCACGCGCCCCGGATTAGCGCCGAGCATTGGCTCGCCCGCATCTTCGCGGACGATCGCCCGCGCCACTTCGGGACGGGCTGGCTGAGCGGCGTGCTGGGAATCGTGCTGGCGCTGCTCGCCCTGCTGGCAGTGCTGTGCCTCCACTTCCCGCAATACCTGACCCTGCCCGAGCTGCGGGCCCGCTATCCGCTGGGACTGGTGCGGCTCGCGATCGATCTCGGCCTTCTGGCGGCGATGGGGCTGGCCGGCCTGTCGCTGCTGCTGCGGCGCCGCAAGGCGCTGGGCATCTCCGGGCTCGCATTGGCGGGCGCGGCGCTGGCGCTCGGTGCGGGCGGCGTGGAGATCCCGCGCGGCGGGGCGAGCGCGGTCTATCTCGGGCTCGACTGGTTCGTGCTCGGCGTGCTCACCACGGCGGCGGTCTTCGTGCCGCTGGAGGGCGCCTTTCCCCTCAGGCGCGGGCAGGGGGCCTTCCGCCGGGGGTGGCTGACCGATACGCAGTATTTCTTCGCCTCGCACGTGCTTGCCCAGCTGATGAGCGTCGCCGTGCTCGCCCCCGCCGTGGCGCTCGGCAAGGTGCTGGCGATCCCGGCGGCACAGCACGCCGTGGAGAGCCTGCCGCTGGCGGTGCAGTTCGCCCTTGCCGTGCTGGTCGCCGACCTCGCCCAATACGCCGTGCACCGGAGCTTCCACGCAGTGCCCTTGCTGTGGCGCTTCCACAAGGTGCACCACTCGCTCGAAACGATGGACTGGCTCGCCGGTTCGCGGCTTCACCTCGTCGACGTGATCGCGACCCGCGGCCTCGTGCTGCTGGCGCTGCTGGTGGCGGGGTTCGCGCCGGGCGCGGTCTATGCCTATCTCGCGCTCGTCAGCTTCCACGCGGTGTTCATCCACGCGAACTTCGCGCCGCGCGCCGCGTGGCTGGAGCGGTGGATCGCTTGCCCACGCTTCCACCACTGGCACCACGCCATCGAGCCCGAGGCGCGCGACGTGAACTTCGCCGTCCACCTGCCGATCATCGACCGCTGGTTCGGCACGCACCACATGCCGGACGATCGCTGGCCCGAGGGCTACGGGATTGCCGAAGAACGCGCGCCCGAAGGGTGGGCGCGGCAATTGGTGTGGCCGCTGCGCCGACGACCTGGGTCAGGGCGAGGGCAGGGGGTCACTTGTCCTTACCGAGACCCGATTTCCTGAGCCGCTCCAGCACGTCGGGATTGGCCATCAGATATTCGCGCAAGGCTGCGTTCGCCTTTTCCCCATAGGCTCTTGAGGCTGGCGCAAGCTCGGCGAAATAGGCCTGGTTTGCCCTGGCGACAGCAGGATCGCCCAGCAGTTCCGTGAGGGTCGAGAAGTAACGCTGGCCGCTCGGGGTCTTGGCGAAGGCCAGAATGTCCCGCAGCTCGGCCAAAGTGTATTGCCGGGTATAGGCAACCGCCGTCGCCTCGAAGATGATCGGCATGTGCTTGGCAAAGGCAGGGCGCAGGGCTTCGGGGATCTCCGCCATGAACTTGTCCATGATCGCCCTGATATCGGGCTCGGCGTACAACGGCCCGTCCATGACGCCATCGGAATACTGCTTCGCGATATTGCCCGCCATCGCAAGGAGCAGTTCCTCGCGCTTGTCGACGGGGTACATGACCTCGATGATCCCGCGGGCGAGCGCGAGTTCCTCGGGCGGGGGGACATAGGCCTCGTCCTGCGCGGCAAGGGCCGCGGGCAGGGCGAGGTTGAGCGCCGCAGCAAAAGCGACGGCGTGCCGCGCAAACCGCATGAACGGCTTTCCTGCTTACTGGTCGAGGAACGAGCGCATCTTGCGCGACCGGCTCGGGTGCTTGAGTTTCCGCAGCGCCTTCGCCTCGATCTGCCGGATGCGTTCGCGGGTCACCGAGAACTGCTGGCCGACTTCTTCCAATGTGTGGTCGGTGTTCATCCCGATCCCGAAGCGCATCCGCAGCACGCGCTCCTCGCGCGGGGTCAATGACGCCAGCACGCGGGTGACGGTCTCCTTGAGGTTCGCCTGGATCGCGGCATCGACCGGGATGATCGCGTTCTTGTCCTCGATGAAATCGCCGAGGTGGCTGTCTTCCTCGTCCCCGATGGGGGTTTCGAGGCTGATCGGCTCCTTGGCGATCTTCATCACCTTGCGCACCTTCTCGAGCGGCATGGAAAGCCGCGCGGCCATTTCCTCAGGGGTCGGCTCGCGGCCTTCCTCGTGCAGGAACTGGCGGCTCGTGCGCACCAGCTTGTTGATCGTCTCGATCATGTGCACCGGAATGCGGATGGTGCGCGCCTGGTCGGCGATCGAGCGCGTGATCGCCTGGCGGATCCACCACGTCGCGTAAGTCGAGAACTTGTAACCGCGGCGGTATTCGAACTTGTCGACCGCCTTCATCAGGCCAATGTTGCCTTCCTGAATGAGATCAAGGAATTGCAGCCCGCGGTTGGTGTACTTCTTGGCGATCGAGATCACCAGCCTGAGGTTCGCCTCGACCATTTCCTTCTTGGCGATGCGCGCCTCGCGCTCGCCCTTCTGGACCATGTTGACGATGCGGCGGAACTCATTGAGGCTCATCCCCGTCTGCGCGGCGATGTCGGCGATTTCCGAGCGGATTCGTTCGACTGCGTCCTCCTCGCGCTCGGCGAAGGCCGCCCACTTCTTGTCCTTCCTCGCGCGCTCCTTGATCCACGCGTCGTCCATCTCGTTGCCGACATAGGCCCCGAGGAAGTCGACGCGCTTGATCTTGTGGCGCTCGGCAAGGCGCAGCATCTGCCCGCCGAGCGTCGTCAGCCGGCGGTTGAAGGCGTAGAGGTTGTCGACCAGGAACTCGATCTTGGTTGCGTGGAACTGCACGGACTCGACCTCGGCGGTGAGGTCCTCGCGCAGTTGTTCGTACCTGGCTTCCTTGGCCGCCGGGAAGGCATTGCCGACCGCCAGCGTCTCGACGCGTTCGGCCTGGAGCTTCTCGAAGGCGTTGAACAGCGTGGTGATCCGCGCGAACCGCTCGAGCGCCTCGGGCTTCAGCGCCGCTTCCATCTGGGCGAGGCTGAGGGTGTTGTCCTCCTCCTCTTCCTCCTCGCGCTTGGGTCGGCCTTCGCCGTCCTCGTCATCCTCGTCGGCCTCGGGCTCGTCCTCGACTTCGTCGTCTTCACGGATGGTCGGCCCGGCGGTCGCTTCGGAGATCTCGCCGTCGTCGTCGTCGTCCTCGGCACCATCGGCCATCTTGTCGGCCGGTGGCTCCTTAGACAACATCGCGTCGAGATCGAGAATCTCGCGCAGTTGCATGTCGCCGTTGTTGAGCGCCTCGGACCACTGGATGATCGCGTGGAAGGTGATCGGGCTTTCGCACAGCCCCATGATCATCATGTCGCGGCCGGCCTCGATGCGCTTGGCGATGGCGATCTCGCCCTCGCGGCTGAGGAGTTCCACCGCGCCCATCTCGCGCAGGTACATGCGCACCGGATCGTCGGTGCGCTCTCCGGTCGCGAGCTTCTTGTTGCCGGCGCGCGCGTCCTTGGCAGGGCCGCGCTTCTCGCCGTCGTCATCCTCGTCGTCGTCGTCGGCGACGATGTCGTCGCTCTCGCCGTCCTCGCCTTCGCCCTCCGCCTCGGCGTCCTCGTCGCTCTCGACGATCTGCACGCCCATCTCCGACAGGGCGGTCTGGATGTCCTCGATCTGGTCGGGGCTCATCTCGCCCGAGGGCAGCGCCTCGTTGAGCTCGTCATAGGTGACATAGCCGCGCTTCTTCGCCTTGCTGATCAGCTTCTTGATCGAAGCCTCGTTGAGATCGATCAGCGGGGCATCTTCCTTCTCGGCCATATTTCTCGTGTCTATCCGTTTGCCTTGCGGGCCCACCGGTGCGGGGGGCCGCGAGTTTATCCCAAGTCCGCCGCCTGAGCGGTATTGTCACCCGTTGACGCCGCCGCCTTGCGACGTCCGAAAGCCTTGAGGCGTTCCTCGATTGCCGTGAGCTGTGCGCGCAAACGCGCCTGTTCGGCGAACGCCCCCTCAGGGTCGCTGTCGAAACGGGCTATGGTGGCCGCAACCGCAGCCTCCAGCGCCGGTCTTTCGACCAGCAGCGACACAGCTTCAGCCAGTTCCTCGCACGCAGCGTCGGGATCGGTGCCTTCATCGAGAAAGGCGTAGCGGATATCTGCCGACGGGGCGGGTTGGCCTTGCGCGTTGCATATGGCGACAGGGGCGCGTGAATCAAGCGTTTCCGCAAGTTCGAAGAGCGATTCGATCGCGGCGGCGGCCGAAGGGGTGTGCCGGGCGAGTGCCGAGAGCGCCTCGGCGTGGCGGCCGACCTGCCCCGGAAAGCGCGCGAGGCCCGCGAGTACCGCGTCGAGCAGGCCCTGCCGCTGGGTCCCGCCCAGGATCGCCGAGAGCCGCGCGCGCGCCTCCTCCGACAGGCCGGGCGCGGGGAGGGGAGCGCCGCGCCAGGTGCCGCGCTGGCCCGGCTGCTGGCGTGGCTGCGGTCCGGGCCGAGGCGGGCGCGGCGGATAGGCGAAGGCCGAAAAGCGGTCGGACAGTTCGCGGCGGTAGAGGCTCTTGATCTCGGGATCGGCGATGGTCTCGACATGGGCCATCAGCCGCGCCTTCAGCCCTGCCTTCGCTTCCGGGGTGGCGAGGGGCTGGGCATCGCGCTCGAACTCCCAGAGCGTGTCGATGAGCGTGCTCGGGCGCGCGAGGAGCTGCTCCATCGCCGCCTTGCCCTGCTGCTTGACGAGGTCGTCGGGGTCGAGCCCGGCCGGCAGGCGCACGATCCCCAGCGATCGCATCGGCGCGAGCATCGGCAGCGCGCGGGCGATGGCGCGCATCGCCGCGCGCTGACCGGCCGCATCGCCATCGAAGCACAGCACCGGCACCTCGACCATGCGCCACAGCATCTCGAGCTGCATCTCGGTAAGCGCCGTGCCGAGCGGGGCGACCACATCGGCGATCCCCGCATTGGCGAGCGCGATCACGTCCATGTAGCCCTCGACCACCACCACCCGGCCCGATTGCCGCGCGGCGGGCGCGGCGCGGTGGAGATTGTAGAGCGTGCGGCCCTTGTCGAAGAGCTCGGTGTCGGGGGAGTTCAGATACTTCGCCACCCCCTCGCGCCTGTCGAGGATGCGCCCCCCGAAGGCGATCACCCGGCCCCGCGCATCCTGGATCGGGAGCATGACGCGCCCCCGGAAGCGGTCGTAACGTTCGCCCTGTTCGCTCGCGGCGCGCATCCCGGCGGCTTCGAGCATCTCCTCGCCGAACTGGCTGAGCGCCTTGGGAAGGGCCTGCCGGTCATCGGGGGCCCAGCCGAAGCCGAACTCGCGCATCACCGCCGGGGAGAAGCCGCGCCGTTCGAGGTATTCGCGTGCGGCTTTCCCGTCCGGACCGGAAAGGCTCTCCACGAAAAACCGCTGCGCGCCTTCGGTCACGTCGATCAGGCTGGCACGCTGCTCGGCCTTTTTCGCCTGCACCGGATCGGGGGCAGGGACCTCCATCCCGGCCATCCCGGCGAGCTCCTTGACCGCGTCCATGAACTGAAGGCCCTGCTGGTCGACCATCCAGCTGATCGCATCGCCATGCGCCCCGCAGCCGAAGCAGTGGAAGAACTGCTTGGCATCGTTGACGTAGAAGCTCGGCGTCTTTTCGTCATGGAACGGGCAGCACCCCTTCCACTCGCGCCCCGCGCGGGTCAGCTTGACGCTGCGCTGGACGAGCGAGGACAGCGTGATCCGCGCACGCAGCTCGTCCTTCCATTGCGGGGTGATGGCCATGGTGGGTTATTGGGCCTGAGAGATCGCGCTGTCGAGGCGCGGGGCGCGGCAATTGTGCACGCCGTGTGGAAATAACCCCGTTCGTGCTGAGCTTGTCGAAGCACCGCACTCCGCTTCGGTAGACAGCACGGCCGTTGACCCAGCGGGTCAGCTTCGCTTCCGACAGGCTCAGGGCGAACGGAGGGATGTGCCGGTTACGACAGCGCCGCCTTCACCAGCCCGCTCGCGAGCTTCCCGTCGAGCACCGCGCCGTGGCGGGCCTTCAGCTCGGCCATCACCGTGCCCATGTCCTTCATGCTTGACGCGCCGGTCTCGGCCTTGATCGCCTCGATCGCGGCGCGGGTGGCGGCCTCGTCCATCATCGCGGGGAGGAACTCCTCGATCACGGCGAGCTCCGCGCGCTCGACCGCTGCGAGTTCCTCGCGGCCGCCTGAGACATACATCTCGATCGATTCGCGGCGCTGCTTGGCCATCTTCTGGAGCACGCCCACCACCAGCTCGTCATCCGGCGTGGGCTTGCTCGCCGTGCGCTCCTCGATGTCGCGGTCCTTGATCTTGGCGCTGATCTGGCGGAGCGCGGCGGTGCGGTCCTTCTCGCCCGCCTTCATCGCCGCGATGGTGGCGGCCTTGATATCGTCACGGATCATCACATCTTTTCCTGTGGATGGGGTTCGCGGCCCGCGCCTCTAACGCAATTGCAGGCACACGCCTAGGTTGACGCGGGGGGTACACCGGCCTAGCGGGCAAAACTTAGCACCATCGCCGGTAACCAACCAACGGAGCGCCCTATGGCCGACCCCGCATCTTCTCGCGCGCAACCCCCGGGCGCGACGGGAGTCCTCGTTCTGGCCGACGGGACGGTGCTGTGGGGCCGCGGCTTCGGCGCCGCAGGCAGCGCGGTGGGCGAGGTGTGCTTCAACACCGCGATGACCGGCTACCAGGAAGTGATGACCGATCCCTCCTACGCCGCGCAGATCGTCACCTTCACCTTCCCGCACATCGGCAATGTCGGCGCCAATGCCGAGGACGTCGAGAGCCGCGTCGAGGGCGCGGTCGGCTGCGTGGTGCGCGAGGACGTGACCGAGCCCAGCAACTTCCGCTCGATGGAGCGCTTCGCCGAGTGGATGGCGCGGAACGGCAAGATCGGCCTTTCGGGCGTCGACACGCGCGCATTGACCCGCCGCATCCGCCTCTCGGGCGCGCCCAACGCGGTGATTGCCCATGCGGCGGACGGCAGGTTCGATCTCGAGGCGCTGGTGGAGCGGGCGCGGGGCTGGCCCGGGCTCGAGGGCATGGACCTCGCGGTGCGCGTCACCCGTGAGAAGCAGGAGAACTGGGAGGGTGGCTACTGGACGCTCGGCAAGGGCTACGGCCGCGCGCCGTTTGACGCGAAGCCGCACGTCGTGGCGATCGATTACGGTGCGAAGGACAACATCTTCCGCAACCTCGTGAAGGCCGGCGCGAAGGTCACGGTGGTGCCTGCCAAGACGGGCTACAACGAGATCATGGCCCTGAAGCCCGACGGGGTGTTCCTCTCGAACGGCCCGGGTGATCCGGCGGCGACCGGGGAGTATGCCGTGCCGGTGATCCGCGCGCTGCTCGATGCCGACGTGCCGATCTTCGGGATCTGCCTCGGCCACCAGCTGCTGGCACTCGCCGCGGGGGCGAAGACGATCAAGATGCACCAGGGCCACCGCGGCGCCAACCACCCCGTCCAGCGCGTCGGGGAAGGGTGGGGCGCAACCGCGGGGCTGGTCGAGATCACCTCGATGAACCACGGCTTCGCGGTGGACGCGGCGACCCTGCCCGAGGGGGTGGAGCAGACCCATGTGTCGCTGTTCGACGGGACGAATTGCGGGATTGCGATCCGGGGGAAGCGGGCATTTGCGGTGCAGTACCACCCGGAGGCCAGCCCGGGGCCGCAGGACAGTTTTTATCTGTTCGAGAAGTTTGTTGGGGGGCTGGGGCAATGAGCAGCAATTGGCTTTACGGGTCGGTTCTGGCTGCGTCGCTTGCAGCGTCAAGCCAAGCATCGGCTGCAATTGTAGCCGACTGTGGTGCGACGGAGGGTAAGGCCTACTACGCTGACCCTTCCCGGAATTACTGGCAGGACGATGCTACTTCTGGTGGCCGAGTTTTGGTAGACACGCTGCCCGATGGCAGTGCGACTATCATCGTTCGGAACGCCATGGAGCAAACATCCGATGTCCGTGACAGTGGCGGCCAACCAATTGTACTTGGAAGAGCGCCCGATTGGAGTGAGTTCACAATCGTGGTCGCTTATGCTGGCGGAACCGTTGAGACATACCTCGTCACTGACAAAGGAGGCACCAGAGCGCTCCTCCATACTGTAGTTCGGCACTCGGCTGGCCCCGTGCCGCCAAAAGTCGCCGCATACGTGGCAATGTGCGAGTAAAGCATGCTTCGAGGTGCGTCCTTGTGCATGTTCGGTTCCTTCTCCCTTCCCCTTGGGGAAGGGTCGGGGATGGGGGTTCGGCGGTGAGGGGGCAGGGCGTCGTTTCGGGCGCGGAGCACCCATCCCCCAACCCCTTCCCTTCAGGGAAGGGGGGTTTAGGTCCGATCGTTGCGCGCGATGGCAATCTCCTCGGCAATTACCGTCAGCACCCCGTCGATGTTGCCCAGCACCTCGTTGTTCCAGAACCGGATCACGCGGTAGCCGTGGGCTTCGATAATGCGGGTGCGGTTCGCGTCGGTGGGGCTTTCGGAATGTTGCCCGCCGTCGAGCTCGATGGCGAACCGCAAACTTCGGCAGGCGAAGTCCGCTATGAAGTCGCCGATGGGGTGCTGGCGGGTGAACTTCGCGCCTGCGAACCGCGCGGTGCGCAGGTGGAGCCAGAGGCGTCGTTCGGCCTCCGTGGGGTTGTTGCGCAGGTTGCGGGCGAGGGTGGTCAGTCTTTTCGTCGACATCTGCGCCGAGCCCCCATCCCCAACCCCTTCCCCCTAGGGAAGGGGCTTACAGCGCTCACCGCCACCCTCGCAACAATTTCAACCGCTTCGCTCGCCCAGAACCCCGCGCCGCTCGCCGAGTGGCCCGGCGCCGAGATCGCCGAGGGCGTGGCCTTCCAGGGCGACGGTTCGGTCACGCTCGAAGCCTCGCCCGAGACCGGCCTTCCGGTCATCGCCTTCTGGCGCCCGGTGCTGCATGACGAGGGCACGCGCTATCCCGTCGCCGGGCGGATGGACTGCCGCATCGTCGCGGCCGAGGGCCCCTTCGACGAGGCCGCCTTCGACCCGCAAGCCCGCCACAAGGCCATCGCCGCGCAGCGCAAGGAACAGGGCTTCATCGACATGGAGCGCCTCGCCTCGGGGGACGACACGGTGAAGCAGCTCGACGTCATCGGCCGCCGCAGCGCCCCGCGCACGCATTACGTGCTGAGCTACATCCTCGCCCGCGACGGCAACCGGCTGATCGACATCCGCCGCAACTGCACCTTCGTCTTCGGCGCCGCCGCCTCCAAGCCCGACGTGCTGCCGCTCGTGAACCGCTACACCAAGATCACCTTCGCCTTCGCGCCCCCCTCCGCCGAGCAGGACTCCTGATGCCCAAAAGAACCGACATTTCCTCGATCCTCGTCATCGGCGCCGGCCCGATCATCATCGGCCAGGCCTGCGAGTTCGACTATTCCGGCACCCAGGCGATCAAGGCGCTGAAGGAGGAGGGCTACCGGGTCATCCTCGTGAACTCCAACCCCGCGACGATCATGACCGATCCCGAGTTCGCCGACGCCACCTATATCGAGCCGATCACCCCCGAGATCGTCGCCAAGATCATCGCCAAGGAACGCCCCGACGCGCTGCTGCCGACGATGGGCGGGCAGACGGCATTGAACTGCGCGCTGAAGCTCGACGAGATGGGCGTGCTCGCCGAGTACGACGTCGAGATGATCGGCGCCAAGGCGGACGCGATCGACAAGGCCGAGAACCGCCAACGGTTCCGCGAGGCGATGGACAAGATCGGGCTGGAAAGCGCGCGATCGGGCGTTGCCAACACGGTCGAGGAAGCGCGCGCGGTGCTCGAGCGCACGGGCCTCCCCGCCATCATCCGCCCCAGCTTCACCCTCGGCGGGACCGGGGGCGGGATCGCCTACAACAAGGCCGAGTTCGACCAGATCGTGCGCGAGGGCCTCGACGCCTCCCCCACCACCGAAGTCCTGATCGAGGAATCGCTCCTGGGGTGGAAGGAGTTCGAGATGGAGGTGGTGCGCGACCGCAAGGACAACGCGATCATCATCTGCTCGATCGAGAACGTCGATCCGATGGGCGTCCACACCGGGGATTCGATCACCGTCGCCCCGGCGCTGACGCTGACCGACAAGGAATACCAGATCATGCGCAGCGCCAGCATCGCGGTGCTGCGCGAGATCGGGGTGGAGACCGGCGGCTCGAACGTGCAGTTCGCGGTCAACCCCGAGGACGGGCGGCTGATCGTCATCGAGATGAACCCGCGCGTCAGCCGCTCCTCGGCGCTGGCCTCGAAGGCGACGGGCTTTCCCATCGCCCGCGTCGCGGCCAAGCTCGCGGTCGGCTATACGCTCGACGAGCTCACCAACGAGATCACAGGTGCGACGCCTGCCAGCTTCGAGCCGACCATCGACTACGTCGTCACCAAGATCCCGCGCTTCGCCTTCGAGAAGTTCAAGGGTGCGGCAACCGACCTGTCAACGGCCATGAAGTCCGTCGGCGAAGTCATGGCAATCGGCCGAAATTTTCAGGAGAGCGTGCAGAAGGCGCTGCGGGGTCTGGAAACCGGGCTCGACGGGTTCAACCGCGTGCCCGAGCTCGAAGGCGCAGGCCGCGAGGTCATCACCGCCGCGCTCTCACGCCGCACCCCCGACCGGCTGCTCAAGGTCGGGCAGGCGCTGCGCGAGGGGCTGACGGTGGAGGAGATCGCCGCAGTCACCCATTACGACCCGTGGTTCCTGCGCCAGATCGAGGGGATCATCGCCGCCGAGCGCGAGGTGCAGAAGGACGGCTTGCCGCGCGATGCGGCGGGACTCAGGCGGTTGAAGGCGATGGGCTTCTCCGACAAGCGCCTCGCGACGCTGGCGGTGCGCTCCGTGGGCGTGGCCGGCGGGCTTGCCGAGACGCAGGCCAAGCGCTCGGGCCTGCTCCACGATGCCTTGCAGGCGATGGCCGGGGCGACCAGCGCGGAGGAAGTGCGCGCGCTCAGGCACAAGCTCGGCGTCACCCCGGTGTTCAAGCGCATCGACAGCTGCGCCGCCGAGTTCGAGGCGATCACGCCATACATGTATTCGACCTACGAAGCGCCCAGCTTCGGCGAACCCGAATGCGAGGCGGAGCCTTCCTCCGCCAAGAAGATCGTCATCCTCGGCGGCGGCCCCAACCGCATCGGGCAGGGCATCGAGTTCGACTATTGCTGCGTCCACGCCTGCTTCGCCCTCGCGGAACAGGGGTTCGAGACGATCATGGTCAACTGCAACCCCGAAACCGTCTCGACCGATTACGACACCTCCGACCGGCTCTATTTCGAACCACTGACCGACGAGGACGTGCTGGAGATCCTGCGCGTCGAACAGTCGCGGGGCGAACTGCTGGGCGTGATCGTGCAGTTTGGCGGGCAGACCCCGCTGAAGCTCGCGCAGGCGCTGGAGGATGCGGGCATCCCGATCCTCGGCACCTCGCCCGATGCGATCGACCTTGCCGAGGACCGCGAACGTTTCGCCAAGCTGGTCAGCAAGCTGAAGCTGAGGCAGCCCGACAACGGCATTGCCCGCAGCCGCGACGAGGCCGCCGCGGTCGCCGCGCGGATCGGCTACCCGGTGCTGCTCAGGCCCTCCTACGTGCTCGGCGGACGGGCAATGGAAATCGTCGACAGCGAGGCCCAGCTCGACAGCTACATCGCCACCGCGGTCAACGTCTCGGGGGACTCGCCGGTCCTCATCGACCAGTATCTGCGCGACGCGATCGAATGCGATGTCGATGCCCTGTGCGACGGCGATGAGGTCCGCATCGCCGGGGTGATGCAGCACATCGAGGAGGCAGGCGTCCACTCGGGCGACAGCGCCTGCACCCTCCCGCCCTATTCGCTCCCGCAAGAGATCATCGCCGAGATGGAACGCCAGGCCGAGGCGCTGGCCTTGGCGCTCGGCGTGAAGGGCCTCATGAACATCCAGTTCGCGGTCAAGGACGGCACGGTCTACCTCATCGAGGTCAACCCCCGCGCCAGCCGCACGGTGCCCTTCGTGGCGAAGGCCATCGGCCAGCCGGTCGCCAAGATCGCCGCGCGGGTGATGGCGGGCGAGAAGCTGGCCGCCTTCGAGCCCTTCAAGCGCGATCTCCCCTACATGGCGGTCAAGGAGGCGGTGTTCCCGTTCAGCCGTTTCCCCGGCGCGGACCCGGTGCTCAGCCCGGAAATGAAATCGACCGGTGAGGTGATGGGGATCGACGCCACCTTCGAGGCGGCCTTCCTGAAATCCCAACTCGGCGCCGGGATGGTCCCGCCGCAATCGGGCACGGTCTTCGTCAGCGTCAAGAACACCGACAAGGCGGCAATCGTCCCGGCCGTGCGGCGCCTCATCGAACACGGCTTCCGCGTGATCGCCACGGGGGGTACGCAGAGCTTCCTCGCCGAACAGGGCCTCGGGGTGGAACGCGTCAACAAGGTCGCCGAGGGCCAGCCGCATATCGTCGACAAGATCATCGACGGCGAGATCGCGCTGATCTTCAACACCACCGAAGGCTGGCAATCGCTGCTCGACAGCAAGTCGATCCGCCAGGCGGCGCTGGCGAACAAGGTGCCCTACTACACCACCGCGGCTGCGTCCGTGGCGGCTGCGGCGGCGATTTCGGCGATCCGGCCGGACCAGCTTGATGTCCGCAGCCTGCAGGACTATTATGGCAACTGACTGACACTTCCCCCGACAGACCGAAAGTGCCTGACGCCGTACCGAACGGACGGCGACATGGCCTTTCTTTCCCGGTCCCGGGACAAGTGACGGGCCGAACAGAGAAAGACACGGATGATGGCGACGATGGAAAAGGTTCCGATGCTGGCCGAGGGTTACGAGCGACTGACCGCCGACCTCAAGACCTTGCGCGAGGAACGGCCGAAGATCGTCGAGGCTATCGAGGAAGCGCGCGCCCACGGCGACCTTTCGGAGAACGCCGAATATCACGCCGCCAAGGAGCGCCAGGGCCAGGTCGAAGCGCAGATCGCCGAGCTCGAGGATAAGGTCAGCCGCGCGCAGATCATCGATCCCACCACGCTGTCGGGCGACAAGATCATCTTCGGCGCGACCGTGACCCTGCTCGACGAGAACGACAAGCCGGTGCGCTACCAGATCGTCGGCCAGACCGAGGCCGATGCGAACAAGGGGCGGATCAGCTACAACTCGCCCCTGGCGCGCGCGCTGATCGGCAAGCAGGTCGGCGACGAGATCGAGGTGACGGTGCCCGCAGGCGAGAAGTTCTACCTCGTCGACCGGATCGAGTTCATCTGATCCGCGGGCGGCGGTTCAACCCAGCTGCTTTTCCATCGCGTAATTGTGGATCGCGACCGGCGCCTCGGCCGGGCCGATCGTGAACTCACGCCGGTGGAGAAGGCCGTATCCGGCCCGGGCGAAGACCGGGCGGGCAAGCTCGCTCGCCTCGGTGAAGAGACGGGCGATCCCGCGGTCCCGCGCTGCCGCCTCGGCCTCGGCCAGCAGTCGCAGCGCAAGCCCGCGCCCCGCATGGTCGGGGTGGCAGTAGAGCATCTCGAGATGCCCGTCGGGCTCCAGCACTGTGTAGGCCGCCGCCCGGTCGCCGGCGTCGGCGGCGAGGAGGATGACGTTCCCCTGCGCCGCGCCGCCGTGCAATCGCGCCGCCGAATAGCGCGCCGCCCACGCCGCGACCTGCGCCTCGGAATAGGCGGCCAGCCCCGTGACCCGGATTGCCGCCAGCGTCAGCGCCGCGATGGCCTCGGCATCGCCTTGCCGGAAGGGGCGGATGGTATAGTCCATGCCGCGCGCCTCGCCCGCCTCACTCCTCGGGAGTGAGCAGCTTGTGGATGTGGACGACGACGTATTTCATCTCGGCATCGTCGACGGTGCGCTGCGCCTGCGCGCGCCACGCGTCGACCGCGGCGTCGTAGGAGCTGAACACGCCGACGACGTGGAGGCTCTCGGGGTCCTGGAACTCGAACCCGCGCGGGTCCTTGACGCGGCCGCCCATGACAAGGTGGAGCCGCTGGGTGGGGGTGGTTTCTGCCATGTGCTGTGCCCTTGGGGAGGAAGGATGGGCGCGCGCTTAGGGGCGCAAGGCGCCAAGGGCAAGGGCCGAAGCGGGCGGCCTAGCCGCGGGTCTTGCGCCCGAGGTCGGCGGCCATGCGCCGCGCCGCCTCGCGGGCCGAGCGGACCAGTTCGCGCGAGCCGGTCGCCGCGCCTTCAGCGGCATCGGCCGCGCCGCTGCGCAGCCGCCTGGCCTGCGCCTCGGCCGCCTCGCCGAGCTCGCCCGCGCGCTCCTGTCCGGCGCGCGCCGCCTCGACCATCTCGTCGATCACGGTCATGACATAGCCCACCGCCGCCTCGCCGAGCAGCGTGCCGAGCTTGGAGCTGCCGCGCGCGGCGATGCCCTTGACGCCCGAGGTGGCGCTGGAGGCCGCGCCCGAGATCGCGTCGCCCGCGCTATGCAGCGCGCGCCCCGCGGCCCGCCGGCCGGGACGGGTGAGAAGGCCGATCAGGAGGCCGAGCGTCACCGCGCCGCCGATCACCGTCAGCGGGTGGGCGCGGGTATAATCGACCGCCGAAGTCGCCGCCGCACGCGCCTGATCGGCGAGCGTGCGCTCGGCATTGCGGCGCTCGGCGGCCTCGATCCGGGCGCGCAGGGCGTCGCGCTGGGTGGTGGCGGGGAGGGGGGTCGGTTCGGTCATGAGAGGTCTCCGTCAGGTGCCGCCGCGGGGGGTGACGGCGTCGCTCTGGTCGTGGTCGTGGTCCTGGTCCGGCGTTTCCTCGCCGAGGGTGTCGATCCAGTCGAGGATCGGCCCGCGGGCGAGCCACAAGATGATCGCGCCGACCAGCAGTGCGAGCACGCCCTTGCGGTCGCTCGCCTGCGCGCGGGCTTGGGCCAGCACGTCGCGCGCGCCGGCCTTGATCCTGTCCGAGATTGTCGAGGTCACGCCCGAGGAGACGCGGCTCGCGATCCCCTCTTCGGCGAGGCTGGCGCGCAGCCGGGCGATGTCCTCGGTCAGCACCGCGCGCGCGGCATCGCGCAGCGCCCGGTCCTCGATGAAGCGGCGGGGGAGCCGGGTCACGGCTGATCCTCCCCGCCGAACAGCGCCGCCAGCATCCGCCCGTCGCCCGCCGCGAGCACCACCAGCGCGGCGACCCCGGCGAGCAGCACACCCACCACGATCCCGATCGCGCCCCAGATGGTCACCAGCGGCGCAAGCGCGATCACCGCGCCCACCGCCAGCGCGATCAGCGCGATGTGCAGCAGCACCAGCGCCACCACCAGCAGCCCGAGCGCGCGCCCGGCGCGCTTGCCGGCGATCCCGGCACGGGTCTTCTGGAAGGCGATCTCCGCCTCGGCATAGGTGCGCGCATCCTCGACCAGGGCGGCGACTTCGTCGCGCAAGGCCGTGAAGCCGGTGCCGTCCTCGGGCGGCGCCTCCGGCTCCGCCGCCGTAAGCGGATCGAGGTCCGGCGCGCGCGGCAGGCCGGGCTCGGTGTCGTGCATCAGCGTGCCTTTCCGGCGCGGGTCAGCGCCGCGAGCCGCCGAGCATCCGGGCGAGGAAGAAGCCCGCGACCGCCGCGATGCCGACGGCAACGCCGGGGCTCTTGCGGATCAGTGCCCGGGTGTCCTCGCCGAGTTCCTCGACGCTCTTGGCTTCAAGCCTGGCGGACGTTTCCTGCAAGGAACGCGCGGCCTTGCGGGCATAGTCGCCATATTGCTCGCCGAGCCGCTGGTCGATCTGCGGGGCGGTCTCGCCGACCACCTTGCCGAGCGAGGCGATCGCGTCGGTGGCGACCTGCTTGCCCTCGGCGGCAAGCTCGCCCGCCTTGCCGAGCGCCTGTTCGCCATAGGACTTCGCCTCGGCGACGAGATCGGTGCCTCGGCCCCTGGCTTGCTGCCCCGCGGTGCTGAGGCGGTTTTCGGCTTCGCTGCGCAGCGCCGCGGCACCGGCCTTGGCTTCCTCGAGCGCGGCGTTGAAGCGGCTCTTGGCCTCGGCGACGGGGGCAGAGGTGGCGGGGGCGGCGGCAGGGGGCGCATCCTCGCCATGCACGGCGGCGCCGGTCTTGAGCGGGGCAGAAGCCTTGGAAGGGCCTTCGCGCCTGGTCACTGCGCCCTTGGCCGGGCTGCTGGGCGTCTTCTTTGCCGCGCTTTTCTTGGCCGGGGTGCTACCGGGCTGCGTCGTGTCTGCCATTGTCTGCTCCTTGTCCTTCGATCGGTCCGGCGGCAATCCCGCGCCCGCTTGCGCACGGGTGTTCGCGCGCATAGGGACGTGGCGTGCCGGGTGCTGCCGGAGCCGTCGATCCAGAATCATCCCGTCGGCGATACCATACCGCCCAGGTGTCCTGTCACTCTAAACCACATTACAGCCGGAGCCAAACATGACCGCCATCATCGACCTCCACGCCCGCGAGATTCTCGACAGCCGCGGCAATCCCACCGTCGAGGTCGACGTGCTGCTGGAGGATGGCAGCTTCGGCCGCGCGGCGGTGCCCTCGGGCGCCTCGACCGGCGCGCACGAGGCGGTCGAACTGCGCGACGGGGATGCGGCCCGCTATCTGGGCAAGGGCGTGCTCAAGGCCGTCGCGGCGGTCAACGGCGAGATCCGCGATCTCCTGATCGGCAACTTCGACGCCGAGGACCAGCGCGACATCGATCTTGCGCTGATCGCGCTCGACGACACGCCCAACAAGGCGCGATTGGGCGCCAACGCGATCCTCGGCACTTCGCTCGCGGTCGCCAAGGCGGCGGCGAATGCGCGGGGGCTGCCGCTCTATGCCTACCTCGGCGGCGTCTCGGCGCACATGCTCCCGGTGCCGATGATGAACATCATCAACGGCGGCGAACACGCCGACAACCCGATCGACATTCAGGAATTCATGATCATGCCGGTCGGCGCCGACAGCCTTGCCGAGGCCGTGCGCTGGGGGGCGGAGGTGTTCCACACGCTGAAAAAAGGCCTCGCGCAGAAGGGCCTCGCCACCTCCGTGGGCGACGAGGGCGGCTTCGCCCCGGACCTCGCCAGCACCCGCGCGGCATTGGACTTCATCATGGAAAGCATCGCCAAGGCCGGCTTCACCCCGGGCGAGGACATCGTGCTGGCGCTGGACTGCGCGGCCACCGAATTCTTCCGGAAAGGCAAGTACGAAATCTCGGGCGAGGGCCTGAGCCTCGCGCCCGAGGAAATGGCGGATTACCTCGCCAGGCTCTGCGCCGACTACCCGATCCGCTCGATCGAGGACGGAATGAGCGAGGACGATTTCGCAGGCTGGGCGGCGCTCACCGCGCAGCTGGGCGAGAAGGTGCAGCTGGTCGGCGACGATCTCTTCGTCACCAACCCCGCGCGCCTCAGGGACGGGATCGCCCGGGGCCTTGCCAATTCGCTGCTCGTCAAGGTCAATCAGATCGGCACCCTCACCGAGACGCTCGCGGCGGTCGATATGGCGCATCGTGCGCGCTACACCTGCGTGATGAGCCACCGTTCGGGCGAGACCGAGGATGCGACCATCGCCGACCTCGCCGTCGCCACGAACTGCGGGCAGATCAAGACCGGCTCGCTCGCGCGCAGCGACCGGCTCGCCAAGTACAACCAGCTGATCCGCATCGAGGAAGAGCTGGGCGACAGCGCCGCCTATGCGGGCCGCGCCTGCTTCGGCGCGCGCGCCTGAGACGGCAAACCGGCGGGAAGCCGGCCTAGGCGCCCGCCTCGACCTCGTCGAAGAAGCGTTCGAGCGCGGCGAGCCCGCGCGGGGTCAGCCGCACCAGCACCCGGCGCTGATCCTCGGGATCGTTTTCGCGCAGGATCAGGCCCTGGTCGGCGAGCACCCCGAGCCAGCGCAGGCCGGTGGTCGCCGGCGCGGCCGAGCCGATGCAGGCGCTCGACACCGAAACCGGCTTGCCTTCGCCCTGCGCGATGAACAGGTCGAGCAGGATGTCCCAGGCGGGCTCACCGAACAGATCGGGATTGCCGAAAATCGCCTCGCGCTTGCGGCGCAGGGCATAGGTCCTGCGGGCGAGCGCGAGGTGGCTGCGGGCCGGGCGGGGCGGACGCGGCGGATCGCCCGGCGTGGGGACGGCCGCCTCGCGCAGCCGCGACGCGATCGCCATCAGCTCGTCGGCAAGCGGATGCAGGATCGAGGAGGATTCGAAGAGGCCCGCACCGCCCGATCCCCGCGCGGCCTCGCGTGAAATGTCGCCCATCATTGCCCCAACAGGACTCCGGCGCTGCATCCGGCCGGTTCTCCTTGCGCGCATGATAGGCGTTCGGCGGCGGGCTGGCTTTACGGGCAAATACGCATGCGCCTCTATCGATGGGAGAAACCCAGCGCACGGTCGCTCCGCTACCGCCGTGCGAGGTCGGTCCGCAATTGCTGGATCGCGGCGTCGAGATGCGCGGCTGCAATGCGCGCGCCGAGCCGATCGAGGGCCGCAAGCTGCGTCTCGAGCGCGATCAGGACGGCATGCGCGTCGGTGTCGCTCGACGCAGTCGGTGGGAGGTGTTCCAAGGCGAGATCCCAATTGTGCATATCGGCCCTGCTAGCCCGGGGGACCGCCGGACGACAGCAGAAGCTGGTCGGATATCGCGTTAATGGCTTACGGAAAGCTACAGAGGGATACTACGTAATGAGGCGTCGCAGCGAATCGGCGCGACACCCGTCCGGAGCGTCAACCGAAGCGGTCCTGCAGTGCCAGCAGGGCGAGCGCCGCCTTGGCCGCCTCGCCGCCCTTGTCCTTCTGCGCGGGGTCGGCGCGGACCAGCGCCTGGGCCTCGTTCTCGACCGTCAGGATGCCATTGCCGATGGCGATGCCGTCCATCGTCAAGGCCATGATCGCACGCGCGCTTTCGCCCGCGACGATCTCGAAGTGGTAGGTCTCGCCGCGGATCACCACGCCGATCGCGACGAAGGCGTCGTAGCGGTCGCTCTCGGCCGCCAGCGCGATCGCGCCGGGGATCTCGAGCGCGCCCGGCACGGTCAGCACCTCGACCGTGTGCCCCTGCGCATCCAGCGCCGCCCGCGCGCCGGCGATCAGCATGTCGTTGAGATGGGCGTAGAAGCGCGCTTCGACGATGAGGATGTCGGCCATGGGGTTACTCCGGAATGGGGTGGAAGTCGGTGATGGTGAGGCCGTAGCCTTCGATCGCGATCAGGTCGGGTCGGCTGTTGGAGAGCAGCACCATCTCGCTGACGCCGAGATCGACGAGGATTTGCGATCCGATGCCGATGTTGCGCAGCTCCTCGCCCGGCTGCCAGGCGCCCGTGCCGACCCGCCCGGTGAGGATCACGATCACCCCCGAGCCGTGGGCGCCGATCGCCTGCATGGCGCGCTGGAGGGTACGCTTGCGCGGGCCGGGCTGGCCGAGCACATCGTCGAACACCGAGATCGGGTGGACCCGGGCGAGGGTGGGCTCGCCCGGAATGACGTGGCCCTTCTGGAGGACGTAGGCCTCGCTGCCCGCCACGCGGTCGCGATAGGTGATCATGCGCCACTGGCCACCATAGTCGGAGGTGAAGGCGCGTTCGGACAGACGCTCGACGAGGTGGTCGTTGCGCATCCGATAGGCGATGAGATCGCGGATCGTGCCGATCTTGAGATCGTGCTTCCTGGCGAAGGCGATGAGATCGTCGAGGCGGGCCATGGTCCCGTCCTCGTTCATGATCTCGCAGATCACGCCGGAGGGGTTCAGCCCGGCGAGACGCGAGATGTCGACCGCCGCCTCGGTGTGCCCGGCGCGCACCAGCGTGCCGCCGTCGCGGGCCATCAGCGGGAAGACATGGCCGGGCGTCACGAGATCGTCCGCGCCTTTGGCCGCGTCGATCGCGACCGAGATGGTGCGCGCGCGGTCGGCCGCGGAGATGCCGGTGGTGACGCCCTCCTTCGCCTCGATCGAGATGGTGAAGGCGGTCTGCATCGATTCCTTGTTGTTGCGGCTCATCGGCTGCAATCCGAGGTGCTCGACGCGCTCCTTGGTCAGCGCAAGGCAGATGAGGCCGCGGCCGTGCATCGCCATGAAGTTGATCGCCTGCGGGGTCGCCATCTGCGCGGGGATGATGAGATCGCCCTCGTTCTCGCGGTCCTCGTCGTCAACGAGGATGTACATGCGCCCGTTGCGCGCCTCGTCGATGATCTCCTCGATGGTGGCGAGGACCGGCCGGTCGGCATTGGCGCGGAGGAAGGCCTCGAGCTTGGCGAGGGTCTCGGCGGTGGGGTTCCAGCCGGCTTCCGTGCAGTCGCGCAGGGTGTTGGCATGGAGCCCGGCGGCGCGGGCGAGCCCGGCGCGGGTCATGGCCCCCGATGTGACGAGATCGCGCACACGTGTGATGATCGATGTGTCCATGTTGGTTGGATATCACATTCGCGTGTGATTGCAACGCAAGTTGATGCGTGCATCGGCGGCGCCCCGCATGAACTACGTCAACTTCGCGCAACAACGGACACAGCCGCCGCGCGGAATGAGGAGTGAGGGGATGGTGGACGCACTAGGGCTCGAACCTAGGACCCGCTGATTAAGAGCGGACCCTCGTACCCTTTTCGTTCGTTTTCAATACTACGCCAAACTACGCTCAAAGGCTTGAAACGGTTGGAATAAATCCGCCGTGGATTAGCCTAGCCTACGCCAGCGAAATCACGACATCTGATTACGTGGCGATTACGTGAACGAGCGTCACATCATGCCTAATCAGTCGATCACGGTGCGAACCATCCAGTCGATCACACCAGACCCACATCGCGACATTTACGTGTGGGATACCCGTTTGAAGGGGTTTGGAATTCGCACCACGCCGAGGGGATCACAGTCCTTTGTATTCCAGTATCGGGTGGAAGGTGGTCCCGCTAGACGTAAAACCATTGGGCCGGTTGGCAGCCCGTGGACCCCGGCCACTGCGCGAAAGGAAGCCGAGCGGCTTCTCGTCCAGGTCTATCAGGGCATCGATCCGGTCGAAGCGAAGCGAGAAGCCAAACGAAAGAAGGAGGCGCTGAACTTCAAGACGTACAGCGAAAGGTTCGTCGAGCTCTATCTCAAACAGAACTGGAAGGGCACGTGGCGATCGGCGGATTGCACCCTCAAGAACGTGTTCGTACCACGTTGGGGGGACCGCCCCGTCAACGAGATCACCCGCGCCGACATTGTCAAGGTGCTGGACCAGTATTCGGATCGTCCGGCGCGGCGCAAGGAGATTCACTCGCTCCTACGCAAGCTCTTCAACTGGGCAACCGACCGGCAGGACATTGATTTCTCGCCGCTCACCGGAATGAAAGCACCGAAAGCTGTTCCATCGCGCCGCCGGGTGCTGAGTGATGAGGAGGTCGTCGCCTTGTGGAAAGCCACCGAGAATGCCGGATGGCCGTGGGGCCCATATGTCCGAATGCTCATCCTGACCATGCAGCGGCGTCAGGAAGTGGCCGAGATGGATTGGTCCGAAATCGACCTCGATGCGCGCCGATGGACCTTGCCTGCCGACCGGGCGAAGAACGACGAAGAACACGTCATACCTTTGACGAGCCTCGCACTACAGGAGCTGCAGATGCTAGGTCCGAAGCGGAAGGGCCTCGTATTCACTACTACGGGGTCGACCCCAGTCTCAGGGTTCTACAAGGCGCGGTCCGCGCTTCACACGGATATGATCGCCCACTTAAAAGCAAAGCGCTTGAAAGGCGGTGGAGACCCGGACGAGGTTGTGGTGACGAACTGGCGATTGCACGACATCCGCAGGACCGGTGCGACCCAACTTCAGTCGCTAGGCGTCCCGGTGGAAGTAACCGAAAGCGTGCTCAACCACATCAGCGGCACGCGGGCGGGGGTCGCGGGGATCTATAACCGCTACAAGTATGATGCAGAAAAGCGGGCAGCCCTCGACGCATGGGATGCGAAGCTGCGTACGCTGCTATCAAGATGGCACGCTGACAGGGTGCCCTCCGGCGAGAATGGGGGTGCTAGGCGCAATGCACGGGAATGACTGACTAAACAAGCTGGAGCGCAACGGACCCGCATCACGTCGGAATTCCGTTGCGCCGCGCCGGGGCAGAGGATGATGCCCCGAGCACACGCATTGGCGATGTGCCCAGTTACGACTTGCTGGGAGGGCCTATGCGTCAGTCGTCTTGTTGAATGGCAGCCCCAGATGGGTGTGCTTGAAGGCATCAGCGTACTTGAAGCCGTAGCCGACAGCCCTATCGAACCCGATATGGGCAAACCAGATCAGCGCAATCGAGATGAGCATCGGTATGCCGATTTGCAGGCCGAATATCGCCAGCGCCGCCGGCGCCAGATAGCTGTGACCGAAATTGTAGGTTGCGGCCCCGATACGGGGATTGGCCAAATAGCCAAGCATTGAGAGATCAGGCAAAAGGAACAGCAGAGCAAACACCCCCCAGCCGCTGCCAAACTGGGGATAGGCATAGACGGCGGCGCCAAGGGCAGCCGCACCCTCCATGCGAAGCAGCAACTTTGGCGCGCTGTGAACAACGCCATCTGTGAAGGGCTGGCGGGCGGGGGCGACGGGGTCGGTAATTCTGGTTGTCATGGCGGCAATCCTTGATCCTGCACTTTAGTGTGCATGAAGGATATTTGGGCGACATCGGGGCTAAACGCGATTGGCTAAGGCTGTCTATCGGACTAATGAAAATCGATGAGCCATCCGATCTCTTGGGACTTGATCGCCAGCGCGCGGGCCGTGCTCGAAACCGGCAGCCTTTCGGCTGCGGCACGCGGGCTTGGAGTCACTCAGCCTACGATCCGGCGGCACATTGATGAGCTTGAAAAGGCGCTGGGCGCAACGCTGTTTAGCCGGTCGCCCACTGGGCTGATCCCGACCAGCACGGCGCATGCCATCGCGCCCTATGCCGAGGACATTCACGCACTGATAGCCGCGCTTGTGCGCAGCGCGTCGGCCGAGCGCGAGAGCATCGGCGGCACGATTCGCCTGTCGTGCAGCGAGATCATGGCTAGTGAGGTGTTGCCTGTTCTGCTGGCACCGTTTCTCGTTGCGCATCCGGGCGTCGAAATCGAATTGGTCGCGTCGAACCGCACAGAAAACCTGTTGCGGCGCGAGGCCGATGTGGCGGTGCGCATGGTCCGCCCCGTGCAGGAAGGGCTTGTAGCCCGGAAAGTGGCGACTATCCCGCTGGGCCTGTTCGCGGCTGCAAGCTATATAGAGTGGCGTGGAGCGCCGACGGACCTGGCAAGCCTGATCGCCGATCACGAGATGGTAGGCGAGGACCAGGGCACGACGATCACCGACGCAATAGCGCAGCTTACGCCCGAGGCCAGCGCCATACGGTTCCGCTATCGATCCGACAGCGACGTTGCTCAGCTTGCCGCCATCCGGGCCGGGATTGGCATCGGCGTGTGTCAGCACCCATTGGCGCGGGCCGATGCACGGCTGCGCCAAGTGTTGCCGGAGATCACGACGATGCTGGACGTCTGGGTAGTAACGCATCAGGACCTGCGCGAACAGCGACGCATCCGGGCGCTGTTGGACCATCTGGGAACAGCGCTGGCGCAGTTCGCGACGGGATGAGCCACGCTGAGGCGAATAACCCGCCAGGGTTCATTTCGAATACCGCGCTAGTGACGTATGGAGGGGCGAGGACCGAGCAGGCGACGCCAGCGATGCTGTCGGCATCTCTCACCAGCCCGGCCGGAGAATGCGGCCGAATCCTACATCATTCTGCCGCGCTGCTCCGGCGCCGGTGACGACGAGATGGTCACTTGGCCTGAGGACTTGGGTCAAAGAAGTGAAGAAGCCGACCTTCCGCGCCTTTTCCGCATTCCGCCAGGCAAAGATGACATCGCCGTCATCCAAGGAAAGAAACCGGGCGATCGCAAGGCCGCTCCCGGCGGTGCCGCTAACGGTGCAGATTGGTTGCCAGTCGAATTCTCCCGTCGGTATGGCATTTGACCTAGCGAATGAGAGTGGCCCCAATCCGGGCACCCATGCCCTGAACATAGGCAAGTTGGACGAGAAGCATTCCCAGCGGCTCGGTATAGCGGGCAAGCGACAGCGGCCCTGCATCGACACCGCTTGCCGGAATATCGTCTAGCAGGGCGAGGATTACCTGACGCGCCTCTGCGTCGTCGCCGCATACGAACACGACGGGCAGCTGCCCGCCAATCTCCATCGACGGAGAATGCAGCACCTCTGCGAACGGAGGCACAGCCTTCACCACGCGTGCGCCAGGCGCGGCGTGGGCGACTTCCTCGCCGCCGCTCGTGGTGGTGCCGATCTCCAGCCCACTCATGTCGGCCTTCAGTGGGTTGGTCGTGTCCCAGACGATCTTACCCTCCAGCAAAGGTGCGACATCGCGAACGGCATCAAGCGTCGCACCCCAGGGCGTAGCAAGGATAACCACCTCGGAGTGCCGCACGGCTTCTTCGGGCGTGCCGGCCCTGGCACCGCCGCCGATTGCCGCAGCGGCAGCTTCGACCTTCTCGGCCGTGCGCGCAAAGCTGATGATGATGTCGTGGCCTCTGGCGGCCAGATGCTTTCCCAGTCCAGTTCCGACATTGCCGGCTCCGATGATTCCGATCTTCATGATGTCGGTCCTTTTTCGAGGTTCAGTGAGTCAGTCCCAGGGCCGCACGCACTTGGGCGGCGGTCATGGACTTGGCGTAGATCGGACTGCCGGGATCGAGTTCGATCGAGCGTTCGAGCCCGCCGACGACGACCGGATCGAACCCCGCATCGCGCGCCAGCGCCGCAGCGGTCGCCACGGCGCCGGCGTCATCGCCGGCGATCGGCATGGCGAGCTTCTCGACCGCGCGGCCGGCCTGGTCGCGCAGGTCGATCCAGTAGATCGTGTTGAAGGCTTGGACGAGGCGGCAGTCCGGCAGCAGGTCTCTGACGCTGGCGGCGGACCCTTTGCCCGATGCGACGACGGCCTCGGCCATCGGCCCATCGCGATCCGGATAGGGATTGGATGCATCGATCAGGATCTTGCCTGCGAGCGCTGCTGAGTTGCCTCGCGCAAAGTCCGGCCAGGCCCCGAACGGCCCGGCGAACAAGACCACCTCGCCGAATGTCGCAGCCTCGGCCGGGGTCCCCGCCTTGGCGCTGACTGCGGCCGGATTGCGAGTGCCGTAAAGGATCTCATGTCCGGCGCCGGACAGCAGGTGCCCAAGGGTGCCGCCGATATGGCCCGCACCGATGATGCCGATTTTCATGGCTCAAGCTCCCATCGCCGGAATGATGCCGAGTTCGGTGAGGATAGTGACCGCATCGAACTGCTCCCAATGCGCGGTGATGAGGCCATTCTCGACCGCGTAGGCGGTGATCCCGCGCACCGTGAAGGTCTTGCCGGTGGGCTCGACGCCCAGCAGCGCTCCGACATGGGTCGCCTGCGATCGCCAGATGGCGACATGCATCTGGCCCTCGCTCACGAGATGCTCGACGACATAGTCTTGCCGGAAGGCGGCATTCATGGCGCTGACTGCGCCGCCAAAGCCTGCCTTGTCGGTCGCTGCGCCGAAGATCGGGGCATGATCGACGAAGCTGTCTGAGACACGCTCTGCGACAAGTCCTGCGGCGGCTTGCGGATCGTTAGCGTTGTAGAAGTCGGCGAACAGACCGGCCCCAAATGGGTTGGTGGACATTGTGTCCCTCCTTACGATTGCTGCAGGCTGGTACGGCGGGTTTCGGCCTCCTCGGCCGGATATCCATAGTCGGCCCAGCGCGCCTTGACCTGCGCTTGCAGCTCGGCCGGATAGGCGAAGTGGAATGACGACCGCTTCGGCAGCTTGCCGCCGAGATGTTCGGGATCGAGGCAGTCGTAGATGACCTTGGTGGTCCGCAGCGCCGCCTTCTCGGCATTGTCGATATAGGCGACCAGCGGGTTGGTGTTCTCGTCGTTGTAGACCAGCGCGCCCTGGCTGCCGGGATGATTGCGCGTGGCAAAGGCCCAGACCAGTTCCTGCGTGTTCGAGATGTCGATGTCGTCGTTGACCACAAGGTACTTGGGCGTGCCCATGCCGCCTTTTTTCTCGAACAGGATCTCGGCAACGCGGCGGCACAGTTCGGACGAGCGCAAGCCCGTGGTGGCGCGCCAGTCACGCTCGACGGCGATGGCGAACCAGTGGTTCGTGCTCTCGAACGGCGACCAGGCGGTCGCAACCGGGAAGCCCGCCTCGCGCAGCAGGAACACGATCTCGCCGGCGTTGGGGATGCCCCAGGCGGTGTGGTTCTCCTCCGGCGGCTCGCCCGCGACGCTGATCGGCAGGATCGGGTTGTCGCGGTGGGTGATGGCTGTGACGTTGTAGACCGGCTTGGGGCTGGGCGGGCCTTCCCAGAGATAGCCGGCATATTCGCCCATCGGACCCTCCGGTGCCGTCTCGCTCTGCGAAACATGACCCTCGACCACGATCTCGGCAGTGGCGGGGACCAGCACGTCCACCGTCTCGGCGCGCACGACATCGACCCCTTCGCCCATGATCGCGCCCGCAAACTCCACCTCGTCCATGTATTCGGGAAGCGGCATGCCGCCGACGTAAGGCAGCACCGGAGGCCCGCCGAGGGCAAGGGCGAAGGGCATGTCCTGGCCGATCTCGGTCCAGGCCTTTCGCACCATGCCGACATGCTGGTTAGGGGCGATGATCCCGGCCATGCGCTTGCCGTCGACCACCATGATCCGCGCGATCGACCAGCTGCGCCAGCTCTTGTCCGGCGTCTCGCAGCAGATGATGCCGAAGGTGTTGAGGTAGCGCCCGCCGTCGCCGTCGTGCAGCAGCGGGGCGGGGAGCATCATCAGGTCGACCGCATCGCCGACATGGATGTTCTGCTTGCACGGCCCCGTTTCCACCACAACCGGCGGCACCAGTGGCCGGGTACGGGCGGCGGCGAAAGCCTCGACGATCTCGCGTGCCGAGGCAGAGGCTGGCAGGCCCACCGCAAGGGCGATCCGCGACAGCCACTGGCCGGGCTTCGAGGACACCCCGCCCGGCGCGCCGAGCACACGCATGCCGGGTCGTTCGGGAATGTTCTCGAACAGCGGCGCAGCCTGGCCGGTCTCCCCCGCACGCCGCGACACCGCCCCGATCTCGAGGTCGAGCGTTACCGGGCGCGCAATCCGCTGCACCTCGCCGATCGCCTCGAGCGCGCCGATATAGGTTCTGAGGTCCTTGAAGTGGATCATGACTGCGCCTCCGCAAGTTCAGCAGCCAGAGCGGCCGCGTTCATGTCGATGAGGGCCGCGAGCGGCCAGTCCGGGCGCCCTGCCATCGCCGCAGCACGCACGGCGGCCATTCCGGGTTCGTCCAGCACCCCACTGCGTGCGTGCGCGGCCACAATGGCACGCTGATCCAGGATGTAAGCCCGCTGGGCTGCGAACAGCGCACGCGATCCGGCAGGACCGTGCCCAGGATAGATGTATGCGGTGTCAGGAAACAGAGCTTCAACCCTGTCGAGTTGGGCGAGCCATGCGAGGCTGCGATGCTCGGCGAGCCATGGGTGGCAAGCATTGTAGATGAGGTCCGACGCGATCAGCGCATCGGCCTGTGGCACGTGCAGGACCGTGATGTCGCTGCTCTCGCCGGGTCCCAGGTCGACCGATCGGATGTCAATGCCACCAAGCCGGATGGTTTCGTCGGTGCCGATTACGTGGTCTGGTAGGGCGTCTGTGCGCGGATAATCGTCGCCGTAGACCGGCGTCCACGCCTCGCGCTTGACGGCCTGCGTCGCTGCGATCCCGTCGATCGTGGGTCGATTGGCGTAGGTCGGCACCGGCCCGAACCGTTCGAGCAGGGTCGCAAGACCGTTGAAATGATCGGGATGAGGATGGGTGATGACGATCGCCGTCAGGGGCTTGCCCAATCGAGCAACGGCCTCACCCAGAGCTTCAGCAGTCGACACTAAAAACTGGGTATCGATCAGCACCAGTGCTTCGTTGCTTTCGATGATGAAGCTGTTGACGAAGAACTTGTCGGCCGGTGCGGCGAAGACGTGGATCTGCGGATTCATGCCTTGCTCCCCCCGAGCGAAGTGACCCTTTCAGGGCAGCTGCTTGCGGAACTTGTCCCCGACCACCGGTCGATCAGCCCGGCGTCGATGTCGAACAGGTCGAGGACACGGGCGATACTATGGTCGACCATGTCGGACAGGCTTTGCGGCCGGGCATAGAAGGCAGGCACCGGCGGGAACATGATCGCCCCGGCCTCGGTCGCGGCCAGCATCGCCTTGAGATGCCCGGTGTGCAGCGGCGTCTCGCGCACCATCAACACCAGCCTTCGGCGCTCCTTGAGGCACACGTCGGCCGCACGGGTGAGCAGGTTGGACGAGGTGCAGGCCGCAATCTCGCCCACCGTGCGCATCGAGCAGGGCGCGACCACCATTCCCATCGTCCGGAACGAGCCCGAGGAAATCGCTGCGCCCACATCGCCGATCGCATAGTTGACGTCGGCCATGGCGCGCAGGTCGCGCGACGTCAGATCCGTCTCGTAAGCCAGCGTCATCTCGCCCGGCTTGCTAATCACCAGGTGGCTCTCGATGCCGAGCTCGCGCAGGACCTCCAGCAGGCGGATGGCATAGACCACGCCGGTCGCGCCGGAGACGCCGACGATCATGCGGCGGGGCGCAGTCACGGTGCGTCCCCGGCCGTGAAGTCGGCTGGAAAGCCGAGTTGCTGGAACAGAGTGAGCTGGTCGCACCAGACGTCGACGTGATCGATGAGGCCGTTCGCATCGACTTGGATGGCGAAGAGATGGGGACAGGCTAGGGTGCGACCCTGCGCGACGATGCCATCGACGTCGCTGACGTGAACCCCTTTGTTTAGAGTTGTGACGACCGCGTTTCGTTGGGCGACGTCCTCGACCACCATCGTGATCGGCATGTCGAAGTCTGCAAAGGCGGCGGGATATTTTACCCAAGCCCTTATCGCGTCAGTGATCGGCATGGCGCCGGAGTTCCATACGGGAACATAACGCGCGGTAGCCGCACGGCTGCTCAACGCATAAAGGGCTTCCGTATCCGCCTGCCGGTAAGCCGCGATAAAGGCCTGTGCCACCGTTGCTGGGCTGGACGAAGCGATATCGATGGGGCGGGTTTGGGCAACGCTCATAGCAATGACCTCGATGAGGAAGGTGCGGCCCCCGCGCGGGGGAGATCGAAGGGGCCGCGATCCGGGCGGGCTGTGGGGTCAGCCCAGATTGGCCCAGATCGTCTTGTACTGGCTGTAGTTCTCGAGCGCCTCGGCGCCCTGTTCGCGGCCATAGCCGCTCATGCGATACCCACCGAACGGCGCGTTCGGGTGGTATTTGTGCCAGGTATTGAGCCACACCGTCCCGGCCTTGATCCGGTCGGCGAGGCGCAGCGCGCGGGCCATGTCGCCGGTCTGGATACCCGAGGCGAGACCGTACGGCGTGTCGTTGGCCAGCCGGACCGCCTCGTCCTCGCCCTCGAAAGGGATCACGGGGACCACGGGGCCGAAGATTTCCTCGCGGCTGATGGTCATGTCGTTGGTGGCCTCGGCGAACACTGTCGCCTCGATGAAGAGGCCCTTGCCGTCGATCTGCCGCGTCCCACCGCCCGCGGTCAGCCGAGCGGCGGAATCCTTGCCCGCCTGCACGTAGCGCAGCACCTTGTCGTACTCGGCGCGGCTGGCGATCGGGCCGATCTGGGTCGCCGGATCAAGCGGATCGCCCAGCACTGCGTCGCGGGCCATCTGCGACAGCCGCTCGACGAACTCGTCATAGATGGCACGCTCGACCAGGATGCGGCTGCCGGCGACGCAGACCTCGCCCTTGTTCCAGAAGATGCCCCAGAAAGCCGCTTGGAGTGCGGCCTCCATGTTTGCATCGGCGAACACGATGTTGGGCGACTTGCCGCCCAGCTCCATCGTCAGGTGCTTCATGGTCTCGGCGCCATTGCGCATGATGCCCTGGCCCACGCCGGTCGAGCCGGTGAAGGCGATCTTCTCGACTTTGGGGTTTTTGACCAGCGCATCGCCGAGGCTCCCGCCAGGGCCGGTGATGAGGTTGTAGACTCCCTCGGGAACACCGGCATCGAGCGCCACCTGTGCAAGCGCCAGTGCCGTCAACGGGGTGTCCGAGGCGGGCTTGTGGACGATGGTGTTGCCCGCCGCCAGGGCCGGTGCGATCTTCGAGCAGGACAGCGCCAGCGGGAAGTTGAAGGGCGTGATGGCCGCCACCACGCCGAGCGGCTCGCGCCGGGTCAGGATGCGGATGTCATGTTCGTAGCTCGACCTATAGCCGCCGTTCATCGCGCTCATTGCCAGTCCGCCGAAAAAGCGGAACAGCCCCGAGCAATGCGGCATGATGATCTCGCGGAAGTCTTTGTAGGGCATGCCCATGTCCATCGCTTCGCGGATCGCGAAGTCGTCGGCGCGCGCGTCCATCAGGTCGGCCATGCGGAACAGGATCTTGGCCCGCTCCTCGTGGTGCATCCGGCCCCAGGGGCCGTCCTCGAACGCATCATAGGCAGCATCGACCGCGGCGCCGGTCTCCTCGACGCTTGCCTTCGCGATTGTGGTGGTGACGGCTTCGGTGGTCGGGTCGAGATTGTCGAGCGTTTCGCCCGAGGCGGCTTCGCGCCACTGGCCACCTATCAGCAATTGGCCCTTGGCGATGGTCTTGCGCCGCGGGCGCTCGTCGCTTCCTGCGAGCACTGGTGGTTTGGCGATCGTCATTGCTGGTTCCTTTCAGCGGCACTCGGAGGGTAATTGCGTGTTTTGCTGGCACTGAGCTGCCGATGGCGCTCTGCCGCGACCCGAGGGCAGAGCGCTTCAAGTTCGGCGGCGTGCGCCGCTGCAAGACGATAGATGACCGACGGGCGATCAGCGGCCAGATGTCCACTCGCCGGCTCGGCAGCGTTAAGCGTCGGAACTATCCATCCGGATGGCCATGTTTTGTGTACAGCGCGCATCGATACGCAGCCCGCGCATACCGCCAAGAGGTCGCCTGAGTTGGCGACAGTTTCACCCGTGGCGTATTGCTCGATCGTCCCTTGGCGCAGCAGCGCGAGGCATTCGCTGCGTTCGTTCGGCAAATCGGCAAAGATCGAGACGTCGCGCAGGAGTTCGGCCAAGGGCGGTGCGCTTGGATCTGTGGCAGCGATAGAGTTCACGCCCTGCTCCCTTCGATGCCGGGTGTAGCGGATGCGGCGGGAGCTGAAATCAGACGTACGGGGGACACCAACCTCCCCAAATTTGCGGAGGTTCGGGCCAGACCAAGGGATCAGATAGGGACGACGGCCCTTATCTTGGTCCCGACCCCAGGTGCGCTCTCGACGCTCAGACAACCAGCAAGCGCCTCGATGCGTTCGCGCATACCAAGCAGGCCCCAGTGTCCGCCGAGTGCGGCGGCCTCGGTCGGCATGAATCCCTTGCCGTCGTCGACCACTTCAACAACCAGTTTAGACTCGTCGACGTGCCCGGACACCTTGATGTGCCTGGCTTCGCCGTGATTGACGGCGTTCGTGACCGCTTCCTGGATGACCCGAAGCAGTGCTTCGATGTGCGGCTGGTCGATCGATACGGGAAACCCGTCGAGATCGAGCTCGATGACCGTCGCATCATCACGCCGCGCATCGATCCAGTCGGCGATCGCGACCTTCAGGTTACCCGAGGCCGACTCAGGTGACCGCATTTTCCAGACCGCTGTGCGCACCTGCGCCAGGCTCGCACCAGCATCCCGGGCAAGATTGGATAGGAACTCGGCGGAGACGCTGCCGCTTTCCGGCGATGATCGGCGGGCGGCTGCCTGCAACTGCATCGTAAGTGCCGTGAAGCCCTGCAAGGCCGTATCGTGGAGATCGCGTGCCACGCGTGTCCGCTCGGCGCTGACGGCCTCGTCACGCCTGCGCCGCTGACGGCGGAGCAGCCATGTGATAAGCACGAGGACTGCAACCGTGGACGCACCGAACAATCCGGCACCCAAAAGCCGCAGCCGATCGGCTGCGGCGCGTTCGGCATCGCGCAGCCCTTGAATATTGCCAACCAGCGCGTCGCGCTCTGCGATTCCGACACTGGCAAGCGTTGCGGCCGCCGCCTCAGTCAGTTCGCTGCGCCGTTGATCCTCGACGGCTTCATAAGCCAGACGCTCCAGTGCAAGTGCGCGCCGATATTCGCCAAGTTCGGCAAAAGCACTCGCCGCGAGATGCAGGGCCCGGGCACGCGTTCCCTCATCCTCAAGCTCGCGAAGTCGCTCGACCGTATCGGCGCATGGTCGTTCTGCCGCCGTGATCCCCAGACGCCCATAGACCTCTAGGCAGGCCAATGCCGCGTTGAACCGGTCGCGCTCATCGCCGTTTTGCGCCAGAGCTTGCGCCTCCCGGAGTCTGGCAAGCGCCGCGCCGCGATCCGGCTTGCGGGCCGCCGCCTCGGCCAGCGTGCCAAGATTGACGATCCGCATATCGGCGAGATAGCCTTCGCGCGCCGCAGCGCTTTGAGCCAGCGTCAGTGCCGCATGCGCGGTTCGTTCAGCTTCGTCGATACGGCCCAGATCGAGCAGCGCTGCCGCGGTGTTCGTTTTCAACCCGAGTTCAAACGTCGATAGCGGATAATCCCGCGCGACCGCTCGATAGGCGGCGAGCGCTCCGCGGCTATCACCCAGCGAAAGCTGCACGTTTGCAGCATTGAAGCGGGTTGTGGCTGCAAGCTCTGCTTCACCGGCCGCGTTGAACGCCGCTGCTGCTTGCTGCAGTTTGGCAAGCGACGCGATCAACCCGCCCTTCGACTGGAGTGCGACCGCCTGATTGTTGAGCGACCGGCCCAGGCAGGCCGGGTCGCGCGCCGCCCGGCACAGCGCCGCCGATCGCTCGAACAGCGGCACTGCGCGAGCGTGTTGCTCGGCCATCATTGCCAGAACACCCGCATAGCGAAGAGCGCGCGCAGCCGGCTCATTCTCACCTTGCTTGGCCAGTTCAACTGAAAGCGCCTCTGCGCGGGCCGAGATCGCGAGATTGTCTTGTCCGTTCTCAGGCGACGCCGCCGCCTGCTCGATCTCCCGCAACCGTGGGTCGGCCGTCTGAGAATTGGCCGCTGCTCCGATCGTAGCAGCCAAGCTTACAACTGCTACCGTGAAACCGGCCAGCGTTTTCATTTCTGCCCGACACCCTGCGGACCCGTCGCCAGAAAACCTCGCGCGATGGCCGCTGCAATGACCGCACCGCGATCGTGACACCCGAATTTTTCAATAATGTTCTGAACGTGCGTCCGGACTGTTGCTTCACCAATATCGAGCCGCCTTGCGATATCCTTGTTGCGCCGCCCGTCGGCCAATTGGGCGAGAACTTCAGTTTCCCTCGCCGTGAGCTCCACGCGCGGACCATTCAAGACCAGCTGCATCGCGACGTCTGAAGGAATATGACGCTTACCCGACCCAACGGCCCGGATGGCGGCCTCGATCTCATCGAGGCTTGCGCTTTTAAGCACATAGCCTTTGGCCCCCGCAGCGAGCGCCCGGTGAATGGCTTCATCACCATCGAAGGTCGTTAAGACGAGCACCCTGACAGCGGGATATTGCGAGACAATTGCCGCCGTGGCGGCCGCACCATCTTCATTTCCCAGGCGTAGGTCCATCAACACAACGTCGGGCGTCAAGATGGCGCACGAGCTGAGAGCGCTTGCAGGTGAGTCCGCTTCCCCGACGACACACATGCCATCCACCGCAATTACCAGCGCCGCAATGCCAGCCCGGACCGACGGATGATCGTCAACAGTGAGTATCCGTATCATTGGTACAGCCTAACAAAGATAGAATGTGCTCGCGATGGCTGTTTGACGAATTCGTTGGTCGACATGCCTCTGCCCCTATCCACGGCCAACCGCTACATTTCCATGACAATATCCTAAATAGGCGACTGCATTTAGGTGACGGGAGCAGCAGCCAGATGGCGCTCGCTCGATCCTCACCAACCAGGATTGAGCCACCTCCTGCTAGGAGGAGGCATGCGACAACCTCGGCGGCTGCCGCCAAGGCGAGGGGCGGCGCGCGCGGACCCGAGCGCCGCCGCCCCGCATCGCTAAATGCTCATTTTTTCCTTGAACTGCAGGTTGCGCAGCTCTGCTGTCGCAACCCTGCCCTTCGGCGAGAATGGGGGGTGCAAGGCGCAACGGAGGGGGATCACCCGGCCTGCACATGCGGGAGCGCAGCGGACGCGCGGAAGGTCGGGGATACCGTTGCGCCGCGCCAGGGGGCAAAGCCCCCAAGCATGTGCGTTAGCGATCGTCACCGGATGGCCGAGACCGAAAACGCAGTGAAGGGCTTGGGGCGCAACAGCGCCTAGAGCGCGGGCCGCTGGCAACGCATAGACAACGCAGGGCCAAGTGCGTCTGAATTCGTTGGGGAAAGAGGGCAGGGTGCATCGCGTGACGATGATCCTCGTGCTACGAAAGACAGGTGCATCTTTTCGATTTCATTACGCAGGACGAAATAGAGGACCTGCCAGAGGATCCGACCTCCGCTTTCGTGGCATTTGTGCGGCACGCATCGGCACGGCTTGGCGAGCGACTGAATCACCTTAGCGGGATCGATGAGCAGTTGGCCTACAACGAAGCAGAAGATGCCCGCCATGGGTTTATGAATGTCCTGATAGCAGCGGCAAAGCGATACGAGATATCTCCCTTTTCAGCCTACGAGTTGCCCCTTTTCGACAATTTTTCGCTCAGTGATTACCGCTCGTTTCGCTCGGACATCGATCACTATGTCTCCCAGATGGTTCTGGACAACGCCATTCGGGAGCGCGGCAATTCGGTCGACCTGAGTTCGAGGGCAAAGGACAGGATCAGGTCACACATCCACGGCCTGAAAACGTGTATCGACAACGCTGATCTTCCAGAGGCGAAGAAAGAGGCACTTCACAAAAAGCTTTCGCTTTTCGAGGCAGAGCTCGAGAAGCGCAGACTCGGATTGCTTGCCGTAACGGTCGTCGCACTCGAGATCATGGCACTTCCCGGCGGAGTCTGGGCAACCTACGAGATGGTTCAAAAGCTCACAGCGAACATCTTGTCCGAAGTCGGTGAGGCCAAAGTGGCCGAAGACGAGATGAGGCGGCTGGCTCCTGTCGAACCTCCTCGCAAGCTTCTTCCTCCCAGACGTGCGGCTGATAATATTGTCCCCTCGGATGCGGATGACGACATCCCTTTCTAGGTTCCTGCGAACCTGAACGGTTCAACCTGAATTCTGCGCAAATGCTTCGATATTCAGCAGTCTTACCTCACGCCGCATACCGCCCGTCCTTCAATCGCCGGGCCATACCAATGCCGGCGAGCGCATCCAGCACCGGGCGTACTGTGGCGGCGCGCTTGCCCTTGAAGGCTCGGGCGACGTCCTGCGGCGCGAGGGGTGTGGCGGCGGCGGTGAGGATCGATTGTACGGCACTGACCTGTTCGGGGAGCGAGCCGGGCCAGGGGATGACGTTGTCGGGCAGCGCGGCGGCGGTTTCGCCGAGGTCGAGCGTCTGGGTGACAGGGGCCTTGTAGTCGGGCGCCTGATACTCAGGGCGCAGCCAGCGGATCAGGCCGCGGGCTTCCTCGACGGCGCGTTCCTTGTTGAGGGCGACGAGGCGCGTGAGGATTTCCTCGTCGAGCAGGTCGGCGGGCCAGCCATAGGCTTCAGCGACCAGCGTATCGATGGCGTCGTGGTGCTGGTGGATCAGGGTGACGAGCCCACGATCATGCATGTCGCGCTCGGCATCGCTCAGCGCGCGGCCCTCCCGCAGCGCTTCCAGCACGTTGTAGAGCTTGGTGAGGCTCAGGTCCTCATGGCTTTCGAGCACCCGCTTGCGCAGCGCATCGAGCGCCTCAGCCTCGGCCCTTATCTTTTCCTTGAGAGGTTCGGGAACTTCCGCTGGGAATGGGAAAGGGTCGAAACAGAGCGATTTGTTATAACGCGGCCGATCTTCCAACTTTCCGCCGGCCTCTAAGGCCCAGGTCAAATGGACACGGCTGGAAAGCACCCCAAGTTGATACGCGCAGTCAGTAGCGATCACGATGACCATACTCTCGGGTAGCACAGAGCAAGGCAGGAACTGGAAGATACGATGTTTGGCGGTATATGTCGTGCCGACGTATCGGCTGAGATTGCGGACTGCCCTTCGTAACTCCGGTCGTGTCTTCCCAAACAGCCACCACTCTTCAGCATATTTTCTGGCGTCTGCTGTGCTGCTTTTTGCGGCTTGGCCTTCGCGATGAGGCCTTACGGTATTGCTGAGATACTGGTAAATTGCCGGATGATTTTGCCGTACCTCGGCCTCCGATAAGCCGTAAAGGTCAATCACTTTCACAAGGCGAGGCCTCGCAGTAAGATCGCGGCCGTTGCAAAAATCAAAAATTACCGCAGGGTCCAACGCTCTGCCCGTTCTTATTGGTGCCGATCTTGAAGCACCAAGCTCGGCAGCTTGGTCATTGGAAATAATAAATCCTTCTCCATGCAGCTTCACCCCCATGGAGCCGAGACCATCATTGGATTTGAGCGGCTTGGTACCTGCGACATCAGCGCCAACCCGAAGATCGTTCCCTATGGAACCACTGAAGTAGACAAACTCGATCTGCTCAGGCGCGTCGCTTTCATTGGCGACTGATAGCAAGCGACCTTCTGTTTTACCTTTCTGGGCGACTGTCATAGCGATCCGCACGGCAGCGCCGTCCTTTTCGTCCACCCAAGGATGATCGGGTATGGCGAAAAGCAGGCTCACCCGGTCCTTGGCGTCCAGATGCTTGGCAATCACCCGGCGACTGAACACCTGCGTGATCGAATTGGTTGTGACGAAGCCGAACCGGCGGGTGCCGCCCTTGCGCACCGCGGTTGCCGCCTTGTCCCACCAATGCATAACGAAATCGGCGCTCTCAGGCACGTCCGTGGTGGCGAATAGCGCCTTGAAATACCCATCCCCTAATCGGTCACGAAGGCGTTGAGCTCCAATAAACGGCGGGTTTCCCACTATGAAATCCGCCTTCGGCCACTTCGCCGCGCGCGGCTTCACGTAGCGGTAGACCTCCAAACGCGCCGTCTCGTCAGGCACTTTCTTGCCGGTGACGGGGTGCTCCTTCATTGTCTCGCCGTCCCAGCGGGTGACGGGGTTTCCGCCTTCGTCCAACTCCGCGATCTTGTCGTCCCAATCAATCAAGGCATCGCGATTCTCGATGGTCTTGACGTCGCGCAGGATCGGCTCTGGCGGGGTGCGGTCCGCACCGTTCACGCGGAAGTGCCACTGCAGATAGCCGATCCACAGCACCAGCTGTGCAATCGCGGCGGCGCGCGGGTTGATCTCGATGCCGAGAAAGTTCTCGGGCGTGATGGTGTGGCCGGTGAGCTCGGCGACATATTGGTCGTCACCCAGTTCGACCAGCAGATCGAGCACCTCGCCCTCCAGCTCCTTCATGCGCGCCATGGCGACATAGAGGAAGTTGCCGGTGCCGCAGGCGGGATCGAGCACCCTGGTCTGGGCAAGCCGGGAATGGAACGCCTCGACAAAGGCTTTGGCCTCGTCCGCCTTGCCCTCTTCGATCAGGGTGGCAGCCGCCCCGCGCACCCCGTCCCAGTCGGCGCGCAGCTGCTCCATGATGGTGGGGCCGATCAGCCGCTCGACATAGGCGCGCGGGGTGTAATGGGCGCCTAGCTTGGCCCGCTCCTTGGGGTTGAGCGCGCGTTCGAGCAGGGTGCCGAAGATCGCAGGCTCGACCTCGGTCCAGACGTGTTCGGCGGCCTTGATCAGCACCTCCAGCTCCTCGGTATCGAGGGGCAGGGCGGTGCGTTCCTTGAAGAGGTAGCCGTTGAACTTCTTAAGCGGGACGCCAAGTGCTGGCGAGAACTCGCCCTTGTCCATCGCCGCCCACAGCGCGGAAAGCTGGTGTTCGAGATGCTCCGGATGGGCGCGCTGGTTCTTGAGGAGCTGGGTGAAGCTGCCCTCGGGGATCAGCTTGCTGTCCTCGGCGAACATCGTGAACAGCACGCGCATGAGGAAGCCGCTGGTGGTCTCGGCATCATAGCCGCGCTTCTCGAGGCGGCGGGCGACGGTGGCGAGCAGGTCGGCAATGTCGCGGGTGACGCGGGCGGCGCGGGCGGTGGGATCGAGGCTTTTGGGATCGGTCCAGATGGCGCGCAGGCGTTCACGCACATCCTCATCGCGCAGATCCTCCAGCATGATCCGGTAGCGCGCCCGGTCGGGGAACTGGGCGTAGGCTTTGCCGGTGCCGGTGAAGTCGGCATAGACCTCGATGCAATAGCCGATGTCGGCGACGAGCAGGAACGGCGGCCAGCCATGGTCGATGGGGAGCGCCTTGGCGTAGCGTTCGGCCTGGCCCTTGGCCTGCACCATCGCTTTGGCCCAACCGGGTGTGCCGCGCCGGGCAGTGCCGCGGGCGACGCGCGTCTTGGCGGTCTGGCCGAAGATGTCGAGATCGTCCTCGCCCTTGTCGGCGGCCGCCCTGTCAGCCTCGCTGCCCTGTTTGGCTTCGAGGATGAAACAGCCGCGCTTGTAGCAGTCGATCCGGCCGAAGCTGGAGGTGCCGTCGCCATTGTCCTGAAAGACGCGGCGTTCGAAGACATAGTCGTTCGTTGCGTCATCGGCCTTCGCGCCGCGAGGCGCGTCAACATCGAGCAGACTGGTGAGGCCATGAATGAACGATTGCGTGTTGGCGAGTTCCGACCCGCCAGTGTCTCGCCACTCAGCGATGAACGCTTCGATTCTGTCCTGCCCCGTTGCCATCAAGTTCTTGTAGTCACGACAAAGCCCTAGCGGCAATCGCCAAAGAGGTTGAGCTACGGACGTCGATAAAAAACCCATGGGCTAAATCGCCATGAGCCCACATGTGGACCCAAATAGCTTGGCGCAGCCAGTGTCACTTGGGACTAAGAAATATCACTCAATCGGAGGTGCATATGTCGGCGCTCACGATCCGTTATCGTGGTGACGATTTCCAAAGGACCCTCCATCATTTCGTTACAAAAACTCTTATGTGGGGTATTGTAGAATGCCCTAAGTATGAAATTTACGAATGTGTACGGAGTAAGGGGGCCGGATACTGGAACACGGCAATTCTTATATTGACCAATCGTCAAATGTGATGCCGGATGATCGTAATCAATGCTTGAGCCAGGATCAAAATCAAAGCGAATCGGAACGGTAACGACATTCCGATCGACGACCTCAGCAAACAGCACGTCTTCCTCGTATACCTCGGGGTCGTTTTGATATTGCAGAAGATCTGGTGAAGGAAAGAAAGCGAGACGATGTTTGACTAGGTCATCACCCCTATAGCGATACAGTAACTGCATGACAGCACCGTCGGGAAACTTGATGTTGTAGGCTCGCTTTTCTTTCAGGATACCATACGCCTCTGAATAAGGTATATTTTTTAGTGTGATAGATAAATCTTCAGTAGCTCCAAATCCGATATTCGTGACCCCTGCTTCCGTGCTCAGCGTCGGGAAGTTTTGGTCAACGCTCAGACTGGCCGAAATCAAGTCGGCGGTTAGCCTCGAAATCTCCTTTTGGAGGTCCTTCGGAGACATTCAGAGGTCCTTCAAAAGATATTCCCGAAGTTTTCGGATTGTTTCTGGCGGAAGATCTTCCAAAAGAAGTTTTCCTTCATCCATGTCTTTTATGAGTTGAGAGAGATTTTTTGATCCGGCTTTTGCCGCCCTCTCTTCAGCTACCGTACGATCTCGGTTAACCACCTTAAGATACTTACGAGTTTCCGCATCCGGATAGGTAAAATTCAGTTCGAAATTATTTGCGCGAATTCGGTCAAACTCTTCACGAAGCTTTGTCATTTGAGGCCCAAATCCGCAAACTTTCACCCATGCCTTGCTTCTAGTAATCGCCGTAAACAGCTGATTGCGTACGCGAGCTACGTTGTAGGGGGTCCCGAAGCAGTCTTGTGCATTGATCACATAGACCATCCCCGCTTCGTTGCCCTTTGCGCGGAATATGCCTGTGAAGGCTACAGATTCACCGTCGCTGCGAAAAAAGACGTCGCTAGAGGTGTCAACGCCTGCCAGATGTGATTGAATTTCTTTCTCGAATAGCAGACGCCTCGGCACTGCGACATTCGCTTGTGTGGTGATTGGATCTGGATTGATCACAATGATATCTTCGTGCTTCAGCTGATCCGCAGTTAGGTTACGTTCGATTTGCGCAACCAACCATTGAGCCTGCTCGACATCGTTGGCGAACTCGACAAACTCGATTAAGCTATCAACGTTGCTCGGCAGCTCAAGAAAAGGCGGGCTTGAGTCTGCTGTACGTGCAAGCGATACGGCTTGGCCGTCGTCCAAGGTACCAGCTTTGACCTCGTAACCCACTTCCTGCCAAAGGTCGGGTCGATCGAACATTTGCACTAGGCCTGTTCCGGTTTTCGGGTCAACTTCGCGATAAATACCGAAGCCCAGCGCGTGCGCAGTCGCCAACACAGGTCGCGAGTTACGATAGCACTTCTCGAGAACTATATCTTGGTTTGGCTTTCCCTGCGCCGGTGGCGCAAACTGTACGTTAGGAGAGCCGTCAGCTTTGTTGCCAAAAATGTCCTCAGGTGGTGGAAGGCTGCTCTCAGTAAGTGACTGCAATTCGTCATAGGCATAAACTAGACGGCGAGGCTCGCGCAGCGAAATATAGCAAAGCTGCAAGAAGTTGGGATGAAAATCTTGCGCCTCATCTACTAAGACAGCGTCGAAGATTGGCTTTGGCTTTGGCGCGCCTTCGAGGGCTAATGCTGTAACCTGTTTGAAGGCGTCATTAAATCCAAATCGACTCTTCGCTTGGCCGAAGTTCCAGTACTCTATCTGATTTGCGAGACAGAATTGGAAATAGACCCCCGAGTTATCGGGCCCACCAGGGCCACCCCAAGCGTTGATAATCTGAAGGTTTTCCCAATCTGGCCGTTCATTGGTTTGTTGGAAGACAAAAACTTCGATAAGCTCTTTAAATTGGGTTTTTAGCGATCTTGCGTTGAAGGTTACCGCAATTCGCCATTCGGGATGCTGGACATGTAGATACGCCGCTTTTAGGGCGAGTATGATCGTTTTACCAGACCCGGCGAGCCCGCGAATCCTTTGGACGCCCTCGACTGTTTCAATCACTGCTCTACTCTGGCGAGCGTCCAAGTTCGCAATAGAGTCTTCCAAGGTTTTAAGCAGTGCGGCTCGGGTATTGAGAGCCGACGCTTCTCGTTTCCGTCGAGACTTGCGAATGGATTGGATTGACTGAATGACTGACAGCGCGGATGTGTAAAGCTCAGGATTGGCCCAAGCGTATGAGTTTAGGATTTCAAGCAGGTAAGCATCCGTCGAGGCGATAGGGTACCCATCGATCGCATTTTTCCCGGCCATCGGAGCATAGGTTACGACTTGTGGTTCGGCGAGCAGACGCCTGCCATCCATAAGTTCTTTGTGAAGCCGGAACCTCGCTTCGAGTGCGTTCGCATAGGTATCCTGTGCAGACTCGAACCCGTCCACGGTATCTTGCTCAATAATCTGGAAAAGTATAATCCCCCTCTGAGGACTAATCCACAGTGCATCGACCGAAATCACGTCAATCAAGTTGGTCAAGACCGGGTAACCGATGTATAAAAGGCCTTCGCCTTGAAAATTGTCTTCGATGAGTTTAGCCACCGCCTGACTGGCGACCGGCTTCTCCGTGCTTCCCCAGATTACATCAGTCATAAGTACCTTAGGCTTCGGCTCGCCGAATTTTGGACCCACTCAACTCGGCGTCGTTTGGCTCAACCGATGAGCATAGGGGAGCGATATACTCTCAGCTCGGCAAAACCAATAGCGATCGGCTAGACTGGGGCCTTGGTGCGCGGTCCTAAATATGCTTCGAGTCAATCGACGGAAAGCTAAGGCGGATCCTTGCACCAGCATCACAACCCCAGCCCCCGGCTTCGGCTCCGCTCAAGCGTCCAGTCGACGCCCCCGCCAGACATGGCGATGCCGTCAATCTGTTGGCCCAGCCGCTTCCCTAGCGCGTCGTTCCAGGGCACGAGCTGGAACCCGAGACCATTGTCGATCATGGCAAACCGCCCACTGGCAAGCTGTGCCTGTCCAACAAGCTTGCCCGACACACAATCTCCGGTTGCGGTCGGTTGCCAGCTCAGCCCGCGTTCGGCGGCAAACTTCCTGCCTGCCCGGCTGACCTCAGCCTGCTCCAGTTGCGCGATCAGGTCACTGGGCGCGTGGAACTTCCCACCGCCAAGATCGCGAACATAGCCCATGTCGGCAAGCGCCTGTTTGCGCGCCTCCCATGCCGTGCGGACGTCGCCGCCAAACCCTGTCTGCGGCATAGTTTCGCGTCCGCCGTCGAGCATGGTCCGGTCAAGCCAGGTCGCGCCTTCGTGGCGCACCTGCCGGTCGAGGGACAGGTGGGACAGCTCGTCAATACGCGGGCCTTTCCCGAACCGCTGCTGGTCATAGGCAAGGCCGCGTTCGGGCAGGTCAGCGGGAACGCTCCAGCGATGGGCATCCGAGCGTTCCACAATCCCGGCGCGGCGCAAGGCTTCAAGCCTGCGGACATGCGACTGGACATGCAGCTCGTGGTCAATCCGGGGCATGGTCTCGCGCACCGATTCCAGATGGGCCGATGGCCGGTAAATGCCGTTAGCATCGGTCTGCTGCAGGATGTTCTCATCCGCAGTGCGCGCGGTGCTGGGCGGCGGAATGATCGCCACAATGCTTCCGCGACTGATGTCCTCCGCCTTGGATGCTGGGACCTCAAGGTAATGAACGCGGCCGTCCATCCCGTCGATGGTGAGGCCCATGCGTTCGCCCAGCTCGTCGCTGCCCAGCGCCTTGGCGATGACGCGCCCGACGATGCGTTCGGGCGGTGCCGCTTGGTGGATGGTGTAGCCTGTGAGGGCCCGCTGTCCGGCCAGCGCCTCGCGGTCGAGCGCTTGATGCATCGATTTGATGATGTCGCCGCGCATACCCATCTCGCGCAGCGTCTGCTCTGCTCGGGGTGAGATGGTCCACACACCCGGAGTGTGCTCGGTTGCCAGCCCCATCCGTTCCAGCCTGCGGGCACGATCAATCATCAGTGCCCGGTTCTGGCGCATGGTCAGGGCCATATCCTTGTCAGGGCGAAGATCGGCAAACTCGCTGCCTGCGTCCTGCTGGGCAATCAGCATCCGGTCGAGCCGGGTGAACCGTTCGGCATCCACCTCGCGTTCAAGCTGGCGGCTGACCTCCTGTTCGGTCTGGCGGCCCAGCTCCAGCGTGACGATCTCGCTCGCCCGTTCGCGGATGCCATGGGCGATATAGTCGCCCGCAATGTCGAGCCGCTTGCCGTCCTCAGTGATCCCGCGCACCAGAATATGGGTGTGGGGATGGCCGGTGTTGTGGTGATCGACCGCAATCCAGTCGAGCGAAGTGCCGAGGTCCGCCTCCATCTGCGCCATCAGGTCACGCGTGGTCTGCCGAAGATCGGATAGCTCCACGCCGTCCTCTGCCGATACGATAAACCGGAACTGGTGGCGGTCCTCGCGGCCCCGTTCGAGAAAGGCAGAGCCATCTGCCACATCATTGTCAGCCGAATAGACCTGGCCCTTCTCGCCGTCGCGGGTGACGCCGTCGCGCTCCAGATAGCGCAGATGCGCATCAACCGCCTTGGCGCTCACGAACTGCCGCCCGCGCGCCACTCCACGCTGCGGGTTGAGCTTTACGATCCGCGCTTTCACCGCAACCCGGCGCGCGCGGGTGCGCACCCCGTTCGCGTCCCGGCTCCAACCGTTCCGGCCTTTCAATCCGGCAGCAATCTTTGCGCCCCGACCGCGCGCATTGCACCTGCCGCTTGCCTTCCTCGTTCCGGACAACTGGTTGGGGTTCCCACCGGCTCGCCGGATCGCCAGACTGACCTGCGCCGTGAAGCTCTTCGGGCGATCACGCACGAGGCGCGGGCGAGCCACCCGTGCCACGCCGGCGCCGCGATCGCGAACCCGTCCGGGGCGGATATGAAAACTGTCGTCATCACCTGTCATGGGACCACGATTGTGAGTCGGAATCATCCGCGCAAGACCGTAAATCGGGGCGTAGCAGCTTAGCGTGCAACGGCTTGCCAGCGGCGGCAAACGGCGGACTGTCAGAAGGCCAACAAAACGAGCGCCGCCTACCTTTGCGTTGATAAAAAACGGGAAAATGGAAGGAGCGCCGCCCGGCCACTTCGCTAAACGGTCCACATAGCGAACAAAAACAATGTGCAGACAGATACTTAGGGTCAGCGCCCCGGCAGCGAGGAATCTCGCTTTATCTTGCCGTCTTATTTGGCTTCGATCTTCTGGAAGTATTCGCCATCGCCATTTCTCCTCCATAGCAGGTATCTGGACACTATTCGACGCTCGGTTGCGCCAGTCTGCGAAGTTGCGGTAGAGGTCTGATAC